>Ga0181518_10003877_pt1 | contig 13591 bp, 14 predicted proteins | sample PEATcosm2014_Bin_28_FD_119751 | JGI IMG/M metagenome (GOLD analysis project Ga0181518, IMG submission 119751) | Peatland microbial communities from MTU Mesocosm Facility, Houghton, MI, USA - PEATcosm2014_Bin01_60_metaG | ecosystem: Environmental > Terrestrial > Soil > Wetlands > Peat | place... | reverse complement strand
TGGCAAATCGCAGTTTACAGTTTGAGGGGATGTCAGATACAACGATCACGCCAGCCGAGGGAATCGAGACGCCCACCGCACCGAACCGCCTGGCACGGTCCAACCTCAGAGATCAGGCGGCAGAACTCCTCCGAGAGCAGATTCTCGCTGGTAAGTATACGTCCGGTACACGGCTGAATGAGGTTGAGATCGCTGCCGAGATGGGCATCAGCCGCGGTCCTCTTCGTGAGGCGTTGCAGCGTCTCGTGGTGGAGGGGCTCGTCGAGTTGCTCCCGAATCGTGGCGCCATCGTGCGGACCTTCACAAAGCTGGAGCTCCGCCAGGTGTACGAGTTCCGCGACATCGTGGAATCGGGCGCGGCCCGCCTGGCGGCCGCCCGGGCCTCGGAAGAAGATGTGGAATCGCTGCGGGCGATGCTGGTTGTCACGGATGAGCTGTTGCGGAACAACGCCGGGGCTCCCTATCCCGTGTCGCACGACTTCCATCGGCGAATCTACGAACTGTGCGGGAATCCGAGGCTGCTGCAGGCAGGAATTGAACTCCAGACCCAGGTCAGGATCGCTCGTGAGACTTCAGGGAGCAACCCCGATCGAGCCCGAGTCGCACTCGATGAGCATCGTGAGATCGTCGAAGCGATTGCCCGGCGCGACCCAGAGGCTGCCGGAACCGCCATGAGTCGCCATCTGAGCCACTCGCTCTCAAGCGTTGCACTGCAGCAAGTTCAAGCCACAGCAAGCGATCCGGGTTGATATGCCTCTCCCAGGTAGCCCGGCGGCTTATGTCGTCCCTCTCATGACGTTCCACTGTGGTCCAGCAAGTAGCTGCGTTGGGTCGAGTGCGAATGCCGAACATTCGAGGAAACCCGTGACCGCCGGAGGTGCACCGTGACCGTTGTTGAATCGAAGCCAGACCTGATGAGCGCTTTCAAAGGCATCAAGATCATCGATACGGATTCCCACTTCACCGAGCCGCCTGACCTATGGACGTCGAGGGGACCAGCATCGTGGACGGATCGGTTGCCGACCATGCGGACGGTGGACGGCAAGAGCCATTGGTACCTGGACGGTATGCCCTGGGCCAGCATTGGGGGAAACACGCTGCGGATCGGTCACGAGAAGGTGCTGGGCGAATGGGTCATGCAGCCGTTCGAAGCGATCGACCCAGCCGCCTGGAGTGTCAAGGAACGCCTTGAACTCCTCGACGAGATCGGGATCTACGCGCAGGTGCTGTATCCGAATGGCATCGGATTCTCGTCAAACCACATCTTCGCGATCGAGGACATCGAGCAACGGTCAGTCGTGTTGGAGACGCTCAATGACTACTACGTCGAGGTTCAGCACGAATCGGGCGAACGACTGTTGCCTCAAGCGATGCTGCCCATCTGGGACATGGATTACACGGTCAAAGAGATGACGCGCCTGATCGACCGCGGCATCCGCGGTTTCATCCTCTCGGACCGGCCCGAGCTGCTCGGGCTTCCAGAACTCAACGATCGCTATTTTGACCCGATGTGGGACCTGTTCAACACGAGCCGGTCAGTGGCGAACTTCCACATCGGCTCTGGTAATCGCCGAGACGAGGTCGAAGCACGGCGAGCCCTACAACTTCAGGCGAAACCGTCGGCGGATGCTCCCAAGGTCGCCAATCCCAGCTGGTCCTCGTTTGGACCCATGCGACAGCTGGCGGTGACCGCTATTCAGGGATACATGAGCAACGCGAGGATCATCACCAACCTCGTTGTCAGTGACTTGTTCGACCGTTTCGAGAATCTCAAGATCGTGTCGGCGGAAAGCGGTATTGGTTGGATCCCCTTCCTCCTCGAATCCATCGAGTGGCAGTTGGACGAAATGGTGGTTTCGCCCGAGGAGAGAGACCTAACCAAGCGTCGGCCGCGCGAGTATTTCAACGACCATATCTATGTCATGTTCTGGTTTGAGCGATTTGGTCCGAGGCATGCGATCGAGGCGATTGGTGTAGAGAATGTCCTGGTCGAGACCGACATTCCCCATCCGACCTGCCAGTATCCGGGCGCAGTCGAGCACTTCGCGGACGTTCTCTCCGGATTCGACAGCTACGCAGTCCGGCGCATCTTGCAGGACAACGCGGCCGAGATCTACAAGCTTGATCTCGCTTGATCTGCGGATCGGCGTGCCTAGCGCAGAGTGCCTCGCGATCTTTGGCTCTAAGGGTGCGATAAGGCGATGGTGACGGAGCTCACTGCCCTGCTCCGGCGGGACCAGACGACGGTGCTACCAGGTGCGGCCAACGCCCTTACGGCACGCCTGATCGAGGAAGTGGGCTTCGAAGCTGCATACGTGACGGGTGCGGGTATCGCCAACACGTTCCTCGGTGTGCCCGACATTGGGCTGCTCGGCGTGACAGAGCTCGCGCTCCATGTCTCCGCCATGAGAGAGGCCGTGCAGATCCCGCTGATCGTCGATGCGGACACCGGATTCGGAAACGCGGTGAACGTCTGGCGGACGGTCAGGGTGTTGGAGCGCGCCGGCGCCGACGCTATCCAGATTGAGGATCAGACGTTTCCCAAGCGGTGTGGCCACTTTGCGGACAAGGCGGTCATCGACGCGTGGGAAATGGCGGACAAAGTCACGGCGGCCTGCGAAGCTCGGCGCGGACCGGGTTGTTTGATCATCGCTCGAACAGATGCCCGCGCCGAGTTGGGAATGGACGAAGCCTGCCGGCGAGCCAATCTGTATCGCGAGGCGGGAGCGGATATTGCCTTTGTTGAGGCACCTCAGACTGTGGAGGAGATCGGGTTCATCGCGCGAGAGGTTCCGGGTCCGAAGATTCTGAACGTCGTCCGCGGCGGCGTGACACCCGAGTTGCCCATAGAACGAATATCTGAACTGGGCTACACGTTCGCGCTGTTCGCAAACCTCGCATTACTCGCGGGCATCCACGCCGTCCGTGAGACCCTGACACATCTCCACTCCAATGCGAGGTTGGGAGATGAGCCACCTATTGCATCGTGGGATGACCGACAACGCCTCGTGAAGAAGCCGGAATTCGACGAGTTGGGCAAGCGCTACAGCGGCGAGGCGGGCCCGCGAGAGCAAAGTCCCGGTGGTCGACTGCACATAGTTGGCGGAGAAGGTGACCCGTGACGACCGTGCGTGGAGCAACCCGGCTGCCCACCGGCGCGAACGTGAATCTCTCAGACATCCGAAACTGCGAAGTCGAGACTGTCCAGCTGGTCGCGCAGGACGGGGGACGCTCGCGGGGCATCCTGTACGTGCCGACGAACAAGCCGTCGCGGATCGGGGTGCATATCATGCATCCGCGGACCGATCAGTCGTTCAACTACAACGTGCCGCCACTGGTTGACTCAGGCTGCATGGTTTTGGCGAGGGCAGGACGATGGGTCAACAACGACACGACCGCAGTGCACGAGATGCTCCTGTTCGACGTCGCAGCCGGTGTCCAGCTACTCCGCAACCGGGGCTGCGAGATCGTCGCCTTGCTGGGCAACAGCGGTGGGGCACCGCTGGCGGCCTTCTATCAGTGGCAAGCCCGAACTGAGCCCGGCGCCCGGCTGCAGGGGACTCCGGCTGGGGATCCGATCGACCTGCCGGGAGCCGACCTTCCCGCTGCCGACGCCATCACCATCATCGGAGGTCACGCTGGTGAGGCCATCTCGCTGATGAAGCGGCTTGATCCCTCAGTGGTGGACGAATCGGATCCGCTGTCGTGGGATCCGGACATTGACATGTATGAGAATCACAATGGCTTCCGGACACCCCCCGAGTCCAGTAAATATTCCGACGATTTCGTGTCGCGATACCGTGCCGCCCAGCGAGCACGGGTGGAGCGAATCGACGAGCTAGCCAAGGCTGCGGTCGCGTCGCGTCGCGCTGCCGAAGAAGAGCTCAGGGTCCATCCGAGCCCCAGCCTCGAGCGCGAGGCCTCCTTCGTACGACACGTCCTCGTCCACCGAACCATGGCCGATCCGGCCTTGGTCGACTTGTCCATCGAACCAGACGATCGCCGCGTCGGCGCCTACACCAATCACTTACGACCCGACTTGCTCAACTATGGCGGAGCGGTCGGCGACTTCGCCGGTCAGAGTGGACAGTCTGGTCTCGTCAAGCACCTCACGCCAGAAGCGTGGCTGAGCACTTGGAGCGCTTCGACCAGCCGGGTAGATACCGAAGCCTGTCTCGCTCAGTTGACTGATCCGCTGCTCATGGTCCACTACCTCGGAGACGGGATAACCCAGATGAGCAAGGTTCGGTCGACCTTCGATGCGGCCAAGTCATTCGTGAAGGATCTCGTGCTCGTGCCGCATGCCGACCATTTCGGCTACGTGATCAACGCCGATGGCTCGGCTGGTCCAAGGACGGATCTCGGAACGACAGCGCTAACAACGTGGCTCCACGACCAGTTCATTCCCGGTCCCTGATCGAGGTCCCGCAAGCGAGGAGGAACAGTGCCCTATTACGTGCAAAGAGGAACCATTCCGCCAAAGCATTTTACTGTTCTTCCTCGACCTGGCGGACGATACTTCGAGGAACTGTACAACTCTGTCGGATTCAACGGCCCTGCATCAAATCTCTATCGCCTGCATCAGCCGACTCGGGTCGCGGGGGTTGAGCCCATCTCACGCAGCATCGTGGAACCGTGGGACGAAGGCGTCATCCGCAATCATATGGTTGACCCGCGCCAGCTAAAGGCCTCCGGTGACGTCCTCAACGCTCGCGTACCCATTGCCTTCAACAATGATCTCGTGTACTCAACCGTGACACCCGATACCGCGAGCGACAGGTTCGTGCGCAACGGCGGCAAGGATGAGTTGTACGTCGTAGCTGAAGGCACAGGCGTAGTCCAGACCATCTTTGGAGACATCGAATACGGTCCATTGGATTTTGTGTACATCCCCCGAGGGACGACGTGGAGATTGATTCCGGGACCCACACCCCAGCGAATGGCATTGCTTGAGACCAGTACACAGATCGGTCCTCTCGCGAAGTACCGGAACACAGTGGGTCAGTTTCTTTCCCAGGCCGTGTACGCCGAACGGGATTTTCGTGTCCCCGAGCTCAACGAGCCGGTAGACGAACGCGGGGTGTTCGAGGTTGCCGTGAAGGTTGGCGATGTCGTGACGAAGTATGTCTACGAAACGAACCCGTTGGACGTCGTGGGCTGGGACGGCGCTCTCTATCCCTACGCCCTCAACATGCGCGACGTTGAACCCTTTAGCGGTCGGGTGAACCTCAATCCCGACATCGACGGGGTGTTCGAATCGCGCGGCGTGTTAGTCGCGGCAATCACGCCTGCGCGGTTTCCCGATCACCCAAACGCCATTCCCAACATTCCCGATCACAACACCGACTGCGATGAGATCTTCTACCGGATCGCAAGTGAGGGAGCGCAATTTCCTGGCCTCGGTACCGTGACGATTCATACCCGGGCCGGTGGCCACGGAGCGAAACCAGGTCTTGATCGGCCTGAACCGGGCCTACGAAGCGAACTGTGGGGTGTCATTCTCGATTGCGTAGAGCCCGTGCAGCTCACAACTGACGCCATCGCGGGCGATGATCCGCACTATGCACGGGCCTGGCTCTGAGGACGCTGAGCAGGATCGTGATGACCGCCTCGGGCCGGCTCACAGCACCCCACATGGCAGTAGCGATTCCCGCTACTGAGCAAGATAGACGCACGGAACGTCACGGATTGGCAGACCCCAGCGCCCGGCCGTGTGGATACCTGCCCTTACCTGCTAGTCGGTAGCGTACGGTCGTGATATCTGACCAAGTTGTGCCGGCCGTGTTGATGCGAGGCGGCACCAGCAAGGGCGTGTTCATTCGTGAGGCGGACCTTCCGCCTGCCGGTCCGGACCGAGATGCATTCCTGCTCGCACTGATGGGCAGCCCCGACCCGATGCAAATCGACGGACTTGGCGGCACTCATTCAAGCACGAGCAAAGTTGTCGCGGTCACCGAAAGCCAACGACCAGACACCGATATTGAGTACCTATTCGCGCAGGTCTCGATTGACCACGCCCAGGTGGACTACGCCACGAACTGCGGCAATCTCACGGCAGCGGTAGGGCCGTATGCCATAGAGGAAGGGATGGTCGCTGCAGTGGAACCGATCACGGCGGTCCGGCTCTACAACCTGAACACCGGCCGACGGATCGTGGCGCATGTCCCCGTGGCTGGTGGGCGCCCCGTCACCATCGGTGACCAGGCTATCGCCGGTGTCCCCGGCCGCGGCGCGGGCATCGTAACGGAGTATCTGGACCCCGCCGGCGCGGTGACCGACAGGCTTCTTCCTACTGGCCGTTCCTGCGATGTTGTGACGTGCATGGACGGTAGCCCCATTGAGGTATCGCTCGTGGATGTGTCCGCCTGTGTTGCATTTGTGCGACTCGATCAGATCAACGTCGCTGACGATCTCGCGCCGGCCGAGGCGAACGCTGACGCGTCCATGCTGGATCGGCTTGAGGCACTTCGCGGCGTCTGTGCGGTACTGATCGGGCGGTCATCCGACCCCGCTCACGCACGAATCGATTCGCCAGCGATCCCCCGACTGGCCCTTGTCTCGCCGCCCCGAACGCACGCCCTGCTCGACGGGACCGTTCTGAACGCCGACACGCACGACCTGATGATCAGAGCGCTGTCCATGGGGCGCTTCCACCACAGCTGCCCATTGACGACCCTCTTGTGCGTCGCCGCATCAACTTTCGTACCTGGCACGATCCCCAACGCCGTAGCCGACGTCGACGCCCGCCGTTCTGTTCGAGTCGCCCATCCGAAGGGCATTGTTGAGGTAACCGTCGCCCTCGATAACGACGGGAGCGTCGATGAGACTGTCCGCATTGCATCGGTCAGTGTCGTGCGTACCGCCCGACGACTCATGGAAGGCCAGGCTTACGTACGCGGCGCATACTGCTGATTCGCAGCGACGATCAGTCACCCGCCTCCTGCAGGCCACGGAAACGACCCGAGTCGTAGAGTCCCGCGTCGCGGCCCGAGCGATATCAACCAGCAACTTGCAGTCGCGGTCAGCCCGCTGAGGGTTCGAGGTACCACCCCACGATGCGGAATCCATGGGCCACGGCGTTGCTGAGTTCATCCGTCGGGGTCAGGTACTCCATCCAGGAGAGCACCGGGCGGAGCTGAAGACACCGGAGAAGTTGGATTCACTTCGTGCCTCGTTGCCCGCTCTTGCTGACTCACTTGAGGGCCAGTTGAGCCGGGTGCAGCACGGCAGCCCAGATCCTCCGCCGTATGTCCTGTATTGCACATCCAATTGCCCAACTACGGAGGCATATTTGGGTTACCTAGGCATACAGGCTGGATGGTCCCAACGCCGTGAACTGCCAAAACGGTACCGCATAGGACTCAGTGGACCAGCCCGCTCGCTCTCTCACGGCGGCAGCACGGGTTCGAATCCCGTTGGGGGTGCTGTGTGGGCACAGGCAGTATTCGTAGGTAGCACCGTCGGATCGTGTCCGTCGTGTGTCCATCACAAAGGGACAACGTCCCCAGAAGCCAGGGTGCCGAGTGCATCTGCGAGCAGCTCGTCACGGTTTTGTGCGGCGTGCTGATAGCGCAGTGCCGCAGCCGGGCTTTTGTGGCCCGCCCTGTACATGAGTTCCGCCGTAGTAGCGCCGAGAGCGGCGGACCAGGTGAGGCCGGAGTGTCTCAGATCGTGCAGGTGAAGGTCGGTGCGACCGACGGCTCGCCTGGAGGCGTCCCACGCCCTGTCAAGAGTCCTAGGTGACACCGGCCGCCCGTCCTCACCAGCAAAGAGCCACGCCTCCTTCGAGGGGCGAGTGAAACGATCTAGATGGTCTCTCAACTGGGGCAGGACGTTGGGCGGGACACTGATCGTCCGTCGGCCCGCCTTCGTCTTAGGTTCGCCCTCTGTGCAAGCCCGCTCGGGACCTGGACCCAGGTGCGGACAACAGTGATACGACCATGCAACTCGTCTACATCTCGGCGCTGCAACCCAAGCACCTCGCCTCTGCGGAGCTGGCACCACGAGGCAAGGAGAATGGCGAGTCGATACCTTTCGGGGCAGGCATTCACGGCCGCTTCTACCTCTTCGATGGTTGCTACTGGTCGCTCCTCAGAGCGTTCGTCCGCTGCGCCCTTGACTCGGCAGGGGGATTTAGCGATCAGCTCATCGACAACAGCCCTATTGCAGATCGTCGCAAGAAGGCGGTACGCACCGGCAGCAGTCGCAGGATGCCGGCCATGCAGGTTCGCATGCCAATGGCGAACCTGAGCCGGGGACAACTTGGCGAGAGGAATGTCACCCAGTGAGACCAAAATGTGCTGTTCCCGGAGGTGCCCGCCAGTCGGTTTCTGGACCAATCGTTAGAGCTAATCCTTGTGATAACCGCTAAAACAAGCCCGACTTCGAGGCTGCCACTGAGTTCATGCGGTTCGAGCTTCTCGACTAGACATACAATGACGGCGACACATCAAGACGGAGCGAGGCACTTGGGCTCCCAGGCTCGTGACTCTTCAGGGCAGACTTCCCACACGCCCCGGTCGGACTTGCCATCGAAGTAGCGGCCCCATATCGAACCTGTTGAGCGCAGGGCGTTCTCAGTGTGATTGCAGGTCATCATGGGATGTTGCCGTAGGCCGATCCGGTGTTCCCGCTCGTCGTGGTCGTCGTGGTCGGAGGAAAGGAGATCCCCGGCGAGAAGTTGAAGACCGCATTATTATCCACCTGAAGCTGAATCACTGGTGATGAACCGGTCAGGGCGAAGCAGTAGTCGCTCGGAAGTGTGACGGTTTGGCCCGGAAGCACCGTGTATCCCGGGGTCGATCCATAGAAGTCCAAGCAGTTCCTGCCGTCACTCTCGGTCCCGTATGCAGCGGAGGTGAGCCAATCCGACTGCTGGTGGTTCTCGTTGACGATCTGAGCGTCGATTTCGGTGATGCTGCCACCCCCGAAGGTGAGGTCTTGCCCGTCCGAGGGATTGTCGATCTTGATGGTGACAGCAAGAGTGGGAGTTGAACTGCCCGGTTCATCACTGCTGGTGAGGGTCTTCACCGAGACTATCGAGATGTCTTCTCCTGATTCACCCTGTGCCGTGCATGGGGAAGCACCACCACAGGATTGAATGGGCGATGGCGATGGCGATGTTACCTTCTTCTTCGGCGCTGCCTTGTGGTGAACTGGCTTAGGAAAACACTTTTGTCCACATAGCTTCACCGGCTTAGCCTTGACCCGATCTATGTGTATGGGCGGTGCCGGAGGGCAATCTATTGTGGATGCCGTGATGGTGCAGGATGCTCTTTTCACACTGAATCCGACGCCAACCTCAACTCCCGAGGATGGCCCGATAGTCACAGCCACGCCGAACCGGGAATAAGTACCCCTGTCGCCATCAGCAGTCGGACTTTGCAATACTGATAATCCAACTCCGATGTTGTCTGACTCGTAGGCTCCCCAACCCGAAACAAAGGCGTCGATCTGAGATTCGCTTGGAGTTGCCCCTACTGTTGGCGACCACAGCCAGCCATAGCTCACGGTCGGTGAGACTGGGGAAACACTCAAGCCTGCCGCAGGACCCGCACTAATGTACTCAGTGCCCCCACGGGTCGTGATCTTTTCAACCTGCGCCCCAACTACAAGGACGACGCTCCATGAGGTGGTGGAAAAGTCGGGTGGGCGGCACTGAAGTTTGTGATCTGGTATTGGCTTGGAGTGATCGAGCGTGGCGACTACCGACGCAAACGATTGGAAGGCATCTGTGCAGAGCTTCTGTGCCGCTATTGCGCCAGGTGAGTACGTCCATGCGGGCAGTGGCGTCGGCGGATTAGCAGCCCCAGCACCTCGCGGGAACCCCAATGCCAAGAAGGCCATGAGGACGACGGCGATGATTGCCTGCTTAAGAACGATCTCACGGGACATCTGCTTCGACCCTCCACGGTTCAGCACCATTTAGGTTCCTCTTTTCAACCGTGGCGAGCTTGTCCATGGCGAGGGGCGGTGCCGAATGCCAGCGATGGTCCCCTGATCACCGCCCTCAATCACGATGCTGACGAGGAGCTTCACGCCCCAATAGAGCCGACTGGACTGTCCCACGACAACGTCCCGACAACATTTTGCTCGGAGCCCTAGGCGAGCATCACCGAGATCGAACGGTGACTCGGCGTATAGGTGGCCCCTTCATGTTGGCCATTTATGGACCCCCTCCTCATCATCATCGAAGGTGATTACGGGGAAGGGACTCCGGCAGGTGCCGTGATCGGCCACGGTCACAGCAACCGGATAAACCCTGTCCTTGGGTACGTCGGCCTACGCCATGCCAACTGCTATCTGATCGAAAGCAAGAACAGGGGGAGGAACGCTCGGTGATAATCCTCGGATTCGTTACGTTTGTCATCATCGGCGCACTGGCCAGGTGGATCTACAGGGGTCTGGTCCGCTTCACCCGCCGGGTATGGGACGAGGAGGGCCGAAAATGATCCTCGGGGTGAGGGGATCCCGATAGTTGATCCAGGTGGACCAGTTCACGGGGACCCGGTCAAGCCCTCTGGGATGTGAGGCAATGCGTGTCGAAGGGAGCCCGCTCCTTCACCCAGTGTGCAGAGCTACGGTGACGCGGGTGAGTGAACGGACCCCCACATCGGGGACTGAGTGGGTTCGTCGGATGAGTGGCGGGTCCCTCGCCTCTGGACACGAGTATGTGTTGGAGGATGCGACTGGCAACCGCCTGGCGACATCTAAGTACTCGTGGTTAGGCTTTCTGAAGCAAATCGAGCCGCCGGGAGAAGTCGAGCAGGAACCCAGCGCCGGGTCGCTCCCGGCTGCTGTCTCCTGAATGCGCCCCCGTCACCTTGGCGCCTCTGCGTTGAACGTGACCTTGGGCTACGAGCAACCGCGTTCCGAGCATGGGTGGCCGACCCAGCCGTTGTAGCCACCCGTGCATGATCGACTGTGCTCGATAACGTGGACGTCACTGCGGTCAGCGACTCCCAGCTGTGCGTACTAGCGGCAATGTCATCCGCCGGTTGATCCATTCGGCGAGCCAGCGCCGAGAGCGCCGAGTCCTGAGAATCCTGAGGACACGCCGGCCTGGGTCGCCGAGACGGACGACGCGCTGACGGTCCCGTTCTTGGACTTCGTGCCCTGCACGGTCACGCTGTCACCGGGCTGAAGGCTCGACAAGGAGGACTTGGCGTTTCGATTGAGAGTCGTGTTCGATGTGACGGTCACCGCCACCAACTTGCCGCTGGAATCGGTCACGTAGAGCGTGTTCCCGACGATATCGGTGACCGTTCCCGAGGTGGCGTTCGACGGGAGCCCGGGAAACCCACCGGACCCCCCGGAGCCCGAACTGCGCGCTCCCGGGAACCCTCCGGATCCAAAGGGTGACCCACTGCCAAAGGCTGATGTCGCAGACGCCGAGCTCGAGGAGTGGCGCTGGAGGTAGGCGCCGGCCCAGAGGCCGATCGACGCCACGAGCAGGACCAGCAGAACAGCCATGAGCCACGGGATCCGGAAGCCCTTGGCCGGTCCCCGGCTCGGCCACTCGCTCTCCTCGTTCTCGAAGAGAGCGTCGACGTCGCCGGCACCACCGTCGGACACCTCTGCGACTGGGACCTGTGAGGTGGGGTCGATGTGAAGTTCTTGGGTGGGAGAGACCGGGTCGAGCTCCGTCTCGGTATCAGCCATGGCTATTTCTCCTTCATCTACTCGTGCCTGAGGGCATCGATGGGGCGCAAGGAGGCCGCTCGAAACGCGGGGTACAGGCCGGCGAAGATGCCCACCAAGAGCGCGACGCCAAAGGCCAGGGGGATCGAGTAAGTCGCCAACACCGGTTGCACGCCGTCGATCCGGAATCGGACGACGAAGAGTCCTGCGAGCACCCCCAAGACGCCACCGAGCAATGAGATGACGACGGCCTCGATCAAGAACTGGCCCAGCACCACCGATTTGGGGGCGCCGATCGCCTTGCGAATGCCGATCTCACGCGTGCGCTCGGTGACGGTGACCAACATGATGTTCATCACGCCGATCGCTCCGACCAGCAAGGACACGGCTGCGACCCATCCGAGCAGCGCCGTGAAGGTCTTCGAGCTCGACGTTGCGGTCGAGAGCAAGCTGGCCTGGTTCAACACGCTGAAGGGGAGGTTGGAAACCGTGGTGTCGTTCTGGGCGGCCAAGATGCTCTCGACCTCGCTTTGGGCCAGGCTGAGCGTCGCCGAGGACTTCCCTTGGACCAAGAGCTGTGAGAACGATTGTGATTCGCCGGTCAACTGATCCTGAACGGCCGTGTAGGGCGTGATGGCGACCGCATCCCCATTGCTCAGCCCGCTGCTGCCCTTCGAGGCCAACAAGCCGATGACCGTGAATTCCGACGATCCAAGCTGGACCTGTTTGCCCAGCGGGTTCGAGCCGGTGGCGAACAGACTACTTGCAGTCGACGAGCCGAGATCGACGACCAAGGCATGCGCCTTCACGTCAGCGCTCGAAATGGACCGACCCGATTGAACGGTGTAGTTCGATGCCGGAAGATACGACGGCGTCGAACCGATCACCGACGTCGTCGCACTCGCCCCTTGATAGGTGGCGGTCTCGCTGGTGGTGATAACGGGCGAAACCGACTGCACGTCGGGCGCGTTGTTCGGATCGGAGATCAGTTTGACGTCCGTCTGCGTCAAGACGGCGTTGCGCGACTGGGTTCCCGTCTGCGAGGTGCCACCGCCGAATCGTCCGCCGCTGAAGACCGTCAACGTATTGGTACCCAAACGGTTGATGGAGTTGGCGACCGCTTGGGACGAACCGGTCCCCACCGCCAACAACACGATCACCGCGGCCACCCCGATGAGTACCCCGAGCATCGTCAGCAAGGACCGCAACTTGTTCGAGCTGATGCCGCGCAATGCCATGAGGGCATTGGCCAAGATGCTCACGGCCGACCCGCCAGTGTGCTCGAGCCTTCGGCCTGGCGCGCGTGAGCCAGGTGGGACTCGTGGGGGTGTGCCGGCGTCTGGTGGTGGTCCTGTGTGATGACGCCGTCGCGCAGGCGGACGACCCGAGTGGCATATGCCGCAATATCCTCTTCGTGGGTGATCATCACCACGGTCCGGCCTTGGGCATGCAAACTGGCAAACGCCGACATCACGTCCACGCTCGATGTGGAGTCGAGATTTCCGGTCGGTTCGTCAGCGAGGATCAAGGACGGATTGGTGACGATGGCGCGGGCAACGGCGACTCGCTGCTGTTGGCCACCGGACATCTCGTTGGGAAAGTGGCCCATCCGATCGGCAAGCCCGACCGATTCGAGCGCGCCTTCGGCTCGATGGCGCCGCTCCTTGGTCGACACACCCGCATAGGCCATCGGGAGCTCCACGTTCGCGATGGCCGACATGGTGGGGAGAAGGTTGAATCCCTGGAACACGAAACCGATCTTGCGATTGCGGATCCGGGACAATTCGCGGTCGTCGAGGTCGCGGATGTTTACGCCATCGAGGCGGTAGTGCCCGCTGGTCGGCACGTCGAGGCACCCGATGATGTTCATGAGCGTCGACTTCCCTGAGCCCGACGCCCCCATGATGGCGACGAACTCTCCGCGTGAGACACGCAGCGAAACGCCTCGCGT
>Ga0181518_10003875_pt1 | contig 13592 bp, 13 predicted proteins | sample PEATcosm2014_Bin_28_FD_119751 | JGI IMG/M metagenome (GOLD analysis project Ga0181518, IMG submission 119751) | Peatland microbial communities from MTU Mesocosm Facility, Houghton, MI, USA - PEATcosm2014_Bin01_60_metaG | ecosystem: Environmental > Terrestrial > Soil > Wetlands > Peat | place... | reverse complement strand
CACACGGTGAAATCGAAATGTGGCGCGCGGCCAACGCCGTGATTTCCGGCCTCGTCGTCGCGGCGGCAGCGATCATCGGCGTGGTCATGCTCGGCCTCTCGATTGCGCTGGCCGTTCATCAATTCAACGAAAACACCGAACTCATGCTGCGGCTCTTACGCGTGATGTTTCCCTACATGCTGCTCGTGTGCCTCGCGGCGGCGTTCATGGGCATGCTCAACGCCCGAGGACACTTTTTCATTCCGGCCATGGGCGCGACCATGCTCAACGTGGTGATGATCGCGTCCGTGCTCTGGCTCGCGCCAAAGATGGGACACGAGTTGCGCGAACAAATTTTCGCGCTGGCCATCGGCGTGCTGGCAGCGGGCGTGGCGCAGGCGGCCTTTCAACTGCCGACGCTTTGGTACGACGGCTTCCGTTACCAGTGGGTTTCGCCGTGGAAAAATGAAACCGTCCGGCTCGTGGTAATCCGGATGATTCCCGCCACCTTGGGTGTCGCCGCCTTTCAAATCAACGTGCTGCTGACGCAGACCGTCGCCTTTTACGTGGACCCGCAGATCAACGCCTCCTTTGACTATGCCGTGCGGCTCATGGAACTACCACAGGGCATGTTCGGCATTTCGCTGGCAACTTTTCTGCTGCCGACCCTGGCGGGACTGGCGGCGGAGAAAAACTTCGGTGAATTTCGCGCCACCCTGCGCCATGGTCTCGGCACGCTGCTGCTGGCGAATCTGATCGCCGCCGTCCTGCTGGTCGTGCTGGCCGAACCGATCATCCGGCTGCTGTTCGAGCATGGCAAATTCACCGCCTTTTCGACCCAGCGCGCGACCCTGGCGCTGCAGTGCCTCGCGCCGGGGCTGGTGGCCTTTTCAACGGTCAACATCCTGGTCCGGGCGTTTTTCGCGCTCGGCGACACCAAAACGCCGATGCAAATCAGCATCGTCTGCCTGGTTCTGAATCTGGGTTTGGCCGTGCTGTTCATTGGTCCGCTGCGGCAGGGCGGACTCGGCATCGCCAACACGATCACTTCCATCTGTAACGCGGGATTGCTGTCGTTCGCGTTGCGGAAGAAACTGGGAAAACTCGAAATGGAATCGCTGCGCGCCACGTTTCTGCCGTTGGCTGTCGCCGGTATTCTGGCCGGGCTGGTGGCATGGTCGGGCTGGTGGTCGTGGGAAAATTTTCTCGGCCACAGGACCGTCGCATTGAAAATCGGCGCGGTGTTTGTTCCGGCAGGAATCGCGGGTTTGGTCTATGGGCTGATCGCGCTGGCCTGCAAAATCCCGGCGGCAAAGGAACTGGCGGAATTTGCGTTTGCGAAATTCAAACGGTAGGACAGGCTTCCAGCCTGTTTCTAAATTTCATTTTGAAGACGGAGACAGGCGCGACGCCTGTCTTACGCGACTCACACCGGCACGACCGCCGTCCAGCAGTTTTGCCCGAACTTCGATTTAAATTTCTCCGCGAGCGATTCGGCGGCGGCCATGTTTTCTGCAATGGCATATGTTGTCGAGCCGCTGCCGGACATGAGCGCGGCCAGCGCGCCGTGCGCGCGGAGAAATTCCTGGAACAGCGCGAGCACGGGATATTTTTCCAGCGCCGGGGCTTCGAGCGAATTGAAAAATTCAGCGCCGGCAGCGCGCCAATCGCCGGTTTGAAGTTTTGAAATCAGCTTTTGCGCGCGGCCCAGCCGGCCGTTCAACGCTTCCGGAAAACGCGAGAGATTCTGATAAGCCCACGCCGTCGCGATGCCAAAACCGGGATGAATGAGCAGGAACGCCTTATCGCGCAACGCCGGGAAAGAATCGAGCGGCTGGATTTTTTCGCCGCGACCGGTGGCGAGAGCAGGCTGGTTTTGAAGGAAAAACGGCACGTCCGAGCCGAGCGACGCGGCCAGTTCGCTGAGCTTCGCGGCCGAAAGCGGCTGGCCGAAAAGTTCGTTCAACGCGAGCAGGGTCGTGGCGGCATTGCCGCTGCCGCCGCCCAAACCGGCGGCGAGCGGAATTTTTTTCTCCAAATGAATGCGCACACCGTCACTGATTTTCGCGGTTTGCAAAAACCCGGTGGCCGCACGATGAACCAGATTGCGCGAATCCTCCGGCAGGGCTGCGTCGCTGCACGAAAGTTCGACCGCGCCGCCGCGGCGTTCAAACGTCAGCCGGTCGCAAAGATTGACCGGCTGCATGACGGTTTCGAGTTCGTGAAAACCGTCGGCGCGCCGGCCGAGGATGTTCAGCAGCAGGTTGACTTTGCCGGGCGAATTTTTTTCGAGCGTCATGGCCTTCACGAAAACAAAACGCGCCAACGGAAAATGGTTGGCGCGTGGATGAAAACGAATCCGGTCACGGTCAGTTGTCGAATATACGGAACCGGCTGCCGGGAATGAATGGCGCGACGTCGCCGCCACTGAAGCCGGTGTAGGTGTCCGTATCGAACGTCGATTCCGAAATCAGGCCCGGCTTGTAGCTTTCAGGATAAACGGGCCCGGGACTCAGGTAACTGGTCCAAATCGGATGATACGGTGGGAAGGGCGCGGTAACGATTTCATAAATGCCGAGGCCCGTGCGCGCCAGTGTGCGATTCAAGCCGCTAACAGCACCGGCGGTGTAGCCGACGCTGGGCGATTCAAAAACGGCCGTTTGCTCGATGGAACGGCGCATTTCGCCCAGGCGGGTAATTTCAAGAGTGTTACTCACGCCGCGGCCGAGTTTTTGTTCCGGCCCGGCGCAGCCGGACGTGAACAAAGCGGCCAAACCGGCCAAAGCGAGAAGAGGTATCACGTTTCGCATACGTTTTTTAAGTTGACGAGTTGAGCTTACGCCGAAATCGCCGGATGTAAAGCGCGTTTTACGATTCGCGCGCGGCGCGTTTCTTATCCCGCCGGTTCCAATACCACGCAATCCAGACGGTGATTTCGTAGAGGACCTGCAGCGGCACGAACATGACAAGCTGCGTCAGGACCTCCGGCGTCGTCAATATCGCGCCGAGGAACAGGTTGATGACGATCATGTAACGGCGCGCCCGGGACAACATGCGATAGTCAACCACCCCGATCTTCACCAGGGTGAGCACGACCACCGGCAATTCAAAGCCCAGCCCCATGCCCAGCAGGAACTTGCAGACAAAGCTGATGTAATCCTCCGCCCGCCATTGAAGCGCGCCGAGCCCGAGCCAGTGGGAATACATCTGCGACGCGGCCAGCGCCACCGGCATCAAGGCGAAATAGCAAAACGCCACGCCGGTGAGAAAAAGCCCGACGCCAACGACCAGCCCGCGATAAACGTGTCTGCGTTCGCGGATTTTCAACGCCGGGAAAACGAACGCCGCGATGAAGTAAAAAATGAACGGCGAAGCCAGCACCACGCCGCCGTAAATCGCCACCTGAAACGCCACGACAAATCCGCCCGCCGGACTCAAGTTAATCAGCTCGATGTTCATCCGTTGCGCGTCGGCGATGGCGCGCGGGTCGTCATTCACGCGCCAGCCGAGAACCTGGTTCGTGCCGAGCGTGAGCGGTTCGACCTGGATGGACACGAAGCGGTTCGTGCCGAAGGCCAACGATCGTTGTTGTTCCGCCGTCAGTTTGAAATTGCCGACGTGGTTGGTGCCGAAGCTGACGACGGCGATTTGATTCGTGCCGGAAAAACTGATGGGGGCGTGCTTCAACGGCCACTTGATGATTTGCACGACGTAGTTGGCCGCGAAGAGGCAGACCAGCATCCCCAGGAACAGCGCGACGATGCTCTTGATGAGCACCCAGCGGAAATCCTCAAGGTGTTCCAGGAAGGTCTTGACGGGGCCGCCTTCGGCCTCGTCGGGGCGTTCCGCTTCGTGGTCGCCAGCCATGCCAGAACGTCCCGCCTAGGCTTTGGGCGGATTGGAGGATTGCGAAACAGCAGGCGCGGATGGCGACTGGCCGTTGGCGGCCGGCTTGGTCGGCGGCGGCGCGTCAGTCGTGGTGTTCTGGATTTCGTCCGTCACTTCACGCGTTGCCTTTTTGAATTCCTTGATGCCCTGGCCCAAGCCCCGGGCCAACTCGGGAATTTTCTTGGAGCCAAACAGCAGCAATACGGCCAGTAAAACCACCACCCATTCCCATCCGCCGAGAAATGCTGCGAACATTGTTTTCATAAATTTTGTCGAGCCTTGCCAAGCCTACGCCTGCCTTGACCGATAGTAAAGCCGCAAATGTGGTGTCGGCTGTCCCGGCCGATTTCTGCGCTGGAGACGGCGCACACTGATAAAAAGGGCCGCAGCAAATGCGGCCCCTGAATGGCTTCAAATGTTTCCTGCCAAAATCAGGCTCCGCTCTTGGGATGGAGCAGAACGAAGTCCCCGCGGCGGTTTTTCGCCCAGGCCGCTTCGTTGTTGGCGGGGTCCACCGGCTTGTCTTTGCCGTAACTGATGGTGCGGATGCGCATGGGGTCAACCCCAGCCTTGGCCAGTGCTTCGCGCAACGCCAGCGCGCGGCGTTCGCCGAGCGACCGGTTGTATTCCTCCGTGCCGCGCTCGTCGCAATTTCCCTCGATGAGCAGCTTTGCGCTCGAATCAGCGCTCAACTTGGAGGCAACGGCTTGAATGTTGGCATTCTCGCTCTTCTTCACGGCGGCGCTGTCGAAAGCGAAATGCACCGTGTAAGCGGCCAGTGCCGTGGGATCCTTAATCATGCCCTCAAATTCATCCAGGCTTGCTGTTTGTCCACCGCCACTTGGAACCGTTTCGCCTGGAGGCAAAGTGCCGCCAGCACCTGGTTCACCGACCATCGAGGGTCGTTCGGGTATCTGCGTGACTTTGACGGGTCGGTGGTTTTTGCAGCCGGTGTCAGCCAGTGTGACGGCCAGCGCGAATGCCAGCAGGTAAGTCAGTTTCATCATTTTCATATTTTTCCTTCAGTTAAAAGTTCGTAAAAAAAGTTTGAGTCATCTCGCCCAAGCCGGTTGAGAATCGCTGCCTGAAATCCGGGCAATATCCTTGACCTGTTTCGTGAATACGTCAAGCACAGATAACATGTAACGACTGCCCGTGCGCCGCGTGAAGATCAACGTCCGCGAGTTCGGCGACCACGACGGGTCTTCGCCCGCTACAAGCTCTGTGGGGTCACCGCCACCCGTCGGCACGACGCAAATGTCGAACTCGCCTGTCTGCGACGTGAACGCGATCCATTTGCCGTCCGGCGACCAGTCGGGTTCGGTCGGGTTCGGCGCGCCGGGGGTCGGAATCCGCTGCATCGCACCGCCGCCCGCCGGCACTTTCGCCAGCACGCGCCGATCGGCGATTTTCGTTGCGAAACAAATCCATTGTCCGTCCGGCGACCAGCACGGCGACGAATCCTCGCTGCTCGTCGTCAATCGTTTCAAATCCATGCCGTCAGCATTGCAGACCCAAACATTCGGGCTGCCGCTCTTGCTCAAAATCATCGCCACCTTCGAGCCGTCCGGCGAGACCGCCGCGCTCGTGTTCAGGCCGGAATAACCCGCGACGACGCGGCGCTGGCCGGTGCTGAGGCTGTGATAAAAAATGTCCGGGTTGCCGCGTTTATACGATGTGTAATAAATCGCCAGCCGGCCCGGCACCCACGCGGGCGCGGCAACGATGGTATCGTCGTGCGTAATGGATTGCGGGTTGTAGCCGTCGAAATCAGCCACATAAATTTCGCCGTTGCCCGTGCTGGATTGGGCCTTGAAGGCGATTTTGGTCTGCGCGATGCCATTTTTGCGCGTGATGACCTGCACGATGTCGTCGGCGAACGCGTGTGCCTGCCGCCGCAACGCCGCGCCGGTGTAGCTGCGCGAAAGAATCGTGCTCTTGGCGAAACGATCCACGACGCGGCCTTGAACGCTGCCCGCGGCGGTGCCGCTGATTTGATATTGCGCGGCGTCAGGCGCGACAAAGCTGAAGCCCTGGACGTAAAGGTCGAATTTCAAAACGTCCGCGACTTCGCCGCTGAAACCTTCGAGCGAGACGGGGATGGGTTTCACGCCGAGGCCCGTGATGTCGTGTGAAATCGTAAGTTCCTGCTGGCCGCAGGCAAAATTGACCGTGAACGCCGCGAGCAAAACCGGCAGACCAGCTTTAATCAAAGGAAGGTAATAATTTTTCATCCGTACAATCGTTTGGTTTTGAGGTTGAAGTTGATGATATAAGTCCGTTCTTTCTCCGTCGCGCCTTTGGGAAACGGCGCGATGAAAGTGACGCGGCTGAGCGTGCGCTGGACGGAAGCGTCCACGCCGGCATCGCCCGACGGGGTGACGATGCGCGCGGAAATCACCGTGCCGTCATTGGCAATGGTCACGCTGACCTTGGCGTTGGCCTCATCGTTGTCGGCATTGTCCGGCGGCACCCACGCCTGGTCGTAAATGCTTTTAACGACGGAATCGTAACTCGCGTAAGCCACACTGCCGTTGCCCGGGGCTTCAATCGTCGTGCCCGGGGTCAAATTGCTTTTCAAATTCCGAAGGGCGCTTTGGATCGCCCGGGCCTGCCGTTGCTGTTGTTGCGAATTGTCGGTCGTCGGAGAATTTTTCGGCGCGGTGCGCGCCACGAGTTGCGTGCTGATTTGTATTTTCCGCGGCTCGGTGTTGGATGTTTTTTCAACCGGTTTCAAACTGTCGGGCGACAGTTTATCCGGCGGTTTGACCGGCTCGGTCTTTTCCACTTTCTGCGGCGCCGGTGCGGGTGGTGTAACAACGGGCGCCGGTGGCGGGGGTTGCGGCAGAGCAACCGGCGCGGGCGGCGGCGGGGTGGCGTTGGCGACGCCGCTGTTGAACGCCGCGTCAATCAAATTGGCCGGAATCACATCAAGCACCCGCAAATCATCAGCTTTCGGCTTTGAATAAAAAAACGCCGGGCCGACGAATAAAATCACGATCAGCAGCAGGTGGACGCCCGCGGTCGCGATGACGCATTTTTTTTGCAGACGGTTCATCTGGTCGGTTCGGTGCGCAGCGAATAGCGCGTGATGCCGCTGCGCTGGCAGCCGTCAATCAACATCGCAACGTTTTTGTAAGGCCCGTCCTGATCGGCGCGAATGTAAACAATGAGGTTCGGGTTCGAGCGGAATTCCGCCGCCAGCCGCGCGGTCAACGGCCCAAGGCTCATGCGCTGTTTGTCGAGCGCGTAGACACCCGTCGTGCTGACTTCGACGGTGCGGATGTTGCGCTTCTCAATCCTCGTGTCCGGTCTGCCGCCGACCGGCAACTTGAGGTTGATGCTTTGCTCAAGCAACGGCGTGGTGATGACGAAGATGATGAGCAGCACGAACGCGAGGTCGAGCAGCGGCGTGATGTTGATTTCACTCAACGTCACAAGGTAACTGCGTTGTGAAAATCTGCGCATGGCGGCAAAATTTACTCGTCCGACAAAAATTCCGTTTCCATCCTGGAAACGAGTTCCTGTGCGAAATTGTCGAGGTTGACGGTAAACACGCGCAAATTGTGCACGAGCCAATTGTAACCGAACATCGAGGGAATCGCCACCAGCAGTCCGGCGACCGTCGTGATGAGCGCCGCCGAGACGCCGGGCGCCATCGCCGCCATCGTCGCCGCGCCTTGTTGCGCGATGCCGGCAAACGTGCTCATCACGCCCCAAACCGTGCCGAGCAAGCCCATGAACGGCGCGCCGCTGACCGCGATCGCGAGCAGGATCAAACCGGATTCCAGTTTCAAGGATTCCTGCGCCACGACGTTTTCGAGCGCGCGTTTGACGTGCTCCATGTTTTTGAGTGTGACCTGCTGTTTGCTGCGCGCGCCGCCCGGCCCGCGCAACCGCGCGTCGAGCTGCACACAACCGGCCTGATAAACCTCATAAAGCGGACAACCTTCAACCTGCAACTTGCGGTCAAAAAGGTCGAGCACGGATTTTTGCGCGCGGAATTCCTCGTTGAAATAATGGTTCAACCGGCGGGCGCGCCGGACCTGGATGGCCTTGGAGACCATCACCGACCACGCGAGGATGGAAAAAAGAATGAGACAGACAATGATCGCCTTGGCTTCCGGCGTTGCCTGTGTCCAAACGTAGATGAGTTCCGCTTGATTGGAAGCGGCTCCCACGACAGCAAACGATAATCCGCTCATAAAACAACTTTACTTGGTCGTGAGGAACCGAGGTGGCGTCCAAGCGGCAGGGGGTCGAGCAATTTCCCGCCTCACCAATTTCTACCCGCCGCGCCGGAAATTGCAATGCCTTTTTGCGGAAAAATATACTTTGTCTCCGCACTTGCCCCACGGCAAAATCGCATTCAAAGAACCCGATGTTTCGTCCGCGTCTCATTGGTCTGTTGCTCGCGCTCATCACGCTGCTGGTTTATCTGCCGGCGGCCTATCACGGCTTCTGCATCTTTGACGACGATGATTACGTCACCGAAAACCATGTTGTCCAAAACGGCCTGACGTGGGCCGGCGTCAAATGGGCTTTTACCACCTGGCACGCCAGCAACTGGCATCCGCTCACCTGGCTGTCACACATGCTGGATTGCGAGTTGTTCGGCCTCAACGCCGGCGCCCACCATTCTGTCAACCTGTTGCTTCACGCGGCAAACGCGGTTCTGCTGTTTGGGCTGCTGCTTCGATTGACGAACGTATTGCGGCCGAGCGCCTTTGTCGCCGCGCTGTTTGCGTGGTACCCGCTGCACGTGGAATCCGTTGCCTGGATTTCCGAAAGAAAGGATGTGTTGAGCACGTTCTTCGCCTTGCTGGCGCTTCTGGCTTACACGCGCTATGCGAAAGCGGTGACCAGTGACCGGTGGCCAGCGACGAGAAACGCGCCCGGCACCGTTCTGCCACCCGCCACCCGTCACCCGTCACGTTTTTACTGGCTGGCCCTGATTTTCTTCGCCCTCGGCCTCATGTCCAAACCGATGCTGGTCACACTCCCGTTTGTGATGTTGCTGCTGGATTATTGGCCGTTGCAAAGGTTTCCGCCCTTTTGGCGGCTCGTGTTCGAAAAGTGGCCGTTTTTTGTGCTGGTGGCGGTTTCGTGCGTCATCACATTTCTGGCGCAACACCATGGCGGCAGGGTCGTCTCGCTGGAAGAAATCCCGCTGCACTACCGTTTGGACAATGTGCCGCTGGCTTATACGCGTTACCTGCTTAAAATGCTCTGGCCGGTGCCCCTGGCCATTTTCTATCCGCTGCCCAAAACCATCTCTCCGCTGGCTGTCGTCGCCGCCGTGGCGGTTTTGCTTGCCATCTCCGCCCGCCGCCTGGCTCGGACGCAAACGCGGCCCGTACGGGCTCGTGGGCTGGCTGTGGTTTTTGGGGACGCTGGTGCCGGTGATTGGCCTGGTGCAGGTCGGTCACGCAGCGATGGCTGACCGCTACACTTATTTTCCGTCCATCGGGGTGTTCATCGCTTTGACCTTCGCCGTCTGCGATTGGGCGAACCGGCTTCAATTTCCCCCCACGGTCATCACCACGGCTGCCGTTTTGATTCTGGGAGGCTGCGTGGTCCTCACGGAAAACCAATTGCGCTGTTGGCGCGATGATGAGTCGCTTTTCTCCCACGCCATCAGCGCCACCAAGGACAATGAACCGGCCCATCTCTGTTTGGGGCTGGCGTACGAAATGGAAGGGCGGAAAGCCGACGCCCTGTCCGAATATCGCATTGCCCTGAAACTGAATCCTTATCGCGTCAAAACGTACAGCGATCTCGCCCGTGTGCTCGCCGGTTCCGGTCACACCAACGAAGCGCTCAGCGAACTTCGAGAGGCGCTGCGGTTGTACCCCGGAGACGCGCCATCACACGACTACCTCGCCAATTTGCTCGCCGACTCCGGCCAGACCAACGAAGCGCTGGCCGAATTTCGAGAGGCCGTGCGGATAAATCCCAAGGGCGCGGCGTTACACAATAACCTCGGGGCCATGCTCGTTGAGCTTGGCCGGTTCGACGAGGCGATGGAACATTATGCCGAGGCAGCGCGATTGGACCCCGCAGACTGGCGGGCACCTTATTTAAGGGGCAAGGCGCTGCTCAAACAAGGCCGCGACATGGAAGCCATCCCGTATTTCCGGCAGGCGATGCAAATTGAGCCGGATAACCTCCAGGTTCTGATCTATCTGGCCCAAGTGCTGGCCTCGGATGAAAATCCAAAGGTTCGCGACGGTCACACCGCGTTTGTCCTGGCATCCAAGGCCAACGCCCTCACCGGCGGCGCTCAACCAGCCATGCTCGACGCGCTGGGCATGGCCTGTGCCGAACTTGGGCATTTCGACGATGCGCAAAAGGCCGCGCAGGAGGCCCTCAATCTCACCAAAGCCAGCGGCATGACGAACGATGCGGCCGTCGTCCAGCAGCGATTGCAACTTTACCAAAACCACCAGCCGTTCCGCCAATCCTTTACCAACGTCCCCTGAGGGAATTGCCGAAACGTTAAAAACCGCATGGCGGCGGCGGACAATTTCCCGCGGCTTTGGTGACGGATCGGGCCTCCCTTCGTTCGGGAAGCGGGTCATCCGCACGCGGGTTTTGAAAACTTGAGCACCGGAAATTTCCGCCCGGCCATGACCACGGAAAATTCTCCGCGCTTGCCCGGCGAAAAAAATCGCGTAAAAGAAACCCATGTCCCGTCCGCGTCTCATTGGTCTGTTGCTCGCGCTCATTACGCTGCTGGCTTATTTGCCGGCGTCGCGCGACGGTTTTGTGAATTACGACGATCAGGATTACGTCACGGAAAATTCCGTCGTGCAAAAAGGATTGACGTGGACGGGAATCAAATGGGCCTTCACCACCGGCCACGCGAGCAACTGGCATCCCATCACCTGGCTCTCGCACATGGTGGACTGCGAACTCTTCGGCCTCAACCCCGGCGCGCATCATCTCGTCAACGTGCTGTTTCACACGGCGAATGTGGTTTTACTCCTGGTGTTGCTGTTGCGGCTCACCGGCGAATTGTGGCCGGCGGCGTTCATCGCCGCGTTGTTCGCGTGGCATCCGCTGCACGTGGAATCCGTCGCGTGGATTTCCGAACGCAAGGACGTGTTGAGCACGTTTTTCGCGCTGCTGACGCTGCTGGCCTACGTGCGTTATGCCCAAAGAAGGTCGAGAGTCGAGGGTCGAGAGTCGATGGCAAAATCATCCGTTCCGGCACTCGACCCTCGACCCTCGACCTTCGACTATGCTCTGGCCTTGATTTTTTTCGCGCTCGGCCTCATGGCCAAACCGATGCTGGTCACCCTCCCGTTTGTGATGTTGCTGCTGGATTACTGGCCGCTAAAGCGGGTGACCAACGACCAGTGGCAGGTGTCGAAAGTCATGCGTCTGACGTTGGAGAAATGGCCGTTCTTTTTGCTCGCCGCAGTTTCGTGCATCGTAACCTTTCTTGTTCAGTCTCAACGAAGTGGCGACGCGGTCGCCTCACTCGAACTCATTCCGCTGCATTATCGGTTTTGTAATGCATTGGTATCTTACGGGCTTTATTTGCTGAAAATGTTCTGGCCGGTGGGGCTCGCGGTTTTTTATCCGCTGCCCGACCATTTGACCTGGCTATTGATGGCCGCGACGACATCGGCAGTCGTACTGGTCATCATTTCAAGTTTTGTCTGGCGGGCCGGACGGGCGCGAGCGTATTTACCCGTTGGCTGGCTGTGGTTTTTGGGAACGCTCGTGCCCGTCATCGGGCTCGTGCAAGTCGGCGGGGCGGCATTGGCCGATCGTTACACTTACATTCCATCAATCGGTGTGTTCATCGCCGTCACCTTCGGCATTTGCGCCCTGGCGGATCGTTTTCAATTCCCCAAAAAGGCAACCGCAGCCGCAGCCGTTTTGATCCTCGCGACCTGTTTGATTCTTACCGAAAACCAGTTGCGTTACTGGCACGACAGCGAAACGCTCTTTGCTCATGCGCTCGCGGTGACAAAAAACAATCACGTCGCGCACGTCAACCTGGGCGTCGCCCTTGAACAGAAAGGCAAATTAAACGAGGCGCTCGCCGAATACCGCGCCGCCGAACAACTTGCGCCGGAACTTTATCACACTCACAACAATCTCGGCAATCTGCTCGACAATCTGGGCCACCCCAATAATGCGCTCACCGAATATCGCTGGGCCGTGCTTTTGAACCCCAGCCTGCCCTCCTTGCATAACGGCGCTGGCATGGTTCTGGCCGAACTCGGACGTTTCGACGAAGCCATGGGCCAGTTCAAAGAAGCCGCGCGGCTCGATCCCACCTATCCGTGGGCGCACCTCGAAATCGGCAAGATGCGTCTCAAACAAGGCCGCGATGCCGAGGCGATTGATGAGTTTCGTGAAGCGCTGCGGATTAACCCGGACAATTTTCAAATCCTTGCCTACACCGCCCATGTGCTGGCCGCCGCCGAAAACCCTCAAATTCGCGACGGCCGGACCGCGCTCGTGCTCGCCGTCAAGGCCAAAGTCCTGACCGACGGCGCGCAACCGTACGTGCTCGACGCGCTCGGCATGGCCTGCGCCGAGACCGGCGATTTCACCAACGCGCAGCAAGTGACGCAAAGGGCGATTGACCTCGCCACCGCCGCCAAAATGAAGAAACTCGAGCCATTGCAACAACGATTGCAGCTTTACAAAAATCACCAGCCGTGGCGCGAATCGTTCCTGGCCACCAACACGCCGGTGAAACATTGATGGGAGCGCCGGTCTCCGACCCGGCACGCCACGGATGGCTGGCCGCAACACGCCGGGCCGGAGGCCGGCGCTCCGTTGGAATTCATTTCACCAACACGCGGAACGTCCGCCGTACGCGCGAATTTTTCAAAACTTTCTCCGGGTCAAAACGCCCGCCCAGCCGCGGCAAACAAAAAATTCTCTTCGCGTCCAGAAATTCCGCGAGCAAACCGGCATTTGTGTTTGTTGAAGAGTCCGGCTTTGACGGCGACATCAACACGACGCGCGCCCGGCGGGACGCGCTTCGCGGCAACGCGGCGAGTGTCAGCAAAACTTGGTTCACCGCACCGAGCCGGTTTGGGCAAACAACCATCGGCGTCGCACCCAGGGCCGTAATCAAATCGCGTGAGTCAAAATTCCCGCCAAGCGGACTCAACAAGCCGCCGGCGCCTTCAACCAACACCATGTCAAAACGTTTTTGCATCATGCGGACATGCGCGAGCACGTCCGCGAGCTTGACCTGCTTGCGTTCGCGGCGGGCGGCGAGCAAAGGCGCGAGGGGGGCGTGGAAATGCCACGGATTGATTTCGTCGGACGTGAGCGCGGCGTTCATGGCGGCGCGCAACGCGCAGGCGTCGTCGCGTCCGCCGGAACAAATCGGCTTGAGGGCCACCGCGTTGACGCCGCGTTCCCGCAAGTGACGCGTCAACAGAGCAGTCAGCACGGTTTTGCCGACGCGGGTGTCCGTGCCGGTGATGAAGAACGTCGTTCGCTTCATTCCGGCAACATCAAAGCGGAAATGATATTGGTAAGCCATCAAAACCATTGACGAAATCCGCGTGGTTCATTTATTTTAAACGACTCGCCGACCGGCGGGAATTATTGTGAACGTCACCGTCGAAAATTTGGCTCCGTGCAAAAAATTGCTGCGGGTGGAAGTGGACGCGAAGGCCGTGGACGAAGCTTTCGACGCTGTCACGAAGGACTTTCAGAAACAGGCGTCGCTGCCCGGCTTTCGT
>Ga0181518_10003866_pt1 | contig 13608 bp, 11 predicted proteins | sample PEATcosm2014_Bin_28_FD_119751 | JGI IMG/M metagenome (GOLD analysis project Ga0181518, IMG submission 119751) | Peatland microbial communities from MTU Mesocosm Facility, Houghton, MI, USA - PEATcosm2014_Bin01_60_metaG | ecosystem: Environmental > Terrestrial > Soil > Wetlands > Peat | place... | reverse complement strand
TCGCGGCGGTAGATGATGTTGACCGCGCCCTCGGCGCCCATCACCGCGACCTCGGCGCTCGGCCAGGCGAAGTTGAAGTCGGCGAGCATGTGCTTGGAGGCCATCACGTCATAGGCGCCGCCGTAGGCCTTGCGCGTGATGATCGTGATCTTCGGGACCGTCGCCTCGGTATAGGCGTACAGCAGCTTGGCGCCGTGGCGGATGATCCCGCCCCACTCCTGCGCGGTGCCCGGGAGGAAGCCGGGGACGTCGCAGAAGGTGATGATCGGGATGTTGAAGGCGTCGCAGGTGCGTACGAACCGCGCCGCCTTGCAGGAGGAGTCGATGTCCAGCACGCCCGCCATCTGCGCCGGTTGATTGCCCACGATGCCGACCGAGAAGCCGTCCAGACGAGCGAAGCCGCAGACGATGTTGCGAGCGTAGTGCTCGTGGACCTCCAGGAACTCGCCGTCGTCCACGATCAGCCGGATGACCGAGCGCATGTCGTAGGGCTTATTGGGATTGTCGGGGACGACGGCGTCGAGCTCCGGATCCTCGCGCAGCGGATCGTCGGTCGGCATCACGCGCGGCGGCGTCTCCAGGTTGTTCTGGGGAAGGAAGGAGAATAGGTAGCGCGTGTCCTCGATGCACTGCTCCTCGTTGTCGGCGGCGAAATGGGCGACGCCGGATTTGGTGTTGTGGCTCATGGCGCCGCCGAGCTCCTCGAACGTCGGCTCCTCGCCGGTCACCGTCTTGACGACGTCGGGCCCGGTGATGAACATGTGCGAGGTCTCCTTCACCATGAAGATGAAGTCGGTCATCGCCGGCGAATAGACCGCCCCACCGGCGCACGGTCCCATGATCAGGCTGATCTGCGGGATCACGCCGCTGCACATGACGTTGCGCACGAACACGTCGCCATAGGCGCCCAGGGAGACGACGCCCTCCTGGATCCGCGCCCCGCCGGAGTCGTTGATCCCGATCACCGGGCAGCCGATCTTGGCCGCCAGATCCATGATCTTGCACATCTTCTCGGCCATGACCTCGCCCAGCGAGCCGCCGAACACGGTGAAGTCCTGACTGAACACGCACACCCGGCGGCCGTCGATCGTCCCGTGCCCGGTGACGACGGCATCGCCCCAGGGGCGGTTGCTTTGCATGTCGAAGTCGCTGGTGCGGTGGCGCACGAACGTGTCGAGCTCCTGAAAGGAGCCGGGGTCAAGCAGCTTCTCGATCCGCTCACGGGCGGTGAGCTTGCCCTTCTCGTGCTGCTTGGCGACGGCCGTCTGGGATCCGGCGTGGACCGCCTCGGTGCGCAGCTCCAGGAGCTGCGCGAGCTTCTCTGCATAGGTCTCGGGTGCGTGCTCGTGGATCGGCATCGGCCGAGTTTATGCTGTGTCCGTCCTTCGGACATTTCACCGAAGCGGGTTCGGGGCTCCGCCGAAGACGATCTGCGGCTCCCCCGAATCCCGTTCGCGGCTGACCCACAGCGCCGGCGCCGGCCGGCTGCGGTCAGCCCCGGGAGTACGGTCGGTGGTGGGCCATTCCGAGGCTGTTCAGCGCGCGCGTGAGCACGGCCAGCTCGTCCTCGAGCGCCGGCGGGGCGGCGGCGGGCGCAGCGGCCGTGACAACCGGCGGCGGGGGGGCGGCGCGCGGCGGGGGGGCGGCGGACGGCGGGGGGGCGGCGGGCGGCGAGACTGCCGTGACCGGGGTCGAGGCGGGCGCGGCGGGCGCGGCGCCCGGGACGGAGGCGATCCGGGGTCCGCCGCTGTGGGCGACCGCCTCGGCGTGCCCGTGGCCCAGGCGAGCGCGCAGGCGGACCCAGAGCCTCCCCTTCGGCTCCGGCGCCGGCTCGTCAGCCGCGTCCGGCTCGGGCTCGGCAACCGCAACCGCAACCGCAACCGCAACCGCGACCGCGACCGCGTCCGGCTCGGGCTCGACCTCGGCGGCCGGCTCGGGCTCAGCCGCGGACACCGGCTCCGCCGGTGCGGGCGGCGCCGGCACGGCGGAGCTCGTCTCGGCGGTTGCGGTGAGGGTCACTCGCGTGCCCCACCCCGACGGCTCGAGGGTCACCGTGCCGCGTACGACATCGCCCTCCCAGGCAACGGCGGTTTCCGGTTCGAGCTTGGTGATGCGGATCTCGCCGAAGGCCCCGAGGTGCCGCGCCAGCGAGGCGGCGTCGCTGCATTCGGCCCACAGCTCCGGGGCTGACTTGACGAGGGTCCGGCTGGCTTCGTGCTCTGGCATGCTCCTGGTTTCGCTCGCCCGGCCGCGAGTCCTCCCCGGCCGTGATCGGTTGCCGCCACACTTGCAAGACGACCACTCTGAGAGAGGAGGACACCGATGAACGAGGGACGGTACTTCGCCACGATCGTCGCCGGACTGGGCTGCATGGGCATGTCGGGCATGTACGGACCCGCCGACGAGACCGAGAGCGTCGCCACGATCCACGCCGCGCTCGATGGCGGGATCGCGCTGCTGGACACGGGCGACTTCTATGGGATGGGCCACAACGAGCTGCTGGTCGCCCGTGCCGTCGCCGGCCGCGATCGGGACTCGTATGCGCTGAGCGTCAAGTTTGGGGCACAGCGCGGGCCCGACGGCAGCTGGCTGGGCCACGACGCGCGACCGGCCGCGGTCAAGACCGCGGCCGCCTATTCGCTTACCCGGCTCGGCACCGACCACATCGACATCTACCGACCCGCCCGGCTCGACGCCGGCGTCCCAATCGAGGAGACGGTGGGAGCGATCGCCGAGCTCGTGGAGGCCGGCTACGTCCGCGCGATCGGGCTCTCCGAGGTGGGAGCCGAGACGATCCGCCGCGCAGCCGCCGTGCATCCGATCTCCGATCTGCAAATCGAGTACTCGCTGCTGTCCCGCGGGATCGAGCGCGCGATCCTGCCCACATGCCGCGAGCTGGGCATCGCGATCACGGCCTACGGGGTTCTCTCACGCGGCCTGCTGAGCGACAGCTTCACCCCGGGCGCGGCGCCCCAGCCGGGCGACATCCGGGGCCGCTTCCCGCGCTTCGCGCAGGAGCATGCCACCCACAACGCGCGCCTGGTCGACGCGCTGCGCGCGCTCGCCGCCCGCCGGGACGCGACCGTCGCGCAGCTGGCCATCGCGTGGGTGCGCTCACGCGGCGACGACGTGATCCCGCTGATCGGCGCCCGGCGGCGCGATCAGCTGGCCGAGGCCCTGACCGGGCTCCAGCTGTCGCTGAGCACCGAGGAGATCGAGGAGATCGAGGCCGCGGCGCCGGCCGCGGCCGTGCGCGGGGAGCGCTACGGCGCCCCGCAGATGGCCGATCTCGACAGCGAGCGCTGAGGGCCTGAGGGCGTCAGCTGCCCGGCTGAGTGGTCATCAGCAGCACGGTGACCACAACGAGCACCTGGATCACGATCCCGGCGACCGAGAGCAGGCGGTAGCCCGACGTGTACTCCGGGCTCCAGGTGGCGCTCGTGCGCCGCCCGCCGGCGGGGACCGTGCCGGCCGCCAGGTCGCGCTCGGCCAGCGTGGCGAGCCGGCCGGCGCGCGGGATGATCACCGCGCCTTCGATCGCGCCGATGACGAGCGCCGCGCCGATCCCCCACTGGACCCAGAAGGTCCCCCAGTAGTGCTCGTCGGAGGCGAGGTAGATCCCCGCCAGGACGACGACGGTCAGGCCGGGATTGACGAGATAGCGCCCCACCTGCTTGCGGGCGCGCAGCAGCCACGGCGTGACCGTCGGATCCATTCGCGCCGCGGCCGAGAACAGCAGCGGAAAGGTGAAGACGACCCCGAAGCCGATGATCGCGCCCAGCACGTGGACGCCGATGATGATGTCGGAGAAGGCGACAGCCGGTGCGAGCGGCGGCACGCGCGTCCTAATACGACGGCATGTAATCGCCGAACACGTCGCGCATCGCCGCGCACACCTCACCAATCGAGATGTGGTCCTTGAGCGCGACGCGCAGGACCGGCAGCAGGTTGTCGGTGCCGCGGGCGCATTCGCGCACCTCATCCAGGCGCCGGGCCACGAGTGCGGGGTCGCGGTCGGCCTTGAACGCCTTCAGGCGGGCGACCTGGTCGCGCTCGGACTCCGGGTCGACGCGCAGGATGTCGGGCACCTCGGGCGTGTCCTCGACGAACTTGTTGACGCCGACGACGATGTCCTGCTCGATCCGGTAGCGCTCGTGGTAGCCGAACGCCGACTCCTCGATCTCGTTCTTCATGAAGTCGATCGCGTGCACCGAGCCGCCGAGCTCGTCGACCTTGGCGATCAGCTCCTTGGCCCGGAGCTCAATCTCGTCGGTCAGCGCCTCGACGAAGTACGAGCCGGCGAACGGGTCGACGGTGTCGGCCGCGCCCGACTCGAAGCCGATGATCTGCTGCGTGCGCACGGCGATGTGGGCCGCGCGCTCGGTGGGGAGCGCCAGCGCCTCGTCGAAGCCGTTGGCGTGCAGCGACTGGGTGCCGCCGCAAACGGCGGCGAAGCACTGGAGGGCGACGCGGACGATGTTGTTCTCCGGCTGCTGGGCGGTGAGTGTGACGCCGCCGGTCTGGGTGTGGAAGCGCATCCGCCACGAGCGCTCGTCCTGGGCGCCGAAGCGCTCGCGCATGATCTCGGCCCACATCCGCCGCGCCGCGCGGAACTTCGCGACCTCTTGGAAGACGTTGTTGTGGCCGTTGAAGAAGAACGCCAGCCGTGGCCCGAAGCGGTCGATCTCCAGCCCGGCATCGAGCGCCGCCTGCACGTAGGCGATGCCGTTGGCCAGCGTGAACGCGACCTCCTGGACGGCCGAGCAGCCCTTCTCACGGAAGTGGTAACCGCTGATCGAGACCGTGTTCCACTTCGGGACGTGCTCGTCGCAGTAGGCGAACAGGTCGGTGGTGAGGCGGATCGCGCCCTCGGGCGGGTAGATGAAGTTGCCGCGCGCGATGTACTCCTTGAGGATGTCGTTCTGGGTCGTCCCGCGGAGCGCCGCCGAGGGCACGCCCTGCTCCTCGCCGACGAGCTCGTAGAGGAGCAGCAGCACGCCGGCCGGCGCGTTGATCGTCATCGACGTCGAGACCTTGTCAAGCGGGATCTGATCAAACGCGGTGCGCATGTCGTCGATCGTGTCGATCGCGACGCCGGTCCGGCCGACCTCGCCCAGGCAGCGCGGATCGTCGGAGTCCAGCCCGAGCTGGGTGGGGAGGTCAAACGCCATCGACAGCCCGGTGGAGCCGTTCTTGAGCAGGAAGCGGTAGCGCTCGTTGGACTCCCTGGCACTGGCATAGCCCGCGTACTGGCGAATCGTCCACAGCTGCTTGCGGTACATCTCGCCGTGCACGCCGCGGGTGAAGGGGTACTCGCCGGGCTCGCCGAGCCGCCTGGCCAGATCGGGCGCGAGGTCGCGCTCGTCGTAGAGCGCGTTGACCTCGATCCCGGAGTCGGTGAAGCGGCGAGGATCGTCGGGCCCGACGATCGGCGCGATGGTGCGGTTCTCGTCAGCTGTGGTCATGCGCGGAGCGTACCGGGGTGCGGGCCACCCGAACCTCCGGGCTTGCAACAGACGAGCCTCCGTAGAGGTTGCTGACTTCGAGACCGGGCAACGGCGACACGGCAGCCACTAGCCTTCGGACTATGCACGTCCGTGTGTCGCTGTTCGCCGGCCTGCGGGAGCGCGCCGGAGCCGCTGAGATCGACCTCGAGCTCCCCGACGGCGCGCGGGTGCGCGACGTCCTGGCCGAGCTGCACGGTCTGACCGCCGGCGTGCCCGTCGTGATGGCGGTCAATCACGAGTATGCCGAGGCCGATCAGCAGCTGACCACGGGCGACGAGCTGGCCCTGATCCCACCGGTGTCCGGCGGATCGGTGGGCGTAGCCCATGTTCGCGTGACCGCCGACGCGTTGGCGCTCGACGCCTTGATGGCACTCGTCAGCGACCCGCGGGCGGGCGCCGTGGTCACCTTCACCGGCGTGACGCGCGAGGTCACCGAGCTGCGCTACGAGGCCTACGTGCCGATGGCGGAGCGCCAGATGGAGCAGATCGTGCTGGCCGCGATCGAGCACCACGGCCTCTGCTCGGCGGCCGCCGAGCACCGCGTCGGGGTCGTGGCGCTGTCGGAGCCGTCGGTGGCCGTCGCCGTCTCCGCGCCCCACCGCGCCGAGGCCTTCGCGGGGGCGCGCGAGATCATCGACGAGCTCAAGGCCCGGGCGCCGATCTGGAAGCAGGAGCACGGCCACTGGGTGGAGGGCTCGGTGCCCGTCCCCTCCGACTGTCGATAGGCTGGCCGGCGATGCCCACCTGCCTGGTCACCGGCGGCGCCGGATTCCTCGGCTCCCATCTCTGCGAGGAGCTGCTCAGACGCGACAATCGCGTGATCTGCGTCGACAACCTGGAGACGGGCTCGGTCGCCAACATCGCCCACCTGCGCAGTGACGATTTCGTCTTTAAGGGCATCGACATCATCGAGCCGTACTTCGTCGACGAGCCCGTCGACTTCGTCTATCACCTCGCCTCACCGGCCTCGCCGATCGACTACCTGCGCCTCCCGCTGCACACCCTAAAGGTCGGCTCCTACGGGACCCACCACACGCTCGGGCTCGCCAAGGCCCACCGCGCCCGCTTCCTGACGGCCTCCACCAGCGAGGTGTACGGCGACCCCAAGGTCCATCCCCAGCCCGAGAGCTACTGGGGTCACGTCAACCCGATCGGCCCCCGCGGCGTCTATGACGAGGCCAAGCGCTACGCCGAGGCGCTGACGATGGCCTACCACCGCCAGCAGGGAGTCGATACGGCGATCGTGCGGATCTTCAACACCTACGGCCCGCGGATGCGCCCCCACGACGGCCGGGCGATCCCCACGTTCTTGCGACAGGCGCTCCAGAACCGGCCGATCACAGTGTTCGGCGATGGCTCGCAGACCCGTTCCTTCTGCTACGTCGGCGACCTCATCCGGGGGATCATCGCGCTAGCCGAGTCGGGCCACCACGACCCCGTGAACGTCGGCAACCCCAACGAGTTCACGCTGCTGGCGCTCGCCCGGACGGTGATCAAGGTCACCGGGTCGACGTCGGAGATCGTCTTCGAGGCGCTGCCGACCGACGATCCGCAGGTTCGCCAGCCCGATATCACGCTCGCCCGGGAGCTGTTGGACTGGCAGCCCGAGGTCGATCTGCGTGAGGGGCTGGAGCTCACGATCGCTCGATCCGGGCCCGACGGGCTGATCGGCGGCGGTCACTGACCCCCGGCGCCAGTCGCCCGGGCGATCGACCGCCGCGGCGGTCTGGCTGCAACGTCCGAACCTGCGTAACTTCGCTGACGAGATACCGTTACGTGAGCAGGTATTCCCTTCGACGGCGCCTGCCAACGTGGCGATAGACCAACATGAGGCAATTCAGGGGCCGGGCAGCGCACGGTACAGCGGCCCGGCGGCTCCCCTGCCAGAACGCGACGTCAGGCGCAAGCGGCCGCCGCTGCTGATGTTCATGCTGCGGGCCGAGACCGTGCGCCGGATCGCGCGCGTGGTCGCGCTGCTCGCGCTTGATTTCATCGGCGTCGTCGCCGCGATCTTCACCGCGCTGACGGTGAAGCTCGTGTTCCGCGGCGAGTTCACCTTCCACCGGGCGTGGGCCGATGCCCGCCCGGCGCTCGCCTTCGCCTACCTGCTGACCGTGCTCCTGTTCGCCGGCGCCGACCTCTACGCCGATCGCCCCCGGCGGCCGGGTCTGGCGAAGATCGCCTCGGCGTTGTTCCAGGCGACACTGGTGGCGCTCGTGTTCGCGCTCGCGACGGGCAACCAGTTCAACAGCTACTTCATCTTCTACGGCTCGCTGTTCTTCGGGGTCGTCTACATCTCCGGCCTACGCGAGCTCTACACGCGGGTCACCGGCTGGATGCTCGAGCAGGCCGGCTACCGCCGCCGGGCCCTGCTGGTCGGCTCCGGGCAGCACATCGAGGCCGTCGCGCATGCGCTCGGGAGCCGCTCGCGCACCCAGGTCGAGCTCGTGGGCTACATCTCGCTCACCCCGCGCCCCGAGAACGGACTGCGCTCGCTCGGCCGGCTCGACAAGCTCGGCGACGTGCTCGGCGAGGAGCGGATCGACGAGGTGATCATCGCCGATCCCGACTTCCCCCAGGAGCGGGCGCTCGACCTCGTGGACCGCTGCCACCAGCGCGGCGTCACCGTCCGCGTCGCGCCGTCGACGATGGAGATCCTGCTCGACCGCGCCGAGTTCATGCCGGGCGAGTCGGTGCCCCTGTTCACGCTGCGCCCGCCGGTGTTCGAGGGGATCGAGTACGCGGTCAAGCGAACGTTCGACCTGGTCCTGTCGACGATCGGGCTGGTGCTGATCTCGCCGCTGCTGCTCGCCGTGGCCGCCGCGGTCAAGCTCAGCTCGCGCGGGCCGGTGATCTACCGCTCGGTCCGCCCCGGGATCGCGGGCCGGCCGTTTCACTGCTTCAAGTTCCGCACGATGCGCCAGCATGCCGACCAGATCCAGGACGACCTGGAGTCGCTCAACGAGAGCTCGGGGGCTCTGTTCAAGATCCGCGACGACCCCCGCCTGACCCCGGTCGGCCGCTTCCTGCGGCGCTTCTCGCTCGACGAGCTGCCCCAGCTCGTCAACGTGCTGCGCGGCGAGATGTCGCTGGTGGGACCGCGGCCGCTGCCGCTGCGCGACTTCGAGCGCCTCGAGGATTGGCACAAGAAGCGCTATCTCGTCCTGCCGGGGATCACCGGGCTGTGGCAGGTCTCGGGCCGCTCCGAGCTGGACTTCGACGACCTCGTCCGCCTCGACTTCCTCTACCTCGAGCGGTGGTCGATCTTCCTGGACCTGTCGATCCTGCTCAAGACCGTCCCCGCCGTCCTCAGCCGGCGCGGGGCCTTCTAGGCGCAGGCCGTCACGCCGCCCGTGTAGGCTCCCAGCGGCGCGTATGCCCCCCACCGACCGGTTCGTCATCAGCTTCGCCGCCGAGCCTCCTCAGGAGGCGCTGCCCTACGGCCGCTGGGCCGACACGCTGTCCGAGCACTTTCTCAACGCCTGCCGCGACATCGACGCCGAGGGCGAGGACCTCGGCGAGGCCGGCGAGATCGCCTGGTTCCCTGACCGCTCCTACGCCGGGCGGACGTACGTCCCAGGCGTCGCACGGACGACCACGGGCTACGAGCTGTTCGGGTTCGTCTCGTTCAGCGAGGGATCGGGCGGGCCGCGGGACTTCGAGACGCGGGCCGACTTCACCGCCGAGACCGCCGAGTTCAACCCCGACTGGAAGCTCGACCTCAACGACGACGTCGTCGCCGTGTGGCGAGGGGAGAAGGGCAACACGGCCGAGATGACGCTCGTGTGGGGCGTGCCGATGATCCCCGGAGGCGCGATCGTGACCGCCGAGCTGGCCAACCTGGCCGTCGACCAGTGTGAGCTGATCGACGACCGGTTCACGCTCCTGGCCCCCGACAACTACCGCTCCGACTTCCTGGAGGTCAAGCTCTGGAGCCGCAGCGGCGCCGAGCTGGCCTCGGAGTCGCTCTACGTGGAGTCCGATGACGAAGACGACGTCGCGGCGGCGGAGGACGACGGGGCCTGATCAGTTCTGCCGGCGGCGACCGGCGACTTGGTCAGCGCGAGGGGCAGGCTGCTGGCCACCTCGTCGTCGGTGAGCGGGAAGTGACAGGCGGCCACGCTTCCGCCCCGCTTGGCCTCCAGCGCCGGATCCTGCTCCGAGCACACCGGCTGAGCCTTGGGACAGCGAGTGTGAAAGCGGCACGCCGACGGCGGATTCGCGGGGCTGGGGACGTCGCCGGTCAGCAGCTGACGCTCGCGCTTGGTGCCAGTCGGGTCGGGGACCGGCACCGCTGCCATCAGCGCTCCCGTGTAGGGGTGACGCGGAGCGTGGTAGAGCACGTCGCTGGGGGCGATCTCCACGATCTTGCCCAGGTACATGACGGCCACCCGGTCGCACATGTGGCGGACCACCGAGAGATCATGGGCGATGAAGATCAGCGTCAGGCCCATCTCGCGCTGAAGCGCCTGCAGGAGGTTGAGGACCTGCGCCTGGATCGAGACGTCGAGCGCCGAGACCGGCTCGTCGGCGACCAGCATCTTGGGCTCGAGCGCGATCGCCCGCGCGACCCCGATCCGCTGGCGCTGGCCACCTGAGAACTCGTGCGGATAGCGGTTGTAGTGCTCGGGGTTGAGCCCCACGCGGTCCATCAGATCCTGGACCCGGCGCTTTCGCTCCCCCTGCCCCTTGTGCAGACCGTGGATCACAAACGGCTCGCCGATGATCGACCCGACCCGCCGGCGGGGGTTCAGAGACGAGTAGGGATCCTGGAAGATCATCTGCATTTCGCGGCGCAGCCGCTTGAGCTCCTCGCCCTTGACCGCGGCGAGCTCCCGGCCGTCGAAGCGGATCTCGCCCGAAGTCGGATCGAGCAGCCGGACGATCAGCCGGGCCGTGGTGCTCTTGCCACAGCCCGTCTCGCCGACGATCCCCAGCGTCTCGCCGGGCATCACGTCGAACGACACGCCGTCGACCGCCTTCACGGCGCCGATCCGGCGCTGGAAGATCACGCCGCGGGTGATCGGGAAGTGCTTGGTGACGTCCCGCACCTCGATCAGGGGAGTTGTGCCGGCGGCCGTCATTCGCCCGAGTTCGCCAACCTGTCCCGCTGGCTCGTTCCGGCCGCTGAGGTCGTCGAGAGTGGCGAGCCGGCCGAGCCGGCCGACGCCAGGTGCCGCAACTCGGCGGGTGTCTGACCGCTCGCCAACCCGCGCCAGATCCGCGTTCGCACCTCGGGCGCCAGCAGGCAGGCCACCGTGTGCCCAGGGGCGTCGGCGAGCGGCTCGCGCTGCGGGTCGATCCGCCTGTGCTCGTCCTGCACGTAGGGGCAGCGCGGATGGAAGTAGCAGCCGGAGGGACGGTTGATCAGGCTCGGCGGACGGCCGGCGATCGGGACCAGTTCCTCGCCGCGGGGAATGTCCAGGCGGGGGATCGATCGCAGCAGCCCCCACGTGTACGGGTGCTGCGGCGAGCTGAAGATCTCCTGGGTCGTCGCGTACTCGACGATCCGGCCGGCGTACATGACCGCGATCTCGTCGGCGATCTCGGCGACCACCCCGAGGTCGTGGGTGATGATGATGATCGCCATCCCAAGCCGCTTCTGGAGGTCATTGAGCAACGCCAGGATCTGGGCCTGCACGGTCACGTCGAGCGCCGTCGTCGGCTCGTCGGCGATCAGGAGCTGCGGCTCGTTGACCAGCGCCATCGCGATCATCGCCCGCTGTCGCATACCGCCGGAGAACTCGTGCGGGTACTGGTCGACGCGGCGCTGCGGGTCCGGAATCCCGACCAGCTCGAGCAGCTCGATCGCGCGGGCACGCGCGGCCGACTTCGACACCTTCCGGTGCGCGAGGACCGCCTCGATCAACTGCCAGCCGACGCGATAGAACGGATGCAGGGAGGACAGCGGATCCTGGAAGATCATCGCGATCTCGTTGCCGCGGACCCGGCGCAGCTCGGCGTCGGGCAGGGCAACGAGGTCCCTGCCCCCGAACACCATCCGGCCGTCGATGCGCGTCCGCGGTCCGCGCGTCAGGCCGAGCGTCGTCAGCGACGAAACGCTCTTGCCCGAGCCGGACTCGCCGACGATCCCAAGCGTCTTGCCGATCTCCACTTGGTAGGAGACGCCATCGACGGCGTGCACGATACCGTCGTCGGTCTCGAACGAGACGCGCAGCTGCTCGACGCTCAGCAGCGGCTCGCTCATGAATAGTGCACCCTCGGGTCGAGGTACGCGTAGCCGATGTCGACGACGATGTTCGCGACGATGATGAACATCGCCGCGAGCAGCACCGTGCCCTGCACGATCGGGAAGTCCGATTCAAGGATCGCGTTGTAGTTCAGCAACCCGATGCCGTGAATCGAGAACACGGTCTCGGTCAGTACCGCCCCGCCGAGCAGAGCGCCGATGTCGAGCCCGAGCACGGTCACGACGGGGGTGATCGCGGAGCGCACCCCGTGCCGCCAGATCACCCGACGCTCGGGCAGTCCCTTGGCGCGAGCGGTCCGGATGTAATCCTCCCCCATCACCTCGAGCAGGTTGCCGCGCAGCAGCCGCGAGTAGATCGCCGCCTGCGTGGCGGCGAGCACGATCCATGGGAGGATTAGCGACTCGAACCACTTCAACGGGTTGACGGTGAGCCCCACATAGGCGTTGGCTCCGGGAAGGATCGGGAACCGGCCGATGTCCGACGCGAACAGATACAGCACGATCAGCGCAAGCCAGAACACCGGCATCGAGACGAACGTGAGCGCGATCCCCATCGCGGCGCGATCGAAGAAGGTGCCGCGCTTGATCGCGGAGATGATCCCGACCGGAATCCCGGCGATCACCCAGAGCACGACCGCGCCGATGGTCAGCGACAGCGTCGCGGGGAGGCGGTTCGTGATCAGGCTCAGTACCGGCTCCTGGCTGTAGTAGCTGAAGCCAAAGTCGAAGTGCAGGAAGATGTTCTTCATGTAGTCGAAGAACTGCGTGTAGATCGGCTTGTTGAGCCCGAGCTCCTTGGTGATGTACGCGATGTCCTGCTGGTTGGCGTTGCGTCCGGCCCGCAGGATCGCGGGATTGCCGGCGGGGAAGACGTAGAACAGGATGAACGTCAGCGCGCTGACCAAGATCAACAGCACGATGCCCCACAGGATCCGGCGGATTATGTAGCGACCCATCCTCTCAGAGCCCCTCGGCGCTCAGACTGTGGGCCCCGCCCGTTCACGGCGGGGCCCACGGGCTGAACTGCCTGTTACGGATTCTTCAGCGACGTGAAGGCGAGGTCCCACGTCCCCTGGTCCCAGGTGTCGTTGACGCCCTGCACGTTGGAGCTCTCGATCTCCGGCTGGTTGGCGAAGTACTCCGGGACCGCGACGGCGTTCTCCACGAGCTGCTTGTCGATGTTCGCCCACGCTTGCGAGCGAGCCGCCGGGTTGACAATCAGTGCGGCCTGCTGCATTGCGCTGTTGACCGCCGGGATGTTCACCTGACCCCAGTTGGAGTTGTTCGTCGGGACGATCGCCGGGCCATAGAACGGCACGTACAGGATCGACAGCGGATCGGCGAAGTCGCGGATCCAGCCGACCGCCGGGCAGACGTCGATCTCCTCCTTGGGTATCCCGCAGTACTTCGAGTACGACACCGACTGGTTGACTTCGCTTACGTGCGTGTGGAAGCCAAGCTCGGTGAGCGCCTGGTTGATCACCGCTGTCATCGCCGGGAATGGGACGTTGTTGGCGCTGACGACCTGGACCGTCTGGTTGCCGGTGTACTTTCCGGTCTTGTAGCCGGCGGCCTTCATGTACGTCTCCGCCACCGCCAGGTTGCCGTTGACGTCGGTATTCCAGGGAACGGCGGGCCCCGCGTAGCCCCCGGCCTGCGTGAACCCGTTGTTGCCGGGATAGATGAAGTGCGTCCCAGGCTCGGCGACCAGCGATCCGCCGGCCACCTTGGCGATCGCGGCGCGGTCGGTCGCCGCCCACACCGCCCGGCGGAGGTTGACGTTCGCGAACAGCCCGTGCGCGTTGTCGAGGGCTGCGTAGAAGTCGCCCGTGCCGGCCGTGACCGTCATCTGCGACGGATACTGCTGGTACGCCTGCTGGATGATCGACG
>Ga0181518_10003853_pt1 | contig 13644 bp, 6 predicted proteins | sample PEATcosm2014_Bin_28_FD_119751 | JGI IMG/M metagenome (GOLD analysis project Ga0181518, IMG submission 119751) | Peatland microbial communities from MTU Mesocosm Facility, Houghton, MI, USA - PEATcosm2014_Bin01_60_metaG | ecosystem: Environmental > Terrestrial > Soil > Wetlands > Peat | place... | reverse complement strand
TCAACCTTCTCCTCTGCGCTCTCGATAAGTGAAGCTGGAGCGCTCTCGCCCTCGACGTCGTGCCAGCTCTCGGGTGCCTTGAAGACGGTCTTCGCGTAGGCGTCTGGGCCGGCGCCCGCGATCTTGGTCGTCGCCTTGACCTTGTCATCGAGGAGTTCTTCCAGATACTCGGACCCGAGAACTGAGAGCCGGAGCCCACCCCGCCACTCCACGCGCTCGCCACTGCCCTTCGTGTGGAAGATGATTCCATGTAGGGATACTCCAACACGAAAGCTCGAATCTAGTGATTCAACAAACGCGGAGATCGGCTCAATCTCATCTTTGGAGATCCAACCGTGCCGGCTGGAGCGCTCGAGGTAGTGCCGGAGGAACAAGGTCAGGCGCCGCACCTGAAGGGCGGCTGGCAAGGACCGAGTCATACGCCGAAGAGGCAGCCCGAAAAGACGATCGAGCAAGACCACCTCGGTGTTTTCCAGTTGTTCTGTCATCTCGGATACCAGCGCCGACGGGATGTCACCGTCTTCCGATAGTGATGATCGAACCTTGACTTCCACCAAGTGGATTCCGACGCGACGCTCGTCCGGGTCAAACTGAATGACCGCAAGGTCTGTACGGCTGAGCGAGTCGACCACTCCGGACCTCTGGCCCTCTCGAAAGAGATCTTGGTGGAGATCGATGGGCACGACCAGGCCATGGCGCAGGATCCCTGTCGAACGAAGGTGCTCGGTTGCCAAAGCGAGCGAGAATGCCTCTGTCGCTCGTGTCTCGTCCATTAGCAGTTTGAGCCCGATGCCTGCGCCCAACACCTGCAGCGATCGACTCAGACGTTCGGCTGATCCGGGAGGAAGTTGGATGCCGAAGCGAGCCGCAGCTCCTGCGAGCAGGCCGGACTGCTCACGGCGAAGTCGGCTCGAAACGACCACCGTCCGACCTCCGGGGTCGCCCGTCGCTGCCCGCGTGTCGAGGACGTAGAGCGGATCACGATCCGCGTCGGTTGCGCTGTCGAGGAACTCGTCCGAGAAGACGGGGTCAATGACCACAACCCAGTCGGAGACCCGGTGTACGGCATCGAGCAGCGCTTGGGCAACTGTGTCCAGTTCAAGTCGTACCGCCGGTACGGGGTTAACCCCGACTCCACCCATTGCCCTTGCGGTCCCACTCAGTAGAGACTGAAGCGCTGCTGGAAACAGTCCATTCCCGACCGTCGGGGAGACAGCGTTAACCCAGTTGGGCGGTCTGGCCGCATCACCAACGTCATATCGCTGAGTTGGCTCCACAATGATTCCGCCCCCGAAAAGGGATCGACCGTCCGGTGCTTCAGGTACCGGGACAACCTCGAAGTCAAAGTAATCGAGGAAGACCGATAGGTGGGCGGGGAAGTCCAACGGATGATCGACCAGAGCACCGATGTCGTGCTTGCTATATGCCAGTTTCGGAACCAGTGGATCCTCACTCGGGCGTGTCAGGGCATCCGCAGTCTCCCTCGGAAGTCCCGCGCCCTCGGGGTCAGACATGAAGGAATCGAGCGTGGCGCCCAAGGAAGGATCCTTCGGATCACCGAACAACCGGAAGACGTACTTCAGATCCCCGAAGCGTTGATCACTCTGTAGTTGTCCGATCAACCGCAACACGAATTCGGCCTCTCCAGGCCGGACAACATTCATAACAAGGCGGCGAACGTAAGGATGTGAAGTCAAGTATCCCCGAACTCGTGAGAGAAGCTCAGCCTCTCCATAGGTACCCAGACGCCATGCCGGAAGACGTAGCCACGAGCGAATACTCGCTACGATCCTTCGGGGATCGCCGCTGGATGGTGATACGTATAGATTCCATCCTCTCCCAAATGAATCTGTCGACCGATACGGAGTCGCGCCGTTAAGAACGACGGGCGGCAGCATGCGCGGCACCAGATCATCGATGGCGCCGGCCAACTCTTCTGCCTCCCTCTTCACGTCCTCGGGCTCCAGCGTGGAGATCTGCGAAAGCCATCGGGCGAACGAGTCGTCGGCTAGTGAAAGCCATGCCAACAACAACGGATGAGTTGGCGCGAGCAAGACGGCAACGACGCGGCCCTTCTCGGCAAACTGCACACGATCAGTGCTGAGTAGCGCAGACCGTGTCTTTGCATCGGCTGTGCCAAGGCTCTGGATCCAGCATCGAACGTATCGTTCGACGTAATCGCGGGCGTCTCGAAGATCGGCCCGCAGGACCGAGAAGAGCTCGCCATCAACGCGCTGAAAGCGCCCGATGGCATCGAAAAGCTCTTCCCGGGCCTCGATAAAGTCGGCCGAAAGGGAATCCGTCGCCGAATCGAGCCAGACCTCTTCGGTACCAAGTTCCGTCAGCTCGATCTGGAATCCGCGGACACTGGGATCGGACAACAATTGGTGCTCATACTCGGCAAGGCGAAGGGGCGTCGACCAAATCCAGGTGCCGCCGACTCCTTCGAAGGTGATGGCGACGTCGAGTGCCGCATCTTTCTCGTCGACTGCGCTCAGAAGTGTCGGCGAAGATGCGTCGCGTGCCGTCAACCCGGACGCGATCGCCTTGACCTGGGCGTCACCGATGCCGAGAACGTGATCTTGTAGGCGTGAGACCGAAATCAGCTCCTCGCCGACCCTGAATTCATCGCTGAGAGTCTCGGCAATTGTTGTGTTGTCGAAGGAGATAAGTGACAACCGAAATCGGTAGAGCCCAGCATCCAGACCCATTGACGGGTCTGCTAGATCAATCTTCTTCCTCCACTGCGAACTTGAGCTCTTGGGAAGTGCGGACTTCGTGAAGGCAAAACCCGTCTCGATCAAGTCCTCGCTAGTCCGCCCAAGCTCAACGATCTCGAGGAGGAGGTTCCGCGCGTTGAGCACATTCGCTGGCGCTGGCTTACAGAAGAACCGAACCCCCACTGAGGATTCGGTTCTGACAATGGTGTCCTTCAGCTCCCCCTCCAAGCCCAGGACCGACACAATCGAGAACTGCTCTGGAGTCACTGTGAGCGAGTTGAGATTCCAATGGCCGTAATCGACGATGTCCGCAACTTCGTCCAATCGTCGACAGATCTCGATTCGATCTGTTTCTCCGTCCTGAATGACCTGTTTGAGCACATCCACGAGTTCCCGTTGGCCCTTGTCGCCAATGGGCAATCTCCGCAATCGGTCGGCGGGATCAGATGTGTCGGTGAGAACGGCCATCTGCTGAGCGTTCAGTTGAATTCGCCGCTGCAGATCTTCGCTCGCATGCAACGCCAACTCTCGATCGGGCAGGAGCCCAAGGTGTGTCAGAGCACGCCCGACGGATTCGGGACCATCACTTGACATGACAGCTATGTAGAAGCGAGCTGTCGCCATACCGCTGTGCTCCAGCTGGTCGTAACGTCCGATCAATTCAACTGCGCGCTCCGCCGCTTCGGCCAGCTCCGGGTTTGCCGCCTTGAGCCGACCGAGTGCCTCGGCGGCAACCTTGACGCCGAGATCGGAAAAAGAAAGGACTTCAAACGTGGAGCGTCCGATACTGTCCTCGACGCTTAGCTGGGCATCGGGCGGGATAAAGACCACCAGAACTCCAGACGAATCCGGGTCCGTTTCGTAGCGATTGCGAAGGGTTACTGTGGCCGATGGCGACACGTGCCACGGCTTGATTGGCCGCTGCGTGATCAGACAGACGACGTTTGGCTCCGAGACGAGCGCTTGCAGCCGCTCACATGAAAGGTCGGCAAGGCGCGTGGGCAAGTCGTCGATACGAATGCAATGTCCAGCCTGGTGTGACCTAACCGAGTCGAGGACACGAGCAATGACGAAATTCGTAGTCATGTCCTCGACAAGGTTCACCGTCGCACCTCCAGGCGAGGCTTCAGGGTCTGAGCCACGAACGCGTCAGAGAGATCCACGAACAGGCCCGCTTCGCGCAACCTCCGGCGGAACATCCGATTGTTTTCGATCATCGCCCGAGTGGCATCGGGATCGTTGGACGCGTTCCCGGGAGCCCTGGCAACTAGGAGGCCATATCGGTGGTGCAGATGATCGACGAATTGGTCAACTCGCATCGGGCGGGTCTCAGGACCACGGTCCGTCTCCGTTATGAAGGCGACGAGGGCCAGGGTTTCGACCATTCCGGGTGAAAGTGCGAATCGCCTAATTCGCTTCCTTCCTCCCAGCGGTTGACGCATCATCCCGCCGGGCTCATTCTTCATGAACAGGGAGTCAAGGAGATATCGAAGGTAATTCAGCCGAGGTCGCTCGCTGCCCTGGAACAGAAGGGCCATGTAGACCTCAAACGGCGAGAGCCCGAGCGCTTCGTACTGCCCTTTGAGCTCGCCGAGCTGGGCGCCCTCCGCCTTATCCGCCTCCGTGACAGCGTCAAGGTACTCCTGGGTTAAATCGCCAGCTCGCTCGTCAATCCGGCCTCGGCGAGCTCTAGTTCGGACTGCCGCAATATCCTCGAGAGTGTCGACTGGCAGCGGTTTGTTGGGCGGGCCCACATATTTTGCGAACTCCTGAAGCTTTCGAAGCGTCAGGTGGGCACGAACAAATCGCGCTATTACGGCTTCCTCTTCAATCCACGTATCCATCGCGAGGCGCGCCGGCGCGGAGCGGGCGTCATCTCCGCAGTCTGCGACTAGCTCGAGATTGTAAGGACAGTCCTCGGGAGGCGTGGTCGAACCCGAGAGGCATGCGGAGCACTTCATCGATCCAGTCTGCGAGAGGTCGATAACCGCCCGAAAGGTCTTTAGGAGATAGAGGCCGAGGTGAAGAGCCGACAGCCTCTGGAGATGGTCGACGATTACCGATCGGGGGAGGTGACCGCGGTAAGCCATCAGCCGGCGCATGTCATCGACGTAGGTCATTCCCTGACGCGCACAGATAGGACGTGGAGCTGGCCGAGGACGTGCTTCGATTGGCACATCGTCATCCTCGTCTTCTGCTAATCGAAGCAATGCATATGACGGAAGATCCAACGCCGTGGACCCCGTGGCAGCCGATTCGGGTGTAATCCATTCCCTCAAATCCTCGAGAACGTCCGGACCCAGATCCAGCAGCCATCGATAGAGAATCGCGGACCCATCCGAATCCCCATCCCGCCTGACATTACGAATGCGCGTGGCCGGAAGGTGCAGGGGTCGAGCTACCGCAAACTGGTCCGGTTGTCGCTTGAATACTCTCAGAAGATCAGCCCGCAACCAGGCTTCGGCGACACCCTGGCCTGGTTCGAAGCCGATGAATGCTGGCGCCCAAGTTGAACCTTCGATCTTCGAGGCGAGCTCGACAACCTTGGAGTAAGAAGTCTTGCGTCTCACGACCGACTTGTTGTCATACGCGACTCGGATCCAGAGCTGGGTGATCAACTGATCGAGGCCGAGCGCCTTTGCATCCGGGACGGCGAGTGAGTCGATCTTCCAGTCGATTCGGGGGCTCCTAGGCATCAGATCGCTCCAGCCACGATTCGGCCGGATGCATCGATAGTTACCTCGACCGTTCTTCCCCCACGTGGCTGTAGAAGTAGATTTCGGGAAGGTATGGAGGCAACGGTCTCCTTGAAGGTCTGCAGGTTCAACCAAGCACCTCTTAAGTCCTCACGACTTGGTGTGAACCCAGCCCAGATTCGCTGCAGTGCCTCCCACAGATCGACGTCAATATCGAGACGGAGGGCGTCTTCGTGGCGACTACTGAATCGAACGAGGTCAGGCTGGTACTCGATGTAGCGGGCCGCCGCGGAGCGGTCGACTATGTCGAGCCGAAAGTCCGTTGCGGGACGCGTGATAAAGCTTCGGTCCACCGCTGTGAGGTCTTGAACAACTCGCACTGCCAAGTGACCCACTGCTTCCTCGGAACGAAGTCCCTCGCTACGGGAAATCGCCTCTGCGATCTTGCGTTCGTCTTCTGACCGGAGTCCTCCAGCTGATCCTGCCAGAAGCGCCAAGAAGGACCGCAGGTGTTCGTACGGCAGCATGTCCAGGTACGCCGGGTCCTCTCTCTCGAAGAAGAACTTCCGACGTAGCGATGCGTGTGCGAATCTCAGTCCCGACCAAGAGCCTCCCTCGCCAGAGGCCTCTGTCGCTGCCCGCCAGAGCGCTTCCATTAGGGGACGATCCGATCGGCTCAACCCATCTGGCTCCAGCGGCAAGGCCGATGGACCCAAGGCCCATAGTCGGCCGTCTTCCTCGGGTTCCGGTCGGTTGATGACGTCGAGTGCGCCCAACTCCGTCAGGAGGCGATCGTGTTGAGCCCCGCGCACCTCCCGTATGGCGGCGTCGGAGGACCCGAATACCGAGTTATAGATATGACCACCCAGGAGGTCCTGCATCGCCTGGGTATCCGTCAGTTCAATGACTTCCCTGCAATCGCGGTTGGCCGTTACCGCATATGCGAGAACGGAACACAGATCTCGCATGGTGATGTGCAATCGACGTCGGAGACGTACAACGTCGAGTAGCTGGCGAACTCGCTCGGAGGTTCTCGGTCCCAATACTGGGTCCCTAAGAGTCGCGGCGTTGGCACGTGCTGGACAGTGATCAGCCGCCACGCATGAATCACAGTCCGCCCACAGCGCCTCGTCCGCTATCCGATCAAGGAGGTCGCCGACGATCGAGCCTCTGTCCCCAGCCGCCGTCAGACTACGAAGGTTGAGATTCACGAGGGCCAGCCATTCCGCGTCGGGTTCGGCTCCATCAAGAATGTCCAACAGAGATCGTTCCAACCAGGGGAACTCATCTCGGCGCCCGTTTAGAAAATCGATCAGCCTGCCTTCGTTGATAGCGATCAGATGAGTAATTCCGTCTGGGGGGTCCGGGTCTGAGCCTGAAAATGGCGAAAAGAACGAAGCAAGCACCGCGTCGTTGGCGTCTTCGCCTTCATCCTGTGAACCGTCCCAGTTGGTCAGGAGGATCAATCCATCGTGTTCAATGGTCGAACCGTTTCCGCCCTCTCGAGGCACGACGGCAGCTCGCCCGTCGGCAAGATCATTTTCGACCATTCGGATGAACGCAGTCTTTCCATCCCCCGCATTCCCAGTAATGACGACAAGCTTGAGATCACCGCGAAGTACAGCGGGCCGCAGTTCATGGTCAATCCGCGTGTCGAGATAGAGCCACCGTCTGAAGTCATCAAGACCGCGCGTGCCGCTGTTTGTCTTCGTGCTCTGGGAGAAGAGTTCGAGCAAGCGATCCAGATAGGGGTTGTGATTTGCATCCCTGCGTTGATACGTGGGAGGCGCTGGTCGCCCTCGACGCCCAACCCGCACCAGCTCCAATGCTGCCCGTCGAAGTCCGGCGGCAAGATCGTCGGCGGATAAGCGTTCGGCAGCATTCTCCGCGGTCGCCTCGCGAAGGACCTCGCGAAGCGACGTGAAGTCGTCTCCGAACGGCCATGAGTCGCTCAACCATGTTTGCACGGCACCCTTGAGGCGACGACAGGCGAGTAACTCAGCAAGCGAGACGCCCAGGCCGTATGTGTCTGCATCGTAACTCCAGCCCGATGTCTTTATGTCTGGAGGCTGATAGAACATGGTTCCGATCGATGTCTTCGATACCGCCGCAATAGGCGATGCAATATTGAAATCGATCAGAATGGGCCGTTGTTCCTGGTCCACAATGATGTTCTCGGGCTTCACGTCCCGATGAACCACCTGGGCGTTATGTACTTCCGTTAGTGCCTCGGCGATTTCGATCCCGATCTGAATAACCCGCGCTGGCGGCATCCCCGTATCGATGTAGTCGGATAGTGGCGTTCCAACAACCCAATCGGTGAGCAGACACAGGGATGGGAAAGGATGCATTTCCTCTCCTCTGCGCACGTACTCCGTCTGCAGGATCGTCTCGACACGAACGATCGATGGATGTTGCAAGCTCGCGAGGCGTTGATATTCGTCTTTAACGTCCATGTGTTTGGCGAGGTCCGGCCGGATGAACTTTGCGGCGAAGTACTTGTTCACGAGGGTATCGAAGACCTGATGAACGTACGCGGTCCCACCAGTTGTATTCGCGCTCTGCATGACAGCGTAACGACTGTTGATGGTGTCATGAATTTGAAGGCGGTCGACTGTCAGGGGTTCCTGTCCGCTCATCTGCCCGAGAAGGATGTCGGCGTCGGCAGGTCTGTGCGAAGGATCCTCCGACAGGGCTGCCGAGAGACCCCGACTCCATGCCTCTGGAAGCAGGGACCATGGGTCATCCACGTTCCTGCCCGTGGCTCGAAGTATCCGTAGTGCGATTCTGGCGGCGCTATACACGTCAGAGGCCTGAGTCGCCGCGGAGGGGTCGGCTGATACTTCGGGAGCCGCGTAATTGGGATCGAAGGCGTCTGCGGCAAAAAGGCTGGTTATGCTCTCGCGACCAGGGAGCCGCGAGTAATCGAAGTCGGCAATGAGCACTCCATCAGAAATGTAGAGACACGATGGAGAGAGATTACGGTGAACGATTCCCTTTTTGTGTATTGCAGCAAGGCTCTTGATCAGGGCTAGAACCATCGATTGCGCCTCGTCCGCTTCAATTCGCTCTTGTAGAACTGACTCCAGGACGCGACCTGTGGGCCACCCGGTTACAACGACGAATGCATTGTCAACCTCGAATGCGTTGCCGACAAGGGGCACTACGCCGTCCAGTTCTTTGAGGCTGACGAGGGCATCCATATCCCGCTTTACGAGGGCAGCCTGACGGCTCCGCTCATCTCCGACGAGCAATGGGTCGAGGTGATGCTGCTTCAATCGATAATTGATGGCTGGCTCGGCGAGTGGAGACGCGCGCCACGTTTCCGTTGAATCGGATATTGCGATCTGTTCTTCCAGTTTGTAATGACCCAGCGTCGAGCGAGGACGCATTGGACGGCTTGAGTCGACCAGCAGCTCCCATACGAGCCCTGCTTGTCCCGGATCTTGGGGTCCAGCGGCTGCCTTTTGGCCCTCCGTCCGGGGATCGGTTGAGAGCCTCGCAATCAGGGCAGAATCGATTACCGTGAACGCCGCGGACTTGCCTGTCAGTTCAGGTTCAATCGGGTTTACGAGCACAACAACTGGGGCAATTATGGGTGGAGGATCCTCCATCTCCTTCTTGAGAAAGGACGCCAACTTCTTGGCCTTGCTTGCCGCCATATGGACGGGACACGGGAAGGCCACGACCTGATCGGAGGTCTGTGATGGCAAGAGCCATTCGTGGTCGTTCCCACGTATCCGGCCTGTCCAGTGCTTGGTTTCTATGAGATATGCATAACCAAGCTCGTTGATGGTGAGTGCATCACATTCGAGCCAACGAGGGCCGTCAGGAAACTCGAAGTTTCCGACTACAAACCAACCTTCCGGTAACTCATCTCGCAGGCGCTTAAGGACAATGCGCTCGCCATCATTGACTGGGGGTCCGACTTCGCGATACCGATCCTCGTTCACCAGGGGTCCTTCGCTCCGTCGTTCTGGGTGCCAGCCTATACAGCTTCTCTGACGGAGGCCGAGTGAGTAGCTGGCTGAACAGCGGCATTGCGGCCGATGGCAGTTCCGATCGCCTTGGCCAGGGGAGGGGGAATCGCATTCCCAATCTGACGGGCAACAGGGTAGGACTGCATCGCCTCGGGGAAGCAGAACGAGTCAGGAAAGCCCTGGATTCGAGCTCCTTCTCGGATTGTGATCGGTCGGTCCTCGGTGGGGTGCAAGAACCGACCCTTTTCCGGCCGAAAGAACTCCGTTCTCAAGGTGTTCGCCGGCGACGTCCATCGCAATCGACCCATAACGTCGCTGTGCCCTGACGCCTTCTGCCAACAGTCGAGCACGAGGTCGGCGGGAAGGTCGACCCGAGATCCACCAGGTGGAATCGAGCGAATCCGCTCTTCGTACGCGGGGGAGACATTCCAAGCGCGGTGCCAGTTACGGCCGTCTGGTGTTCTTGGGAGCATCGCGAACGCATCGGCCACAGTGCGAACGGGCAGCCCATTCTTGCCATATTTCGCCGCCGGCCACAGGACAGGAGAACCGTTCGGTGTCGCGACGACGAGAGCGCGCCGCCGCGTTTGGGGCACTCCGTACGAGACACAATCCACGACCTCAGCCCTGACGGAATATCCCAAATAGACCAACCGATCCAGAAGTGAATCGCCCTGGACAGACTTCAGAAATCCAGCGACATTTTCGACCACGACAACCTCTGGTTCCACGTGCTCGACACAGCGCAGTAAGGCTCGAAAAAGTCGGTTACGGGGATCATCGACGTCGCGTAGTCCCAGAGATGAGAATCCTTGACACGGCGGTCCGCCCACGACCACGCGGGCGGAAAGACCCGTCCAGTCGAACTCGGCCACATCGTCCTCGACTACCTCGACATCACTGAGGTTTACTCTGCACGTCTCAACACAGTCCGGTGCTCGATCAACCAGAAGAGCGGGTCCCGAAATCCCTGCCTGTCGCAGGCCGAGGGTGAATGCGCCGGAGCCCGCGAATAGATCGATGATCGCGAAATCCTCGGTTTGGCGCCAGTGGTTCCCGTTCTGCTCGGGGGCACCCTGTGGACTGCTCATTCAAGACCTCACTCTCAGGCTGACCTCCCCGCAGACTCCAGGATCAGCGATCCGAGAGTTGGTCTCCCATCTCACGCTTAACCGCCTGGGGTTCGATCCGAACGGGGATTCGGTTCTGTTGGTGCACACTTTACCGACGGGCTGTGACGGAGCCTGCGCCGTTTCGAGTTCAATCTGGTAGGAGCCGTCTCCCGAGGGCCTGGTCACTCCAGGCTCCCTGTCGGATCACTTCATGAGAGGCTGGGTGCATGGGCGGCCAAGAGGCAGGGGCAGCCGATCCTCGAGTTCGTGATGCCATCGTGCGCTCGCTGGCTGCTCTCGATGAACTGCAGGAGCTACTCGATCAAATCGATCCATCGGATGTCGATCCCGTCTCATTCCTAAACCTGCTGGCGGCTGCTGGTACGACAATCAACGAGTTCGACGACCTGGCACGCGAAATCGGAACTCTCATCCAGCTCCGTTCGGCGAAGGACAGAATCCGGGCCTACTTCCTTGCTCACGTGGGAGAGATTGTCGACACGCACAAGATAGACGGTGTATCGGGAATCCAAGAATCCCCACGAAGAATCCGAGAACTCAGGGTGGAGGAGGGCATGCAGATCTCGTCAGGTCCGACCGAGGATCTCAAGCCCGGGGAGTACCGTCTCGAAGCGACCGACGCCGACGTGGCCGCCGCAGAACGTTGGAAGAAGCGGCTTGCGGTCCGCCGCCTTGGCGGAAGCATTAAGGATCGATGCCTGCTGTATCTAAGGACCATCTATCCCGAGCCCGCGAGTAAGGAGGATCTGGCGTATGTGGCCCGAAAGCAAGAGTGGCCACGAAGGATGCGTGAGTTGGAAGAAGAGGGATGGGACATCGTCTCCTCAAACGACGACCCGGGCCTTCCACAGGGCTCGTATCGATTGGGCTCCCTAGAACGAGGAGTGCGGCGCAAACGCCAGTCGATCAAGCAGCGATCTGCGATCCTTGCGCGGGACAACTACACATGCCGGGACTGTGGTGCATCAACACAGACAGTTTCCGGCACGAGGTTGCAAGTTCACCATCTGCATCAGGTTCATTTGGGTGGGGCAAACGTAAACGAGAACCTTGTGACCTTGTGTTCGTACTGCCATGCCGGTCGTCACGCGAACGATGGAAGAATAACTGCGGGAGATGACCTCTTGGATCCCTCGCAGGATCCATGGATGAACCAGAGCTACTGATGGTTCAGACAATCAGCGGAGAGTTCTAGCGACAGTTAGAGCGAGTGCCTTTGCCAATAATGGGGGTACTGCATTCCCGATTTGTCGGGCTATTTCAATCTTGGATCCACACCATAGATAGTTGGTAGGGAAGGTCTGCAGCAGTGCTGCTTCTTGGTGAGTGATGACCCGGTTCACTCGTCGACCGACGTCGTCTGGATCCCACTGGGGATGAAGGTACTGGCCCTTCTCGGGCTTGTAGAACTCCGTACGTATGGTCAGCGAAGGTGAGTCCCATCGCATTCGGCCCATGACATCAGTTGTTCCGGTCGGCTTGTTCGCCCAACAACTTGGCAGCAGGTGTTCCGGTAGATCAAACCGACCACCTCCTGGTGGAACGTGGTCATAACGCTCGAGCGACCGCGCGGTAGGGCGGCGCCCAAAGTGCAGATCACGCATCTTGAAGATGCCTGGCACGCGGCGTCCGAACACATCGACGAATTGGTCGGGGAGTTCTGTCGTATCTGGGTTCTCCGGCAGCCCTACAATGGCAGATTCAACGCTCGTCCATCCCTTAAGGCGTCCACTCGGATGCTTCGCGTGTGTCGGAGAGGGGTGCTGAATCGGACCGACTCGACTAGCCAGAATAATGGTTCGAAGGCGGCGTTGGGGGACCCCGTAATCGGCTGCATTGAGTACTTTCGCGGTGTGCCACTTCCATCGCTTCAAGCAACCGGTCCGTAGTTCGGTCATCAGCATTTCGAACTCTGGAGTCTTGGCGAATCGATCGACGTTCTCGAGAATAAAAACTTGAGGATCGGCCTCGAGCACTACCCGCATGTACGCACGCCACAACGTGTTGCGTTCGTCATCTGGATCCTTGCTGCCGAGATTCGAAAAGCCCTGACACGGGGGACCTCCTACTACGACATCGGCCTTCGGGACCGAATCGAAAGAGGCAATGTCGGTCCATTGGGTGTGGTTCTCGCCGAAGTTGGCGGAGTAGGTCGCCGCCGCGTCGAGGTTCCATTCGACGGCGGAGACCGGGACGAATCCCCGCCGGGCAGACCGGAACCCCTCGGTCATTCCCCCGCATCCTGCGAAGAGGTCGATGACAGTTGGCACAGTCGAACATTAGTTCGACGGGTGTGACAGAGGGTCGATGCAGGTGCCTCTGCCCGTAAGCGTCCTGGCAGGTCAGAGGGTACAAACACGTATGTTGGACCATCGGGCGGCCTGTACGGTAGGCGGAGTGGGAAGCCCTCGTGCCTCAAGCCTCGATGTGAGTCGGAGGATGAGTCGCCAACGCACCGCGGATACCAATCCAGAGATCCGACTTCGGATGCAGCTGCACGGAATGGGGCTTCGTTATCGCATCAACAGGAGACCGATTTCCGGTCTCCGACGGAGTGCCGACATCGTCTTCGGACCGGCTCGGGTCGCAGTGATGGTCGATGGCTGCTTCTGGCACTCATGTCCGATCCACCGCACGAGCCCGAAGGCAAACGCTGCCTGGTGGAGAGACAAGCTTCGCAGAAACGAGATTCGTGATCGCGAGACTGACCTTCGGTTTGCAGAGGAAGGCTGGCAAGTCGTGCGGGTCTGGGAACATGAGGATCCAGTCGTCGCTGCTCGTCGGATCCAAAAGATCGTGAATCGGCGTCGCACCCAACTCACAGGGTCACGGGCCCGCCGAGCCGGCGGCGAAGCCGCCGGCCGAGGCAAGGGCGGCTTGAAGAAGTAAAGAAGACTTAGGACATTTGGGGGTCTGCCTGGAAGTTTGCCTGGTACCTCTGATCGCATTCGCTGCGATGTTCTGACTGCTCGTTGCCTCTCTCGTTCTCTCTTGTCCTGTTCCTTGCTGTTGTTCGCTGTTGCACCGTGTTGCGCGTGCATTCTCCGCGTCATTCGTTGCTGCTGCGTCGCTGCGACGTGAAGTTCTGTCTGTTGATCTCGAACTGACGATTCCC
>Ga0181518_10003852_pt1 | contig 13650 bp, 13 predicted proteins | sample PEATcosm2014_Bin_28_FD_119751 | JGI IMG/M metagenome (GOLD analysis project Ga0181518, IMG submission 119751) | Peatland microbial communities from MTU Mesocosm Facility, Houghton, MI, USA - PEATcosm2014_Bin01_60_metaG | ecosystem: Environmental > Terrestrial > Soil > Wetlands > Peat | place... | reverse complement strand
TTACCGCCTGCATGCGAAAATTGTTGACCATTCTCAACGCCATGGCCCGCGACGGCCTTACATGGAGTCCAAAATGTCAACTCCAAACCACTTGAAATTAGACACAGCCGCTTCGCGGTAATCTTTATAGATAAGCCCGACAAGTTCGAGCGTGTTCATCAGCGCCTAACCTCCACCGAATTGAACATCAACATCGCATTCGCCGCCAGCGGAATCCCCTTCACGTTCGGCCGAAACAAATACGCGTTCACGTACGTAAAAAGCGGAATGATCGGAGCTTCGTTCAGCAAAATATTCTCCGCCCGCGAAAGCAGCCGCAGCCGGCGGCCCTCGTCGGTTTCCCTTTGCGCCTCGGCGCACAGCCGGTCGTACTCGGCGTTGCTCCACTTGGCATCATTGTCGTCGCTGTCGGTTTTGTATTTGTCCGTGAACGTCGTCGGATCGTGATAATCGCCATACCAACCCGCCCGCGCCACCTCGTATTGCTGCGTATGCAGCTTCACCCCGAAGATTCTCACTTCCACGCCCTCAAGACGCATGTCGATTCCCAGGTTATTGAGCCATTGCCGACGCACGATCTGCGCGATGTCCGCGTGAATCCCTTCGCTGCTGTACAGGATCGTCAGATTGGGAAACCCCTGGCCGTTGGGATACCCGGCCTCGGCAAGCAGCTTTCGCGCCTGCTCGGGATCGTACGCCAATCCCGGCGGCGATGAATACCCCTCGAACACGTTCGGCGGAACGTACGTCCGTGACGGCGGCTGGCCCAATCTCCCCACGTTCCGCACGATCGGATCGCGGTCGATCGACATCGCCAGCGCCCGCCGTACACGCACGTCCGCCAGCGGATTCTTCCGGCCGTCCGGAAGGTTCGCCAGGCAATTCAGCGAGTAAAAATACGTCCCGAACGCCGGGAAAACGTGCAGGTCCTTCCGGCCTCCTTTGGCCAGAATCTGCGCCGCAAGGTTCGGATCCACGTCCGACAGCCAATCCGCCTCACCCCGGTCGTACGTCCGGTACGCCGCCACCCCGTCATCCGCATAAATCTGGTCCACCACCCGGCTCTTCACGTTGGCGCGATTCCAATAGTAATCCGACGCCACCATCCGCAATCGCCGTTTGAAGCTCCATTGCTCCATCCGATACGGGCCGTTGCTCACCAGATTCGGCGGACGCGTGAAATCCAGCCGGTAGTGCAAACCGTCGCTTTCCCTGAACGGCCGCATAGAAGGTTCGTGCATCGGGAAGAACGGCGGAAACGCCAGCAGCGCCGGAAAAAATGGCACCGGGTCGCACAGCGTCACCACCAGCGTGTGATCGTCCAGCGCCTTTTCGCCGACGATCGAAAAATCGGGCGCCGGCCGCGTGGTATCCCCCTTCTCCCTGGCCGCCACGTAATCCGCAAACTCCGACGAGTATTGTTTGGCGCCCCGCACGTAATAGTGCAGATAGGTGTATTCCCCCGGCGTTTCCAAAAATCGTCGCCATTCAAACAGAAAATCCCCCGCCGTGACGCGGTCGCCGTTCGACCACCGCGCTTCCGGCCTGATATGAATCGTCCAGACCGTCCGCGTCGAATCCATCGTCGCCCGATCCGCGCACCCCAGCACGGGTCTCAGCGTCACCGGGTCCAGAGCATACAACCCCTCCCACAGCGCGTACGCCACGCGGATGTCCTGCATCCAGCTCATGCCGTTGGGATCGAGGCACTTATTGTCCCCGCGATTGACGAATGCGAAATCCGCCCGCCCTCCCCCCGCGTCGTTCGACCAATACACCGCCCCCGCCGCCAGCCCGGCCAGAATCACCGGGATCGTCAGTAGCCGCATCATTGTGACGGTTCGCTCGTCGGCGCCGAGCTGGGACCAGACGTAATAAGCGGTGGATCCTTCAAATCAGTGAACGTCAGTTTCGCCTGCGGAGGCACCGCGTCGCACGTAGCTTTGATCGTAGCCGCCGGCAAGCCTGCGCTCAGCTTGCTAACCTGATCGCAAACCCCTTGCAGCGCAGTATCCTGTATCATTATTGCAAAGTAACTCAACCAAGTCCCTTCCGCCTTCAATGCGTCAATCAACTCCTGGTTGGGCGCCTGACCCGGCACCGCCGCTCGTTGTCCCATAAGCGAGACCAGATTCACCGCGTACTGGACCGCCTGAAGCTGCTGATCGCCGCTCATCGCGGGCCAACCCGCCTTGGCTAGCAGCAGACTCGACGCATAGGTGTCCGCGTCCGGATTGGCCGGAACGCCCGTGGTTATGTAAACCTCGATCCTCAATTGTTGCAGGCGCATATTGCTGATGATGAGCGCCGATAGGTTATCGCCTTCCGGCATCGTGCCCCCCCACTGTGTCGGATTGATGGCGCGATACGCTTGATCGGCGATGGGCCCCGCCAGCGGGCCATCCGAATTGGCGCCCACGCTTGCGACGATCGCCGCCAGAAGTTTGTCCCTCGTCGCCGCCGCGAAATTGGGATTCTGAAGCGACACCCGCAGAATTGCCCACGCCGCCTCCTCCCCCACCAATACCACCCCCTGGCATTTGTCCGCCAACAGCTTCTCCGCCGTCGGCGTCAAATTCATCTTCGGGGCGTTTAAGTCCTTGATTACCAGCCCGATGTTGATCTTTGTATTGACAGGCGGGTCCCCCTGCGACAGCACGCTCACAAACGTCTGATTCAGCGTCTGGGAATATGTTTCCTGATAGCGTGCCGTGGCCGTCCGTGGGTCCTCCGTTATCAGCCATTGCCGAACCATCGCAACCGTCCCCGGATCCGTCGGGTTCTGAACCAGCTTGTTCACCTCCTCGCTGATCTTTTGCGCGATCTCGGCGGTATAAGGCTCCATGTTGTTCAGTTCCGTTTTGGCTTGGGCGGAAATCCCCGGATCGGGCGGCACCGGCGCCACGTCGCCCCACACCCGCAAAGACACCAGCCCCATTACGGCGACTAAACTTATTCCAAAACGTCGAATCATGCTCAGGATTCTCCGGCGAGATTCTGGCCAGAGATTGAACCGTAACCGCCGGTAATTTAAGTGTCAAGAATCACCCCGACATTCTGACCGCCCCGGTGTGTCGCTCGCTTATGGCAGTTAAAACTGAGAATTGCCGATTGCCGATTTCCAATTGCCGATTGCCGATTAATGGGCAGGATCGCCTTATCGCAATTGCCCCTTCTTTCAATCGGCAATTGGAAATCGGCAATCGGCAATCCTCCTCATTGCCCCCACGCGTCCCGAGCCGTCGGCACCAGGTAGCTATCGTAATTATACGCCGGCCCAACGTCCCTCCCGATATATCCCGGCCCGTCCACCGGGCGCGCCGCGGTCAGACGATGCGGCGCTATCGCCGTATAAATATTGTCGTTGCCCAGCCCGCAATACGGCGTCGTCTCAAATGACACGTCCCCGGACGGATGCAGCACGTTCTGCCCCGCCTGATGGTGGTTGCGCGAATTCCCCTTCGCCAGCTCAAACGGCGGCGCATCCCGCGCCGGCCCCAACACCCGGTCCCCGTCACTGTCATACCCCGGATTCTTGTCCGCCATCACCGCGCATTCCTCTTGCAGCCGGTCGCCGCTGAACGTCAGGTTGTACGCATCCGTAAACGGTGAATCGTACGAATAACTCAGATTTCGCGCCGAACGGAAGTTCCACCGCTTCGACGCCGCCACCGCCATCCCCAGCCCATCCGTCATCGTATCCGCCTGGTCTGAAGTGCTGGGACATACGAACACCGAAAGGTCCTTGATGTATCCCCCGCGCACCAGCAGCCACAGCGATGCCGTGATGTCGTTCCCCTTCACCCCGCCGTCCGGACCCGTAAACGCCACGTATCCCATCGGCTTATGCGCCGAATCGTACGGCGACTCGGGCAATGGTTGAAAACTCGATTCGTTCGCTTTGCCGTATTCCTTCAGCGCCACCCCGATCCGCCACAGATGCGCCGCGCAATCCGTCCGCCTCGAATCCTCCCGCGCCATCTCCGTATACGGAATTATGATCGCCGCCAGGATCGCGATGATCCCGATCGCCACCAAAAACTCGATCAGCGTGAAACCCTTCGAATTTCGAATTTGATTCGAATTTCGAATTTCGAGTTTCGAATTTTCATCCTCCGCTTTCCGCCTAAGCTGTCCGCACGCCGCGTCAATATCCCTCCCCCTGCTCTTCCGCACGTGCGCGTTGACCCCGCCGTTTCTCAGGATCGTCTGAAACCGCACGACGTCCTGGGCCTTCGGCCGCTCGAACGCCAACCCCTCCACCTCGTTGTACCTGATCAGGTTCACGTTCGCCCTCAGCGTCTTGCAGATTCCCGCCAGTTGCCTCGCCTGTTCCGGCCTGTCGTTCACCCCGTGCAGCAGAATATATTCCAGCGTCACCTCGCGCCCCGTCTGCTCGAAATAATACCGGGCCGCGTCCAGGATGTCCGCCAGCGCAAAATGCTCCGCCCACGGAATCAGCTCCCGCCGGAGCTCCTCCGTCGGCGCGTGCAGCGAGATCGCCAGGTTCAGCGGTAACTCCTCCCGCGCAAGCTCGCGCATTCGCGCCGGCATTCCCACCGTCGAGATCGTGATCTTTCTCGCCCCGATGTTGAAACATTCCGGATGATGCATGATTCGCACCGCACGCATCACGTTGCCATAGTTGGCCAGCGGCTCTCCCATCCCCATGAACACCACGTTCGTGATGCGCTCCTGCTTTTGGGCCAGAAGTCTGTTCATTAGAAAAACCTGCTCTACAATCCGCTCCGCCCCAAGATTTTGCTTCAATCCATTTAATCCGCTTGCGCAAAATTTGCAGCCTACCGGGCATCCCACTTGTGAACTAATGCACGCAGTCCGCCGGATTCCATCCGGAATTACCACCGATTCCGCCATCGCTCCCCCGCCCCAATCCGTCAGTATCTTCCACGTTCCATCCTCACTTTTCTGTTGCCGCGTCACCTGGCCAAGTTGAAAATCCATCCCTTCAGTAAGCGTTTTTCTATCGGCTTTCGGCAGGTTGGAAATTTCGCCGGGATCCGCTCTCAACTTGTGGTAAATCCACTGACGAATCTGACGGCCTCTATACTTTGCCCATCCCCACCCATTCAGTAGGCGCTCCATCTCCTCCGGAGAAAACGAAAAAAAATGTCGCCTTTCGGAAATAAGCATCGCGTGGTGCATATTATGTAGTGTGGAAGCGAATGAGCAATGATCGGTGGACTAAGAAGGAGGCCCGCATGCAAAGCCTCGATCAGAGCGTGAGCAGCCCGCTGCAAAAATACGCCGGACCAATCCCGGAAAAATCCGCCGTCAGGATTTTCCCGGATAAGTCTCCGAGCACGGCTTCATCCACCGTGTCCCAGGCGGCCAACTCCTCTACGCAAACCGATGAAATGCTTCTGGCTGCTTATCGCCACGGCGATCGCGCCAGCTTCTCTCGAATCGTCGAACGCTATCAGCGCGAACTGTTTCATTTTCTCATTCGCTTCGTCGGCGACCGCGCCGCCGCCGAAGATCTCTTTCAGGAATCTTTTCTCCAGGTCCATCAAAGCGCCAATCAGTTCGATCCTCAACGCCGCTTCCGCCCCTGGCTCTTTACCATCGCCGCCAACAAAGCGCGCGATTATTTGCGGTCGCAGGCGCGGCGACCCGCCAACCAACTTCAGGCTGCCATTAATCCCAGCAATGACGACAGCGGCGAATTCATCGACCTCATGAAAGGTGCCGCCCCCGGACCCAGCGCCCCCATGGAACGCCGCGAACTCCAGGAATTGGTCCAAAAAACCGTCATGGAGATGCCCGCTAACCTCCGCGAGATCCTCCTGCTATCTTATTTCCATCAATTCTCATACAAACAAATCGGGGAAATACTTGCAATTCCCCTGGGGACGGTAAAATCTAGGTTGCACGCGGCGGTCGCTTTTTTCGCCGATCGCTGGCGATTGCTGAACCAGGGAACTTTTGATTCGTAGGTACAAGAGAAGGCATCGCTGTTGAGTTGCTGAGCCATATCGCTATGGCGTGATGCAAAAACTTGTTGTCCCGCTGGTCGCAGTTCATATATATTTTCGGCTCATGGACTTACGCCCGTGCGGCCAACACGGACGAAAAATGCGGTCAGGCGGTTCTTCGGCCACCCCCGAAAACGAGGGGATGTTTATGCAGAAGAAAAAACTCAACCTCCAGGACGGCCAAGCCGTTGATTTGCTCCTCGACCGCCAAGCCGCTAACCCTTCTGACAGCGGAGTCTTTGTGAAATTCGTCGATGTACAACCTCAGCGCGTCCAAGAAGTTAGACATATCCTCAATCTGCTCAAAGAATTGCCCGTTGAGGATCCCCCCTCCGATCTCGCTGGACGAACCGTCCGCCGCGTCGTAGACACCCTCTCCTCCGCCGATGGCTCCACAATTCTGCGCTCCGTGCCCCCAAACCGCCCCGGAAATCAGCAGCCATTGTCCTGAAAATTACATCGCCAACCGTGGGTTGCTTTCGCAATCCAAAGCCCTGGGAGCTTGCTCCCTGGGGATGCCAAATCGCTTCAACATTCAAATTGACCCACTACCAACGCATCCCCCAGCCTCGCGATTTCCTCTTCCCTGTGTTCACAACTCAGCGTCACCCGCAGCCGGCTCGTCCCGCGCGCAACCGTCGGTGGCCGAACCGCACCCACCAGCAGTTGCCTGTCCAATAACCGTTCCGACATCTCCATCGCCGCCGATTCCGAACCCACGATAATCGGCACGATGGGCGAATCCCCCTCCGCCACCTCCCGGCCCTTTCCCCGCAGCCCCGCGCGAAACCTCCGCGACAGTTCCCTCACCCGATCTTGTCGTCCCGGCTCATCGCGCATCACCCCGATCGCCGCCTCGATGCTCGCCGCCATCGCCGCCGGAATGCTCGTGGAGTAAACGTACGCTCGTCCGAAATTCAAAACCGCCCGGCAGAAATTTCCCTTGCCGCAAATCGCGCCCCCAACGCATCCCGCCGCTTTGGAAAACGTCACCACGGATACGTCCGCCATTTCCCCAAGCCCACGCTCCGCCGCCAATCCCGCGCCGGCCCGGCCATAAACTCCGCTCGCGTGCGCCTCATCCAAAAGCAACACGAACGGCCGCCCTCGTTTCAATTGATCCAGCCCCGCCAAGTCCGCCTCGTCCCCGTCCATGCTGAAAATCGATTCCGTCACCACCACCTGAATTTGTTCCTCATCCGCCTGTTCCAGCAATCGCCCGAGCTTGCCCATGTTGTTGTGGGGAAACACTCGCCAAGGCGCATCACATCCGCGCACCGCATCCAGCAGCGATGCGTGAGCCAGCTTGTCGATGAGGAATCGAGCCCCGCCCCCGCGCGGTCTCCCCTCGCGCGATCTCCCCAGCGCCGCCAGCGTCTGCACCGCCGCCAGGTTCGCCTGATACCCGCTGGGAAGCAGCACCGCCGCCTCCGTTGATTTCCACAGCGCGATCGCCGCTTCCGTTGCCGCGTGTTGCGGTGAGAATCCGCTGATCAATCCCGACGCCCCCGCCCCGGCGCCGAATTTCTCCGCGCCGGCTCGCAAACCTGCCACAACGCGCGGATGATGCGTCAGTCCCAGATAATTATTCGAGCAGAAATTGACGCAAACCCGCCCGTCGATCTCGACATGAACCGCATCGATCGGCCGAACCACCGGACGACGCCGAAGCAGCCCCGACTCCGCCAACTGCGACAGCTCTTTCTCCACAACTGCGTCGAACCAATCCGCCATCGAACCAGCCGCCGGACTATTCCTCGCCATCGTCCTCGCCGGGGTCAGCAGTATCGGCGACGTCACCAGCCCCATCATTCATCGCCGTACCCGTCATTTTCGCCAGCTTCTGCTTCATCAGCCGACCCACCTTGAATTTCACCGTTTGCTTCTCCGGAACCTCCACCGGCTCCAGGGTCTTGGGATTCTGGGCCTTTCGCGCTTTCCGGACCTTGGTCTCAAAAACACCGAAGTCTCGAAATTCCAGCCGGTTGCCTTTGCCCAGCTCGTTCACGATCTCGTCTAGGAACTGTTGGACAACCCGTTTTACCTGAACACGGCGCTGCGCTGCCTGATCAGCGATCCGGTCTATCAATTCCTTTTTCGTTATGGTAGCCATGGCTCCCTCGAGTTGAAGTTAACGCACGATGGGAAACAGACTTAAACTAATATCGCCTCTCGGAAGCCTTAATGCAAGAAGAAAAGCGGCTTGTAACACCCCATTTTGAACCGCAACCGCTTACTAAGTGGCAGGAAGGTCCTGGGTCAACCTCACTCCCGAAAGCCGACGGATAGCTATCCGTGGGTTCTTTTGGCCTTCGAAAATCCCAAATTGACCCACTACCGGTAGGAAATTCCAAACGTTTGGCTAACAGCCTGGCGTTGATAATCGTCGCCGTTTCCACCCCGTCCGCCCCATCCCCCGCCGAAATCTGAATACCAGTCGTTCGTCTGCAGGAAATAATAGGTGGTTGTCCCGTCCTCAAATCCCGCGAACGCCGCCGGCCCCCGCCCATCCCGCGACAGGTCCAACCGTGGCATCCCCGCCAACACCGGTGGATCAAACGCCAGCGCCGCCGCCGACGCAGGTGAATACGATCTGCCCTGTTGCACCGGAGCAACGCCCCCTGGCTGCGACGCACATCCCACCAGCGCCATTGCCACAATCACGATGAACCCAACCCAACGCATGCCCTTGCCATTTCAAATCCAGTGCCATCCGCCATTACACGCGCAACCAGCCCCATTTTAGTCCTGTCCGATGCCAACAATCCGGCCTGTTTCCCAAAATCAACACCACCCCGTTGTCCCCGCACCACGCGCCGCCCCCGCACAACAATATCTCCCCCACCAAAGCCGGCGGAGCTTGCTCCGCCGGGCTCCGCCAACCCCCCCCACCTTCAAATCTGAAAATCCAACACAAAATCCCCCTTGATCCGCGCCCGCCGGTCCCAGCACTTCAGCTTCGACGGATCGGCGCCGATCTGGCGAACTCACCACCCCATTTTCTGTCTTGATAGATGTCACTGTTTCAGTTCCGAATCGCTCGTCACAATCTGCACATCCCTCTTCACGCCTGGCTGGGCCGCGACGTTCCGAAATTCAATCCACTCGTTCGCCGTGCGCCTTTCGACCCAGAACTCCTTCAATTCCCCAGGCTTGACGTCAACGAAATGGAATCCTTGTTCATACGACCTCCCCCGCATCCCCGGTTGAAACGGAATCGCCACAAGAACGTCCCCATTGCCGTCACGCCCACATAAACGTTTATACCCCTCGCCCAAAACCTGGTCCCAGCGCGCCTTCGGCCCGCGCAGCCCCACATAAGTTCCCCCGCGCAATGGTTCCGCTTTCGATAAATATACTTCGCCCTTTCTTACGCCCAACTCCTCCGCCGCCGCTCGAACCCCCGTCGGCAACCACGGCCCGGTCGCAAAATTAAAACGCGGATTCATTACTCCGGTCGCGTTCTCGACGCCCATCCCATAAAGAACGTAAACCCCATCGATCACCTTTCCCTGCGAATCCAGCGCAGTCACGTACCACCGATCCGTCAGCTCGCTTGCCTCCGTTCCATCCCGCGTTTGCAAACCGAACCTCACGACCAGGCCCACGCCCTTGTACTTTGCCTCCGCGGCCCTCCCGCTCTTTTCCATTCCCGCTCTTTCAATTGCATCATTCTGATCCATTTCCACCGCCTCACCCACATTCCTGTCCCTCTCCCATCGCGACTTCGCCAGAATCGGGTGTTGATCCGGCGTTCCATCCGGCAACCACCACGTTTGAATCACGTGTCCCTGAACCAGCCCCATCACTTCCACCGACACCCCATCCTTCAGCGTCCCCGTGTACGACTTCACCAACCCGGAGCCTGGCTCCGTCGTCGATTCCTCTCCCCGCTCTGCAATCACTCCACCCTCGAACGCCACCAGCACCGCCAACGCCACCGCCGCCTTCTTCAACATTGCCACCTTCATCATCGTCATCGCTCCTTTGGCAATCCGTACTGCCGATGCACTGGCATCGCTGGTCATTCGTCGGCGCACCTGCCTTTTCGACCATTCTCCCACAGCTTTACGCCGCCACCTTCAAATCTGAAAATCCAACACGAAATCCCCCTTGATCCGCACCCGCCGCACCCGCACAACAACTCCCCCACCAAAGCCGGCGGAGCTTGCTCCGCCGGGCTCCGCGGAACCTCCCCACCTTCAAATCTGAAAATCCAACACAAAATCCCCCTTGCTCCGCGACCTTCGATCCCGGTACTTCAGCTTCGGTGGATCCGCGCTCACCTGGTTGAATTTCGGCACGCTGGCCGTGATGAACACGTTGCCTCCGATCGTGCATCCCTCTCCGATGACCGTTTCCCCGCCGAGGATCGTCGCCCCGGAATAAATCGTCACGTTGTCATGGATCGTCGGATGCCGCTTCTGCCCGCGCAGCAGTTGCCCGAACGCCGGCGCCAGCGCTCCCAGCGTCACGCCCTGATAAATCTTCACGTTATCTCCGATCTCCGTCGTCTCCCCGATCACCACGCCCGTCCCGTGATCGATGAAAAATTTCCGCCCGAGTTTCGCGCCCGGATGAATGTCGATCCCCGTCAGCCCATGCGCATACTCCGTCATAATGCGCGGCAACAGCGGCACCTCCAGCTTGTGAAACTCGTGCGCCACCCGCTGCACCGTGATCGCCAGCAAGCCCGGATAGCAGAATATCGTCTCATCCGTGCTTTGCGCCGCCGGATCCCCGTCGAACGCCGCCTGCACGTCTTCCGCCAGCATTTCCCGCACCGCCGGCAGCCGATCGAAAAAAACCGCCACTATCCGCACCGCTTCCCGATCGCATTCCTCGCATTTATCGGCGTCCCCGTCCGATCCGGGCAGTTGCCGCTTATATCGCAGGCAGCACCGAACCTGCTCATATAGAAGATCCGTCACCTCGATCAGCAATTCCCCCATCCGATCGCTCACGTTCTGGCTCGTCAGTCCCTGCTGCCCATAGTAACCCGGATAGATGATCTGCCGCAGCAATTCAATCGCCTGCACGATCTCATCGCGGCTCGGCAGGAACACCCGGTTCAGGTGTTGCATGCGCGGCTCGGCCACGATGCTCTTCACCAGCGCATCCACGACGGTCGGCAGGCGTTTATTCAGGTCGTTGCGATCCATGGCGTAAAAAATTCGAAACTCGAAATACGAATGACGAATCAAATTCGAAATTCAAAACTCGAAACAAAGGTCGTTTCGGTCATTCGAATTTCGAATTTGATTCGAATTTCGAATTTCGAATTTCGAGTTTTCCAATATATCCCTTGCCATACATGCCGGCAAATCCATAATGCGCCGGCAATGCCATCGGACCTAATGATAGGCATCTCCGGGATGCGCGGCACCATCGGCGGATCGCTGACTCCTCTCGTCGTTTCCCGCATGGCCGCCGCCTTCGCCGCATTCCTCAAGGCCCGCCAGCCACCCGACGCCGCCCGCGTTAAGGTCGTCTTTGGCCGCGACACCCGGCCAAGCGGAACCTGGGTCCGTGACGCCGCCGTCTCCGCGCTCCTCGCCAGCGGCCTGGAAGTTATCGACCTCGACGTCGTCTCCACCCCCGGCGTCGCCATGATGGTTCGACACCTCGGCGCCGACGCCGGCGTCATCGCCACCGCTTCCCACAATCCCATCGAATGGAACGGCCTGAAATTCCTCAACCGTGACGCCGTCGCCCCTCCTCCCGCCGACGCTCAGGCCATCGCCGATCTTTACCACGGCAATCACGCCCATTACGCCCTCGTCGAAAATCTTCTCCCCCTTCGCCGCGACGCCCAGACCCACGCCCTGCACGTCAAACGCGTCCTTGACCACGTTGACGTCCTCGGCATCTCATCCCGTCGTTACAAAGTCGTCCTCGACAGCGTCAACGGCGCCGGTTGCGTCTCCGCCGCCACGCTCCTCGGCAAACTCGGCTGCCAACTCGTTCATTTGAATTCCACCCCCGACGGCCGATTCCCGCACGACCCCGAACCGACCGAGAAGAATCTGATTTCCCTGTCCGACGAGGTTCGCCGCCACCACGCCGCCGTCGGCTTCGCTCAGGACCCCGATGCCGACCGCCTCGCCGTCGTCGATGAAAACGGCGCTTACGTCGGCGAGGAATATTCCCTCGCTCTTTGTGCCAAATGGATTCTCTCCCGCCGCCCCGGCCTTGCCGTCACCAACCTCTCCTCCAGCCGAATGCTCGACGACGTCGCCGCCGCACACAACAGCCGCGTCCTCCGCACTCCCGTCGGCGAAACCAACGTCGTTCAGGCCATGCTCGCCAACGGCGCGGTCATCGGCGGCGAAGGCAACGGCGGCGTCATCGACCCCCGCATCGTTCCCGGCCGCGACAGCCTTGTCGCCATCGCCTACGTCCTTCAGCTCATGGCCGCCTCCAACCTCTCCATCAGCCAACTCGTCGCTCAGATCCCTCGCTACCAGATCGTCAAAACCAAATTCCCCTGCCGCCGTGAAGACGCCCAACGCGCCGTCGAGGCCCTCAAATCCCACTATGCGTCCGAGAAAATCGACACCCAGGATGGTATCCGCGTCGATTTCCCCCTCGCCTGGCTCCACGCTCGCCCCAGCAACACCGAACCCATCATGCGCATTATTGCTGAAGCTCCCGACCGCCTAAAAGCCGAAAAATTGATTGGCGATGCTCAGGCCGTCGTGAATGCCACTTTGTAGCCCCGGCCTGTTGCATGAAATCGCCAGCCCCGGTTAACTTGAAGGCGGCGTTTGTACGTAACAAAACTCCAGCTTCCTGACTCCCTGAAAGGTCCCACACCATGCACTTTCCCAAACCACTGATCGCTCGATCCCTCACCGCGATCGCCATCGCTTTTTTGCTCTGCCTGTTCCTCCCCGCGGCGGCCTCCGCCAATGAAGCCGGACTCCGCATGCCCGACCTCAACCAGGCCCGCTTCTTCGGCAATTCCATCGGCGGACATACGCTCCTCGCCTGGGGAATCGCCATCTGCGGACTTGGCTTCCTCTTCGGACTTGTCATTTACAGCCGGCTCAAAAACCTCCCCGTCCACGAATCCATGCGCGAGGTTTCCGAAACCATCTATCTCACCTGCAAAACCTATCTCAAGACCCAGATCAAGTTCATCCTCATCCTCGAAGTCTTCATCGGCGCCGTCCTGGTTCTTTATTTCGGCGTCCTGGCCAAGGATGACGTCACCGGCCAGCACATGCCGCCGCTGCACGTCGCCATCATTCTTCTCTTCAGCCTCATCGGAATTTTCGGCAGCGTCTCGGTCGCCTGGTTCGGCATCCGCATCAACACCTTCGCCAACAGCCGCACCGCCATGGGCTCGCTCAAGGGCAAGCCTTATCCCTGCTACTCCATTCCCCTTCAGGCCGGAATGAGCGTCGGCATGGTCCTGATCAGCGTCGAGCTGATCATGATGCTCTTCATTCTTCTTTTTGTCCCCCGCAATCTGGCCGGACCCTGCTTCCTCGGCTTCGCCGTCGGTGAATCCCTCGGCGCCGCCGCACTCCGCGTCGCCGGTGGAATCTTCACCAAGATCGCCGACATCGGCGCCGACCTCATGAAGATCGTCTTCAACGTCAAGGAAGACGACGCCCGCAACCCCGGCGTCATCGCCGACTGCACCGGC
>Ga0181518_10003847_pt1 | contig 13656 bp, 10 predicted proteins | sample PEATcosm2014_Bin_28_FD_119751 | JGI IMG/M metagenome (GOLD analysis project Ga0181518, IMG submission 119751) | Peatland microbial communities from MTU Mesocosm Facility, Houghton, MI, USA - PEATcosm2014_Bin01_60_metaG | ecosystem: Environmental > Terrestrial > Soil > Wetlands > Peat | place... | reverse complement strand
TACGCGCATACTACCGGCCCTCTGGTCATTCTACGGGGCCGAGCCGGTTGGGACAAATGCGACGCAGGGACTAAGGGACTGAGGGACTAGGAACGTAGCGACAGAAAGTCGAGGCGCGGGTGAAGCTTCTTTTTTGGAGCGGGCCCAAGTAGAGATTAACGCGCTCCGTTGGGGTGGGTGGAACGCCGCGTGGCCAAGCGGCTAACCTGCTCGCTTTGCTTCACCATCTCGTGGACTGCGAATCCCTTCTCAGCGAGGGCGCCGGTGGGGCAAGCCTGCACGCATTTGCCGCAAGCGGTGCAGCTCGAGGCGTGTCCCCAGTCGTCTTTCAGGTCGCTCACAATGCGCGAGTAGATACCGCGCGAAGAGACCTCCCAAACATTGGCTCCCTCCAGCTCGGCGCAGACGCGCACGCAGCGCGTGCACAGGATGCAGCGATTGTGGTCGAGGACGAAGCGAGGATGCGTCATGTCGACGGTCAGGCGGGGATTGCTGTAAGCGTAGCGAACATGCGTGACACCGAGCGACTGCGCCATGGACTGAAGCTCACAGTGGCCGTTCGAAACGCAGGACGAGCAGATATGGTTGCGCTCGACGAGGAGCAACTCGACGGCCATGCGCCGGTAGAGGGTGAGGCGCGCGGAGGAAGTCTTGATCGACATTCCCTCCTGCACAGGCGTAGTGCAGGCCGGCAGCAAGCGGTCGGTTCCTCCCAGTTCGACGACGCACAAGCGGCAAGCGCCGACAGCGCTCAGGCCTTTGAGATAGCAGAGTGTTGGAATGTACTTTCCATTCGCCTGCGCCGTTTCCAGAATGGTGTCTTCCTCGTGCGCGGTCACGAGTTCGCCGTCAATGCGGAGGGAGACGTTTTTGGCTGCTTTGACGTTGGTGTCCATTGGCTACCGACTTTCGCTCCAGGCGGCTAAAAACGTTTTTGATTCAATGCCGATTTCCATTTTTTCCTCAAACTGTGCGGAAAAGACGACGCAACCCCTCATGACCTTTCTGCACTAACCGGCTCCCTGGGCATTGCGCAAATCACAACGCAGGCAGCGGCGGCACTCTTCGAGCGCCTCCTGTTGACTGAGTCCGGTGACGACTTCTTCCTGCGAGCGCACGCGGCTGCCGGCGGGCAACGAAGCTGCGGCGTGACGGCGCGATAAGCTCGGCTCTCCCGGCGCTTGATGGCTATATTCGAATTCGGGAAAGAGTTGATCCCATCGGGCAATTCCCGCTGGACCCGCTTGCTGCTCGCTGCCCGACTGGGCCATCAGGCGCTCGTCGATTTTCCGTGCCGCCTGCTTGCCGCCGCTCATGGCATTGGACATGTTGGAAGCGCCAGTGATTACGTCGCCACCAGCATAAAATCCGGTGCGGCTGGTCTCAAAGGTAAAGCGATCGACAACGATGGTTCCTTCCTCCTTGAGCTCGAGACCTGAGGCGCGGCAGAAATCCATGTCGAACGTCTCGCCGACCGCCATGATCACGCTGTCACATTCGAAACGCTGGACTTCATCGGTGGGAATGGGGCGGCGGCGGCCGGATTTGTCGTATTCGCCGAGTTTCGTTTTGACGATCTCGATGGCCTTTACGCTGCCGTCGGCGCCGCCCAGGATACGATGCGGCGCGGCGAGAAAGACAAATCGAACACCTTCCTCCTCGGCCGCCTGAATCTCTTCATCGATCGCCGGCATGTCTTTGCGCTCGCGGCGATAAAGGATGGTGGCTTGCGCGCCCATGCGCAAAACCGTGCGCGCGGAGTCTATGGCCGCGTTGCCGCCGCCGATAATCGCGACGCGGGCGCCGACAGGCACCTTTTCGCGGCGCGCCACCGCCTCAAGGAACAACAGGGCCGGATGCACATTTTTCAGCTCGGTGCCAGGCAAATAGAGCCAGGATTCCTTCCATGTGCCGATGGAAATGAAGACGGCGTCGAAGCGCGACGCCAGATCGTTGAGCGCCATATCGGAGCCGACACGCGTCTTGAATACAAACTTCACGCCCAACCCTTCGATGAGATCGAGCTCACGGCGCAGGACGGCTTTGGGCAGTCGGTACTCGGGAATAGCGAAGCGCAGCATTCCGCCGGCTTCGCTGCGCTCTTCAAATACGGTAACGTCGTGGCCGAGCATGGCGAGATAAAAGGCGGCAGTGAGTCCGGTGGGGCCAGAACCGGCGACGGCGACTTTGCGGCCGGTTGGCGCGAGCCTGCGCTCCTGAATGCGCTGCAACATGGTGCCGAAGCGATCGGACTGATAGATGGAGTCCGCGATGAGGCGGTGCACCTCGCGCATGTTCACGACTTCGTCAAAGGACTGGCGGCGGCAACGGTTGTCGCATGGATGCTGGCAAACGCGCCCCGTCGAGGCGGGCAAGGGATTGTCGAGGATGACCGATTCAAACGCATCTTCGAGGCGGCCCTCGCTGTAAAGCTCAAGAAAGCGCGGAATATTCATGCGCAGCGGGCAACTGTTCTCGCACGGCGAGAGGGCGAGCTCCTGACATACGCCGGCGCGACAGCGATGCGCCACGATGTGGTCCTCATACTCGTCGCGGAAGTGGCGAATGGTGGTGAGCACAGGGTTGGGAGCCGATTGGCCGAGCGCGCAGAGCGAACAATCGCGGATCATGCGGCCCAACTCGTCGAGAAGGTTCAGGTGCTCCGCGGTGCCGCTGCCGGTGGAGATGGCATCGAGAATCCGCAGCGCCTTGTTGAGGCCCACGCGGCACGGCACGCACTTTCCGCAGGATTCGGAGTGCGTGAACTCGATGAAGTAGCGAGCGACGTCGACCATGCAGTTGTCTTCGTCCATGACAACCATGCCGCCGGAGCCCATGATGGAGCCGAGTTGCGCGAGACTTTCGTAGTCGACCGGCGTGTCGAGCATCTCCACGGGAATGCAGCCGCCGGAGGGCCCGCCGGTTTGCACAGCTTTCACGCGCCGGCCAGCGACAGCGCCTTCGCCAATGTCGTAGATGAAGCTCTTGAGCGGCGTGCCCAGCGGCATCTCAACCAGGCCGGTGTTCTGCACCTTGCCCACCAGAGAGAAAACCTTTGTGCCCGGGCTTTTGGCGCTGCCCGTCTCAGCGAACCACGCGGGTCCGCGAGTGATGATGGGCGCGATGTTGTACCAGGTTTCAACATTGTTGATGTTGGTGGGCCGGCCCCACAATCCCTTTTGCGCGGGGTAGGGCGGGCGCGGACGCGGGCGGCCGGCGAAACCCTCGAGCGACGCAATGAGCGCGGTCTCCTCGCCGCAGACAAAGGCTCCCGCTCCCTGCACGAGCTCGATGTTGAAGTTGAAACCGCGGCCAAGGATGTTTTGGCCGAGCAGGCCGTACTCGCGCGCCTGCTCAATGGCGCGATTGAGACGGCGCACCGCGAGCGGGTACTCCGCGCGCACGTAGACGATGCCTTCCGTCGCGCCCATCACGTAAGCACCGATGATCATGCCCTCGAGCAGCGAGTGCGGATCCCCCTCGATTTCATTGCGGTTCATGTAAGCGCCGGGGTCGCCTTCATCGGCGTTGCAGATGATGTATTTGGCATCGCCTTTGGCCTTGGCCATGAAGTCCCACTTGTTGCCGGTGAGGAATCCCGCACCGCCGCGTCCGCGCAGACGAGCGGCTTTGATCTGCTCAATGACAGCGTCGGTGCGCCCATCGATGAGCACTTTGTACAGCGCCTGGTAGCCGCCGACGGCAATGTATTCCTCAATGTCGCCTGGGCTGACCAGCCCGCAATTGCGCAGCACGATCTTCTTCTGGCCCTTGAAGAATGGAATTGCATTCCATGATGGAATGTCAGGATAGCCCTGGCCATAGCGGATGTGCGCTGTGACGTGGTCCCACTCTTCGATCTTGCAATAGATGAGATCTTTCGGTAGGGCTCCCGATGTGACACCCTCTAAAATGCGGCCGGCGTCGTTGGCCTGCACTCGGTGCAGAATAACGAGAGGATTGGAAGGCAGGCGAACTCCCACCAACGGCTCCTGAAAGCAGGAGCCGAAGCAGCCGACACTGGCCAACACCACCTCGAGGCCGCTGCCTTGGATAGCTTCGTTCAGCGCATGGAAGACCTCTTCCGCACCATTGCCGCGGCCACAGGTGCCCATGCCGACCGTAATTCGCGGAATGGATGGCGTGAGCTTGGCAAGCCCGGACTCGCGCACCGCATTGAAGGCGCCAATATCCTGAATGCGCGGCATTACTTCCTCCCCAGAGTCAAGGTCTTCACCTCGCGTTGCAACGTGCGCTCATTCACATGGCTCAGAATGTGATGGTTGACTTCCACCACCGGCGCCAGGGCGCATTGCCCGAAGCAGGCCACGGTGCGAATCGTGAAGCGGCGATCCGGCGTGGTGATGGCCATTTTGTCGGCTTCACTATTTTCATCGGCTTCGTGTTCGCTCACGCCGAGGTCGAGGCAGAGCTTGCCGAGCAGATCGCGCGAGCCGCGCGTATGGCAGGCGGTGCCGCGGCAAACGCAGATCACGTTGTCACCCTGCGGATCGAGGTTGAAGAGCGCGTAGAAAGTCGCCGCACTATAAACACGAGATGGAGGAACTCCAGTTTCCGCGGCGATGTAGCGCAGCGCATCCATGGAGAGGAATTTGTGTGCGTTGGCAGATTGAACGGATTCCAGAATTCCCAGCAGTGCTCCGGGCTGGTTGCCGTTCCTGGCGATGGCCTGATCAATGAGCAGGCGTTCTTGATCGTCCAGGCCTTCACGGGCGACGTCGTGGATGGCGCTTGCCATGTCCCCTCCTACCCGGCCCGGCACAGACAGTTTGCGCGGGGCCCTCCCGCGTATCGGCGGACTCCCGGGAAGAAGGAACAAAATGAAAGAAAAAGTCCTGTAACATCGTGCCCCAAGGCCATCCCGATTCGATTCGCCAGTACCCCAGGCACACTTAAACCCGTTGGAGTTCTCCCCAGAGAATGTCCGGTTGGAACTCTGAACCTCATCACGGACTTTCGGATGTGCTTGAGGTCACATTGGCATGTGACAGTGGGATTGATGCGCAGGATTGAAGCTGCCCTTCCCCGGCGGAATTTTCGTCGAGGAAAAGCTGCGACTCATCGATGTGCGGCAGATCCTACTCTATTTTCTCGGCTTGCGAGGCCGCTTTTTTGGCGGTTTCGTGTTCGGGGTGGGTTTTGGCTTCGAGGTCGGTTTGGGGGAATCGCTGGAAGCGGCGAGTTTTCCTTTTCCAAGCAGCACGTCGACGCGGTATCCGGCGGACTCGGCCGACGCCAACGCCGCTGCAACGGCCTGGCTCAACTCTTCGACGACAGACTGGATGGGTACGGTCTCGCCGGCAATCTGCAGCAGAGACGGCATGAGCAGCCACCAGAGCAGTTCTTCGTAGCGCTCGCGGATTAGATAGTCGTGACCCTCGGCTTGGTGCACGCCGCAAAGCCAGCGCACGTCGGGATCGAGCCACAATGCGGGTGGGAGGGCCAAGTTCTCAGCGTAAGCCTGCGAGGATTCGGGCGCAGCTGGAGGTGCGACCGTCGGCTCGGCGGCTTTGGGCTTTGCATTTGCCGATGACGCGGACTCGGACTGTTTTCCGCTGGCAGCGGTTTCATTGCCGATGCCGGCACTCACCAGCAGCAGCACTTTAATTCGCGCAGCCACGCGCCATGCTTCTTCACCCTCGAACCCGAGGGCGGCAAGCGCGTGTGCGAGGGGCTCGCGTAGGCGGAGACGGTCGAAGAGATCGAGCGCAGTGCGTTCGGGCCGTTCCTTGTCGATGAAGTCAGCGAGCAACTGGAGCGCACACCAGGCCAGCACCGGTCCCCACATCGCCGTTGCAGTGAACTGCGGACTGGGGCTGGGCAGCATGCGGCGAGCAGCGGCGGTCCAGGGCGCGGGGAACTGCGCCTCGACTTGAGGCATGCGCATGGCTGCGCGCAGAAGTTTCGTAAATTCTGCTGCCTCGGACGCGGCTGTTGCCGCCTCATTCTCATGCGCAGGTTGATTCTCCGCTTTGAGCCGCATTGCGTATGCTGCCGCGGCCTCGGACAGGAATTTGCCGTATATCGTCCAGGCCTGCTTGAGGAATTCGCTGCGTTGCCGATCGAGTTTTTTCGCACGCACTGCGCCAACGGCCCGCGGATGCTCGGCAATATCGGCGAAGTGCCGAACGACACCGGGATCGAGAAGCTGCCGCAGCGCGTCGTGCACGGGCTTGAGTTCCAGATTGACGAGCTCGTCGGCAAGATTGAGAACGCCGCGCCCGTTCAGCAAGTCCGAGAGCCTGTCCCAGGGCTGCTCCGCCGTCGGGTGCAGTTCATGCCAATCGAGGAAAACATGGCACTGGTATGCGTGGAGATTGAGAGTGAAGCCGCGGTTGAGCAAGTCTTCGGCGCGGCGCAGATATTCGAGGCCAGTAAGCGAATCGCGGAAGGCAACGACAGCGCCGAAGTCGCCGCTCAGGCCGAGGCCCTCGCCCAATCGACGGCGCTGAAGATGGCCCGATCCCTTGTCGGCAAAGGCGGCGGAGAAATCGACGGTCCCATGCGCATTGGCGTAGCGGTTGTTGTAGACCACCAACGCGCGCTCGCCGCCATTGCGATTGGAATATGCAAAGACATCCTCGTTGACCGAGCCATTGTGGCTAAAAAAGTCATAGAGCAGGAAGTTGCTGCTCTCGGCAAACAGCCAGCGGCGCTTGAGCAGCGGCGCGATTTCGCGTTCGTGGCGTTCCACCAGCGCGCGGTCGGGATTCTCCTCGTATCGCGGCCAGCGGTACTCCATTCCATATTTTTCAGTGAATCCTTCAATCTGACCGTGTCCGAACATGGGCAGGCCGGGAAGCGTGGACATCATGGCCGCGACGCCAAAACATTTGTCGCCACGGCCGAACTGATCTACTGCAGTTCTTTCATCGGGATTCGACATGAAGTTCACGTAGCGCTTCATGATGTCGGGATCGAATTCAAGCGTGTTCTTGATGACCGAGCGATACTTGGCGTTGTCCTCGTCGCGCAACATGATCATGAAGGCGCTGTTGTACACGCGATGCATGCCCAAGGTGCGAACGAAGTAGCCTTCCATAAGCCAGAAAGCCTCAGCCAGCAGAAGCGTGCCGGGAACCTCGGCGGCGACGCGATCGACGACTTCGCGCCAGAATTCGTGGGGCATTGCACGGTCGAACTCGGCCTGGCTCATGCCGTACTCCGCGCGAGAAGGAATGGCGCCGCTCGAGCCAGGGCCAGGAAACCAGAGGCGATGAAAGTGGCGCTTGGCGAGCGTCATCGCAGCGTCGAAACGGATCACGGGAAACAGCCGCGCAACGTGCAGGATGGTTTGAATCACCTGCTCGCGCACGGCAGCGTTCAGATAGTCGAGCTGCGCCGTGTCGTTCCAGGGGAAGCTTGTGCCGTCGTTGCCGTGATAGATGTAGCGCGTTTCACCTGTGGCCTTGTCGCGGCGCCGGAACACCACGGCGGCATCGGATTGCTCGTAATAGTGGTCTTCGATTTTGATTTCCACGCGGCCGTCGTGGGAGAGATCGGGACCATTGAAGGTGTAGGCGGGATAGGGCGAATCCCAGCGCGAGATGAACCACTCCGGGTGCTCGATCACCCAGGGCGAATCGATGCCCATGTGGTTGGGCACCATGTCGCTGGCCAGGCGAATGCCGTGGTGATAGCAGCGGTCGCGCAGGTTAATGTAAGCCGCTTCGCCGCCGAGATCATCGGCAATGCGATAGTCGAAGAGCGAGTAGGCCGAGGCGACGGCGTCGCGGTTCCCGCAAAGCTGCTTGATCGTCTTCGACGCCCGGCTGCGCTCCCATACGCCGATGAGCCATAGAGAATTGATGCCGCGATGGGCGAGGGCCGCCAGTTCTTCTTCAGGAATCTCGTCGAGCCGCCCGATGTGACGGCCATGCCAGCGGCTGAGTTGCGCCAACCACACGTAGGTGCTCTTGGCCATCAGCACCGCGCCCGGCATCCACGCTTGATCCGGCGAGAATTTCTCGTATTCCTGCATCGAATCGGCGAAGCTGGGCACGTCAGCCTGGCTCATGAACGATGGCCACTGCTGCGGACCTCGACGCGTTCCCGGAGGGTTGAATTGTGCCCAGACAGCCAGCTCCTCCTCGCGCAGAACTTCGCTGGCCATCAGGAGAAATCGTTCGAGGGCGTCGCCGATCAGCGGCTTCCAAAGCTGGCGGATGATCTCCAGTTGATCGCTGAGCGATCGAGGCGAGCGCAACGCGGGTGCGCGCAATAAATCGAGCAGGCTGATCGGCTGCGCGCCCGGCAGCGGGATCAGCGGCCGCGATGCGAAGTACTCCGGCATCTGCGCAGTGACTTGACGGTAGACGGTCTTTTCGGCCAGAGTCCGGTCCTCGAACTGCTCTTCAAACGGTTTGAACGCCTCATTGCGATTGGCCGACCAAAGCAGAAGCAGCTCTTCAAGCGCGGCGGCCCGGTGGGGCATGTCGGCCGTTTTGCCCGCGAGCCACTGCGCAGGGGTCTCCTTGCGGCGCATGACGCTCTGGCCCGGGAACTGCTCCACGAAAGCAAGCAACATCCTGTCGAGATTGTCGGTACCCACCTGTGCGCCAAACCAGTCAAGCGCCGCAGTCATCACCTGGGGATCAAACTGTTCGCGAAAGCGCGCCATCAACACGTGGCTGGCCTCGTCAATGAGTCCCATGGCAAAGAGCTGACCGGCGTGCACTGCCTGGTCAGGATTCTTTTGCACATCGCGCACTTGGTTCATGCGGTGCGCGAACTCGCGGCAGGCCGGCAGGTTGGCCAGGATCACATTGCCGTTGTACGAGAAAAGGGATTCCGCGAACCCGTATCGTTCCCGGGCCTTCCGCGAAATGTGGAACTCCATCGTCAAAGACTCGCTCCCCGGTGGTCCATTCGCCAGTCTGCCGCATCCCTCTGGTGCAGTCGTAACCAAAGCAAACAATACACCAACGGGTTAGATGCGAGCCGGAAACTGTGATTGTAAATTGCTCGAGCCACTGCTGGCTGAGGGCCAGGGGCAAGGTTGGTGCAGCGGCCCCCTGAGGAGACCGACGTCACCCACCTCGCTAGGTGCCGGGCCGTGCGTAGATCCCAATGATTTGACCAGCAGGCACCGCATGGCCTCGAATCGCGGACTCGATCTGATCCCTCGACGCACCGGGCATCAAGCCGAGCTCGACGTCGAGCACGTAGATCCGGAACATTAAATGATGCGCCTTGCCGGGGGGCGGGCAGGGACCTCCATATCCAAGGCGACCGAAGCTATTGGTTCCCTCGGCAGAGCCGGCAGACATTGCGCCGTGTTTCGACACGCCTTCTGCGAGTTGGCGAGCGCCACCGGGAATACCGAAGGCGATCCAGTGCGTGAAGTCGGCCGAAGCGCCCGGATCGCTCATGACGATTGCATAGTTCTTCGTTCAGGCAGGCGAACTCGGCCACTGCAGCTCGGGCGAGTCGTCGTTGCCGTTGCAGCCCAAATTTAACCCGCGCAACGGCGCCGGGCGCCTCGTTCAGGCTGGGAGTCCGTTGGCCGCGCGTTGCAATCGTAGCTGGTTTACTAATAAACTAGCCAAGGCCGGTGTTCCTGTGTCGCTGGCAAAGCCGTTATGAGCGCGTCGTATCGCACTTATGAGTGCTTCTTGAAGCGATGGCCAACGCGGAGAGGTGGCAGAGCCCGGTTGAATGCACCTGACTCGAAATCAGGCATACCTTTACGGGTATCGGGGGTTCGAATCCCTCCCTCTCCGCCAGATAAATCGAAACGATAGAAAGATTTGAAAGAGATTCTCTAGATCAAAAGTTGCGTTTCGTAGCAGTTTTTTTGGTCCGGTGGCTGCTGGTTTTCCATGTTCCCCGGACGCTGTTTGGTTGCTGTTTCCTCCACTCAGCAGTTCCACAGCGTTCTGCAGATGAGCCGGCTCAGACGGGCATACCGGGCTGTCGTCTGGATCGTCTTATCGCCCATCAACTCTTGAACTGTCTTTAGTGCAACTCCAGCCATGACCAACTGGCTGCAGAAGGTGTGCCGGAGACAATGCCAACTGAAATCCCTGATCCGGGCTTTGAGCACGGCCTCTTCAAACCAACGCCGCATGGGTTTGTGGATAAACGGCAGTCCGTCATCCGCCACAAAGACGCGCTGCGCCTGCCCGGCGACCGCCCACTGACGTTCGAGTGCGGCGATCGCCTCGGAGTTGAGCGGCATCACCCGGTGGGAACCGTTCTTCGTTTTCAATAGATGGATTCGCTTGACCTTCAGATCGGTTTGCGCCCACTCCAAACTGAATTGTTTCCATCGCGGCATTCCAGTGTGAAGAGCTGGATGCGGAAAGAGCCGAGGAACCCGGAGCCGACAAAGCGATGGGAGGCGTTTCTGAGCAACCATCGCGAGGCGATTGCCGCGATGGATTTTTTCACCGTGCCGACGGTCACCTTTAGCATCCTCTATTGGTTCTTCGTCATCGCTCATGACCGGCAGCGCATTCTCCACTTTAACGTGACGAGGCATCCAAGCAGTGCATGGGTCGTTCAGCAGTTGCGCGAGGCGTATCCTTGCGATTCTTCGCCCAAATACTTGATCTTCGACCGTGGCGCAAACTTCAACGAAGGAGTGATCGCCGCGGTGATGAGCCTCGGCATCAAGCCGCAGCGGACCAGCTTCAAAAGCCCGTGGTAGAACGGCGTTGCCGAACGATTCGTTTGCATCGGCAGCGCGATCTGCTCGACCATGTGATTGCGCTCAACGAATTGCATTTGAGACGCCTCATGAATGAGCACGTCCGTTACCACCACGAAGACCGCGCCCACTTCGCACTTGCCAAGGAAACTCCAGCCGGGCGTGAGACTTTGAAAAATCCCGAAGCAGGTTGCGAAGTCGTATCCATGCCGCGACTTGGCGGTCTTCATCATCGGTACGATCTCGCGGCTTGAACCGCCGCTGCGGGTCACTTGCGGCGCCAATGGCAACAAGAGCACATGGGTCTGCCAGTTGATCATGACGCGCCGGACGAGCCATTTCAGGCGTGCGCCAGCTCGCACACCCAATAAATCCCCCTCGGACCGATGTTCATGGTTGCTCCGCCTGTGCCTTAGCAGTAAAGCGTGAGTCGTTTCCCGCCAGATGGAGTTTTGGCGAGTCACAACCGGCAGAGTCATTCCGGGCAGACGTTCCCCAGGCGGCAGCAGTTGCGCCCCGCGGATTTTGCGGCATAAAGCGCGCCATCTACTTCGCATAAGATTTCTTCGAGGGGCCGTGTATCCGAAGGGCTGCTGACAGCAACGCCCAAGCTCATGGTAATGGGTATTCGTCCGTGCGTGGTGCGGACGGGCGAGCTTCCGATCGCTTTGCGAATCTCCTCGACCCGATCCACGGACTTTTCCGCGACACAGTTATTCAGAACCACGAGGAACTCTTCGCCGCCGTAGCGTCCGACAAAGTCGTAAGAGCGGACTGATCCGAGTAACCGCCGCCCGACCTCGCGAAGAACTTCGTCGCCCATGATGTGTCCATAGGTGTCGTTCACCAGCTTGAAATGGTCAAGGTCGCCGAGCGCGATGCTGACGGAACTTTTGTCGCGCCGCTTGCGGTTCAACTCGCCGGCCAGCAGTTCGAGAATTGTCCCGCGATTGAGCAGCGATGTGAGCGAGTCGTGGGTTGCTTTATAGCGCATATCTTCGCGCGCTTCAAGCAGGTTGTCTTCAAGTTCGAGAATGCGCATTCCCGTACGCAGGCGGGCTTTCAGTTCTCCGAGATCGAAGGGTTTGGTGAGGTAATCGTCGGCGCCCGACTCCAGACCTTCTACGATGTCCTCTTTGGAGCTTTTTGAAGTGAGAAGCACGAGATAGACATGGCTCTGGCTACGCTTGCGCCGTACTGTACGACAGACGCCCGGCCCATCGAGTTGGGGCATCATCCAGTCGAGGAGGGCGAGGCGCGGACCATCGGGACGGCACAGCTCCTCCGCCGCTTTACGCCCATGGCTGACAGCGGTGACTTCGTATCCCGCCCGCTCCAGAGTTTTCTCGAGCAGGCGAAGTGAAACCGCGTCGTCGTCTGCGATCAGGATCTTCATGGTTCACTCCCCCCCCATGAATGCGGCCACAGCCGGCAGTAACCCGGTTTCCTCCGCATTGAAAGCATCCATCGCCAGCTGGATTTCGCGCGCATCTCCGGCGCGCGCCGCCGCTTCGATGTTGGCGGCCAGCTCTGCGCCGCGTTGGATCGATAAGTTGGCCAACATACCTTTCAAGGCGTGTGCAGCCTCCTCCACTTGGCTCGGAACGTCGGCATGGACCGCGTGGTGCAGGACATCCCGGAGCTTCGGAAAATCCTTGATGAACAGCGCGAGGAGCTCCGCAAGCAGTTCGCGGTCGTCTTCAACACGAGCCAGCAGCTCAGGCATATTCACGTATCGATCGATCGCTGCGTGCTCTGACTTCGTCATGGCCGCACCTCGATATTACGGCTGAGGGGGGACGGAGGAAGCGCGAGTTTCAGCTCGTTTCGACCCATAGGCGTGGAGCAAGGCATCCAGCTCCTCGGGGCGAATGGGCTTGGCAAGGTAGCCGTCCATGCCCGCCGCCAGACACCGATCCTGGTCGCCCTTCACGGCATATGCAGTGAGCGCGACAATGGGCTGGTGGAATCCGGTTGCTTTCTCGCGCTCGCGAACCAGCGTGGTGGCCTCAATCCCGTCGATCAACGGCATCTGCACGTCCATCAGCACCAGGTCGTAGCTGGATTGCTGCAGCAAATCGACAGCCTCCCGGCCATTGCCTACCACCTTGACCCGATGTCCGCGTTTCTCAAGCATTCGTGTGGCCAGGCGCTGGTTGACCGCGTTGTCTTCCGCCAGCAGTATACTCAGAGCGGCTCCGGGAACAATAGCGCGCCGTTCCACAACGGGCGCGACCGTTCCCGCTGCGTCAGCGCGACGCCTGTCTAACGCGCGGACGATGGCATCGCGTAGTTCATTTTGGCGAACTGGTTTGGTAAGGGATGCGGAGAGGCCGAGTTTCTGGCAGCGCGCCAAATCTCCGCGGCGGCCGGCGGAACTCAGCATCATGATGGTGGCTGCCCCCAGGTCCGGCGTGTTCCGAATCTGCTCCGCCAGACCGAACCCGTCCATGTTAGGCATATGCATATCGGTCAGTATCAATCGATAAGGACTACCCGACTCGCGTGCGGACTTGAGTTCTAAGAGAGCCCTCTGTCCACTCTCCACACAGACCACTCGCATGCCCCAGCGGGTGAGCAGCCGATCGAGGATGCGGCGGTTGGTCTGATTGTCGTCTACCACAAGCACACTGGCGCCGTGCAGCATCCCTATAGGCAACCCGATAGACAAGTGTGAAGCAGTGGTGTTGCCCACGCCTACGCGGGCCGTGAAGTGAAAGTCGCTGCCTTTGCCAGGCTCACTATTCACCCAGATTTCGCCACCCATCATGGCCACCAGTCGCGAAGTGATGGTGAGGCCTAGCCCTGTTCCCCCGAACTCGCGCGTTGTGGAAGTGTCGGCCTGGGCAAACGCGTCGAAGATCAGCCTCTGCTTGTCTTTGGGGATCCCGATGCCGCTGTCGGCAACCGTGAAATGGAGGACGCAGTCCCCGTCCTCCTGACGTTCCACTTCCGCGCTCAACGCCACCTGGCCTTCGGCAGTG
>Ga0181518_10003846_pt1 | contig 13657 bp, 9 predicted proteins | sample PEATcosm2014_Bin_28_FD_119751 | JGI IMG/M metagenome (GOLD analysis project Ga0181518, IMG submission 119751) | Peatland microbial communities from MTU Mesocosm Facility, Houghton, MI, USA - PEATcosm2014_Bin01_60_metaG | ecosystem: Environmental > Terrestrial > Soil > Wetlands > Peat | place... | reverse complement strand
TCGAACCCGCGCGCTTCCAGCGCCCGGCCGAGTTCGCCAGGTGTCATCGAATAGTCGGTCAGGAACATCGAGGCGCCGAAATGCATGGCCGTTCTCCTTGGACTTTGTGCTGGCGAAGCTTAGCGCCATAAAAACCTCTCCGGCAACGCGGGAGAGGTTTCAGGCTTGCTCTATCCCGAACAGCGGTATCAGCACCAGCACGAAGGCGGTGCACGCGGCGGACAGCACGATCAGCGGCGCCAGACTTCCGGAGAACACATGCTCGTACAGGAACGCGCCGCTGGCGTCCGCCAACGGCGTCGCCAGATTCATCACCGACATCAGCGCGGCAAAGGCAAATCCCTCGGCGCGCGCGGGGCAATGCTCCGCCGCCAGGGTCAGGGTCGCAACATTGGCGATCATGCCCGCCACGCCGAAAACGAAATACACGATGACCGCACTGATCGGATCGAACATGAGCAGATAGGACAGCGTGCCCAGGGTGCCCAGCACGATCGACAATTGCAGCAGCTTGCGGGTGCGCATGCCTGCCAACAGCCAGCGGTACAGCAGCCCGCCAGCCACCCACCCCGCCGCGCTGACCGCCGACAGCGCACCGATGAAGCCCTGGGAGAAGTGCAGCCGGTCGGTCATGGTGAAATACAGCGGGGTGCCGAATCCGGGACTGAAATAATAGCAGAACAGGAACACCGCGATCAGCCACAGCGTGCGCGAGCGGAACGTGTTCACCAGCCCGTCCAGCCGCTGTCGCAGCGCTGCACGGTCCAGGGCCGCGCGCGTTTCCTGCACCAGATTCAGGCAGACCAGCACCGCGAGGGGTGCCGCCGCCGCGACCATCGCCGCAACGTGCAGCGCGCCGGCCGGCGAGAAGAGTTCGATCAGTTCACCGCCTGCCAGCGACGTTGCCGCCACGGCGCCGTTGAACCACAGCCATTGCTGGTTGACGAAGGCGCCGCTGGCGTTGTGGCGCTGGCCGTTCTCCACCAGCAAAGCGCCGCACAAGGTGCTGGATACCGCCATGGCAATCGACGTCAGGAGCAGAGCGAACACGATCGCGCCGGGTGTCACCACCTGCGTTACCCAGGCGAACGCCGCAACCGCCGCGAGGTTCGACAGCAGCAGGTAGCTGCGCCGCCGATAGCCGAACAGCGGCAGGAAATCCGAGACCAGGCCATAGAGCGGCTTGATCACCCATGGCACGTCCAGCACCGCCAGCGACGCGGCGATTTGCAGCGCGCTCCAGCCATACCGGGTCTTGAGGAAATAGGTCAGCGGTTGCCAGACGATGCCGACCTTGGCCTGGCCGATGCCCTCGACGGTGTAAACCACGGCAAAGAACAGCATCAGCCGGCGGACACTGTCGGAATCGGATCGGCTTGGCATGATGCGGAAGAGTGTGCGGGCGCGCCGCGTTGCACTCAACCCTTGGGTCTGACAGGCTCCTGTCATTGCGAGGAGCAAAGCGACGAAGCAATCTCCCGCCCGGGGAGCAACTGCTCGTCGGGCGGGAGATTGCTTCGTCGCTGCGCCCCTCGCAACGACACCTTAAGAGAGGATCGGCATGTCCTGGCGGATCGGCATCGATATCGGCGGCACCTTCACCGACGTGGCGATGGTCGAGGCCGCCACCGGCCGCATCGAAATCGCCAAGGTCCCGACGACACCTCATGATTTCGAACGAGGCGTGATCGACGGCATCGGCCACGGGTTGCGCGAAAATGCGATCGATCCGGCAACGGTGACGTTGCTGTCGCACGCCACCACCGTGGTGACCAACGCGCTGCTGGAGAAGAAGGGCGCCCGCGCCGGCTTCGTCGCCACCCGCGGCTTCCGCGATATCCTTGAATTGCGCCGCTCCTCGCGCCCGGACCTGTACGACCTGTTCCAGGACGCCCCCGCGGTGCTGGTGCCGCGCCGCCACCGCTTCGAGATCACCGAGCGGATCGACGCACAAGGCGCGATCGTGACGCCGCTTGCCGAAGCCGAGTTGCCGGCGCTGATCGAGGCGATCCGCGCCGCCGGATTGCAGACCGTGGCGGTGTCGTTGCTGTTCTCGTTCCTCAACGACACCCATGAACGCCGCATCGGCGAAGCCTTGCACGCCGCGCTGCCGGATGTCGCGGTCTATCTCTCCTGCGAGGTGCTGCCGGAAATCCGCGAATTCGAGCGTGCCAGCACGACCGCCGTCTGCGCCTATGTCGGGCCGCTGTTGCGATCCTATCTCGACCGGCTGCAACGCGCGGCGTCCGATCTCGGGTTGCCGGCGCTGCAGGTGATGGGCTCGTCGGGCGGCGTGTTCGACATCGCCGAGGCGTTGCGCCTGCCCGCCGCGGTGGTGGAATCCGGGCCCGCCGCCGGCGTTATCGCTGCGTCGCTGGCAGGGCGGCAGCTCAACCGGCCGAACCTGATCTCGTTCGACATGGGCGGCACGACGGCGAAGGCCAGCGTCATCGTCGGCGGAGAAATCGCCGTCACCGCGGAATACGAAGTCGGCGGCGCGGCCAATGCGAAACGCTGGATGCACGGCACCGGCCATCCGATCCGCGTGCCGGTGATCGACCTGGCGGAGGTGAGCGCCGGCGGCGGCTCGATCGCCTGGATCGATCCCGGCGGCGCGTTGAAAGTCGGACCGCACAGCGCCGGTGCCGATCCCGGACCGGCGGCCTACGGTGCCGGCGGCAAGCGGCCCACCGTGACGGATGCCGATGTGGTGCTCGGCTGGCTGGATCGCGACGCATTGTTGGGCGGTGCGCTGCGCATCGACCGCGCGGCGGCGGAACGCGCGATCGCCGATGCGGTGGCCTCGCCGCTCGGCCTGTCGGTGGCCGAGGCGGCCGCGCGCATCGTCGAAGTGGTGAACGCCAACATGGCGCAGGCGCTGCGCATCGTGTCGGTGGAACGCGGGCATGACCCGCAGGAGTTCAGCCTGATCGCCTTCGGCGGCGCCGGCCCGGTGCACGCTGCCGCGCTGGCGGAGGAGTTGCAAATCCCCGAAGTGATCATTCCGCCGGCGCCGGGCGCGTTTTCCGCCCTGGGATTGGTGGCGAGCGACCTGCGGCGCGACTACGCGCGTACGCTGTATGCGAACCTCGCGGAGGTCGATCCGGCGCGGGTCGCAGCAGCGATCGCGGCGATGGAGGCCGAGGCCGTCGCCATGCTGGATGCTGCACAGGTGCCGGAAGAACGCCGCGCGACCATCCGCCAGGCGGATCTGCGCTACCGCCGCCAGGCGTATGAATTAACTGTTCCGTTCATCGAGGGCCGCATTAACCGGTTAGTTACCGACGCGCTGGCCGAGGCTTTCCATGCGAAGCATGCGCAGACATACGGCCACGCCAACCGGGGAGAGGCAGTGCAGCTCGTCAACCTGCGGGTCACCGCGGTCGGAAGACTGCCGGCGCTGACGCTGGCGCAGCGCGCCGATCGGGACAGCGCAAGGATGCGCGAACGCGACGTCTGGTTCGCGGGAACCGGCTTCGTTGCCACGCCGGTGCATTGGCGGCTTGGCCTGGTGCCGGGCACGCTTCTCGCCGGTCCCGCGATCATCGAGGCGCTGGATTCGACGACCGTCGTGCCGCCCGGCTGGCAGGCGCGATTCGATGAATTCGGCTGCATCCGACTGGCACGAACATGAAAGGCAAGCAGTTTCACCACCAAGACACGAAGGCACGAAGTTCATACGATCTTCGTGCCTTTGTGTCTTTGTGGTGAAACTGCTTTCTACCGACAGGCACGCAACATCATGACGACCCTCCGCACCGACCCCGCCCGCTTCGAAATAGTGAAGAACGCGCTCTATGCGGCGGCAGAAGAAATGAAGATCGTCCTCGCCAAGACCGCCTACTCCCCGCTGTTGAAGGTGGCCGGCGACTACTCCTGCGGCATCTTCGACACGGCGGGAAATATGGTAGCGCAGGGGCCCGACCTGCCGATCCATCTCGGCTCGATGCCCGACGCGGTGCGTGCGATCGTGCAAGCGTTTCCCGACGCCGCGTCCGGCGACGTGTTCATTCGCAACGATCCATACCAGGGCGGGTCGCACCTGCCCGATGTCAACGTGGTCGCGCCCGCCTTCCACGGAGGAAAATTGCTCGGCTTCGGCTGCGTGCGCGCGCACTGGCCGGACATCGGCAGCGCCACGCCCGGCAGCTATGGCGCGGTCACCGAAATCTACGGCGAGGGCCTGCGCATCCCGCCGATCCGGCTGTATCGCGATGGAAAACCCGACCCCGCGATCGAGGCGATCATCTTCGCCAACGTGCGCACGCCAACCGAGCGGCTGGGCGACCTGCGTGCGCAAGTGGCGGCGAACCGGCGCGCGGCACAGCGGCTGTCCGCGCTGGCGGCGAAATACGGTACCGACACGCTGCTGCAAATCATGCAGGAAGTGCTGGACTATTCGGAAACCATGATGCGGGCCGCGTTGCGTGCGCTGCCCGACGGCGAGGCGGACTTCACCGACATCTTCGATGGCGACGGCGTCATTGCGGACGGCGACACGGAAGACGCAACCTTCACCGTAAAGCTGCACATCAGCAAGCATGGCGACCGCATCACGGCCGACTTCACCGGTTCCGACCCGGCGGTTGCCGGCCCGATGAATGCGCCGCTGACCGTGACGGCGTCCGGCGTGTTCTGCGCGTTGAAGATGATCGCCGATCCGAAGAGCCTGATCCCGCCCAACTCCGGCTGCTGGCGTCCGGTGACCGTCACCGCGCCGCCGGGCAGCGTGGTCAATGCGCAGCACCCCTCGCCGGTGGTCTATGCCAACCACGAAATGTCGCATCGCATCGCCGACATGGTGATGGCGGCGCTGTATGCGATCACGCCGCACACGGTGATGGCGGCGTCGCAGGGCACCTCGGCAGTGATCACCTTCGGCGGCACCGACTACCGCAGCGGCGAGCGCTTCGTCAGCTATGAATCGGTGAAGGGCGGATTCGGCGCGCGGCCGACCAAGGACGGCATCAATGCTGTCGCCAGCACCGTTTCCAACATGAGCAACACGCCGATCGAGATCATTGAAATGAGCTTTCCGCTGCGGGTGGAAGAATACGCGCTCGTCCCCGACAGCGGCGGCGCGGGAAAATTCCGCGGCGGGCTGGGCGTGCGGCGCGTCTGGCGCGTGCTGGAACGCGACGCCCATGCCGCGGTCTGCTGCGAGCGCACCGTGACCCCGCCGTTCGGGCTGGATGGCGGACACGCCGGCGGCGCGGCGCGACTGACGCTGATCCCGCCTCGGGGAAACGCACGCCGGCTCACCAGCAAGGGCGGCTTCGTTGCGCCGGCCGGCTCGTTGGTCGTGGTCGAAGCACCCGGATCCGGCGGCTACGGCCCGCCCGCCGAGCGCGATCCCGCGGCCCTGGCCGAAGACCTGCGGGACGGCTACGTTAGTGCCGCCGCCGCGCGCCGGGACTACCGCCTCGATCCGGCCTGATCCGCAACAAAAGGGGAAAACGCCATGTCCGAATCACTGCCGGTTATCGCCCAGAAGGGCTCCTACAAAGTCGATGTCGAAGCCGGCAAGTCGTACTGGTGGTGCGCCTGCGGCAAGAGCGGCAAGCAGCCGTTCTGCGACGGCTCGCACAAGGGCAGCGGATTCGCGCCGATGGAATTCAAGGCGGAAGAGACGGCCACGGTCAGCTTCTGCGGCTGCAAGCATTCCGGCAAGCAGCCGCGTTGCGATGGCACGCATCGGAGCCTGGCATGAAGATCGACGACGTCTCGCTGACGATCTTCACCTGGGACAACATCCCGGCGACCAACTACCACACCGGCACTGCCACTGCCGGCAACAGCAATCTCGGACTGTTGCGTATCCATACCGACGCCGGGCTGGAGGGGCACGCGTTCCTCGGCTCGGCGACCAATCCGGCCTCGATGGACGGACCGCAACTCATTCGCTCGCTGAAGCCGATGCTGCTGGGGCAGGACCCGCTGGAGCGCGAGCGCATCCACAGCGGCATGCGGCTGATCAACCGCGCCGTCAGCTATCGCACGATCGGCGCGGTGGATACCGCATTGTGGGACCTGGCCGGCAAGATCGCCGGGTTGCCGGTGCACGCGCTGATGGGGACCTATCGCAAGTCCATTATCGGCTATGCCAGCTCGCAGGTGTTGCCTGACGCCGCCGCCTATGTGGACCAGGCGCAGACCTTCAAGGCGAACGGCTGGAAGGCCTACAAGATCCATCCGCCACGCGATCCCGATACCGACATCAGGGTATGCGAAGCGGTGCGCAAGGCGGTGGGCGACGACTATCGGATCATGCTGGATTCCACCTGGAGCTACACCTACACGGACGCGCTGCGCGTCGGCCGGGCGATCGAGGAGATGGGCTATTACTGGTACGAAGACCCGCTCGCCGATGAAGACATCTACAACTACGTCAAGCTGCGCGAGAAGCTGGACATTCCGATCATGGCGACGGAATTTCCCGCCGGCGGCCTGGACACCTATCCGATCTGGCTGACCGAGAAGGCCACCGACTACCTGCGCGGCGATATTCCGAACAAGGGCGGTTTGACGACGATGCTGAAGACCGCGCATCTCGCCGAGGCATTCGGGCTGCGCTACGAAGTGCACCACTCCGGCAATTCGCTGAACAACCTGGCCAACCTGCATCTGTGCATGGCGTTGCGCAACACCACGATGTGGGAGGTGCTGCTGCCGGACGGAGCGCATAAGTATGGCATGGCGAAGGAGCTGGAAATCGACCAGGACGGGCTGCTGCACGCGCCGACCGCGCCCGGGTTGGGCGGGGAGATCGATTTCGCACTGATCGAGCGGAAGACCGAGGCGGTACTGCGGTAAAGGTCGTAGCCGCGCAGCCACAGCCCGAACTGCCGCCGCAATTCGGTGAACGCTGTGCCATGGATCACGCCGTAGCCGGGTTGCGGGACTGCAAGCTGCGCCGGTGCCCAGGCCTGCCAGTTGTACAGCGCCGCGGTTGCATGCGCCGCGGCGATGCCGAACCCCGTTGCTGCCCCGATCGCCACGCTTGCCGCGCGGCCGCAGCGCTGCCGACGACGAAAGCTTCCGTGGCGACTACAGCAGGATCGACATCGAAGCGCCCGGCCAGCCGATGGTCGGGCATGCTGTTGAACAGCCCGCCGCACGTCGTCGGCGTGAAGATATCCGCGCTGCCTGGTTGCAACCAGAGCAGCTCCGCGATGCGCCACAGCGTCGGGAAGTATGCCGCCATGAACACCACGGCAGCGCATGGCAGCCAACGCTCAAGGCGGCCGGCTGTGAGGCCGATCGCACCGCCTTGATGCGCCGTCACGCGGCGTCCCGTCGGTCAGCCGTGCAATTGCCCGCCGCCCGGGCGCGTTCGAGGTTTCGCCCGCGTGGCGGATACCGTATGCCGACGCGATGGACGGATTTGTCGTGCATGAGCTGACGGCCGGGCTGCGGGTCTTGGTGACCCGTCCGATGCCCGACCTGCCCCCACTGCTGGACGCGGAGGTGGAACGCCTGTGGCGCATCGCCTGCGCGCGGGTCGCCGCCGGTGGTGCCGGCGCGCTGTTCAACGGCCGCGTGTTCAGTGCCGACACGATCGCGCCGGACCTGATCACCGGCCATCTGACCGAATTCCGCCGCATCGTTGCGCAGATGGAGCGTCCGCTATTGTACGAGATGCTGGGAGTCCGCCCGCTCGCGGTCTGCGGCGTGCTGCGCTGCGCCGACGGCATGGTGTTCGGCCGCCGCCACGCCGGGGCGATCTACCAGGCGGACATGTGGCAGTTGCCGCCGGCCGGCAGCGTGGACGCGCACGCTGTGGGGGCCGATGGCGTCGTGGCGCTCGGTCGGCAATTGCTGTCTGAATTGCGGGAGGAATTGGGATTGCTGCCGGACGCCGTGGACACGCCGGTCCCGTTGTGTGTGGTAGAGCACCCCGACAGCCACGTATCCGATCTCGGCATGGCGTTGCACAGCGCACTGGACGGCGAGGCGATCCGCGCCGCGCATGCCGCACGCGGCAACCGCGAGTATCCGACGCTGCGCATCGTCCCGATCGAGGATTTGCCGGCGTTTCTCGCCGAAGCGGGCGATACCGTGGTGCCGCCCGCACCGGTGTTCCTGGCACGCGCCGGAGTGCTTCATATCCACCATCGAAAGGAGTGAGGGCGGAGCAGCGCCTTCATATTCCTCGGCTGCGGCTTGCTTACACAACAGCGTCCTCCGCAGTCTGCAACGCGAACGCCGCCGTCATCAGCGCCCTGGTATAATCCTCCCGCGGCCTCGCAAATACTTCATCCGCCGCCCCCTGCTCCACCACGCGGCCGCCGCGCAGCACCACGATCCGGTGCGCCAGCGCGCGCACGACTTTCAGATCGTGGCTGATGAACAGATAGGCCAACCCGTGCACCTGTTGCAGTCGCCGCAGCAATTCGACGATCTGCGCCTGCACCGACATGTCGAGCGCGCTGGTCGGCTCGTCCAGCACGACGAAGCGCGGCTTCAGCACCATCGCGCGGGCGATCGCGATACGCTGCCGTTGGCCGCCACTGAATTCATGCGGATAGCGCTCGGCGGAGTCGGCGGACAGACCGACTTCTTCCAGCTCCGCAGCGACACGCGACGCACACTCGGCCCTTGATAGCGCGGGTTCGTGCACGCGCAATCCCTCCGCGACGATCTCGCCTACGGAGAAGCGCGGCGACAGGCTGCCGAACGGATCCTGGAACACGATCTGCGCCCGCGCGCGCAAGCGGCGCAATGCGCGCCGGTCGAGCGTCGCGATGTCCACGCCATCGAAGCGAACGCGCCCTTGTGCATGCTCCAGCCGCAGCGCCGCGAGCCCCATGGTGGTCTTGCCGGAGCCGGACTCGCCGACCAGCCCCACCGTTTCACCGGCGCGTACGCTGATGGAAACGCCATCCACCGCGCGCACCGCACCAACCACGCGCCGCAGCACGCCACGACGAATTGGGAAGTGCACGCGCACGTCGTCGGCCTCGAGCACGATCGGCGCGTCGTTCGGTAACGGCGTCGGAGCGCCTTTCGGCACTGCCGCCAGCAGCATACGCGTATAGGGATGGGCGGGGGCGGCGAAGATGTCCGCGACGCGGCCGGCTTCGACGATCTGTCCGCCCTGCATGACGCAAACGCTGTCGGCGTAGCGGCGGACGATTTGCAGGTCGTGGGTGATCAGCAGCAGCGCCAGACTGCGTGCCGATTTCAGCTTGGCAAGAAGCTCCAGAATCTGCGCCTGGATCGTGACGTCCAGCGCGGTGGTCGGCTCGTCGGCGATCAGCAGCGCGGGATCGTTGGCCAGCGCCATGGCGATCATCACCCGCTGGCGTTGGCCGCCGGACAACTGATGGGGGAACGCGTCGAGACGGCTTTCCGCAGCGGGGAAGCCGGCCTGGTTCAGCACCTCGATGACGCGAGCGCGCAATGCGGCGCGCGGCAGGCGGCGATGCAGCGTGATGGCCTCCGCCACCTGGCGACCGATGCGGTGCAACGGGTTGAGGCTGGTCATCGGCTCCTGGAACACCATGCCGGCGACGTCGCCGCGGGCCCGGTGCAGCGTGGCGGGATCGGCGCCGATCATCTGGCGCCCGTCAAGCAGGATGCGGCCGGTGGGGTTGCTGCCGCCGGGCGGGAGGAGTTGGAGGAGGGAGAGCGCGGTCAGCGACTTGCCGGAGCCGGATTCGCCAACCAGCGCGAGCGTCTCGCCGCGATCGAGGGTGAAGGAGGCGTTGTCCACGACACGCTTGTCACCAAAGGCGACGGAGAGGTTGGCAACCTCGACGAGGCTCATTGTGAGGGCTGCGGGGGTTGGCGAGTTCGTAAGTCAGATCCACCACAAAGACACCAAGGCACCAAGATTGAATCTTCGTGCCTTGGTGTCTTTGTGGTGAATCTGACATCTGTCATACCGGCAGCCGCCGCGGATCGAAGGCGTCGCGCACGGCTTCGCCGACGAAGATCAGCAGCGTCAGCACGCCGCCCAATACGAAGAATGCGGTGAAACCCAGCCAGGGCGCCTGCAAATTGTTCTTGCCCTGCGCCACCAGTTCGCCGAGCGAGGGCGAGCCCGGCGGCAGGCCGAAGCCGAGGAAATCCAGGCTCGCCAGGATCGTCACCGAGCCGGACAGGATGAACGGCACGAAGGTCAGCGTGGCCACCATCGCGTTCGGCAGGATGTGCCGCCACATCACGGAGAGATCCGACACGCCCAGTGCCTTCGCGGCCCGCACATAGTCGAGGTTGCGGCCACGCAGGAACTCGGCGCGCACCACGCCGGTGAGGTTCATCCAGGAGAACAGCAGCAGGAACAACAGCAACACCCAGAAGCCGGGGACGATGATGCTGCCGAGGATGATCAGCAGATAAAGCTGCGGCATGCCGTTCCAGATTTCGATGAAGCGCTGGAACAACAGGTCGGTCAGCCCGCCGTAGAAGCCCTGCACCGCGCCGGCCGCGATCCCGATCGCGGACGACACCGCGGTGAGCACGACGCCGAACAGCACCGACAGGCGGAAGCCGTAGATCACCCGCGCCAGCACGTCGCGCGCCTGGTCGTCGGTGCCAAGCAGGTTCTGCCAGGTGGGAGGCGAGGGCGGCGGTGACGGCAGGTTCTTGACGATCGTGTCGTAGCTGTACGGGATGGCCGGCCAGATCATCCAGCCATGCGCGCGGATCGCCTTCTGCACGTCGGGGTCGGTGTAGTCGGCCTCGGTGGGCAGGAAGTCGCTGCCGAACGCGTCCTCGCTGTAGTCTTGCAGGACAGGGACGTACCAGTGGTTGTCGAAGCGGATCAGCAACGGGCGGTCGTTGGCGATGAACTCGGCGAACAGGCTGAGGCCGAACAGGACCATGAAGATCCAGAACGACACGTAGCCTCGGCGGTTCTGCCGGAAGATCGCGAGGCGGCGGCGGGTGACGGGGGAGAAGGTCATCGACTGGGCAAGGTCAGAAGCGGTCACAGGACGGCCCGGGGCCGAACACCCGAAGCACTAACACGTCGCGGGCCGTCTCGTCGCGGACACGTTCTGGATAAATCTCATAAGTCGCCCGATAGCCGCCGTCGCAGGGCCGCTCCCGCAGGCCTGGATGCTGACCTATGGGGTAGAGACACGGGTGCTCGCGCAGCCGGGCGATCGCCGCCCGGATCGCCCGCAACCGGCGCCGTGCCCGTGGCCCGGAGCCAGGCTGAGTCAGCCAACGGCGGATCGCCTTAAGATCCTCGATCGCGTCGTCGGTGTAGTCGAGCTTTGTCGGCACGATCCAGCCGGGCTCAGCGTGTCACCGGCCAGAACGGGGCGCTGGCAGTTCGTGGTCCATGTCAAGGCTATCGATCCAGGCGTCGACCTCCTCCGCCGATACCACACGGCCGGCAGCGGCCGACGCTCGGGCCGCGGCGATCCTCTCGGCCTCCCAGGTGAGCCGGCGCTGCCGCTGCGCCTCGGTTTCAGGGCGAGAGGCGTTGGCACGATCATTCGGGACAGGGTTGACGGTGTCCATGTCGGGCAATGTAGTCCTGCGCGCGGGCAACTGCCAGCGCGGCGCGGTAGGGATTCACTCCCGTGCCTCAAAGTCGATCCGCGGGTCAACCACGGTGTACAGCGTGTCGCCGACGATCTGCATCAGCAGGCCGAGCAAGGTGAAGATGTAGAGTGTGCCGAACATCACCGGATAGTCGCGCTGGATCGCCGCCTGGAAGCCGAGCAAGCCCAGGCCATCGAGCGAGAAGACGATCTCCACCAGCAACTGGCTGGTGAACAGGATGGCGATGAAGGCCGATGGGAAGCCGGCGACGATCAGCAGCATGGCGTTGCGGAACACGTGGCCGTACAGCACGCGGCGCTCGCTGGCACCCTTGGCCCGGGCGGTGACGGTGTACTGCTTGCGGATCTCCTCCAGGAAGCAGTTCTTGGTCAGCATGGTCAGGCTGGCGAAGCCGCCGGCGACCACCGCCGTGGTGGGCAGCACCATGTGCCACAGATAGTCGCCGGCGCGGGCGGGGAAACTCCAGTCAGACGATCCCTCGCTGGTCAGGCCGCGCAGCGGGAACCAGTGGAAATAGCTGCCGCCGGCGAACAGCACCACCAGCAGGATGGCAAACAGGAAGCTCGGGATGGCGTAGCCAACCAGCACCGCGGCGCTGGTGGCGACGTCGAAGCGCGAGCCGTCGCGCACCGCCTTGGCGATGCCGAGCGGGATGGAGATCAGGTAGACCAGCAGCGTGGACCACAATCCCAACGAGATCGACACCGGCATCTTCTGCGCGATGAGGTGCAGCACGGACTCGTCGCGGAAGAAGCTGCGGCCGAAATCGAAGCGCAGGTAGCCGCCGACCATCTCCTCGAAACGGGTCAGCGGCGGTTTGTCGAAGCCGAACATCTTCTTGATGTCCGCCACGATGTGCGGGTCGAGGCCGCTGGCGCCACGATAGCTCCCCGGGCTGCTGCCGACATCCGATGCGGCGCTGCCGAGGCGGGTCGACAGGCCGCCATGGCCGCGCAGTTCCGCCAGCATCTGGTCCACCGGGCCGCCTGGGGCGAACTGGATGACCGCGAAGTTGATGGCGATGATGCCGAACAGGGTCGGGATCACCAGCAGCAGGCGGCGGAAGAGGTAGGCGGTCATTCTAATCTGGTGTCATTGCGAGTCTGATGTCATTGCGAGTCTTATGTTATTGCGAGTCCGATGTCATGGCGAGGAGCAGTCATCGCCGGCGTGCCGCGTCGGTCGCGGCGGCTTTGGCCGGGTCCACCCACCAGGTGTCGAAGTTGAAGCCCTCGCGGATCGGCTTGTCGGGGTGGCCGAAGCGGTCCCAATAGGCGACGTGGAACACCAGGTTGTCCCAGTTCGGCACCATGTACCAGCGCCACAGCAGGATGCGGTCCAGGGCGCGCGCCGCCGCCACCAGCGAGGGGCGATCGTCGGCAGCGATCACCTTCTCGATCAGCACGTCCACCGCCGGATCGCACACGCCGGGCGCGTTCGCACTGCCCTGCGCCTTCGCCGCGGCGCAGGACCAGTAGTCGCGCAGCTCCTGCCCCGGCACGTCGCCTTCCGGGTAGATCATGAAGATCATGTCGAAGTCGAAGTCGTCGGTCAGGTGCTGGAACTGCGCCGGGTCCACCGAGCGCACCTGCACGTCGATCCCCAGCTTGTCGAGGTTCTGCGCGTAGGGCAGCGCGATGCGTTCCAGCGACGGATCATCCACCAGCAGGGTGAATTGCATCTGCTGGCCGGCGGCATTCACCAGCTTGCGCTGCTTCACCTGCCAGCCGGCCTGCGACAGCAAATCCAGCGCGGCCTTCAGCTCCGGGCGGTTGTTGCCGGAGCCATCGGTGACCGGCAATTTGAATGGCTGGGTGAACAACTCCGGCGGTAGTTCGCTGCGATAGGGGTCCAGCAGTTTCAACTCGTCGCCTTGCGGGATGCCGGACGAGGCCAGGTCGCTGTCGCTGAAATAGCTGTCGGTGCGGGTGTAGGCGCCGTAGAACAGGTTCTTGTTGGTCCACTCAAAGTCGAACGCCTCGCCCATCGCCTGGCGCACGCGCGGATCGGCGAATACCGGGCGGCGGGTGTTCATCGCGAAGCCCTGCATGCCGGTGGGCAGATGATGCTGGAAGTCGCCCTTGATCACCAGGCCGCTCTGCACCGCGGGAAAGTCGTAGGCGGTGGCCCAGTTCTT
>Ga0181518_10003840_pt1 | contig 13666 bp, 13 predicted proteins | sample PEATcosm2014_Bin_28_FD_119751 | JGI IMG/M metagenome (GOLD analysis project Ga0181518, IMG submission 119751) | Peatland microbial communities from MTU Mesocosm Facility, Houghton, MI, USA - PEATcosm2014_Bin01_60_metaG | ecosystem: Environmental > Terrestrial > Soil > Wetlands > Peat | place... | reverse complement strand
TCCTTCACCAGCAGGGCACAGACCTCCAGGCTGGCCGGCGTGCGCGCCTGGAGGTACTTGCGCAGATAGTTGAGGGTGAGGCCGCTGTCGATGATGTCCTCGACCACCAGCACGTGGCGACCGGCCAGGTCGGCATCGAGGTCCTTCACGATCCGGACCACGCCCGAGGTGCGGGTCGCGCTCCCGTACGAGGAGACCGCCATGAAATCGACGTCGACCGGCAGGTCGATCGCCCGGGCGAGGTCGCTCATGAAGATCATGGCGCCCTTCAGGACCCCGACGAGGAGCGGTGCGTCGTCGGCGTAGTCGGCGGTGATGGCCGCACCCAGCTCGGCCACCCGTTCAGAGAGGGCTTCGGCGGTGACGACCGGCTCGCCCACATCGGCCAGGGCCCAACTCGGCGCCGCCGAAGCGGCACGCTCCGTCTTCACCGGCGGAACCCTATCGGACTCCCCCTCGATGGCCAGGCGGGATGCCGAGCGACGGACCCGCCGGCCCCCCGCGATCTGCGCGGCCACGCTGGCCCCCGACGCGACCTGGAGGACCCGCTCGACCTCGGCGGCGCTGGGCGGATGTTGGCCGGTGCGTCGGTCGGTCGGCGTCAACCATCCCCGCACGGCGCGGCGCGCCAGGGCGAGTGGCGCGTCACGCAGCGCGCGGGCATCGGTGGGGTCGGGCACCGTCTCGCTGGCCAGATCGGAGAGCAACGACGCCTCGTCGCGCAACAGGTCGGCCTGGCGGGCCAGGATCGGCACCGGGTCCCGACGGGCGATCTGGGCGCACAGCGGGAGCAACTCGGCGCGGACCCGGTTCCGGAGGTGCCGGGGGTCCTCGTTGGACGGGTCGCGGACCGGCTCGAGTCCCATCGACCGGCACACCAGCGCGGCGTCGGTCCGGCGGAGCGCGAGCAGCGGGTGGCGCACCCCCGGCGACATCCCGCTCAACCCGTCGAGGCCGGCGCCCCGGAGCAGGTTGCACAGCACGGTCTCGGCCTGGTCGTCCATGGTGTGCCCGGTCGCGACGTCATCGGGCAAGACCCCGAAGCGGGCCGTCCGGGCGCGCGCCTCGAGGTTCGGGCCGTCGACCACCGTCACCCGTTCACCCCGGAACGCCGCACCAAGGCGGGCGGCGGCGGCCGACACCACCTCCGCCTCGTCTCCCGAGGTGGGCCGGAGGCCGTGATCGACATGGATGGCGGTGACCCGACAACCCGCCGCCACAGCCAGCACGAGCAGCGCCAGCGAGTCGGGCCCGCCCGACACCGCGCATGCGAGCGGCCGGCCGGGCTCGGGAAAGGTGCAGCGAGAAGCGAGTGCCACGACCTCTTCGGGCCAGCCGGCCACCGGCTCGAGGGGCTCGGCGCTCACCCCGCCATTGCGGGCGGCGCGACCCTGCTGACCCAGATGGACGGGTCCCTGATCTCGGCCAGCGAGGGAAGCCACTCGGGCCCCTGCCACACGCGGTCGAACAGGCCACGTCCGCCCGCCTCTTCGACCGACCGCACGAACTGCTCGCCCTCGGCGTATTGGCGGAACTTGGCCTCCAGCCCCAGGATCTGCTGAAGCAGCTTGGCCGGTCCCCGCGCCTGGTCCCGGCGCTCCTTCAAGACCTGGCTGAAGTGCTCGGCTCCCGGCACCGCGCCGGCGCCGGCCCGGTCCATGGTCACGTCGCCGTGCCCTTCGAGCAGGCTCATCAAGGCCTGGATCCGCTGGAGCGCGGCCAGTTGCTCGTCCGTCGCGACCAGCCCGATCAGGCCGGCGTCGCGCATCGGGTTCCGCCCGGCCCGGATCTCCTGGGCGGCCCGCCGGATCGCCTCGGCCAGCTGGCGGGGGTCGGAGCCCAGGGGCTCGAGTCCCTCTTCGACCAGTGACAAGAAGTACTTGCGGAGCCATGGGACCGCCATGAACTGGGCCCGGTGGGTGAGCTCGTGCAGGGCCAACCACAGGCGGAACTCGGAGGGGTCAAACCCGTGCCGGGCCTCGATGGCGGCCACATTGGGGCCGACGAAGTAGACGATGTCCTGGTTCTCCTCGTCGACCCCGTCGGTGAGCAACAGGTCGTACTGGCCGAGCACGCGGGTGGACATCCAGGCGAGCACCAGCGCGAGTTCGGTCCCGTTGGCCGAACGAGACAATCCGGCCACCCCCCGCGACAACCCCGGGGGCACGCCGTTGTGGGGGGAGCTGGGCTTGCGGGCGGCCAGCTTGGCCAGCGTCGGGCCAAGGAGGCGCTGGAACGACACGATGTTGGCGCCGACCCACGCAGGGCGGTCGATCACCCGCCCCCGGGCGGGCGTGGTGACGACGAGCCCGGTGGCCTCGGCCACCAGCTTCTCGGCCCGCGCCGTCATGTCTTCGAAATCACGCTGCATCGGCGCGGGCCGGTAGTTGGCCGGCGCCGTGGTCCGTCCGGCCACCCAGCGGGCCACCCGGTCGGCCAGTGCCCAGTCGACGATCGGCGCCCGGTTGGCGGGCTCGCCGCCGGCGTCGCTCACGGGCAAGACGGCTCGGACAAGATGTCCTTCACGCCGGGCCCGTCCGCTCGGGATCGGCGGCGGCGGGCTGGCGTTGCTCGACCTCGATCAGGTGGGCCACCCGCTCGATCAGAGACTCCGGGACGTGGTCCTTGCACTTGTCCGCGATCACCTGGCGCAGCTCGGACTCGAACCCGGCCGCGTTCGCACACGGTGCGCAGTAGTCGAGGTGCTCGGCAATCTGAGTCCGGCGCTTCTCTGTGAGCTCGCCGTCGAGGTAGTCGTAGAGCTGGTGGATCGCCGAGCTGCAGTCGACATCGACCTCTGTGTCGTCGCCCGCAGCTCCCGAACTCACCTGATCCAGATCCCCGTTCATTCAGACGACCGCCCCGGGGCGGTGCCGACCAAGCCACGCGCCTCGGCAAAGTCATGCAACGCCTTCTGTAGGGCCCTTCTTCCCCGGTGGATCCGACTCATCACCGTCCCGATCGGGACATCGGTGATCTCGGCGATCTCCTTGTAGGAGAATCCCTCGACGTCGGCCAGGAGCACGGCGATCCTGAACGAGTCTGGAAGCGACTCGATGGCCGCCTTCACCTCGTCGTCGGTGAAGGTGGCCAGGGCCTCGTCCTCGGCGCTGCGGCTGATCGTTCCATCGCTCGGCGCGAGACGGTGGTACAGGTACAGCTCTTCGACGTCTTCGACGTCGGCGATCTCGGGCCGTCGCTTGGCCGCCCGGTACGAGTTGATATAGGTGTTGGTCAGGATCCGGTACAGCCACGCCCGAAGGTTGGTGCCCTCGGTGAAGCTGCCGAAGCCCCGGTAGGCACGCAGGTAGGTCTCTTGGACCAGGTCTTCGGCATCGGAGGGGTTGCGGGTCATCCGGAGCGCGGCGCTGTACAGGGCCGGCATGTGCTCCATGGCGAGCTCGGTGAACCGGGCCTGGTCAGCCATGGAACGCACCCTAGCCATCGAATCCCCACCCGACGGCAGCGGGGGTCGCCGGGGCAAGCATGACTAACCTGGCTCGCCGGATGCCCCCCTCCGACTCGCGGGTCCACACGAATGCCCAGAATTCGACCCGCTGGGCCCAACGCGGCGGGGTCGAGGTGCTGACCTGGGCCGCCTTCGACGACTTCGCCCTCGACGCGGTGGTCACCACGCGCCACGGCGGCGTCTCGGTCCCCCCGTACGACTCTCTCAACCTCGCCCTTCACGTCGGCGACGAGGAGGAGGCCGTGCTCGAGAACCGCCGACGGGCCGCCGATGCGCTGGGGGCCCGGATCGACGACCTGGTCCTGGCCAACCAGGTCCACGGCGCGCGCGTCGAGGTGGTCACCGAGCGCGGGCGCGGGGCCCTGTCGGTGCTCGATGCGATCGCCGAGACCGACTCCCTGGTGACGACGGTGCCCGGCCTCGTGCTGGCCGTGCTGGTGGCCGACTGCGCGCCGGTCGTCCTCTTCGACCCCGAGGCGCGGGTGCTCGCCTGTGCCCACGCCGGGTGGCGGAGCACGCTCGGTGGGGTGATCGAGGCCACCGTCGGGGCGATGACCTCGCTCGGGGCCGATCCGCAGCGGTTGGTGGCCGGGATCGGGCCGGCCATCGGGCGGGAGCGTTACGAGGTCGGTGCCGACGTCGTGGCCGCGGCGGCAGGCCACCTCGGCGACCCGAACCCCTTCGTGCGACCGGGTCGGCCCGAACATTGGTTCTTCGACCTCGAAGGGGCGGTCCACGCGATCCTGCTCCGAGCGGGGGTCGGCGACGAGCGGATCGCCACCGCTTCGATCGACACCGGACCGCCTGGACCCTTCTTCAGCGCCCGCTCCGAAGGCCGCTGCGGGCGTTTCGCCCTGCTCGCGCGCATCGGCCCATGAGCGAGACAACCCCGTTCCGCTCTGCCGACACATTCCGCTCTGCCGGCGCGTTCCGCTATGCCGGCCACGAGATCGACGTCGCCGGGACCCTCGTGTGCCGGTACGCGCTCGACGACCGATCGTTCGTCGAGCGCGTCGCGCTGGGCCCGGGGGAGTGGTCCACACCGTGGGCCCTCGAGGCCGCCCGTCTCGTCTATCTGCTGGCCGGTGTGTCGTACTACAAGACCGCCGCGCCCCCGGTCATTGACATCGACGTGACCCTCCGGCCCGGCGAGCTCGACCTCGTGCGCGACTTCTACCGCAAGGGCCTGGGCGAGTTCGCCTACCGCAACGGGATCGACCTCGCCGCGCTCGAGGTGCGGGCGGACGTGCAGGACGCGCCGCCGGCCGGGTACCCGGGTGGCGACCGACCCTTGATCCCCTTCGGCGGCGGGATCGACTCGATCGTGACCGTCGAGGCGATCAAACGCGACCATCCGAACGCGTCGCTGTTCGTGGTCAGCCCGCCCACCGGCGCCTTCGCCGCCATCGAGCAGGTGGTCCCGGTGACCGGGCTCCCGGTCGCTCGCGCGGTCCGCCACCTGGACCCCCGGTTGCTCGAAGCACCCACGCAGACCGGCTTCTTGCAGGGCCACGTGCCGGTGAGCGGGATCATCTGTGCCTTGGCCGTGCTCGCCGCCACCGGTCTCGGGTACGACGTCGTGGTGATGTCCAACGAGTGGTCGGCGTCCTCGGGCAATCTGGTGGTCGGCGACCAGGTCGTCAACCACCAGTACTCAAAGAGCCGGGAGTTCGAGGCGGCGTTCGCGGGAGTGACCGCCGGGGCGCTCGGGAACCGCCCCCGGGTCTTCTCGCTCCTCCGTCCCTACACCGAGGTCTGGGTGGCCGAGCGCTTCGCGCGGCTGACCGAGTACCACCGCTCGTTCCACAGCTGCAACCGCGCGTTCACGATCGAGGTAGCCAAGCGCCTCGATCGCTGGTGCGGCGAGTGCGACAAGTGCTGCTTCATCGACCTCGTCCTGGCCCCGTTCCTCTCGCGCATCGAGCTCGAGGCGATCTTCGAAGGCCGCGAGCCGCTGTCGCGCCCCGAGCTGTTCGACCGGTTCGCCGTCTTGGTCGGGCTCTCGCCGGACCCCAAACCCTTCGAGTGCGTGGGCGAAGTCGGCGAGTGCCGTGCCGCGGCGGCGCTGGCCGCCGAACGCGGCGACCGCCGCAACGACGATCTGCTGCAACGTCTGGCCGCCCGGCTCCCCAAGGTCACTCCCGGCGACATCGCGGCCCTCCTCGCGCCACACGACCCCCACGACATCCCCGATGACTTCGCGACCGAGGATCTGCTGGTCTGACCTCGCCGGGGCCTCCGTCGGTATGTGGGGCCTCGGCGTGGAAGGGGGGGCCAACCTGCGCAAGCTGTTGGCGATCGGTGGTGCGCCGGTGATCGCCGACGACCGCCCCACCCAGGACGAGGTGCACGGCCTCCCGGTCCTCTCCACCGCGGCGGGCGGCTGGGAGGCGCTCTCGCGGTGCGAGGTCGTGGTCAAGACCCCAGGCATCAGCCGGTACCGGCCCGACGTCGCCGCGCTCGAGGACCGGGGCGTGGCGGTGGTCGGTGGCCTCGGGCTGTGGCTCGAGGAGGCCGATCGGGCCCGGGTCGTCTGCATCACCGGGACCAAGGGCAAGAGCACCACCACCACCATCGTGGGCCACCTCCTCAACGGCCTCGGGCGGAGCTGCCTGGTCGGCGGCAACATCGGCGCGCTCCCCTACGACCCCGACATCGGGGGGGACTTCGAGTTCACCGCGGTCGAGGTGTCGAGCTTCCAGGCCACCGATCTCGGATGCTCCCCGCCGGTCGTCGCGGTGACGTCGCTGCACCCCGACCACCTGGACTGGCACGGGAGCGTCGAGCGCTATTACGCCGACAAGCTGTCGATCTGCACCCAACCCGGGGCCGAGCTCACCATCGCCAACGGCGAAAGCAAGGAGCTGCGCGACGAGGCCGCACAGCTGGGGCCACGGGTGCAATGGGTCGACGACGCGCCGGCGAAGTGGACCGAGCCCCTCGGGCTCCTCGGCTCGCACAACCGCCGCAACGCCCTCATCGCGCGGGCGTGCATGGTCGCCCTCGGGGTCGAGGAGGCTGCCGACGATGACGCGCTGGCCCGGGCCGCAGAAGGGTTCACCCCCCTGGCGAGCCGACTGGCCGAGATCGGGACGGTGAACGGGGTCACCTTTGTCGACGACAGCCTGTCGACCAACGCGCTGGCGGCGATGGCGGCCCTCGACACCTTCGCCGGGCGCCCGGTGGCCCTGATCGTGGGCGGCGCCGACCGCGGCATCGACTACGCCCCCCTGGCTGCGCAGATCGCGGCGCGGCGCGAGCCGACGTTCGTCGTCACCCTCCCGGCCAACGGCGCCCGCATCCACGCGGCCGTCTTGGAGGCCACCGGCGGCGCCGACCGACCGGAGATCCACGACACCGGCGACCTCGAGACCGCGGTCGACAAGGCGTTCGCCTGGTCGGGGGCGGGGGCGGTGATCCTGCTGTCACCCGCCGCGGCCAGCTTCGGGCAGTTCAAGAACTACCAGGAGCGCGCCGACGCGTTCCACCGGGCGATGGAGGCCCACCAGGGTGGGCCGGGGGCAGGGCTCAGCCCGGGAACAGCACGCTCGGGTTGAGCACGCCGTCGGGGTCGAGGGCCGCCTTCAGGCGTCCGAACACCGCGATCTCGGCCTCGCTTCGGTTGAGATGCAACCACTGTCGCTTGGCGGTGCCGATCCCGTGCTCGGCGCTCACCGAGCCGCCCAGCTGCACGGCCAACCGGAACACCGCGTCGTCCACCGCGTCGTCGTCGGGTGCGACGCCGGTCACGTTCACGTGCACGTTGCCGTCGGCGGCGTGACCGAACAGCCACACCTCGGCGCTCGCTGACACCGACGCCACCACGCCGTGCACCCGGTCGACGAACTCGGCCAGGGCGGCCGTCGGCAGCGACACGTCCAACTTGTGCGGCGTGCCGTGGTGGTTGATCGCCTCGGGGTGGCCTTCGCGGTAGCGCCACAGTCCGGCCGCCCGCGCCGCATCGGCCGCCACCGCGACCGCCGAGACGGCCGGAAGCGAATCGACCGCCCGGGACAGCTCGGGCAGCGGATCGCGGTCGTCGCTCGCCTCGACGAGCAGATAGGCCGGGTGTGGGTGGCCGAACGGGTCCGGTGCTCCGGTGTAGGCGCAGACGAGGGCCATGCCCGGGGCAAAGAACAGCTCGGCGGCCGAGAGCGAGGCGACCTGGCGGCGCAGCGTCCATGCAGCCTCGATGGCGGGGGCGGCACCGACGAACGCGAGCAGGGCCACCACCCGCTCGGCGGTAGAGCGAACCAGACGGAGGCGGGCCGCGGTGACCACGCCAAGCGTGCCCTCGCTCCCACACAGGAGCCCGGGGAGGTGATAGCCGGTGTTGTCCTTGATCAGGCCACCCAGGTGCGAGACGACCTGCCCGGTCCCGAACACCGCCGCGGCCCCGAGAAGCTGGGCCCGGGTGTCGCCGTAGCGCAACACGCGGATCCCGCCGGCATTGGTGGCGATCGTCCCGCCTACGGTGGCGCTCCCTCGGCTGGCGATGTCGACCCCGTAGGCCCAGCCGGCCGCCGCCGCGGCGTCCTGGAGGTCCGCCAGCACGACGCCCGCGCCGACGGTCGCCTGCCCGGACGTCGCATCGAGCTCAAGCGTGGTGAGCCGTCGGAGGCTGCACACCACCTCACCGTTGAGCGGCACGGTCCCGCCCGAGAGACCTGTGTTGCCTCCCTGCAGCGCCAGAGCCACGCCGTGGCGCCGGCACAACTCGACCAACGCCTCCACTTCCTCGGTCGAGCCGGGTCGCACGACGGCCGGAGACGACCCCGAGAACCGGCCCGTCCAATCGCTCGTATAGCCGGCCACCAGGTCGGCGTCCAAGAGCAGCTGGCCCGCCCCGACCACCTCTTCGACGTCGTCGAAGAACGCCGGATCGACCAAACCCATCCCACGATGGTCGCGCGCCACGACGAGATGCACGAAGTGACCGGATTTCGGCCGGCGCTGCGCTCGGCTTGAAGAAGTCAGTGGAGACCGGAAGGAGATTCGATAGCGTCCATCGAGGATCTTGTCGAATAGCCAAGCTCGGAGGTGCCATGGACAAGGACTTAGTCGATCAGGTGATCGATGCCGCGCAAAGGGTGGTGGCCAGCGGAGCGATCTCCGCCAACGGACATGGAAACGTGAGCCTGCGGGTCCCAGGGGCCGAAGAGATGTACTTCACGGCGGGCCCGTCGCTACGAAACCACGCCCCGTCCGCGGTCGTTCGGGTCGGGCTGGACGGAGTCCTTCTGGAGGGCGATCTACCACCCATCCAGGGTGCTGTGGTGGCCATGCACACGGCGATGTATTCGGACCATCCCGATGTCGGCTGCGTGCTTCACACACATTCGCCGTTCGCGACCGCCTATGCCGTCGCCCACCATCCGATCGGGTGTTGGATCGAGGCCCTGGCCATGTTCGGCCTGCCCACTGGGGTGCCGGTGGCAAGCTACGGGCCGCGGGGATCCGACCAAGCGGTGGCCAACATCCGGGCCTCGATCACCCCGGGCGTTCCGGCGGTCCTGCTGGCCAACCACGGGGTCTTGGTGTTTCACCGAACCCCTGAGTTGGCGATCCAGGTCGGCGGAATCGTCGAGGAGGCCGCTCAGGCGGGGCTCAACGCAGCCTGCCTCGGTGGCCCAGTCGAAATCCCCGAGGAACTCCGGGAAGCCGCTCTTCAGCGCGCCATGCTCTTTGAGAGCCACGGCACGGCGCACGCGTAGTTCAGTCTTGGCCAGCGGGCTTCGCTAACTCGTTGGATCACTCTTCTCCAGGAGGACTCGGTGCGGGTCATAGTCAGCTGCGTGCCACAGACCGGTCACTTCTTGCCGTTACTCCCGCTTGCCCACGCCTTCAACGCCCGCGGCGACGAGGTCATCATCGCCAGTGGGCCGGACGCCGAGGAGGCAGTTGTCGATCGTGGGCTCTCGTTCCGCGCCGTCGGTCCGCCGTTCGAGTCTTGGTTCGCTGCGCTTCGCGCACGGACGCGGGGGATACCTGGCGATGGGCTGGCCCCTTCGCGGGTGGGGCGGTATTTCGTTCCCCGGCTCTTCGGCGAGATCGGCATGGCGCTCGTGGTCGATGACCTGCTCGCACTCTGCAAGGAACGGGAGCCGGATCTTCTCGTGTTCGACCCCTACCTGTTTGCTGCTCCGCTCGTCGCGGCGGCAAGCGGCGCTCACCCGGTCCTGCACTCCATAGGGCCGCTCATGGACCGCAACATCCTCGACCTCGTCGCTGACGCGGTATCTCCGATCTGGCGGGAGTTCGGCATGGACGTCCCAATCGCCGCGGGGACCTACTCGGGTACCACGCTCACCATCTGTCCCCCGTCGTTGGAGCCGGCCGCCGCCGGGCTCGACCGGGCGCAGCCCCTGCGTCCGGCTCCGTTGCCCCTGGCCGATCCGGCTCCGTTGCGGATCTCCTTCGCCAACCCGGAGAACCCGCTGGTCTATCTGACGCTCGGCACCTTTTCGAACAACGACCTCGATCTCTTCCGCCTTGTGCTCACCGCCTTGGAGAACGAACCCGTCAACGTGTTGGCGACGATCGGGCGAGACAACGATCCGTCTGCCCTGGCACCCACACCTGAAAACACTCGCGTGGAGCAGTACATCGCCCAGACCGAGGTGCTCCCGTACTGCAGGGTGGTCGTACATCATGCCGGATCGGGCACGATGTTCGGCGTCCTGGCGCACGGGCTTCCTTCGGTGGCACTCCCTCAGAGCGCCGACAACTTCGTCAACGCCGACCTGCTGGCGCGGGCTGGCGCCGCTCGGACCCTGATGCCCGGGCAGGTGACCGGCGCCGCAGTACGAGACGCCGTCCGCACGGTGCTCGATGCGGCCAGCTATCGTCACCGGGCCGGCCAGCTCGCCGACAAGATTGCCGCGATGCCCTCGCCCGATGATGTCGCAGCCCGGCTGGGGGCCTAACCGGCCGCTCGGTTCCACCACGCGCGCCCAGCGACCGAGATACAGCCCCGTGGACCGGGCTTTTGCGGAGCCTGGGAGGGGATTCGAACCCCTGACCTGCGCATTACGAATGCGGTCCGGTTCCTGTCAGGGGACTACTGGACCCGTCTGTAGGTATCTGACCAGGGCTTATCGCGAGCCCTCACTGCGGCTGCGCATGTAGGGACGTGTATAGATATGGAGCGGATATGGATCGCGCTACCGGCGTGTGGCACGGCGTGTGACACGGGATCTAGCGTCTTCGCTTGTGCCAGAGGCCGGCGCTTCGCCGATAGACCTGGAACCCGTACTGAGCGCGACACAGGCTGACCTTGTGCGGCGAGGTGACGACTGGGGCATCGGGTGGATCGTGGGGACACGACGGGGGTCGTTCACACGCATCGCCGCCGATGCCTTGGTCGAAACACTTGGCAGCGACCCAGGGCTCGACGCCATCATCTCGTACATAGAACGTCGCTTGATCGCCAGCGGCTTCGAGGTGACCCGTCTGGACGCCAAGTCGGGTTGGGTGCCAAGCCCCGGTACACCTGCCGCCTGGGATCTCAAGAGGCCCCCTAGCGCCGCTTCCCACTGAGCCCGAACGCCCCGCAGGAGGCCCCCGCGGTCAACCACTAGAAGGGGATCGACATCGCCATACCGGTCTGGAGACCGGAATGGGCGAGCCGCGTTACTCCTCTTCGGCGGGATCAGCCTCCGGGTCGGCGACTTCGTCGATCCCCCACAAGTGAACCAGCACTTCGTCGTATGTGAAATAAACCCGAAGGATCGGGCCTCCGGGAGTGGCCTGAGTACGGGCCAGGGAGAACGGCGAACCATCCAACACCGGGAAGTGGCCCGGATTGGTAACTGCCCCCCAGAGAACACCTGCGAGCTGATCGTCGAGACGTTGAACGTCTCCGAGCCTGTCTCGAGCCTCGGCGTACGAGGGTTCTTCCCGGCAGTCTCTAGGCGGCGTAGGCGGCGTCGATGGGGGTGATTCCGGCACTTGCCAACTCCTTATTCAGGGTCTTGGCAAGCTGCCGTCCTGCCTCAACGTCATCATCCGTCACTGGGCCGTGGTACAGGAAGATGGCCTCGTAGGGGATCTCAGCAAGCATGGGCGCGATCTGCCACCCGTCCATCTGGTGCGACAGTTCGCTCATTTCCTCAGCCGTGTGATCCTTGAAGGCTTTGAGGACAAGCCCCACGGTTTCGATCTCTTGGCCCGTGAAGCCACCGATGTCGGCCAGGCGCTTTGGGAAGAGGATCTTCTGCACCCGTCGGCCGTTCTGCAGAACCGCAAGGTCGGCGTCACCATCTCTAACCAGCTCTTGCTGGATTTCGGTCAGACCCTTGGGCGCGGGCCCCCTACGGTGCCTCACGTAGGTAGCACCGGTGATCGAATTGCCGTAGCTGGCGTAATGGACCACATCAGAGAAAAACAGCACTTTGTTCAGCTTGACGCTCCCGAACGACGGGTCGCCCAGCAAGCGCGACGCAACGTAGAGCAGAAGCTCCTTGAACTTGGCCCTGTCCATTTGGTCCGACTTCGGGGATTCCATGTGGGGTTCTTTCGGGGCTGGCGAGATCTTTCCCGAAACCTCCAGCTACGAGTTTACGGGTAAACGGCACGAAAACAAGTTCCCAGTGGGTCCCCCTGGGCGACAATCGAGCGTTTGACCAGGTGAGACACCCGCTGACAGTGGCTACTACCGCCGTCCCCCACTGAGCCCGAACGCCCGCAGGAGGCCCGCTAGCCCGGTGTTGGTCTTGCGGTAGGCAGCTCGGCGCACGTAGCGCTTGCCGAGGGACGTGGGCCCCTTCTCGGCTGCCTCGAGGTTGCCGAGGTCACGGGCGCCTCGGTAGAGCTGGGAGCGGAGGGATTTACGACCTCCTGTTCGTCCGTTTGTCAGCACGTCTCCCAACCGCCGCTGTCATCGCTACAGATCTGGGCGCTGGCAATGTTGTAACCGCCTTGGGCTGAGCCAGTGTTTGTGACGGTGTGGGTCGACCCACCCTCTTCATAAACAACTGTCGTCGTGCAGGTGATGCTTCCATCGCCATTCAGCTGCCCAGTGACGTTGTAGTACTGCGCCGAGGGTTGAAGCGGGAGGTTCGCCGCCCAAGGCACATTGCTGGCACCGTTTAGATTGGAAGAGTCGGTTCCATAAGTGATGTCGACGCCTTCCTGGGTCGACCCGGTGCAGGCGAAGTAGGCACCCTGCGCCGGTGCGGGAGCTCCCTTCTTCGACGGCGGCGTCGAACTCGCGCCTGATCCTGCAGACGTTGCCGCCCATGCCACGTTCTCTCTGCCACCCGCCAGGATCGTGACGGTGACATCGCCAATCAGCGTGTTCGATTTGTTGTAAGCGAAACAATGAAACACTTTGCCTGCAGTGAAGTGCTTGATTGCCACGCAAGACGCCGAGTTGATGCTGTGAACGTTGAACTTTTTGTAGATCTCGCTCTTGATTCCTCTGTCGACACTTTTTTGGGTGTACCCCTTCGGCCAACCCTGACTGGCGCTGGCTAGCGGTGCAGGCAAAGCCACAAAGACCAAACACGCGATCAGCCCAAGTACGACGCCCTTAGTCCGCATTTTTTGCTGCTCCTTTTTGGTTATCAGCGTCCGGCGTCTCAACTCAGAACGGTGGAGTGTGGGTAATCCACATTCCGAGAAAAATGAAGCCTGCATACGCCGCCGTGGCCGCGATGGCGTTGAGTGCAATGATTCCGCCCGGGCATGGCGGAACCGTAGCAACTACTGTTGCCGTCCGCCTCTAGGAGGCGTCCAGCTCGCCCGACGGGTGCAATTCGCAGAATCCCCGGACTCGGTGGCCGTCGTAGCGCGACTCCATCTCGAGGCTGCAAAGGTGGCATTCTCCCGCCGGGACGCTGCCACCGGTGACCACGTCGGAGCCAGCCTCGTTGTGGTACAGCGGTGCCCTGGCGTAGGCCACTTCCTCCTCGACGGCCTGCTCGACCGACCGGCCGCCTCGAGGTTGCCGAGGTCGCGAGCGCCTCGGTAGAGCTGGGATCGGAGGGACTTACGACGAGGCATCGACGCTAGTCCGAGCCCGGAGAGCTTGGCCCCTACGACGAGCGCCCGGTCCGGGCCAACCCATTGCAGACCCGGACCGGGTAGCGCACGACCGGCACCGACCGGACTAAGGACCGATCGAACGCTCCATGCGGCTCACAAAGTCACCGCATGGCTCACCGCTTCTGTACGAGGGCACCGATCGCTACGTGT
>Ga0181518_10003837_pt1 | contig 13669 bp, 3 predicted proteins | sample PEATcosm2014_Bin_28_FD_119751 | JGI IMG/M metagenome (GOLD analysis project Ga0181518, IMG submission 119751) | Peatland microbial communities from MTU Mesocosm Facility, Houghton, MI, USA - PEATcosm2014_Bin01_60_metaG | ecosystem: Environmental > Terrestrial > Soil > Wetlands > Peat | place... | reverse complement strand
GGCGCTACCGTTTTTTCAGCTACGGGGACGCGATGCTGCTGGTTTAAGAATTTATATGACAAATCATCGCAAGTTCCTTTCCATGAACAACTTACGACGCAAATTGAGTGTTGCCGATTAAGGTTAATTAAGGTTAATTAAGGTTAAATTTTGTTGCCTTTCTTGCTTGTCTCCAAGCCCCCGGCACCCTATACTGGCTGGCAATTAAAAAGGAAACGCTTGAATAATCAAAAAAGGATTACGATGAGCTTGCTCAAACGACTTCTTGGTGGCAGCAAAACAGAGCGTCCACCGCACCCAACTCCAACCGCGTGGGAGACTGCCGTCGCCCGCGCGCCGGACGGAGGCTGCGCCGCGGAGCAAGAAGCCGTGCTGGGGCAAAGCCCGTGCTTTGATGGGTTGGCCTTTCACCGGGGGGCGAAATGGTGGGGGGGCTTGAGCCTGTTGGCGGCGTTGTTGGCCCTCCCTCCCGGCGCTCCCGGCGCTGGCGGCGGTGGCGGCGGTGGCGGCGGCGGTGGCGGCGGTGGTGGTGGCGGTGGTGGCGGCGGCGGCGGCGGCGGTTACGGCGGCTCCCACGGCCAGGGCAATGGGAAGGATTACGCCGTTCTCAATAGCAGCGGCACCGTTGTGAGTGTGTCCTCGTCGGGCAAATCCACGACAGTATTGTCCAACAGCTTCGGGGGCGCCGGTTTTGCGATTGACAGCGCAACCAATTTTATCATCGCGACAGGGACTTCGCTAATGAAAGTTGCTCCGACGGGCGCCAGCTCGTTGATCGCAACCGCTCCGGCAGGCTCCCAATTTATTGACGTGGCGATTGATGGCAGCGGAAATTTTGTCGTGGCCGACAACGAAGAGCACCAGATTCTGCAAGTTTCCAGCGACGGCACAACGATTACGGCTGTCGCAACGTATCCGGTGGCGAATACGAACGAATTGGAAGACTGCTGGGTGCGGCTGGATGGAAATGGGAATTATGTCATCGCGGAGGATAACGGGGCGGCATCCGGCACCACAAACGGCATTGTGATTTATGTAATGACCCCGGCCGGAGCGATTTCGACGCCCAGTTTGAGCGCGGTGATGCCGGCGTATGCAGGCGGGTTGACGCTGGATGCGAATGGCAATTACATCGTTGCTTCCTCAGAATCACTTTACGCGGTTACGACAAACGGGACGGTTTCCCAGTTGATATCGAGCGCCGATTTCGGCAGGTTGGTGGGCGTTGTCTTCCAAGCCACCAACGGCACCCTTATTTTCGCCGACAGGGAGAACAACATCCTGTATTCGGTGGGCACCAACGGCGGCAATCTGGCGTCGGTCTATTCGGGAGGCTCGTTATCCACGCCGGTTGACGTGGGTTTAATAACGGCATCCACGGCGCCAATCCAGACAACGAACATCTTTACGGTCCTGCATAGTTTTAACGCCAACGACGGCGCGGATCCGACCGCCGGTTTGGCCATAGAGGGCAGCATGCTCTACGGGACGGCGTCCGGCGATTACTACTATTTGGACGAATTCGAGGAGGAAGACGGCGGGGTGTTCGATATCTGCACCAATGGAACGGATTTTACGAACTTGTATTCTTTTGCGGCGAACATTGACGGCGGTTTTTCATACGGCGGAGTGGTTGCATCGGGGACGGTCCTTTATGGGACGACCTGGGATGGCGGCAATTACGGAGAAGGCTCGGTGTTCTCGGTCAACATTGATGGCACCGGTTTTACGACCCTGCACAGTTTTGACTACGACACCGACGGCGCTTATCCCTACGACGGATTGTGTTTGTCGACGAACGGCGTCCTTTATGGAACGACTTGGGAGGGCGGCTATGAGGGCAGTTTGCTCGAGGATTATTATGAGGGCACGGTGTTCGCCATCAACACCAATGGCACCGGTTTTACGGTCCTGCATTATTTTTCCGGGGAAAACGCGGGATCCTATCCCTATGGCGGATTGGTTTTATCGGGGAACACGCTTTATGGGACGACGGAGGAGGGCGGCACAGACGATGAGTATGGCACGGTGTACTCTCTCAACACCAATGGCGGGGGTTATACGGTCCTGCATCGTTTTTCCTACTCCAGTGACGGCGGTTATCCAGTTTCCGCATTGAGCTTGTCGGTGAGCAACCTCTATGGGACGGCCGAGGAGGGCGGCGTTCATGGCTATGGCACGGTGTTCACTATCAACACCAATGGCACCGGTTTTACCAATTTGCACAGTTTTTCCTACTCAACCGACGGAGGCTACCCGGAGGGCGGAGTGGTTGCGGGAGGAACGGGCACCACCCTTTATGGGACGTGCGCGGACGGAGGCAGCAATGGATATGGCACGATCTACCAGCTCAACACCGACGGCACCGGTTTTACCAACCTGCATAACTTTAAGTACGCAACCGACGGAGGCATTCCGGAGGGCCAGGCGCTGTTGGCGGGAAAAATGCTGTATGGGACGTGCGAGGAGGGCGGCTCGAACGGATATGGCACGGTGTGGTCGTTTAGTGTGTCCAACAACGTCGTCATTATCGTCACCGGCAGCATCCAATTCACGGCCGACCCAACCGCCGGCCAGGTGCCGCTCACGGTCAGTTTCAACGCGCCGTCTGTGGACAGCCAAACCAACGCGCTCATCAGTTGGAACTGGGCGTTTGGGGACGGCGGGACCAGCACGGAACAGAATCCCATTTACACTTACACCAACGCGGGCACTTTTACGCCCGTCCTCACGGCCACCAACACCAACGGCGTCCAAGTGATCGGCACAGGGCCGTCCATCGTGGTAACACCGCTCCCGCCCACCCTGTCGTTCACCGCCAGTCCAACGGCGGGCATCGCTCCGCTGACGGTGGATTTCGGCTCGCCGGGCGTTGACAACGAAGGCAATGCCCTGACCAATTGGAGCTGGACACTGGGCGATGGCGCCGCCAGCGCGCAGCAGAATCCAACGCATATTTACTCCGGTTCCGGCAGGTACACTGTCACCCTCACGGCCATCAACACCAATGGCACCGTGATTGCCGCAACCGGGCCGTCCATCTCGGTTTTCCCGGCCCTTATTTCGTTCACCGCCACTCCGCTCGTCGGCGCGGCGCCGCTGACGGTGCAGTTCAGTCCCGCGAGCGTGGACGCGTCCGGCAATGCCATCACGACATGGAACTGGACGTTTGGCGACGGCACAACCAGCACCGCGGAAAGCCCCACGCACATCTACACCAACGCCGACACGTATTCCCCCTCTCTGGTGGTGGCCAACAACGTGGGCACCGCCATTACCGGCTACGGTCCCTCCGCGATAACCGCCACCAATCCGGCGGTGTATGTGGGGCTGGTGGAGAACGGCGGCTTTGAAACGGGGGATTTGACCGGCTGGACTTATACCGGCGCGCCTTACAACCAGATCAATGTATTTGTTGACAACGGTTCTGAATCCGAACTCACGCCGCACTCGGGAAATTACCTGGCAGTGTTTGGCGCCACGAATTCGCTCGGTTATTTATCCCAAACGCTGGCCACGAGCGCGGGAGCGCCCTACTTGCTTTCGTTGTGGCTGGACAGCCCGGACGGCCAAATTCCCAATGAGTTCCAGGTGGCGTGGAATGGAACCATCCTTTTTGATGAAACGAATATCGGCCTCATCGGATGGACCAACTTGCAGTTTATGGTGTCGGCGACCGGAACGAGCACGGTGCTGAAATTCGGAGGCCGGGATGACAACACCTTTCTCGGTCTGGATGACGTGAGCGTTTTGCCGGCCCGGCCCGGCATCGGCGGCTTCAAATTGTCCGGCGCGAACCTGGTCTTCACCGGGGCCAACGGGCTTGCCGGCGGGACCTATAATGTGCTGATGAGCACGAATATCACCCTGCCGCTGAGCAAGTGGGCGGTCGTTGGGAGCACGGTTTTGAGCACCAACGGGAATTTCACCATCACGATCAACAAGCCCGTGACTTCGGGCGCCACCCAGCGGTATTACATTGTCCAGTACCAATGAAAACCTCCATTCGACATCTATTCCTCCTGCCCGCGCTGACCGCCGGCCTGGCCCTGGTCCCGGCCGGCCGGGTGGAGGCGCAAACCTTTACGACCTTGTACAGTTTTACCGCCCTCTCCGGCACCACCAACAAGGACGGCGCTTATCCGTTTGGCGGGTTGGTTATGTCGGGGAACATGGTTTATGGGACTGCCAATGCGGGCGGCACCAACGGGTTTGGGACGGTGTTCGGCCTGAACGACGGCGGTTTCAATTTTGAGAATCTGCATAATTTTGCCGACTCCTCCAAAGACGGCGGCTCTCCACAGGACCGCTTGGTCATATCGGGCAACACCGTCTTTGGGACGGCTTACGACGGCGGGGCGGCGGGCAATGGGACGGTATTCCGGGTGAATACCGATGGCACGGGTTTTACGAACCTGCATAGTTTTGGGGGCCTGGCGAATAATCCGGTTGGCGTGGGCACCAACAGCGACGGAGCAAATCCGACAGCGGGATTAATCTTGGCGGGAAACTTCCTTTATGGAACGGCCGTCAATGGCGGCACTGTCGGCATGGGCACGGTCTTCGCGCTCAACATCAATGGCTCGGGTTTCACCAACCTGCATAGTTTCACCAGCGAGAGCGACGGGGCCAATCCGAATGCCGGACTGGTGTTGTCGGGCAGCACCCTCTATGGGACCGCCGAGCTTGGCGGCAATAACGGAATGGGCACGGTCTTTGCGATCAGCACCAATGGCGGGACTGTGAACAGCCTGCATAGTTTCTCCCAGGCGTCCGACGGTTCTCATCCGCTTGCCGGATTGGTGTTGTCGGGCAGCACACTTTTTGGGACGGCTTCTGCCGGGGGCAGCAGCGGCTCGGGCACGGTCTTCGAGGTCACCACCAGCGGCGGCGGTTTCCGGAACCTTTACAGTTTCACGGCAACCAATGGACCTGCCGCCACCAACAACGACGGCGCTCATCCGGCCGGCGGACTGGTGTTATCGGCCAACAACCTCTATGGGACGACCACGGTGGGCGGCATTTCGGGCTATGGCACGATCTTCGGCCTGACCACCAACGGCACCGGATTTAGCGACCTGTATGAATTCACCAACGGCACCGACGGCGGCAATCCGCAAGCCGGTTTGCTGTTGTCGGGCAACACGCTGTACGGGACGGCGACCAACGGGGGCAGCGGGGTCAGCGGCACGGTGTTCATGGTGGTGGTGCCCGGCCTCGGCGCCTCCGACCAATTCACGCTCAGTCCCGGCGTCAGCGTGTCGCCGGCCACCGTCAATTTCAGCACGCCGTCCTATGACAGCGAAGGCGATGCCATCAGCACTTGGAACTGGAATTTTGGCGACGGCGCCACGAGCGCCGCGCAGAATCCGTCGCACATTTACACCGGGGCGGGCACTTTCTCTCCCACCCTCGAGGTTGTCAATTCCTACGGTTTCGAGATTTCCGCGACCGGGCCGTCCTTGGAGGTGTTCGCCCCCACCAGCATCGCGTTCACCGCCACTCCAACCAACGGCACGGCGCCGCTCACGGTCAGTTTCACCTCGCCGGCCGTTGACAGCGCCAATAATGCCATCAGCACTTGGAACTGGAATTTTGGCGACGGCGCCACCAGCGCCGCGCAGAATCCAACGCACAAATACACCGTTTCCGGCAATTACACGCCCGTCCTTCTGGCCACCAACAGCAATGTTCTCCCGGTCAACTCGTCCGGGCCGTCGCTCTCGGTCTACCCGGCCAACTTCGCCTTCACCGCCATACCCACGACCGGCGCGGTTCCGCTGACGGTCAGTTTCAGCTCGCCGTCGGCGGACAACGAAGGCCATGCCATCAGCAGTTGGAACTGGAGTTTTGGCGACGGCGGCGCCAGCGCCGCGCAGAATCCAACGCACATCTACACCACCGCCGGCAGTTACGTTCCCTCTCTGGTGGCGACCAACAGTGTTGGCATCCCGATTACCGGCTTCGGCCCTCCGTACATCACCCCCACCAATACGGCGGTGGCTTCGGGCCTGGTTCTCAACGGCGGCTTTGGAACGGGGCAATTCAGCGACTGGACGGTTTCCGCCGGTTCAAACGCCATCAATGTATTTGTTGACAACGGTTCCGAAACCGGATTCATCCCGCAGTCCGGCAAGTACTTGGCGGCATTGGGTTCGCTTGGCTCGCTCAGTTACCTTTCCCAAACGCTGGCCACCAGCCCGGGATCGCTCTATTCGCTTTCGCTGTGGCTGTACAGCTCCAATACCCCCGAAGGCCAGCCGAACACCAACAATCAATTCCTCGTCTCTTGGAATGGAACCAACCTCTGGGATGAAACGAACATCCCCGTCACCGGATGGACCAACCTGCAGTTCTTCGTCACGGCGACCGGCACGGCCACCGTGTTGCAATTCGGATTCCGGGACGACCCCTGGTATCTCGGTCTGGATGATGTCAGCGTGGTGTCGGCCCAGCCCGGCATCGGCAGCCTTGCTTTGTCCGGCACCAATTTAGTCCTCAACGGGCTGAACGGGTTCTCCGGCGGGACCTATTATGTGCTGATGAGCACGAACGTCACCCTGCCGCTGGGCAAGTGGACCCCGGTCGCCACCAATGTCCCGGGCGCCAGCGGGAATTTCACCATCACTGTCAACAAGCCGGTGACTTCGGGAGCCGCCCAGCGGTATTACATTGTCCTGTTCCAATAACCCGGTTATTGGTTTGTTGACAGGGTGGCGGACAGGCGGTAGAATTCGGCCGGCCCGTTGGTGGGGCCGATGATGAAGAAACCGCCGCCGTTGGTGGTGTTCTGCGCGACCGTGTTGGTCAGCGTCACCCAGGCGGAACTCATCAGGTTGGTGGAGGACTGGAGCTGATAAATGCGCCCGCCCATGAACGGCGCAAAGGCGGCGGTCTGGTTGGTGGAGGGTCCGGGCGTGACGGTAAATTGCAGTTGACCTGAAAGGGAAGTGGGGTCGGCGCCCAGGACGTATTCCTCGAAGTTGGGATAGCCGACGCCATAGGGGTCATTGGTCCCGCTGGCTTCGCTGAAGTTGGTGCCGAAATAGAATTCAGCCCACCAGGCCGGCACGGTCCCGTTGGTCGGGGCGTCCTGGGACAGTTCGTAAGCCCAGCGGGCGCCATTGGCCACCACGCTGGTCGTGGTGTCGCCGGAATTGTTGAAGATCGTCAGAGTGCCCGTGTATCCGTTGGTCTCAAAAAACAATCCCGTGACCAGCGGCTGCCAACTGCCGCCGTTGGCACTTTGATTGACAAGGACCGACACCTCGTTGGTCGCGCCGGTGGCTGCCATCGGGGTGGCGCCCGAGTAAGGCGGATTCCCCGGATTGGGGACGGGATACCAGACGGATAGATCGTAAATGCCCGGCACCGGAATGTCCGGCGCGTAGGTGGCGAAGGCCGTCGGCGCGCCGAGGACACCCCTCACCGATTCATACAGGTAATTGTCGTTGTAGCTGAAAATGTCGGCCGCGTTGCCGCTGGGAATCCACCCGGGGCCTGAAAAGGAGGCATCGGTCGTTTGCATCACCGCGGTGGAAGTCGTGGAGAAGCTTCCGTTGGTCGTATTGGTTACGGCGGGAACTCCCTGTAAAATAGTGACACCGGTTGCGTTGGTGATGAACGATTCGGGGATCGCCGCCACGATGGAACTGATTTGGAAGCAGTAGTTGGTGTCCGGCGCCAGTCCCGTAATGAGAACCGTATGATAGTTGGTGGAAGCCGGGTTCAGCCAGGAATAATTGGTGGCGGCGTTGGTCAGCCAATAGAAGACTTGGGAGGTGGAATTGGAGAGGGTGTTCCAAGTGATGAAGACGCCGGTGACACCCGGAGTGACGTTCACGTTGGAGAACGGCAGCGGCGCGGGGGTAATGAGGATGCCCGCGCTGGCGGAGTTGTTGGTGTCATCGGTGTCCTCCAGGATGTCGCCCACGATGGCGGTATTGGTCGCCTCGCCGGGCGCGACCGCCAGGGCGGTAATGCTCACGGTGGCCGTCTGGCCGTTGGTCATGGAGCCGATGTTGAAGACGATCCCGCTTGCGTTGGTCTCGTAAGCCATTCCCAGCGGCACGGAGATTCCCTCCAGGGAAAGGAGTGCCGGCAGTGGATTATTGGTCAGATAGACTCCCATGGCCGAAGGGGGACCCAAATTGGTGACGTTGAGAGTGAAGACAACGGTTTGCCCGACGGAGATGGTGGAGGCCGAAGCGGTCATTGCCAGGGCGACGTCCGGCGCCACGACCGGGGTCACCACCTCGGCGGTGCTGTTCGTCACATTCGGAGACACCTGGCTGTCATAAGCCTCGGCCACATTGGTGGCCAATCCCAGGGATATGGATTGTCCGGAGACGGTCATGACCGCCTCCTGGCCGTTGGTGAGGGTGCCGATTTGGAAGACGACTTCGTTTTGGGACTGCGCGAAAGTTCCCACTGCCGCCGACGCGGACGAATAAGAAAGTTCCGACGGCAGGGTGTTGGTAATCACCACATCAAAGGCGGTGACCGGCCCCGCGTTTTCCACCGTCAACACATAAGTAACCTGCTGTCCCATGGTAATGTTGGCGGGCGAACCGCTCATTGTCAGGTACAAGGCCGGCGCCATGACCGCAGTGACCACGACGGCGGTGTTGTTCACCAAATTGGGGTCCGTCCGGCTGTCATAAACGACGGCGACATTGGTGGCCTGGCCCAAGTATGTCCCGACCGCCGTGAGGGTCATGGTCGCGCTCTGGCCCGCCAGCAGCGTGCCAAGACTGCCAATAATGTCGGTTTGGCCGGCAACGAGCGGATCGGGACTCGTGGTGTAAGTTCCTCCATTCACCTTCGCTGCCGTGAATTGGAGATTGGTGGGCAGGCTGTTGGTAATCAGGACGCCATACGCGGCGACAGGTCCCAAATTGGTTACGATAAGGGTGTAGGTAACCGAGCCTCCCACGGCGATGAGGTTGGTCGAGGCGGTCATTCCGATCACCATCTGGGGGGACAGAATCGGGGTCGCCACCACGGCGGTATTGTTCGCCATATTGGGATCCAGCACGCTGTCGCCCACCATCGCAACATTAGTGGCCGTGCCCAGGGACAGCCCCGTGGCTGTAATGGTCACCTCGGTGCTCTGGCCAACCTGCAACGGCTCATCAAAGGTGGCGAGGATATTGGTTTGGCCGGCAGCCAGGGGATTGGGACTCAAGGTGTAAGCCCCTTTTCGCACGCTCGCGCTGGAAAACTGGAGGTTGGTCGGCAGGTAGTTGGTGACGATGACTCCGTGCGCGATGACGGGTCCCAGGTTGGTCACGAGGATAGTGTAAGTAACCGGGTCCCACACCGCGATGAAGCCGGGAGTGCCGGTCATGCCAATCGCCATGTCCGGCGGCAGAATCGGGGTCCCCACACGGGCGGTGTTGTTTGCGGGATTCAAATCCACCGCGATGTCACCCACCACGGCCACATCGGAGGGCGTGCCCAGGGACTGAGCGATGGCGGTGATGATCACCTCGGTGCTCAGGCCGGCGGGCAACGGATCATAGAAGCTGGCGATAATATCGGTTTGGCCGGCAACCAGCGGATCGGCATTGGTGGTGTAGGTTCCTTTTCGCACACTCACGCTGACTAACCGAAGGCTGGGCGGCAGGTCATTGGTCACCGCCACGGCATAAGCGGGAACCGGTCCCAGGTTCGTCACGTCCAGCGTATAAACTATCGTGTCCCCCACTGCCATGGTCAGGACAGATGCGGTCATGCCTAGCGCCATGTCCGGCGTCACAATCGGAACCACCGCTTCCGCGCTGACATTCGTGCTCGTCGGGTCAATCACGCCCAGAACGATGGACGAGCAGATGGCGGAGGCGGGGCCGGCATAAGCCAGATTGGTGGGCGCGTAGGCCGTCACGCTCACCGTCACCGTCTGGCCGTTGGTCATCGGGCCGATGTTGAATGTGACGCTGTTTTGGAGGGCATTGGTTCTATAAGTGTACCCAGACGGATAGCTCACTCCGGCCAGGACCAGGTTTGTGGAAAGCGTGTTGGAAATCAGCACTCCCGTCGCCCCTACCGGCCCCTGATTGCTCACCGTCATCGTGTAAGTAACCTCCGGCGCCCCGTAGCCGATCTCGCTTGGCGAATTGCTGATGGTCAAATACAAATCCGCCCCGGAGATGAGGGTCACCATGTTCGTGGCGTTGTTGTTGGTCAGCACATCGGAGACTTGCGCGCCGGGCGTGATGGTGGCGAAGTTGGTGGCGTAGCCAATCCCCACCGCCGTCGTCTCGACCAGGATCGAGGCGGTTCCCTTGACGGCCAGCTTCCCCACCGGCCAGACCAGAGTATTGCCGTGCAAGGTATAGTTGCCCCTGACGACCGCGTTGTTCGTATTGGTCGGAAAGGCGATGACCACCTCCACATTGGTCGCAAAAACATTGGTCACGTAGGCCGCCGAGACAGCGCTCGGGCCGTTATTGCTCGCGGTCAGGAGGTAATCTATCACCGACCCGATCTGTAGGATATTGGTCTCAACCAGCAAATAATTGGTCGGGTTCACCACAACCGAGGCAATGGACACGTCTGCCAAACCCGTGAGCGTCACCGGCTCCATAACCACATCGAAGGTTCTGTTGGTGCGGTCGGGATTGGATGTATTGTTCGTCGAGTTATCCGCCCATACCGGGTAGAAAGTCCCCCCGTAAGACGTCAGGCCGATATAATCCCCAAAATCCGTCGGGCTGCCGGCCTGGGTCGCCACATAGCCCGTGGTCGTGTCGGTGGAGACCTTCACGTTGGGCTGGACAGTCAGTCCTCCATCCAGCGTCACGGTGGCGTAGATCATGGCAGCCTGATTGGTCGTCGGGCCGGGGCCGACGTTGAAATTGGTGTTGTAATTCGTGCTGAAATTCGTGGGCGGCTCGTCGCCCGGATCATTCGTCGTAATCGTTATCGTCACGATGGTGTTGGTCACAATTCCCGTGTCGTTCCGGCAATCATACCAACTCAGCGCCACCGCCCCGCTGGTCGGGTCCACCGCCATCCGCGGCAAAAACTGGCTGTTCTGCCCGTTGTCGTCATTGACCCGTTGTTGCGCGCTCCATGTCGCCCCGTTGTCCGTCGAAGTAGCCAGGAAAATATCCGTGTCGTTGGTGTCTCCGCTTCCCTGTCCCACCCAATCCAAGTACACCCGGCCGAACTGCTCGCTGGCCGGATTCATATCCCAGGCCAGTCCCACCGCCGCGTTTATCCCCTCGCCATCCGGCGACGCCGGAATGATCGTGTTCCCGCCAATGGCATTCTGCGCCGCCAGGACCTCGCTGCCAAAAGTGGCCGGCCCCAAGCCGTCCGGGTCCACGCTCACATAACAATTGGCCGCGCCAAAGTCGTTGTAGAGATTCTGATACGCCACCATCACCTGCCCTTGCGGGCCGACGGCGATATCCCCAAAGCCGCAGTCATTGGTCGAACCCGGCACAATCTCCCCCAGTCCGAAGTATCCAACAGCATTGGTTCCCAAATTCGTCACCGCGGCGCCTTGGACCACCAGCGGGTTAAACGACAGGCTGAAATCTTTGTAAAGAACCCAGACGCTGCCCGCGTTGGTCCCGGTGCCCATCGTGTTCGTCGAGACGCCGACCGCGATTCTCGGCTCCAGTGCGAAATGTCCGGTCGCCAGGTTCGTGAGGAAGGAAAAACTCACCCCCGCATTGGTGCTCACCGCGATATCAATCCCGGAAAACAAGCCGTCCGCGTAAGCCAGAAACAAGTTCCCGTAACCGTCCCACGCCACCGCCGGATACGCCCCGAAGGGAAGGCCGGCCAGCGAAGACGGCGACAAATTGGTGATGGCGATATTGGCAAGATTGGTTCCGGTCTGCACGCTGGAACAAGAAGCGCCAAAAAGCCCGGCCACCACATTCGTGTTCGCCGCGACAAACATCTGGGTGGGACTCAGCGGATTATAGGCAATCGCCCCGTCCGACTCGTTGCCGACCAGCTTGGTCACATCAACCTCAGTCCCGGGTTTCACAGCCAGCCCCGGGAAGTTGGTCTGGATGTAAGGCTGCATCCCCGGGGTGAACACGAAATCACTGATGGACAAATTCAGCACTGACGTCCCCCCGGCGGTAAATCCCACGTAGGCCGTACTCCCGCCGGCAGCGGCAGCCAGGTTCTCAACGAAGTTGGTGCTAAAAGTGGCCTGGGTAAGCGTATCCGTCACCGTGACGCTGAGGATGTCGTTGGCATAGGAAATGTTGGCGGCTATGGGGTCTGTCCCTCTGAAATTCACAGCACCGGTGTGAATATACCCTCCAGGCCCGCCTCCGGGAACCTGCGTCGGAGCGTAGCCCAGTCCGGGTCCGGCCCCTCCTTGGGGCGAGACATCAAAGGCAAGTCCGGTGGCCAAAGGCACCCCGTAAAAGCCGAGATAATTGCCGCCGACTGCGCTGACGGCGTTGGTTCCGTCGTTCTGCATTGCAAAAACAAACCCTTCAGCGTCGTCAGCCTGCAAGTTCTGGAAAACGAACGAGGCCGTGAAGGAGCCGATGTACTGCGGGGTGTCGTAGAAGGCGCTCGTGGCGCTATCCACGGCGTAGGCCACTTGGAGAACGTTGTTAGTGATGTACGGCACGCTGTCGCTGTTGGGGGCGTTATTCAGCGTCCAGTTGGCGCCAGTGCCGCCGAACCCGGTAATTTGTGCGCGCGCCGGGATGGCGAGGCAAAGCGCCAGTATCGCGGCAATTCCAACAACCAATTTTCGGGGCTTCATATTCTCTCTTGACTACAATTTGCCATACATTTCACGGCTCAGGCCAATCAAAGCGACGGCGCCAAACAAAGTGGAGCCGCAATGCCTCCTATGGCATCGCAACATTGATACCCCCTCCGGGCATAAATGACAACACCAAACTGCAAGCATTTTCCGCCCATTATCAATACTCTACGCCGCCACCATCGGCGCAACGCCCGCCGCGCGCGCCGTCCCCGCTCCCGCCGTCGCATGCCGGGCCAGGCACGCCAGCAAACCGTCCAGCTTCTCCCGCGAGTACTCGCCCATCAGGCAAATCTGAATCCAATTGCGCTGCCGCAGATAATCGCTGTTGGAACTGAGCAGAAATCCGGCCTGTTCCAACCGTTGCGCCATTTCAAATCCGCTTTGGCCCGGCGCCGGCGCTATCGTGATCACCCCCGGCATCGCCTCGGTGTCCGGCGTGATCAGGTTCAAGCCAAGCCCCCGCAACCGGCCCCGCAGCCAGGCGGAATCCTCCGCCAGTTGCGCGTATTTCTTCGGCCAATCCACCCGCCGCAACGCCGTTGCCAGCGCGTGCAACAAATTGGACGAATGCGTGAACGCTATCCCCTGGTGCTCCGCGTACCAACCCAAATCCAGGTAGCGCGGCAGCCGCGTCGAATGGCTGACCTGGTGGTTGTAAAACACCAGGCACAAACCCGGATACGCCGCCAATCCCTTCCCGCTCGCCGACGACGCCAGATACACCCCCTCCAGGTTCACCGGCCCCACTCCCACCGAACTGATGCAATCGGCGCACAGCTTGATCTTCCTTTTCCCGCACAGCGATTGCAGCGGCGAAAGCGGATTCAACATCCCGGTCGAAGTTTCCCCATGCGCAAACCACAACCACCCCACCGCCGGCGAACGCGACAAGAACTGCTGGATCGCCGCCATGTC
>Ga0181518_10003835_pt1 | contig 13675 bp, 10 predicted proteins | sample PEATcosm2014_Bin_28_FD_119751 | JGI IMG/M metagenome (GOLD analysis project Ga0181518, IMG submission 119751) | Peatland microbial communities from MTU Mesocosm Facility, Houghton, MI, USA - PEATcosm2014_Bin01_60_metaG | ecosystem: Environmental > Terrestrial > Soil > Wetlands > Peat | place... | reverse complement strand
TAGGGCGGTCAAATAGATTCTTTCCCCGCCCGTTGCAACTGCACAGGCAGCCGCCGTAGATTGGTGTGTCGCCCAATTGCTTCCGGGCTCGCGCGAGCAACTCCTCCATGTCCTCCGTGGCCGCCGCCGCCGAGCGGCGCTGAAACTGCACTGTCTGGCCCAGGCGCGGCAGGGCACCCACGGCGATGCAGCCGGAGCGCGGGTCGGCGCCCAGCAGGTTGCGAATCAGAAAGTCCCCGCGATGGAAGTCCTCCAGATATTCGTTGACGACCAGCCCGATGAACAGGTTGCCGCGCGCCCCCTTTTGCTGCTCGGGCGTGAGCTGGTTGAACGTCTCCGCCAGCACCTCGTAGGCGGGGCGGTTGCCGATCTGATGGATGATATTCTGGTCCACCTTGGTGAGGGTCCATGTCTCGCCGATGGGCGTGCAGCCCTGGGAAGTCACGGCAACCAGTTGCACGGCGCCGCCGACTGAGATCGCCACGCCACCCTCGTCATAGACCTCGCCGTTCAAATACACTTGAGTCGCCTGCTCGCTCCCATCGCCGCTGGCCAGCCCGCCGAGGACCGGCAGCGGGGCATACGCTTCGTTCCAGGTTCTCAGCCATGTTTCACTGTCCAGGTGGAACGGATCAATGAAGACCAGCCAGCCGTTGGTTTGGCCGGGCTCGACCTCGGTTTCCAGATGCCAGTAGCCGGGGCCGTTGGCTTCCTCGACCTGCCCCTGCGCAAAGTGGACTGCCTTCAACTCGGCGCCGGGCAAAGCATAGAGGGCAACGCTCAAGCCCGCGTTCTGCTCCACCTCCTGCTCCCCGACAATCAGGCTTTGACTCGAACACCCGGCCAACAGCGGAATCCGGGCATGCACTCGCAGAATTTCCAGCACCTGCTTGGCGCGGGGGAAGAACCGCGGGGACATGAAGACGAGCCCGAGCGACACCTGCGGCGCGGCCAACTGGGCGCGCAAATCCTCCGCCCATTTCTGGAGGCCTGCGTCGTCGAAGTCACCCGGCCAGTGCGCTGCAGTGGAATACTCGTTGCCCACAAAGCCAACTTACTGGGGAAGCCGGGGAATGCAAATCCGAAGACCGAAATCCGAAATCCGAAAAGCGCCTGGGCTAATAAGCTGCTACCCTGCTGGCGCCGGTCCTTGCTTCGGGCTTCGGATTTCGGTATTCGGATTTGGGGTTTGGCCCAACCGATCCGGCTGTAGATCAGCTCCAATACTCACCGGTCGCCCTGCATCAACTCCTGCGTGACAATGGCATCAACTGGTTCTTCCACGGCGGTCGATTCGGCGCGCTCTTCGCCCTCGCCCGCCTGACGGGGCCAGATGTGGAAGCCGCCATGCAACTGGATGGCAATTTCCCAGGTGCCCCAAATCCCTTTGCCCTCCCGGAAGCCGCGATAGAACACGTCGTGCGCGCCGAGGTAACTCTTGGTCCAGTAACACTCGCCGCTGGTCGAATTGTAACGGCCTTTGATAAGGAACCGGCCAATGTCATCCACCCCGTCGCCGCTCATGTTGCCGTTGGCGAAGGTGAGATTGAGTTCCATCCGGTGCCGGTCGCCCGGGTGATAATTATAGAACCCAGTCCACGGCCCGGAAGGAAACAGCGATTCGCTCATTCGGACCTAACCGCCACCCAGCGCCTCCCCTTAAAGGTCAGCTCCGCAATGCCTGACTTGTCGAGACCGCCCAGCCCTTCGGCGACCATCCGGTCGTATTGCTTTTTCGTGGCCGTCGCGAGCGGCAGCTTCAGACCCCGGGCTTTGCCGAGCTTGAGGGCGATGCCGGAGTCTTTCGCCGCGTGGGCCGCAGAGAAGAAGCAGGCGTGGTCACGGTTCTGCATGTCCTCTCCGTCGGTCTTGAGCACTTGCGAGTTGGCGCCGGTTTCCGAGAAGACGTCGCGCAGCATCGCCAGGTCCAGCCCGAGCTCGTCGCCCAGTCCAAGGCCCTCGGCGAGGCCAGCCGTGTTGATGTTCATGACCATGTTGACGAGGGCTTTGACCTGGGCCGCCTGGCCAGCGGCGCCGATATACCGCATCGACGTGCTGAGCTTTTCGAGCAACGGCTTCGCACGGTCGAAGACTTCCGGCCGCCCGCCGCACATCAAGTACAGGGTGCCCCAGGCGCGCTTGCGTGATGCTCGAGGCCATGCAGGCTTCGAGCGACTCCGCGCCCGCCTTCTCGGCTTTGGCCTCTGCCCAAACATGCACGTCCGGCGTGACGGTAGCACAGTTGATGAAGAGCATGCCCTCCGCCCGGCGCAGCAGACCGCCATTGTAAATCTGCTTCATCGCGCGGTCGTCCGTTACCACCGTGAATACCACATCGCAGAGATTCGTGACCTGTCTTAACTCTTCGGTGGCCGGACAGCCAAGCTCCTGCGCGAGGCTTTGAGCCGCGGCGCGGTTGACGTCATAGACGGCGGCGATTTCGTAGCCGCATTCCTTGAGCCGCCGCGCCATGTTGGCGCCCATCCGTCCCACTCCTACGAATCCAATTCTTCTTGCCACGCTCCAGAATACAACAAAAGCGGTGAACATGCGACTCTCTCCGGTGCGGCGATTATGCTCCCGACCCGCCGGCGTGAAAACAGCAACCGACGGTCATTCCCAGGAAGCGTGGGTGACTGGCGGCCGCGCCGGGGGCGACAGCGGGTTCTTCATGCATCGCGCGATCAGGCCGTTTCAGGGTCTCTCTCTACCCTGAGGTTGGTACAACAAGTGCTATTGAATTGACAGACCTTGATGCGGGACCGACCGCAGGAGTGTGTATAATGGCAAGCGGAACCATATTGTTCGTCGAGGATGACTCGTTCGGGCTGACGACGTGCCTAAGCCGGTTGCAGACCGCGGGCTTGGAAGTCGGGGCGGCTGGAGACCGTTTGGCCGCGACCGACAGGCTTCCCCCCATCCGACCCAATCTGGCGGTGCTGGAACTAACGGTGACCAAGTTGCGTGGGCTGGAGGTTCTCAATTTCATCCATCGCGAGGTTAATCTGAAAGCCACCGCGGATGTGGTTCCTTCCGACGCGTGCATGGAGGGATTGCCGCGACGAGGCGGGCGAAGCTCCGAACGAGATTCGACCTCGCTGCCAACCCTTGACGATCACCGCCGATTCTTCATTTGAGTCGGAACCGCGGGCAAAATGATGAACTGGAAAGCTATCTACTCAGTGTTCCCGCAGCAATACTTGCACGCAGCTTTGCTGGTCTCGCTGCTCAGCGTGTGGTTGCTGGTCGTGCTTTTTACCTATCTGAATCGCTATACGAAGCGGGACTACTTCACCATCTGGACGGCGGCGTGGCTCTTCTATGCGCTGTGGTTGACGATGGGGCTAAACGAGGACGGCAGCTCGCTCAACGGGCTTTACTCCATGCTCAAGGAAAGCTGCGTGGCGATCTCGGCGGTTTTCCTGCTCTGGGGCAGCGCCCGCTTTCTTGGCCTGGAGACGCGCCAGACCTCTTTCGGGCTATACATGCTGTTTTTGCTGGTGTGGATCTTTGTTACTCCCCAAGTCATCTCGGACCCGCTGCGAGTTCAATTGCCAGTATTCATCGTAATCGGCTTGAGCAGCGTCTTCGCGGGGGTTTGTTTCTATCGGTTGCGAAAGAAGATGCCCTTCGTGGGCTCCGGTATGTTGTCCCTGGGCTTCCTGCTCTGGGGTTTATACCTTGTCAGTTATCCAGTGTGCCAGGCGCACCAAGAGCTATACAGTGCGAGCTTTTTTGTGGCGGCGGTGCTTCAGCTTTTCATCGCGGTAAGCATGATTGTGCTCGTTCTGGAGGAGGTTCGTTACAAGGCCGAACAGGTGCGGGTAGAGATTGAGGCGGTTCGCTCAGAGAAAGATGCGCTGCAGGCCAAGGTGGTCACTACGGAGGAACAATGCCGCAACCTGTTTAACCAGGTGCGCGTGTCTGCGGGCGTCCAGGAAGCTTACGACGAACTGCGCCGCACGCAACAGATGGTGGTGCAACAGGAACGCCTGCGCGCACTGGGACAGATGGCCAGCGGGGTGGCGCATGATATTAATAACGCCCTCTGTCCGATCATCGCCTATACTGAATTATTGTCCAAGACGCTGCCGGACCTGCCGGAGGTCGCCCGCCGAGATCTGAAAACCATTCACGGCGCGGGTGAGGACATCGCCCACATCGTGACGCGCCTGCGGGAGTTCTATCGGCGTCGCTCCAGCACAGAAGAATTAGCGTGCGTGGACATTAATCAGTTAATCAAGGAAGTGATCGAACTGACGCGTCCGCGATGGCGCGACCAGGCACAGCGCGAGGGCATTTCCATTCAAATCAATCCCGAGCTGCAGGCCGATTTGCCGCGACTTCCCAGTGACCCGGGTGACCTGCGGGAGGCTTTGATCAATCTGATTTTCAACGCGGTGGACGCCCTGCCGCAAAGCGGCACAATCACCCTGACGACCCGTTTGGGAAACCAAGTCGGCTCGGGTCAAGCCGCGGCCGGGAAGCAGGAACTCGTAATCGAGGTGCGGGACAACGGCATGGGCATGGATGAAAAGACACGCCAACGCTGTCTGGAACCGTTCTTTTCCACTAAGGCGCAACGGGGAGGCACCGGTTTGGGACTGGCGATGGTGTACGGAATGATGCAGCGCCACGAGGGCAGCATCGAGATTGAGAGCGCCCCGGGTCGCGGGACTTGCGTGCGGCTCACGTTCCCGATCCGACCTGCGCCGGTGCCAACTGATTATGTGCCCGCGGGGCCTGTGGCGTCGAATCGTTCGCTGCGCATCTTGTGCATCGATGACGAACCAAAAGTACAAGGGCTGTTGAAGGATTGCCTCACTGAACTGGGCCACCGGGTGACAACTGCTTCGAGCGGGAAGGAAGGGGTGGAGATCTTCCGCGCCGCCCTGTCGAGCAAGCAGGCTTATGAAACCGTCATCACCGACCTTGGTATGCCGGGTCTCGACGGACACCAGGTCGCCAGGGCCATTAAAGCTGAGTCGCCGAGCACACCGGTGGTGATGTTGACCGGATGGGGGATGGCGATGAAGGAAGATGGGGAAACGGCTCCGGAGGTGAACGCCTTGCTCGGCAAGCCTGTGCGCATCCCGGAATTGAATGGCGTGCTTCTGAGGCTCACTGCCCATCGGCAATCTGGCCACGCCCAGCCCATGCCGTCGGGCAGGTTCACATGCAAGCCATGAACGCGATAACACCGCCGGTTCAGAAGCGGATACTCCTCACGGAGGATGACGATTCGGTTCGTCAAACCATCAAGCTCTTGCTCGTGGCTGACGGTTGCGCGGTGACCGAGGCACAGACCGGTGAGGAGGCCCTCGACCGGTTGAAGCGCGAGAGGTTTGATCTGGTGATCACGGATTTCGAGATGCCAGGACTCAACGGCAGCGAGCTCGCCGTCATAATCAAGCGGCAACATCCGTCGCAACCGATTCTGATGATAACCGCCTACGTCGAGAGGCTTGGTAATTACGATAACCCGGTTGATGCCGTGCTGGCTAAACCTTTTGGACTCCAAGACTTGCGCAAAGTGATGGCAGAGCTGCTAGGCGCGCAGCCTTTAGACTGTAGGAAGGTGTGAATCGCCTGCGCTGCCGGCTGATTGCAACACCCCCCTCACCTTTCACGGCACCCCAGCTCAAAGGTTTCCTATGCCAGGGTGCGACCGGCAAGTTCTAACCCAGGGTGCGCGGGCTCCGGAAGGGCTGCGGAAGGGCTGCGGAAGGGTGTTGCGCCAGGGTGGCGTTTTATGTTCTGATGGTTCGTTGGGTTGGCGGGCTTTTCAGGAAAAGCGACGGCGGCCTTGGCGCGGACGATGCCAGGCCCGGAGAGCAGGCTGCCTCCGTAACGAATATGAAGATTCTCGACGTCCCGCAAAGCGGCAAATGGGGCAATTCGGTCAGCGTTCGGACGCGCTACGGCCAGAGCCGCCGGCCATTGGTCATTCCCAAGGATCCCAAAACTCCCGCCCAGCTCCGCTCCCGCTCAACGCTGGGTCAAATCGCGCCCTGCTGGCGCGGACTCACCGATGAGCAACGCATCGCCTGGACCGAGGGTGGCCGGAAGCTCCATAGCCGGCCCCGGCTCGGCCAGTCGGGTCCTTTGACCGGCTGCCAGTTCTTCACCATGCTGAACTGCAATCTCGCCTCCATCGGCTTGGAGCGGATCGTCCTTCCGACGGAGCGCACCACTTTCAGCGCGAACCCGGTTGATATGCTCGTCATCACCAACACCGGCGGGGAAATTGACTTCAAGCTCGTGGTCCGCAGCACTCCTGTCCCGTACACGATCGTCCTTGGGACGGCGCCGTGCAGCGCTGGCATTTCGTACGCGACGCATTTCGTCATCCTCGGCCTCCTGTCGGCGCCGGAGGCGGGGTTCAGCAATATCCGGAAGCTCTACGTTGACATGTTCGGGGTGCCCCCGGTCGGGAAGCGTGTCTTCATCCGCACAAGGCAGCAAATCAACGGTTGGGAAGACTTGCCAAAACAAACCACCGCCATCGTCCCCGCCCCGTAGTCCGCACGACGCATCCGCCCGACGAACCGGACCGCCAGCAGATTGCCGGGTCCGGAGTTCCTGCCGTGCGCTAAGGCTGTAGCGCTCGCCCCACTCCTGCGCTTCTTGGGGGTTGATAGCCTGTTAATAGCATGGAGTGAGCATGGAGTGAGCATGGAGTGATGGTGTACATAGCGCGTTGGTTGAGAGCTGCTTAGGTGCAGGTCCAGTGGCGCAATCGTCTCATCCCGGCCTGCGGACATCTGCGTGTGGCTGCCGAGGTATTGGCGTCTCCGCGCCTGCACTGTTGAGCTTGGTCGGAGCGGCCGCGCCGGGAGATTAGACGCTGCGCACCACTAATCGTTACAAACTTTTGAGGTTCAGTCGTGGTCGGATTGGAAGACCTCCATCCTCCGGCGCCAGCCCGGCACGCTTTCTCGCGCGATCGCGTTGCCCGTGCGGCTGTCCAGCCACGTTAGCCGCTTCCGAGTCGTTCCAGGATTTGCTTGTGGGCGCTGGTGAACGCCAACTGGTGCAATCGGCTTCGGTTCAGCCAGCGTCCTCTGGCTGCCGGGATTCGTGCCGCCTGACGGCTGGTGACCCGGTACGCCTCCAAAGTAATGCGGTAGCGGGTGATGGAGTGTTTGATCGTGGCGAGCAGATCGAGCGTCTCCGGACGCACTCCCAGGGAGCTGCGGGCCGCCCGCTGCAGGTCGGAATCAGCGGGGGCCAGTTCCAGGTTGGGGAATTCCCAGAGATGGGCGTTCACTACGCCGGCCGGTCTTTGGCGGACAAGGAGGAGACTGCGTTTCTGGACGACGAAGGCAACGAAGCGGCGGGGCGTGGCGCGGATGCGCCGGATGAGGCCGGGCAGTTGATGAACACGGCCTTGCCGATAGGCGGCGCAATGTTTCGCGATCGGGCAGATGCCGCACCTCGGGTGCCGCGGCGTGCAGACGAGGGCGCCGAGTTCCATGAGCGACTCGTTGAGTTGGGCGCAGGGGCGTGAAACGTGATGCGTGATGCGTGAGAGGTGAGGGGAGGTGCGCTTGTGCGGCCCAGTTTCCGCGGCTTGCTGGACGAGGTCCTCCGCGAGTAGCCAAAGGCGGGCGTTGACGTGCCGCTCACGCGGATTTCCGGGAATGCCGTACCAGCGCGTCAGGACGCGAATCACGTTGCCGTCCAGGATCGGCCGCGGCTGATTGAAGGCGATGCTGCAGATGGCACCGGCGGTGTAACGTCCGACACCGGGCAGCGCGAGCACGTCCTCGAAGTCGTGCGGGAAGCGGCCACCGTGTTGCCCTATGATGAGCTGCGCGGCGCGATGCAGGTTTCGAACGCGGGTATAATAACCGAGTCCTTCCCAGAGTTTGCGGAGGGTGTGTGGTTTGGCCTTGGCGAGCGCGGCGAGGTTCGGCAGCGCCCGCATCCAGCGCTCCCAATAAGGAAGAACGGTCTTGACCTGGGTTTGCTGGAGCATGATTTCCGAGACCCAGATGGCATAGGGGTCGCGGGTGCGGCGCCAGGGCAGGGGGCGCGCGTTTTGCGCGAACCACGCCAGGAGTCCGGGCACGATGTCTCGATGTTTCATACGGCCGCCCGGAGCCTAATTCCGAAACCCGAATTCCGAAACCCGAATCGGCACCCACGCCGGCTTACGTCATGCCGCGCCCCATTTACGGACCAGGCATCACGCATTTCGCATCACGGTTCGCCCATTCCCGCCACTTGCCGTCCTGAGCTCCACGCTCTACGATGCGGTGACTCTTGTGAAACCATTAACGTCATATACCTGCAAGCTGACGGATCCCCAGGCTGCCGCGCTTCGCATGTGGTTGCAGACACATAATTACCGTTTTCGCGAGGTCCCGTACGCGCGGTTCGCTGCCGAGAAGGAAAAGACCAACGTGGTGCTCTACGAGAGCGGCAAGCTGGTGGTGCAGGGCAAGGGGACGCAGGAGTTCGTCGAGTTTGCGCTGGAGCCCGAGATCCTGCGGGAAGCGCGGCTTGGTTACGAGGCGGTCTTGAATCCTGACCTGCTCCTGCCGCGCCTTGGCGTAGATGAGAGCGGCAAAGGCGATTTCTTCGGACCGCTTTGCATCGCGGGCGCTTACGTCAACGAATCGGTCGTCAAGGCCTGGGCCGACGTCGGCATCCGCGACTCGAAGAACATCTCGAGCGACAAGCGCATCAAAGAACTGGCGGAATTGATTCGCAAGACGCCCGGCTGCGTGACGACGGTCGTCCCCATTGGCAACGAGGCCTATAATCGCTTGTACGCCAAGATGAGAAGTGTCAACGCCATGCTCGCCTGGGGGCATGCGCGTGTGATCGAGAACCTGATGGGACAGCGCCATCGCATGAATCCGCCACCTGTGCGGGCCATCAGTGATCAGTTTGCCGCCAATAAGGAGACCGTCGCCAAGGCGCTGATGACTTTGGGCCGCGAGATCGAGCTGGTCCAGAAGCACCGGGCCGAAGAAGACCTGGCGGTGGCCGCGGCTTCAATCCTGGCCCGGCACGAATTCGTCACCCGCCTGGGCGCGTTGGAAAAGCAGTTCGGCACGAAGCTCCCGAAAGGCGCCTCGGCCGCGGTCGATGCAGCGGCCAAAGAAATTGTGGCGAAAGACGGTCCCGAGGGCCTCGCCAAAGTTGCCAAGATGCACTTCCGCACCGCGCTGCGGGCGCAAGGTCTGCCGGAACCGCCGAAGGTCGAATGGCGACGCCAGGCCAATCCCCGCAAGGACTAATGCCGGTCCGCCCTCTGAGGCGATAGCGCTCCCCCGTTGCAACTCCGGGAACCCCCTGCGGACTCTGCAATCCGCTGAGGCAGAGAACAGATGCCCGGCGATGGATCATTAATCGATCTCTGCCCATCTACGCCGTGGAATCAGCGCCTATTGTCGCCGGTCATTAATACATTACACCTTATGCGTTTAGTTAGATTAGGGTATATATTCCTCTATAATAATGTGACCTTGCCTTATTCATAGCGTAAGATTAGCAAGCTTGCTCCATATTTTGCTTTAGGGGGGCAAAATATGCAAATACAAAGGCAAGGGATGGCGAGCAACTAACGGGCGCCAAGCTAGGCTAATCGCGTGATGCCCAACTGGCAACCTGAATTAGCATATCAAATCGCAAGATATGGCCGGACGTGCCCGAACGAGACCGCCGTTGCCACCGTCGACCCGCTCTGCGCTACCATTGCATGAAACTCTTTGTTGCCGGGTTAAGCTACAAGACTGCGCCAGTTGAACTGCGTGAGAAGCTGGCGGTGCATCCTTCCCGATTGCGGTGCCTTGGCTGCCGCCTCAAGTTGGGGGCAGGCTTGGATGAAGTCGTTCTCCTCTCCACTTGCAACCGGGTTGAAGTTTATGGCGTAGCATCCAAGGTCAATGGCAACGTTCACCGGCTCTTCGAGTACCTCTCGACGGGTGAGGTTGATTTTGCAGCGCACCTTTACATTAAGGAAGGTGTCGAAGCCGTGGAGCACTTGTTCTCCGTTGCCAGCGGCCTGGATTCGATGGTGATCGGTGAGACTGAGATCACGGGCCAAGTCAAGCAGGCCTACTTGGCCGCCCAAGAGGCGAAGCTCACCGGGCGCATCACCAACCGATTGTTCCAAACGGCGCTGCAAGCGGCTAAGGAAATACGCACCCAGACCGGCATTGGCCGGGGGGCGACTTCCGTGGGTAGCGTCGCTGTCGAGCTGGCTGAGCGGATCTTCGACCGGGACCTGTCCGGCAAGACGGTGATGATCATCGGTGCAGGCAAGATGGGCGAGGCTTGCATTCGCCACCTCGCCAAGAAAGGCGCGCGCTCGGTGCTCGTCTCCAACCGATCCTACGACCGCGCGCTGAACCTGGCCACCGAGTTCGGCGGACGCGCCATTCGATTTGATGAATGTTTGCAAGGGATGGCCGAGGCCGACATCGTGGTCAGCTCAACCGGTTCCCCTCAGACCATTCTGCACCGGGGCGACGTGGCGTCGGCCATGGCTGGGCGCGGCGACCGCCCGCTGTTTCTCATCGACATCGCTGTGCCGCGGGACATTGATGCCGAGGTGGAGCAGCTTGAAAACGTTTACCTATACAACGTTGACCACCTGGAGGCGATCATCCGCGAGAACGTGCGTCAGCGCGAACAGGAGTTGGCCCATTGTCAGGCTATCCTCGCCGAGCGAACGGCGGCAGTCATGGCCCGGCTCACGCCCGCCCCGGAAAAGAGATTTGCCCCTGGTGTTCAGACCCAGCCTGCATGGGCGTTGAGCGCCGTGGGGGCTTGCCCCGGCTGATCCGGGCACACCAATCAAAGCAAATGAACGCAATATACTTTCGACGAGAGAGCCCGACGGTGAGTTCGCTGCCGGGCCAGACTCGCGTCAGAAAAGGCGTCATCCAGCGGATGGCGCCCTCAACCCCGCGGCCTCAAGCCACCGCCGCAGCAAATCAGTAAAACCTAAGCAGAAGAAAGCACGTGCTAAGTATGAAACAAACCAAGAAAGCCATAACCTGCCTGATAGGGGTTGGGCTGATAACCATGTTCGCCGCTATCACGGCGAGCGCCGCTACGGCCCTTACGGGACAGCTCGTCTTGCGCCCGCTGACTCCCGGGGACGTCACCAATTATAAACTCCCCTCCACCATTGAGAATTCGGCCGGGATCAACACCATCGGTGTTGGCACGCCGGCCTATTTGGAGGCGGAGGTGAACATCGCCATTGCCCCCTCCAACATAGTCAGCGTCACCTGGGCTCTCACCAATACGCCGGTATCTTCCCAGGCGACGTTCGCCCCCAGCCCGCTGGGAACGAATGTGCCCGTCTATGATCCAGCAGATCGCTTGGTCTATCAAGTAGCCGGACGCACCCTCTTTCGCCCGGACGTGGTGGGACAATACACCGTCGTCGCCACCATCGTCACTTCCGGCAGCGGTTCCACCAATGTGACCCAGACCATCACGGCCGGCACCTGGATGGGCATCAACACCTGCGCCCTGTGTCACAGTGGCGGGCAGATTGCGGAAAACATGGTCACACCTTGGCAAAAAACTCTCCACGCGCAAATCTTCACCTCCGGCATCAACGGCGGGCCGGGTACCACCGGCACGTCTTGCTTGAAGTGCCATACCGTTGGCTACGACACCAATACCAATGCAGTCAATGGCGGGTTTGACGATGTCGCCACCCAACTTGGGTGGACTTTCCCCACAGTGCTGGCACCTACCAACTGGGCGTACATGCAGGCGACGTATCCTTCTCTTGCCAACCTCGCCAACATTCAGTGCGAGAACTGCCACGGGCCCGGTAGCCAGCACGCTTATGCGCTTGGCGATACCAACCTGATCACCAGGACCGTCAAATCCGGTGATTGCAATCAATGCCATGACGCCCCGACTCACCACATCTATGGCACGCAATGGCTCACCTCGGCCCATGCCGGCGCGCAATCTACTGCTGCGACCATTCCCTCCGGCCCAAGCCGCTGGATGTGCGTAGGCTGCCACACGGCCGAGGGATTCATTGACCGGGTGGAGAATTACGGGAGTACGAACGCTTACACGACGAACACTGTGTACGCATCGATCGGCTGCCAGACCTGCCATGAGCCGCACGGCTTGACCACCCCCACCAACAACCCGCATCAGATCCGGATGTTGGCCTCGGTGACGATGCCAGACGGCACTGTAGTCACCAATGCTGGCGAGGGTGCCTTGTGCCTGCAATGCCATCACGTCCGCAATGGCTCGGCTGCCATCCAACTCGCGAATTACCCAATTGGGAGCAACACGTGGTTCGGTGGCTCCAGCATGGGTGTGCATGATGGTCCGCAGGGTGACCTGATCGAAGGTGTCAACGCCTTCACCTACGGCCAGACGATTCCCAGCGCGCCCCACGCCTCCGTGGTCACCAACCTTTGCGTCGGTTGCCATATGCAGCCAGCGCCCTACGGCGATCCGGCCTACCTCCAAGCCGGCGGCCACACCTGGGAAATGACTTACAACGTTGTCACGACCAACGGCACCACATTGGTAACGAACTCGTACGACAAGGTTGACGTCTGCGTTCAGTGCCACGGCCAAATCAGCTCATTCAACTTCCCGGTGGCGGACTATAATGGCGACGGCGTCATCGAAGGCGTCCAGACCGAAGTCCAACACCTGCTCGACAAACTCTCCACCCTGTTGCCGAACTCCACCTACCAGGCGAACAGCAATAACTACGTGGCCGATGGCCTTGTGAAGAGCAGCATTACGTTTAGGACGAACTGGCCGTCAAAGTTCCTGAAGGCTGGTTACAACTGGCAGATGGTCAGTTCGGACGGCAGCCTCGGCCTGCACAACGTGGCCTTCGCGGTCGGCATTATCAAGGCCTCCATCGCCGACCTGACTGGCGACAGCAACAACGACGGGCTGCCGGATGCCTGGCAGATCCAATACTTCGGCTCGGCCAATAGTCCTGCCGCCGCTCCTAACGCGACGCCGGCCGGCGACGGCGTGCCCAACTGGATGAAGTACCTCCTCGGCCTGAATCCGCTGGTGCCTGGCATCTCGGTCACCAATGGGCTCTCCCTTGGAGTGGTGTGGGCAGACGGCAGCAGCCTGAATAACCCGTACGGCACCAACAACACTGTCCAGATCTATACCGCTGCTGAGGTGACGTTCAACACAACCACCACCAACAACTACCAGATCCAGGCTGCTTCCTCACTGAGCATGGGATGGACGAACATCGGCGGTCTCATCCAGGGCTCGGGTGACGCAGTTAGTTACGTGACTCCGACTCGGAAGGACGTGCAGCAGTTCTACCGGGTCTTGGTTTACTGACATTAATCTCGGCGCGCGCTGGCGTGACTGAGGATTGAGATTCACTTCAGCCAAACCCTTCCGCGTTCGCGCGGAGGGGTTTGTGCTTTAGCGTTTCGGCGCCACGTACTTTGTTGACACCTCCCTCCAATCAGGGAGTAAATGGGGGATGCTCGCCCTCATCGTGAACGCTCTGCCGGCCTCAGCCTGCAGCCTGTGGGGAAACGCTTATGTCTGAAATCAAGTTTGCCTGCCCCCAATGCGGGCAGCATATCTCCGGCAACGAACAGTGGTCAGGCCATCAGATCCAGTGTCCGACTTGCGCCACGACCCTCACGGTGCCCGGCGCTCCACCTCCTCCGGCGTC
>Ga0181518_10003833_pt1 | contig 13678 bp, 12 predicted proteins | sample PEATcosm2014_Bin_28_FD_119751 | JGI IMG/M metagenome (GOLD analysis project Ga0181518, IMG submission 119751) | Peatland microbial communities from MTU Mesocosm Facility, Houghton, MI, USA - PEATcosm2014_Bin01_60_metaG | ecosystem: Environmental > Terrestrial > Soil > Wetlands > Peat | place... | reverse complement strand
AGCGCTATCCCAAAGAGGAGGCCGCCCACCATGTAGGTGAGGCCGGTAACGTCGAACAGGGTCTGCATCCCGCCGATGCTGCTCGTCGAGTGGCCGCCGAAGGCCGCGACCACCACGTTGTTCACGTAGACGGGCGAAGAGTGCGCCAGGCCGGGGAGAACGAACGCGGCGATGATCTCGGTGCTAAGCATGAGGAGATAGCCGGCGCCGAAGACCAGGTAGCCGACGCGCCCGAGCACGCCCATCTGGCGACGCTGGCGCAGATACATGCCGGTGATGCCTATGAACGCGAGCGCCGCCATGACCGCTTTGGCGGTGCTGCGCACGAACCAATCAGTGGTTGTGACGGTATGGACGTCCATGGGCGGGTGCTTGATCTGGACGGCGATGAAGATCAGCCCGGCGAGCGCGGCACAGATGCCGGCGGCCCGGGTGAAGCGGGTAGTGGAAACGGTCATGACTGGGCTCCTTGGTCCTGGTTGAGCCGGGCGGTTCCGGCGCTGCTTAGGACGGTACGGAAGGACCTGGTGAGCCCACATCACCAAATGATGTGACCGAGGTGGTGATTGTTCGCCGACGGTGGAAACCGCAGGCCACAGGCCTCACCTGGCCCATGCCACGGTCCCTGGCGCCCGTGTTCCCCACTCAACGCAGTCAGGCCCACGCACGCCGGTGCCCCTTCGTTCTGGAAAGATCAGATCTGCGGGCGACGCCCGAAGAGAGGAGCAGATGCCGAGTACGCGGGTTGCGACCAAGCTGCATCTCCCCAAGCCGCGGCCGGACCTGGTCGTGCGGCCCAGGCTGGCCGAGCGGCTCGATCGCGGGTCTCTAGCCAAGCTGACGCTCATCTCGGCACCCACCGGCTTCGGGAAGACGTCACTCGTTGCACAGTGGCTCTCGTCTCGCACGGCTCCGGAGCGCACCGTTGCGTGGATTGCACTCGATCCGGGTGACGACGAACCCTCCGCTTTCTGGGCTCAAGTGCTCGCCGCGCTCCAAGCGGCCGCTGGGCCCACGTTTGGGGAGGGCATTCTTCCGCTCCTCGAATCAGGACAGCCGCCGACCGAGGGCGTCCTCGCAGCCGTGGTCAACGATCTCAGCGAGTTGCCGAATGAGCTCGATCTGGTCCTCGATGACTACCACCTCATCGAGGACCCTGGCATCCACGACACGATGATCTTCCTGCTCGACCACCTCCCACCACAGGTCCACGTGCTGATCACGACCCGCGCGGACCCACCGTTCCCGCTGGCGCGGTTCCGGGCGCGGGGGGACATGGTCGAGATTCGGGCCGTAGACCTGCGTTTCAGCGCCGAAGAGGCATCGACCTACCTCAACGAGGTGATGGGCCTCGGCCTGGGCGTCGAGGAGGTCGCTGCGTTGGAGGAGCGCACCGAGGGGTGGATCGCCGCCCTCCAACTGGCCGCGCTCACGATGGAAGGACGAGACGACAACGCGGACTTCGTCGCCCGGTTCACGGGCAACGATCGCTACATCGTCGATTACCTCGTCGAGGAAGTCCTGCTGCGCCTCCCCGACGAGGTCCGGGCGTTCCTCCTGGACACCTGCATCCTCGACCGGCTGAGCGGCTCGCTGTGTGATGCCGTCACCGGGCGGGGCGACAGCAAGACCATGCTGGGCGCCCTAGAGCAGCGGAACCTTTTCGTCGTTGCGCTCGACGATCAGCGTCGATGGTTCCGCTACCACCATCTCTTCGCCGACGTACTACAGGCGCACCTCGAGGACGAGCAACCCGAGCTTGCTCTAGAGCTGCACCGAAGGGCGAGTGAGTGGCACGAACGCGAGGGCGACCGGAACGAAGCCATCCGCCACGCGCTGGCCGCTCGTGACTTCGATCGGACGGCGGAGCTTGTCGAGAAGGCGCTTCCGGCGATGCGCAAGGCCCGGCAGGAGACCACGCTGCGCGGTTGGGTCGAGGGGCTCCCCGACGACGTCGTCCGCCGGCGGCCTGTGCTCAACGTGACGTACGCCGGGGCGTTGCTGGCGAGCGGCGAGGTGGCGGGCGTCGAAGGTCGGCTGGACGAGGCCGAGCGCCAGGTGGCGTCACTGGCCGGGATCGACTCAGGCCCTTCGCCGCAAGGAGCTGAGATTGCTTTTGTCGACGAGGGCGAACTTCGCCGCGTGCCAGGACAGATCGAGATGTACCGGACGGCCGTGGCGCAGATTTGGGGTGATGCAAGGGCGACTGTCGAGCACGCTCAGCGGGTGCTCACCGTCGCCACCGAAGACGACTACGTGGCACGCGCAGGAGCGGCGGGTTTCCTCGGGATCGTCTCGTGGACCGAGGGCGACCTGGAGGCGGCGCACCAGGCGTGGAGCGAGTGCGTCGGTGGGCTCCGGCGGGCGGGCCACGTTGCCGATGCGCTCGGTGCCACCATCGCATTGGGCGACATCTGCGTGGCGCAGGGGCGCCTCACTGATGCGATGAAGGCCTACCAGGATTCCTTGGAGCTCGTGGCTGAGCAGAGCAGGCCCCTCGTACGAGGCACCGCCGACATGCACGTGGGGATGAGCGAGCTCTTCCTCGAACGCCTCGACCTCGAAGCAGCCAACCAGCAACTCCAGAAAGCTCAAGACCTGGGCGAATACGCCGGGATGCCGCAGTTTCCCTACCGTTGGCGCCTTGCCAGTGCGCGAGTGCGTTTCGCCGAAGGCGACCGAGACGGCGCACTTGAGCTCATCGATGAGGCCGAGCGGTTCTATGTCAGCGACTTCTTTCCCTGTGTTCGACCGATTGCCGCGCTGAGAGCCCGTCTGTGGATCGCTAATGCGCAGCTTCGCGACGCTCTCGGATGGGCTCGCCAGGTCGGAGTGTCCGTCGATGACGAGCTCACCTACCTGCGCGAGTTCGAGCACATCACGCTGGCCAGGCTACTGTTGGCCCGCGGGAAGGTTGACCCCATGGGAGCTTCGGTTCGCGAGGCGCTTGCTCTGCTCGAGCGTCTCGCGCAGGCAGCCGCTGCTGGAGCCAGGGCCGGCAGCATGATCGAGATCCGACTGCTCGAGGCGCTCGCCCTCCAGATCCAAGGGGACACGACCGCCGCGCTCGGACCTCTGGAACGTGCGTTGACAGAGGCAGAGCCGGAGGGCTACGTGCACCTCTTCACTGAGGAGGGACTGACCTCCTTGCTGAAGGAGGCCGCCAGCCGTGGCATCGCTCCTTCCTACGTCGATGAGCTATTGGCCGCCGCAGGTTGCTTCGCAGGCCCTGCTCCGAAGAAGCAGGGCCTGATCGACCCGCTCAGCGAGCGTGAACTGGACGTGCTTCGACTTCTTGGTTCGGAGCTGAGCGGACCCGACATCTCTCGCGAGCTCATGGTGTCCCTCAACACTCTGCGGACCCACACGAAGAACATCTACATGAAGCTCGACGTGAACAACCGTCGGGCAGCCGTTCGTCGTGCGCGGGAACTGGACCTCTTGTCGAGGAACACCAACACCTGACGTTGCTATTGGGAAAGCGCTCACGCTTGCTCTGGCTCGCGTCCGGAGATCTCGGGGTGCGGGGCCACGTCCGTATGCGGCGGACTGCCGGCAGAGGCCAAACGGGCGTTCAAGAGACTTGCTGGCGGAGAATCCGTGCAGCGCGCAGATAGCCAGAAAGGGCCGCTCCCCGGCAGGCAACAGTCGCGCGCACCGGGCTCTGCAGACTGCTCCTTTCGAGGGCGACAACTCGCTGAGGCGTCTGCCAACTCTTGGTGGAGAGTCCGCCACCGTCGCACCCCTGGGGTAGCCCAAAACGTACGCCCATTCGGGCCCGTCGGGTAGCTCCGATGTGCCGCCACTGTGACGATGCTGGCGTCCAGCTGACCCATGAACGCCCCGACGCACACGGCTCCTACAGCAAGCCAGTACGCGTTCTCCCGGTTGCGGATCGATGCCGGCCGACGTGGCTCGACCAGGAGCCGGTGCCAACCGGCCGGCCTCAGGTCTTCGACAACGTCCACTCCGTTGATCCCGCATGGGCCATGACCAGAAGTCACATAGAGAATTCTGAGTCAATCGATAAGCTGAGCAAATGGATAGCCGCAAACTCGGCTACTTCGTGGCTGTGGTCGATCATGGAGGATTCACGGCAGCCGCCAAGGCCGTCTTCGTCTCCCAACCCGCCTTGTCGCTGGCGATCAAGGACCTCGAAGCCGAGGTTGGTGCCCAGCTCTTCACTCGGATCGGCCACCGGATTCGGCTCACCGCAGCTGGGTCGGCCCTTGTCGAACCGGCACGGCAGGTCGTCCGCGACCTCGAGACCGGACGCGCCGCAGTGGCCGCGGTCACGGGACTGTTGTCGGGGTCGCTCTCCTTGGCCAGCCTGCCGGCGCTGGCCGCCGATCCCATGGCCGGCATGGTGGGAGAGTTCCGGCTCCACCACGGCGGTGTTCGGGTCGAGCTCGCCGCCCTTGAGGACAGCGACGAACTGTTTGCCCTGGTCGAGTCCGGCACAAGTGAACTCGGTCTGACCGATGCGGCCGATACCCCACGCGCCCACGCGACCGTCAGGTTGGGGATGCAGGAGCTCGTGTTCATTCTCCCCCCGGACTCTGCAACCGGAGGAGACCCCATCCAGGCCTTTGGAACTCGGGGAGATACCGCTCGTGGTGGTACCAGTGGGAACATCGACCCGCCGGTTGCTCGATCAGCAGCTCGGGGCACTCGGCCGCCAACCCCCGCCCGCCGTGGTTTCGGCACAGCGCGAGGCGATTCTTCCCCTTGTGGTGGCCGGTGCCGGCGCCGCTCTCGTCCCAGTGGCCACGGCACTCATCGCCGAGACCCTTGGGGCAGTCGTCGCGCGGCCGACCCCGCCCGTCACACGGGACCTGGTCCTGGTGCACAGACCCGGGACCCTGTCTCCGGCTGCGTCCCGATTCGTGGAACTGTCGGCGGGCGAAGCCTTCACCGGTGGTCCGGTTCAGTCCGCTGACGTTGCCAATTGAAGTGGGTCCCCAGAGCGGGCGGCCTCAGTCGCGAGCCAGGTCTCGTAGCCACCGTCGAGATTGCGGGCCTCGATCCCGAGCTCATGAAGCAGTGACGTCGCCGTGTGGCCACGCTGACCGACCTGACAATAGACAACGAACGGTCCGCCGCCGGCGCGCACAAGATCCTCCCGCAATGCGTCGAGCGGAAGATTGATGCTGTGAGGAATGGATCCTCTCGCGTGTTCGCTTGGAGTGCGGACATCGATAAGCGTCCACCCTGAGGCGAGGACGCCCTCGAGCTCATCAGGCGCCACCACGTCGCATTCCCCGGAGAGGATGTTCTCCGCCATGTACCCCAGCATGTTGACCGGATCCTTGGCCGACGAGAACGGAGGTGCATAGGCCAACTCGAGATTGGCGAGTTCATCGGCACGGAGGCCTCCCGCCATGGCGGTGGCGAGCACGTCGATCCTCTTGTCGACCCCGGCGCGGCCCACCGCCTGCGCCCCGAGGATGGTGCCGTCGTCGGGGTCGAAGAGCAGCTTGAGGGACATCGGCTCGGCTCCCGGGTAGTAGCCGGCGTGGCTCATCGGGTGCGAGTGGATTGCCCGGAACCGGGCCCCGGCTGCCCGGAGCCGCCGCTCGTTCCATCCGGTCATGGCGGCGGTGATCCCGAACACCTTGACGATTGCCGTGCCGAGGGAGGGGGTCGGGCGGACCGCGAGCCCACAGATGTCGTCTGCCACCCGCCGGCCCTGTCGGTTGGCGATGTTGGCCAGGGCGATGAGTGACGCTCCGCCACCGACGGAATCGTGCTTCTCGACGGCGTCGCCGACGGCGTAGATGTCCGGATCGCTGGTTCGACCGCTGGCGTCGACTTCGATCCCTCCACTCGGGCCGATGAGGAGGCCAGCCATTTCGGCCAGCCGTACGTCGGGGCGAACCCCGATGGCCCCGACAACGAGCGCGCCGGCGATCTCCCGACCGTCAGCGAGAATCACGCCGTCCTCGCTGACCCGGGTCACCGCCACACCGGTCTCGACGGCAATGCCGTTTCTGACGAGCTCGGCGGCGACGAGGATGGCCAATTCGGGATCGAGGGGCGTCAGGACCTGCGGTGCGGCTTCGACGACCGTGACTGCGACCCCGCGCTCCGCCAAGTTTTCGGCCATCTCGAGCCCGATGAACCCGGCCCCGATGACCACAGCGGTGCGCGGCCCGTCCGTGACGGCGTTCGCAAGCCTCTCGGCGTCCTCTACCGTTCGCAACACGCGGACTCGATCGAATCCGGGGATGGGGGGCCGGACTGGTGCGGCTCCGGGGCTCAAGACGAGCTTGTGATAGGGGAGTTTCGAGGTACTCCCGTCCTGGGTGGAGCGAATCGTGACCTCGTGGACCACCGAGTCGATCGTCACCACCTCGGCATCGACCCGTACATCGAGGCGGAACCGCTCGAAAAGGGTTTCGGGAGTCTGGAGCAGCAGGTCGTCCTCGTCCTCGATGACCCCTCCCACGAAGTAAGGCAGCCCGCAGTTGGCGTACGAGACGTGACCCGAGCGCTCGAGCACGGTGATCGACGCCGACTCGTCGAGCCGGCGCAGCCGGGTCGCGGCCGACATCCCGCCGGCCACGCCGCCGACGATCACCACCCGCCGGACCAACTTCGAACCCGCCGTAATCGGGCCGCCCACGGCCCTCCAGGCCCGGAGACCGCCCCTGACGTTCATCGCGTCCATTCTCGTCGCCCCGGGCTTCCGGGTGGCCGTCCGAGATCTGACCCCGCTGGCAGATGGCGAGTCGCCGGACCGGCCGTGGCCAGGGTAGGCACATGTTGGTCCAGCTGCCCGAGCGGGGTTGAGATGGCGCCAGTGGCGTGACCGCTCGTGAACTCGCCTGGCTCCGGTATGCCGACGAGCAGGGGGCCTCCGGCGACCAGAGACATCGCGTACGCGGTGGAAGTCGGATGACCTCTCCCGAACATCGGGTCTCCTTCCCGGGCCCCGGATGGGCTTTGAACTCCCACTATACCCCTATGGGTATATAGCTGAGACAGGAGGGTCGATGCAGGTCGTCCTACGTTCGAGGCTTCGCCCGACCGATCCAATGGCACCGGAGGCACCCCCAGATTCGAAGGGTTACTTGCCGGTTGGCACGAGCATGAGACGCTTCGATCATGAGGATCTTTGGGCCTGGGGTTCAGGTCTCCGGCATCGAGGCTGGGAGCAACGGCACGATCGGACGTTCCCGCCATTCATCCCCCAGGCACGCGCCCGCTTCGGGGCGGCGCGCTCAGGCGCTCAGGCGAGCTTCATGAACATCTTTTGCACTGTCTCGAGGGGGTATCCGTCACTCTCAGCTTCTTCGGGATTAGCCAGGCAGTAGGTGAGGCCGGCAGCGACAAGGCGGAACCCGGCTTGCTCGAGCGCTTTGTTTGCCGCAGAGATCTGCGTCACCACGTCTCGGCACTCCCTGCCTTCGTCGAGCATGCGCTCGATCCCCTCGATCTGCCCGCCGACGCGGTGGAGGCGTTTGCGGATGTCCTCGATGACCTCTTCGGGCAGCTGCATGGCCGTCTCCTTGGCTCACGTTCGCGAACGGAATATGCTACATCATATACCCCTACCCGTATACAGGACCCTGCGATCGGCCGTTCAGCCAGCGAGGCGGTGCGCCTGCAGGAACTCTCGCTGTTCGTCGTGCATCTCCTCGGGGAGCTGCCGGAACCAGTCGAGGCGACCCGGCACGGTTGCCAGCGTCTCGCCTAGAGGGAGGTGGGTGCGGAACGCCAGGCCCACGGGCGAGTCGATGCCCTGTCGGGTGTGGCTCGGGTACTCGATGTAGCCCTGGAGTTCGTCGATGACGACATCGGCGTTGAGCTCCTCTAGCGCGACCCGGTGGACCGCAGCGACCAATGGCTCCGCGAACCGGACCGTTCCTCCGGGGAGGCTCCATAGGCCATTGCACGGTCCACTGATGCGGCGGGCCAAGAGCACGCCGAGATCCGAGCAGACGACGACCTCCACGGTGAGGCGGGGAACCTTCTGGAAGATCGCCTGGTACTCGGCTTCTGGGAGTGGCCCCGTCACGTCGGCACTCACCGGGCCTACTTCCATCGCATCACCACGGAGGCGACTGGGTGTATTGCAGGCCCAGGAGGCTCATCAGCTGGCGCAACGTCTCGCCGCGTGCCTCCTTGGCGACGGCCAAGGCCCGCGGGAGGTCCAGATTATCGAACAAAGCCCGTTGCACCTCCTCGGCCGCCGCTGACGAGCTCCTCGGCTTCGTCTCGAGGATCCGAAGTTCCTCGACTTGCTGTTCAGCTTGATCGAGTTCGGATTCATCAAACTCCCAGGATTCGTGCCACGGCCGCGACAGGATGATGAATCGGATGGCCGCCGCAGACCAGCGTTCGAGAAGGTCATGGACGAACACCAGGTTGCCGGTGGACTTTGCCATCTTCTGGCCACCGGCCATCACGGACCCGACATGCATCCAGGATCGGGCGAAGGGCCGCACGCCAGTGAACGCCTCTGCCTGAGCGGCTTCATAGGCGTGGTGCGGGAAGGCCAGATCGGCGCCCCCGGCGTGCAGGTCTACCGTGGCGCCGAAGGTCGTGAGCGCCATGGCCGTGCACTCCGCGTGCCAGCCAGGTCGCCCCGGGGCCCATGGACTCGGCCACGCCGGCTCGTCCCCGATCGAGCGGACCCACAGAGCGGCATCGAGCGGATCGTCCTTGTTCGGGTCGTCCAGGTGACCCCCGCGTTCGCCCGCCAGCAAGACCGCCTCTTTGCGACCTAGTCCCGCGACCTCGTGGACAGCCCCACCGCGGAAATAGACAGATCCGTTGCGTTCATAGGCAACGCTCCTCGCCAGAAGCTCGACGGCCAGGGCAATGACGCCATCGACGTGGTCATGGCTACGGGGCTCGAAGGCCGGACGGGCGATGCCCAACAATTCCATATCGTGCTCGAAACGGTAGGACTGCTGGGTGGCCAACGACCTCCACGGCACGCCCTGTTCCTTGGCCTGGACGAGCAGATGATCGTCGACGTCGGTGATGTTGCGGCACACCTCGACGGGGTTCCCGGTCAGTTGCAGGACCCGAGCGGCCAGGTCGGACCAGATGAAGGTGGCGGCGTGACCCAGGTGCGTGGTGTCATACGGGGTAATTCCGCAGACGTAGATGCGCCCCGTACCCAAGATGGGCAACCGGACGCCGTTGATCCGCACGACGTCGTGATCCGTTTCGTCAGTCAAAGCCATAGCGCCCTTTCACCTCACGCGGAGCATCTGAATCTTCTCTGGTTGACCTACGGCTACCGGTTGTAACCGGAGGCTCGTGAATCAACCCGATGCGGCCGGACACCTTCATCAGCTTCTGGCGGCCCAACGCCCGCACGCCGCGATAGCCGTCGGTCATCGTCCGAACCGACGTCGGCGCTTCGTCGGCGTGCGAGCTGGGCACTGGCACCGGTCTTCTCGAGCGACGTGGCCCAGCACCTGCTCCACGTGCTTCCCGCACCCCTTCCAGGACGGGCGGCCGCACCGCTGGCATGTCACTTCGGCACATATACCTATGTCTCTTCCTTCCTATTGGGCGTCCGAGCGGGACTCGCTCAGCGACGTTCTTTCCGGATGATCTTGAACATCTTCGTGTTGATGGCCAGGAACCGCCCGAACTGGATGAACAGGTTCTTGCGTGCCCTCAGCGTCTTGTCCGTCGGGAGCGGGGCTCTCGCGATGTCGGCTTCGGTGTCGTCCATCGGACTCTCCTCTCCTACTCGGGGATCAGGTGCCAGCCCGGACGAGCTTTGGCCTTGTAGATGAACATGTAGTGGAGAAGCAGCTTGATCCAGTGGCCGCTCAGGCCGATCTCGCCGAAGGTGTCCCCCAAGCTCCGTCCAGTATTGGGATACTTCACCAGGTCCGGCACGACCGGGTACATGGTCATGGCCGCCGCGCTGCCCTGGCGTAGCCCTGACCCGGCCGAGGCGACACACGCCGCCCCCATGTCCGCCATCGAGGCCGTGTGGATCTGCGCCGAGTCCCCGTGTCGGATCATCTCGGCGATGTTCGTGGCGGCCAGCCTGCCCATGATCCCCGACGGCATGCCCGTCCGAGGTGGTGACGGGGCGATGACGGTGCCGCTGGGCGATTTCCTCGGTCGTGAGATCTGGTGGGGCGGGGCGAAGGCGATCCCCACGGCGAAGATGTTCGGGAAGCGGGGCACCTGGTAGCTATTCGGCCAGTCCTCCGCCCGCCACTCCTCGAACGGCTTGCCCGAGTAGTCCGCGTCGACCTTCATGAACCCGTTGGGGGCGAACAGCTCGGAACTGATGTCCGCCTCGTCGGCGTCGAACGCTTGGAGATCCACGCCGCGGAACGGAGGGAGCAGCATGGCGAAGTCGAAGAACAGCGAGTTCGCCGAACCGTCCAGCTGTTCGTAGTGGACCACGCCTTCCTCGACGCCCGTGACGTGGGCTCCGGTGATGGCCCGGATCCCCCGCTCACGGAACAGCGACTCGGTCCACAGCTTGGACGTCGTCTGGAACCCCTGCTGGGTGAAGGTCAGCCCACCGACGCCGAAGTCCCCGAGCTCGTACTCGTTGGTCAGGTAGACAATGTCGGCCAGGTCGCGGACGCCTGCCTGGCGCACCTCATGCTCCACGTTGAACGCGTACTCGAAGGCAGCTCCCTCGCAGGTACAGGTCCCGTGCCCCATCCCGACGACGAGGACCTGACGCTCACCGTTCTTCATCCTCTGGATCGACCCTTGGAGGGCCGCCGAGGCGTCGACGGCATGGCCCGCGGTGCATACCGAGTAGGAGTGGCCGTCGGGCCCGAGTCCGGGAGTGGCACCGAAGTTGAGCTTCGGACCGGTGGCGTTGACCAGGTAGTCGTAGTCCAGCTCGCCGTGCTCGCCGACCCTGGCCGGGTCGGTATAGGTGACCTCGACATAGGAGCTTGGCCGCCCCGGCCCGCCCTCGGGATGGATCGCCGTCGCCAGCGCCTGGTGGAACTCGATCCCCTTGCGCTTGTAGATGGGTGCGAGCTTGAAGGTCACCTGGTCGGCCTTCATCTTGCCGACCCCGACCCAGATGTTCGACGGGATCCAATTCCACTTCGAGTTCGGGGTGACCACCACGACCTCGTCGAAGGGCGTAAGCATCCGGGTGAGATGGAGCGCCGCCGTATGGCCGGCGATGCCTCCGCCCAGGACGACGACTCGTGCCATGTCAGACCTCCATCTGTCGCTATGCCCCCAGGTTACCAGATACCCCTAGGGGTATCAAGCACGACATCGATCTGCCCCATCGGGGCCACGACTCATGCCGGTCGGGGCTGGGCCAGGCAGCGCGTCAGGAACTCGGTCAGACGCGAGGCGTCCTTGACGATGGACACCCCCTGCGCAGGGTCCTTGGTGATGTCGAGTGAAGGGCAGAACACGTCGGCGTGACCACAGAAGAAGTGCGGCGAGCCGAGGACGCCACGCCGCACTCCTTCGTGCCAGTCGGCCAGCACGCCGGCGCGATCGGACTCGTCGGGCATGACGACGCCGACGTCGCGCGCCAGGGATTCGAGCGTGGCCCGCTCTGAGATGTCCTGGCCTTCTTCGAATAGGGCGTCTCTGAGCGCGAAGCTGACCCGCTCGCCCACCTGGAGGTCGGTCCGATAGGCCCGGTTGGCCAGTGCGAGGGCATCGAGGGTGGAGTTCGGGAAGCGGTCGACGTCGAAGTGCCGGAACAGCTTCGGGGCGACCTGCTCTCGCAGGTTCTCGGCGTGCTCCCAGGTGACCGCCGGGTCGAGCGGCACGCCGTTCACCAGCTCGAGCGGCCACGCTCGGACCCAGATCGCCACGTCAGCGCGACCGGTCCGGACGCACTGCTCTTCGATCGCCCGTAGTCCGACGTGGGCGAAGGGGCACCAGAGGTCGGCGAAGACCTCGATGGTCGGACACGGCGTTTTGCTCATGTTGGCCCCTTTCGAATCAGGGAGTGTCAGCTGGTCCGGCGACTCGGCCGCGTCGCGCTCTCTTTGGTGGTCAGTCAGCTCGCCCGGACAGCCTTGCCGCTGAGTGGCTGCCCGAAGAGAACGTTGAACAGGCAGATGTCGAGTGCGCCCGCGGCGAGTGGGACCAGGCCGACGACGGCGAGGGCCCACCAACTTCCACCGAGGATCCCACCGACGACGATCAGTGCCACACCGGCAATGATCCTGACGGCCCGACCAGCCGTTGATGCCATGAACTTGGAGAATCCCATGATCCGTGCTCCCTCTCTCTCGATCATTTCGTTGTTGTTTGGCGTTTTGCTGCTCACGCCAGCTTCGTGAACATCCGTTGGACCTCGTCGAGGGGATAGCCGGATTCCGCGGCCTCCTCGGGATGCTGGAGGCAGTAGGTCAGCCCGCTGGCGATCAATCGAAAGCCGACCTGCTCGAGTGCCCTGGTTGCAGCACTCAATTGCGTCACGATGTCGCGACACTCACGGCCTTCGGACAACATCGTCTCGACGGCGTGCACTTGCCCCCCCGCACGCTTGAGCCGTACGCGAAGGTCTTCGACCACCTCGTCGGGTAGTTGCATGATGACTCCTCCTTCGTCGTCGTGGGTGACCTCGTCCGCTCGAAGGTCCCCCGGGTCAGTGCGAGAACTTCACCTTGGGCAGGATCCGTCCGAGCCACTTCGGCTGGTGCCAGGCCCCGTGTCCGCTCAGCCGCAGCACGACCGGCAGCACCACTAGGCGCACCACCAGGGCATCGAGCGCGACGGCGATGGCCAGGATCACGCCCATCTCCTTGGGGGCCAGGGGTCCCGACAGGGCAAAGGTCAGGAACACGGCGATCATGACCGCGGCCGCCGACAGTACGACCCGTCCCGACGTGCGCATTGAGCCGACCATGGCGTGCTCGGGATCCGGGTGCGTCTCGTAGCGCTCCTTAGCCGCGGACAGCATGAACAGCGTGTAGTCCATCGCAACGCCGAAGACCATGGCTCCGAAGAACAGCGGGGCCCAGGCGTCGATGAAGCCCTGGGGCTGGAACCCGAGCGGACCGGACAGGTCGCCGTTCTGGAAGATGAGACGGCCGATGCCGAAGGCGCCGGCCACGGACAGGGCCGTGATCAGCACGCCGAGGGCGGCGATCAGCGGGGCACCGAGCGCGATCAACAGCAACAAGAACCCGAGGACGCCCAGGATCGCGAGAACGAGCGGCGTGTACGACGCCAGGGTTTGCTGGAGGTCGTGGTTCTCCGCCGCCGCTCCGCCGACCAGCGTCCCTGCCGGCAGCACCTTTCGGAGGTGGTCGATGGTCGCTCCCGTGGTGGTCGTCGAGGGTCCGGTGTTCGGGAGCACCTGGTCGACGGTCCATCCGGCGTTGGTCGGCCCCAGGACAACCCCAGCCACTCCCGATGCGTGCGCGAGGGTGGCAAGGGCGCGGGCCTGTTCGCCCTCGGGGACCACCACCTGGAGGGTGCCGGGAGCGCCCGGGCCGAAGGCACTCGTCACCTGGTAGTAGCCCACGCGGGCGTTGGCGCTGGCCGGCACGATGGTGATCGAGGGCATGTTCGTGCGCATCCCGATGATCGGCGCGGCGGCCAGGAGCAGCAGGACCAGAGCTCTCGCACCCGCGGGGAACGGATGACGCCACAGGAAGTTGCCCCAGCGATGGAGAGTCCGGTCGAGGGGTCCTTCGCCCTCGATCCGTGGTCCTCGGCGCAGCCGGATCGTGCCCTTGTTGATGTT
>Ga0181518_10003829_pt1 | contig 13686 bp, 13 predicted proteins | sample PEATcosm2014_Bin_28_FD_119751 | JGI IMG/M metagenome (GOLD analysis project Ga0181518, IMG submission 119751) | Peatland microbial communities from MTU Mesocosm Facility, Houghton, MI, USA - PEATcosm2014_Bin01_60_metaG | ecosystem: Environmental > Terrestrial > Soil > Wetlands > Peat | place... | reverse complement strand
GGCATCCGAAGCTCTGCCCAAGGTTCTCGACCGCATCGACCGCGACCTTGATGCCAGTCTGGATCGCCTGTTCGCGCTGTTGCGCATTCAATCGATATCGACCGACCCGGCCTACGCGCCGCACTGCCGCACCGCGGCCGAATATGTCGCGACCGATCTGCGCGGGCTCGGCTTCGAGACCAGCGTGCGGCCGACGGCAGGGCACCCGGTCGTCATCGGCAAGAGCGGCAACGGCAATGCCATTGGCAATGCGCCGCGAGTTCTGTTCTACGGCCATTACGATGTGCAGCCGGTCGACCCGCTCGATCTGTGGCAGACGCCGCCGTTCGAGCCGCGGATCGAAACCCTCGATGGTGGCCGCAAAATCATCGTCGCCCGCGGCGCCTGCGATGACAAAGGCCAGGCCATGACCTTCGTCGAGGCCTGTCGCGCCTTTAAGGCAGTCACCAGCAAGCTGCCGCTGGACATTACAATGATGATCGAGGGCGAGGAGGAGTGCGGCTCGAAGCACCTGTTCGGCTTTGTGCGCGACAATGCTTCGGAGCTGCGGCGCGACCTGGCGCTGGTGTGCGACACCGGCATGTGGGACGCGCAAACGCCGTCGATAACCACCTCGCTGCGCGGCCTGGTCTACGAAGAGGTCCGGCTCACTTGCGCCGACCGCGACCTACATTCCGGGCTGTTCGGCGGAGCCGCGCGCAATCCGATCCATGTGCTCGCCGACATTCTATCGGCGATGCACAATGCCGACGGTGGCGTCACCATTCCGGGCTTTTACGACGGCGTCCACGACCTGCCGCCCGACATCAAGGCCGATCTCGAAGGTCTTGGCCTTACTCCGGAAAAATTCCTCGGCCCGATCGGCTTGAAGATTCCGGCCGGCGAAAAGGGCCGCATCCTGCTCGAGCAGATCTCGACGCGGCCGACGGCCGAGGTCAACGGCATCATCGGCGGCTATACCGGGGAGGGGGCCAAGACCGTGATCCCCGGCAAGGCGAGCGCCAAGGTCTCGTTCCGCCTGGTCGGTGCCCAAGACCCGGAAAAGATCCGCAACGCCTTTCGCGATTTTGTCCACGCCCGCGTGCCGGCGGACTGTTCGGTCGAGTTCGGCAATTTCGGCTGCAATCCGGCTTTCGAAGTGGCGTTCGATAATCCGGCATTGGGCAAGGCGCGTACCGCGCTCGCCGAGGAATGGGGCAAGAAGGCGGTGACCATCGGCGCCGGCGGCTCGATCCCGATCGTCGGCGATTTCAAGACCGTGCTCGGCATGGACACCTTGATGGTCGGCTTTGCGCTCGACGACGACCGGGTCCATTCGCCCAACGAGAAATTCGATTTAAAATGCTTCCACAAGGGCATCCGCAGCTGGGCGCGGATCTTGGCGGCGCTGGCGGGCTAGTTGAACGGCGCATAACGCCGGCCTCTTTTCGCCCCTCGCCATTGGCGCGTCGCGACGCTAAGCAAAGCAATGGATTCGCTGTCGCCGCAGCCGTCGTTGCTGCGCCATCGCTCGTTCGTGCTGTTCTGGTGCGCCCGCACCTCGACCAGCGGCGCTTACCAAATGCAAGCGGTCGCGGTCGGTTGGCAGCTCTACGACCTCACCCACGATCCGCTCGACCTCGGCCTGGTCGGCCTGATGCAGTTCTTTCCCGTCGTGCTGCTGGCGCTGGTGATCGGCCAGACCGCCGATCATTTCGACCGCCGCGCCGTCGCCGGCGCTTGCCAAGTGGTCAAGGCGATCTGCACCTTCCTGTTCGCGCTCGGCACCTTGCAGGGCTGGATCGATCGCGGCTCGATCCTGACCCTGATCCTGATCACCGGAACCGCGCGCGCCTTCGAGGCGCCGACGTTGCACACGATCGTGCCAGGCATCGTACCGCGCCCGCTTCTGCCGCGCGCCATTGCCGCTTCCGCGACGGCGCAGCAGACCGCGATCATCTGCGGCCCGGCGCTCGGCGGCTTTCTCTATGTGCTCGGGCCGGCGGTGGTCTACGGGCTGTGCACGGCGGTTTTCATCACCGCCTGCATCCTCATCAGCTTCGTTCAGGGCAGGCACCGCGCCGAGCAAAAAAAGCCTGTCAGCGTCGAGACGCTGTTCGCCGGCTTTAGATACATCCGCGACAACCCGATCCTGCTAGGCGCCGTCTCGCTCGATCTGTTCGCCGTACTGTTGGGCGGCGTCACCGCGCTGTTGCCGATCTATGCCCGCGATATTCTCGGCACCGGTCCGTGGGGGCTTGGGCTTTTGCGCTCGGCGCCGGCGGTCGGCGCGCTCAGCATGTCGGTATTTCTGGCGCGCCATGCCATCGAGCGCCGCGCCGGGCTTCTGATGCTGGGCACGGTCTGCATATTCGGGATCGCCTCGATCGTGTTTGCGCTATCGACCTGGATTGCGCTGTCGTTCGCAGCCCTCATCGTTTACGGCGCCGCCGACGCCATCTCCGTGGTGATCCGCCAGTCGCTGGTGCAGACGCGCACGCCACACGACATGCTTGGCCGGGTCATGTCGGTGAATTCAATGTTCTCAGGCTCCTCGGGCACGCTCGGCGAATTCCGCGCCGGCGCGCTTGCCGCCTGGATCGGCGCGGTGCCGTCGGCGCTGATCGGCGGGGTCGGCGTGATTTTGATCGCGCTGACCTGGTTCCGGCTGTTCCCGGCGCTGCGCGGCATCGAACGGCTGACCGGCGAGACCGGCGAGCGCTTCCCGGGCGAGGCCCTCACGGCGGAATGACGCAGCTCAAGCCGCCGGCAAACCTGCTATCCTGATTGTATTAGGCCTACCAAAGGCGCGCGGCACTGCAAGACCGACCCGCCGACCGAAATAACTTGCGCCAATCAGGGAAGGGATCACGCATGAAAAAGCTGCTTCTTGTCGCCGTGGCCGCGATCGCCGCCGTGCTGTCGGGCTCAGTGCTTTACGCAGACGATTATCCCAGTCGGCCGGTCACCTTTACTGCCGTGTTCGGGCCCGGCAGCGCCAGCGACACCATCTGCCGCATCGTCGCCGATCCGCTCGGCGCGGCGCTCAAGCAACCGGTCGTCGTCGAGGATCGCCCCGGCGCGGACGGCGCGGTGGCCGCGCTTTACGTGCACCACCAGCCGGCCGACGGCTACAACCTGTTGATGGCGACCAACTCGCCGCTGTCGGCCGATCCGTTCCTGCACAAGGACATCAACTACGATGCCATCAAGGACTTTATGCCGGTCACCCGCGTCGGCAGCTTTACCTTAATGCTGGTGGTCGATCCGAAATTGCCGATCCACTCGGTCAAGGAACTGGTCGATTACGCCAAGGCTAATCCCGGCAAGCTGACCTACGCCAGCGGCAACACCGCGGGCATCGTCGGCATGGAGACCATCAAACGCTGGGCTGAGATCAGCATCCTGCACGTGCCGTACAAGAGCACGCCGCCGGCGCTCGAGGATATCATCGGCGGCCGCGTGTCGATGATGTTTGCCGACTTCACCACCGCCATGCCGCATGTCGCAGCCGGCACGGTGCGGCCGATTGCGGTCTCGCGCATCAAGCGCAGCTCGCTGTTCCCGGAACTTCCGACCGTGGACGAGGCCGGCATCAAGGGCTTCAATCTCGACGCTTGGGCCGGTCTGGTCGCGCCGACCGGTACGCCGCCGGACATCGTCGCCAAGCTCAACACCGCGCTACGCCCGATCATCGACAGTCCGGAGGTGCAGAAGAAATTCAAGAATGTCGGCTTCGAGGGATTTTCTTCTACCCCGCAGGAGCTGGGTGACTTCATAAAGGCTCAGCTGGTCGAGTGGCAGAAAATGATCAAGGATGCCGGCATCCAGTCGGATTAGTTTGGCAGCGCGCGTCAAAGAAGCGCGAAGATCGAAAGCACCAAAGCCGGCGGCATAACGACGGCGCCGAGGCGAAGAAAACGCCAGGCGCCGACGTCGAGCCCTTCGCGCCGCAGCACGACCAGCCACAGGATCGTCGCCAGCGAGCCGGTCACGGACAAATTCGGACCAAGATCGACGCCGATCAGCATTGCGCCAACGACGTGAGACGGGAGCTGGTCGGCAGCGACCACGGAGCCGGCAATCAAGCCGACCGGAAGGTTGTTCATCAGGTTCGACGCCAGCGCGGCGACAACGCCCGCGCTCCATGGGGCGGTCGTGCCTGCGCGCGCGACGTCGACATGCATGAGCCCGCTCAGCGCGGCAATGACTCCGGTGTGATCGAGCGCTTCCACCAGAACGAACAAGCCGGCGACCAGCGGCAGCACGCTCCATGAGACGCCTTTCAGTACCGGCCACGGCGACTGGCGGTTCAATGCCAGCACGATCGCGGTGGTCGCTGCGCCGCTGACCAAGGTCGGCAAGCCGAGCTGCACGTTGAACGCCGAGCAACACAACAGCACAGCGGCAACCGCGCCGATGCCGCCCATGGTGAGGCGCCCGCCGTGGCCGAGCGGCGGTCGGACCGACGTCGCCGCGATCTGCTCCGCCGCCAGGGCGCGACGCTGCATCAGCCGTAACGCCAGATAGGTCACGGCAATCGCCATGACCGACGGCAGCCCGAATTGCTCAAGCCACGCCGCGAGATGTGGCATGTGGCCTGCGAACACCACCAGGTTGGCCGGATTGGAAATCGGCAGCACAAAACTCGCCGCGTTGGCAATGAAGGCGCAAACCAACAAATACGGCAGCGGCGTCGCGCCCGCGGCCCTGGTCGCGGCATAAACCGCAGGCGTGAGAACGACGGCGGTCGCGTCGTTCGACAGCAGCACCGTGACCACGGTGCCGACCGCATAGACCAGCGCGAATAGCCGCTGCGGCGAGCCGCGCGCGTGCGCAACGGCGAGCGCCGCCAGCCAATCGAAGACGCCTTCCTGGCGCGCCACCTCTGCGATCAGCATCATGCCGGCAAGGAAGAAGTAAACGTCCAGGCCCTTACGCACACCGGACCATGCATCGATCCACGGCAACAGCCCAAACGCGACCAGCAAGACGGCACCGGCCACTGCCCAGATCGCTTCCGGCAAGCGAAACGGCCGCGCAATGACGCCGGCCGTCGCCACGGCGGCGATGCCCTATGCCGCGACAGCACTTCCGTCTACGGCAATGGACACCGCGTGCTCCCCCTATGCCGGTGCAACCATTCGGCGGTGAGCGCGGTACGCATTCGGCTCCGCTCGGCTTTCGTGAGAGTGAGACGTTAGCCCATTGGTCCTAACCCGCCTGCTGCCGCACCACCAACACCGAGCAGGCGGCGTAGCGCACCACGTGGCCGGCATTGGAGCCGAGGAAATAGGTGCGCACGCCAGTGCGGTGCGAGCTCATGACGATCAGGTCGGCGTGCATGCGCTTGGCCTCGTCGAGGATTTCACGGTCGACATTGCCCTGCAGCACGGCGGTGGAAATCTTGTCCGGCGCCAGTCCGGTTTCCTTGGCGACGATGGCGATCGCTTCCTCGGCCGATGCGCGTTGCTGCGCCTCAAAATCGGGTGGCACGTATTCGGCGAGCATCACCGGCGTCGTCGGCAAGACGTTGACCAAGCGGATCGAGCCATTCGATTCCTTGGCCATCATCAGAGCGGTAGCGATGGCGGGCTTGGCCAGCTCGACATCGGCAAGATCGATTGGCACCAGGATGCGTCTATACATGTCCCCACCTCATAAACCTCAATCCGTCGCCGCGGCGATCAGCTTCGGCGTGACGAAGCGCTCTAGCCGCCCAGCGTGCCGATGCACTCTCGACCAGTCGTCGAAAGCAAGATCGATGACGACAAGGCCCGAGGTCGGCAATTTTTCCGCCACCCGCTCGCGCGCGTCGACGTCGCCCGACGCTATCAGCTGCACTGCGACGTCTTGCAGCCCGGGATTATGGCCGACAATGAGCAGGCTATGCGCGCCGCGCGTTTCGCTGATGATCTTGAACAAGGCCTCGGTCGTGGCGTCGTAGATGCGCTCGTCGTTGACCAGCCGCGGCGCCTTGGCAAAGGCCGGCGCCATCAGCGCCCAGGTTTCCTGGGCGCGCTTGGCCGGCGACACCAGCGCCAGGTCAGGAGTGAGGCCGTGGCGGGCCATATAGGTGCCGATCACGGGCGCGTCGGCGCGGCCGCGCTTGGTCAATTTGCGGTCGCGGTCGCGTTGGCCGGGCTCGGCACGCTCGGTTTTGGCATGGCGCAACAGCATCAGACGGCGCATGGCGGCAATGTCGCTTTCTGAGCCGAGGGAGTCTAGTGTGCGCCCCGCAGCGGCAGACCGGAACGGCTTTTGGACATGAGCGAGACCGATACCACAGCCTATGGCCAAAGCTGGTACGCCGCCACCATGGTGGATGCGCCGCGGCGGCCGGCGTTGCACGTCGACCTCGATGTCGATGTCTGCGTCATCGGCGGCGGGCTTGCCGGGCTGACGACGGCGCGGGAATTGGCGCGGTCCGGCTGGTCGGTGGTTCTGTTGGAGGCCGGCCGGCTGGCGGCGAGCGCGTCAGGCCGCAATACTGGCTTCGTGCTGCCGGGTTTTGCCGCCGACGCCGAAAAGCTGATCGGCCGCATCGGGTTCGAGCGCACCAAGTCGTTGTGGGCGCTGTCCCAGGCCGGGCTCGATTACGTCCGCCGCGCCGTCAAGGACGAAGGCGACGCCGGCATCGATCCGCAGCCCGGCTGGCTCTACGTGTCCAAGGTCGACAATGGCGACGAGTTCTTGGGTCTGGTGCGGCTACTCAACGATCTGGGCTGCGAGATCGAAGGCTGGCCGACCGACCGCGTGCGCGCCGTGCTGCACAGCCAGCGCTACTATCACGCCATCAATTATCTCAACGCCATCGCGATCCATCCGCTCAATTACGCGCTGTCGCTCGCCGCGGCGGCGGAACGCGACGGCGCGCGTATTTTCGAAGGCACGCCGGCGCTGTCGATCGATCCGGCCGGCGTGCGCAAGCGCATTGTCACGCCGGGCGCGCGGCTGCGCGCCAATCACGTGGTACTCGCCGGCAATGTGCAGATCGGCGGCCTGATGCCGCAGATCGGCTCGACGCTGTTGCCGATCACGACTTATGTCATCACCACCGCGCCGCTCGGCCAAAAGCTGGGCGAGATCGTCGGCTATCCCGGCGGCATCAGCGACACCAATCTCTCCGACAATCACTACCGCATCGTCGGCGGCGACCGCTTGATGCTGTCGGGCCGCTCGACGACCTGGGCGCGCAATCCGCGCCGCTACGTGCGCGCGCTGCAGGCAGACATCAAAAAGACCTATCCGCAACTCGGCGAGGTCGCCGTCGATTACGCCTGGGCTGGAACGCTTGGCAACACCGTGCACCGCATGCCGCAGATCGGCGAGCTCGGATCCGGCGTCTGGCTCGCGTCCGGCTTCGGCGGCCACGGGCTCAACACCACCGCCATGGCCGGCACTCTCATCGCCCGCGCCATTGTTGAAGGCGACCAGACCTGGCGGCAATTCTCGCCGTTCGAATTGGTGTGGGCCGGCGGTGTCGCGGGCCGCGTCGCCATTCAGATGCGTTCCTGGATCAAACGGTACCGCGACCGCATCGCCGAGCGCCGGGCGCACGCCCGCGAAATCGCGCACCGCCAAGCGCGCGACGCCGAACTTTTGGCGCAGGAGGCTGCGCGTGCGCGGGAAGCCGCCGCGCAGGCCGAGGCCGCGCGACATGCCGTTGTCGAGGAAACGCCGCGCTATGCCGAGCCCGTCGTTGCCGCCGAAGCCGAGCCGCTCGGCCGGCCCGCGGCGGGGCGGCATCGGGCAAGGCGCCGCAAGCGGCGCGAGCGCAGCGAAGGCGTGAGCTGATTTTTAGCGGAGCATGATCTTTTCGGAAAACCGGCCTCCACTTTTCCGGATCATGCTCAAATTTTCTCGAAATGAATCTGCTCGGCCACCGCCGTCCATTTGGCGATGTCGTCGATCAATCGCTGCTTGAATTCGGCCGGCGTCGACGGCGCTGGTTCATTGCCGAATGTGTGCATGCGATCGACCGTCGCCGGGTCTTTGAGAATGCGCACCGTTTCGGCGTTGAGCCGGTTGAGGATCGACTCGGGCAGCCCGGCCGGCGCCACCAGGCCCTGCCAGGCGCTGACGTCAAAACCCGGCACGCCGCTTTCGGCGATGGTTGGCGCCGACGGCAGCGCGAAATATTCCTTGGCGCTCGATACCGCCAGCGCGCGCAGCTTTCCGTTGCGGATGAATTCCATCATGGTCGCCGGCGGATCCATCATGAAATCGAGCCGGCCGCCGACCAGCTCCATCACCGCCGGCGCGCTGCCGCGATAGGGCACGTGCAGCACCTTGATCTTGGTCTCGATGGCGAACAGCTCGATGGCAAGATGCGGTCCTGAGCCGACGCCAGGCGTGCCGTAGAGTAGCGGATTTGGCCTTTTGCGCGCGGTCGCGATCAGTTCGGCGACGCTCTTGATGCCGCTGTCGACATTGGTCGCCAAGACATACGGATATTCGGAAGCGAGCGTGATCATGGTGAAATCGTCGACGGAGCGGTACGGCAGATTGGCAAACGTTGCGGCGGCGCTGGCGTGGCCGGAAGGGATGACGCTCAGCGTGTAGCCGTCGGGCGCGGCGCGCGCGACCTGCGCCGCCGCTGCAGTGCCGGAGGCGCCGGGCCGCGGCTCGACGATCACCGCTTGGCCGAGCGAGCGTGACAGACCGTCAGCGATGAGGCGGGCGATGACGTCGGACGGCCCGCCGGCCGGGAAGCCGTGAATGATGGTGATGGTGCGCGTCGGCCAATCCGACTCGGCAGAAGCCTTGCCGGCCAGCGAAAGACCCGCAAGCCCGCCGAGCACTGCGCGGCGCGTGAGCTTTTTGGTCATTGCGTCCTCCCGATGCAGCCCAGATGCGGCGCAGCGAAATCCGGCAATCCGAGCGTCGGCCGCTCCGTCGGTCCCGCATAGCGCTGCGCTCCATGCGGGCTACGTTATTCACCGTCCGTCGTGCCACGCCATGCATAGGCCGCATTAGCGGCCGTCTCTTCTTGCCATAAACGCCAGACGCTCGAATAGATGAACGTCCTGCTCGTTCTTGATCAGCGCGCCGTGCAGCGGCGGGATGAGTTTTTTCGGGTCGCGCTCGCGCAGCGTCTCGACCGAAATATCCTCGACCATCAGGAGTTTCAGCCAGTCGAGCAGCTCCGACGTCGACGGCTTCTTCTTCATGCCGGGCACCGTGGGGTAGACGATATCGTAATATAAACATTATCCCACTTGGCCGATGGCAAGCAGCAGCGTGATAACTAATTCTCTGACCGCTCGATTACAATGCTATCTTGGTGATTCCCCTTTGTGCGCGCGGTCCCATTCCTGATGCGCCATGGTGCGGCCGATGGCTCGTGCCAACTCTAGCCAAGCTTTTTGGTGGCATGGGTGTTCCAAGCTCCGTGGATCGGACGGATCGAGCCGAAGCATAACGTCTGGCGGCCTGCGACCCGGAGTTTTATTCTTGCCGCTACTCATGCCATCCCCTTGGCGTTTATCGACGGGCGTTCCAGTGCGCTTCCGGTATCTGCGAACAAAACAAGAACATTGTCAAGATCAGTGGCGATACTTTACTTTTTCATAGGAAATGTGCATCATACTTAAATCGATTGCCAAACTAAGAGATTCGCATGACTGACGCAGAGATAGTTGCGGCGTTTTGGTCCACGATGTTCAAGGACACGAAGCTGACGTTCTGGAAACGGCTCCAGAATGCCATGGAATGGGCCTACGAGGACTCCTACCAATCGGTGATCAATGATCCCCGTGTCTTGGAGGATCAGCGCGGGGCAAATCTGCTCGATCAGAGGTTCTACGTTGCCGAGACCGCGTTGCAACGTGCCGCAAGCGAAACCGGGCTTGTATCAACCGGTCAAAAGATCAGTATCAATGGTTGGAACTACACGCTCGTGCGTGGCGGCGGCGTCACGATGGTGCAGTCCTACGTGCAGACTCCGGCGGACCTCGCGCGCCCCGCTAAGTTCCGTGAGGCACATTCTGCGGTCAACACCTTCTTGAGCGCACCTCAGTTTGACTTGGGTGACGTTGATCCCGATGTCTTTTCTGTCGCGTCCATCAATGGAATCATCATTCATGGTCCGGTCGGAAAAAACTTCGACCAGGAAAGTCAGCGGCTCGGGTTCCTGAATTTCGCTGTCCCAGACGAAACCTACAGGACGTGGGGTCTCAACTTCTCTGTCTTGGAAATCATAGCCCGCTTTGAGCATGCCGAAATAGGCGTTGAGACTCCACAACGTGATATTGCGCGCCCGCTCATCAAACGCCCCGCGAAAAAGAAGGGCGAGACGGAGGAATAAATGACCATAGGTACTCATGGATTCGTTGGCGCGCGTCTGACGGAAGCGCGCCAAGCATTTGGCTTGACCAAAGTCGCTCTGGCAGAAATGGTCAACGTCTCACCCGTCGCCATCACTCAATACGAAAATGGTCCACAGTCGCCGCGCGCCGACGTGATGGACAGGCTGTGCGATAAGTTGGGATTCCCGAGATCTTTCTTTCTCAATCGTCCTGCGCAGGACGAAGATAGCCCATTGTTTTGGAGGTCTAATGCTAGCGCGACAAAGGTCGCGAGGGAGCGCTGTTATCCCCGGCTCCGCTGGTTGAAGGAGATAACAACTTATCAGAAGGAATTCCTCGAATTTCCAAAGCTGGACCTTCCGCGCTTTCACATACCTGATGATTTTAAGTCGCTAACCTTCTCCGAGATTGACCATCTTGCCCAAGAATGCCGTGATTGGTGGAATTTTGGCGTTGGACCAATTCCAGACCTGCTTTTGGAAATGGAGAACAGCGGTATAGTGACTGCTCGTATCAATGTAGCTGCGGATTCCCTCGATGCTTTTTCTCAATGGTCGTATACTTATGAAACGCCGTTTGTAATTTTGGGAAGAGACAAGGCCAGCGCCGTCAGATCACGATTTGATGCAGCACATGAGCTATTTCATTTGTTGCTTCATAGGAAAGTGGACCGCCGACGCGTCAAGAGTACTTCGGATTGGAAGCTGCTTGAAGGTCAGGCTCACCGATTTGCGGCAGCCTTTCTACTTCCCGCAAAGAGCTTTGTAGATGAGTTGTGGGCTCCAACGCTGGATGGAATGCTGTCGCGGAAAGAGCGATGGAAGGTTTCCGTCGCGATGATGATCGTTCGGTGCGAACATTTAGGAATTATAAGTGCGGATCAGACAAAACGGTTGTGGATCAACTATAATCGCCGCGGTTGGCGCGGCGAGGAGCCGCTCGATAACATTCTGAAATTTGAAGAACCACGCCTGTTACGTCGAGGCTTCGAAGCGCTAGTAGACGAGAACGTGCGCTCAAAGGGACAAATCATTGATGATCTATGTTTGCCCGCTCGCGAGATTGAAAAACTAAGTTCTCTGCCCGCTGGATACCTTTCCGGGAGCGAAGCCGAAGTGAAGGCGTTCCCAAAGTTAAAATCGGCCGAATCTGCGGCAAGGCTTGAATCTGCCAATGTCGTTTCGCTTTGGGACCGGAAGAAGCTTACTTAGCTTTCTTCCAGCGGGCATCGGCGGCTTTTGCGGCGGTCGCCTAGCCTCCACGAAATTGTGGATACCCCAAGATAAGGAAGGTCGTTTAGCCGACCCCCGCTCATTATGGTGACTCAACGTAGTAGGAGGCTGCTCAATGCAGTACTTGCGGACCCGGCTAGTGAGCAAAGAGGATTGGCAGGCGGCGCATGCACGGACGGGATCAATCTATTTCATTCGTGATCGTGACCACGATTGCATCAAAGTCGGTCATTCCAAAGGCCCGGTAGGGCGACTTCAGGCGTTGCAGGTCGGAAGTGCCGGGCGCTTAGCTTTGATCGGGGTGATTGCAGCGCCCATTGAGATCGAAAAGCATGTCCATTTTCAATTGATGGAGGGCCGCACGCACGGAGAATGGTTCTGGGATCGTGGCGTGACGACGCAATGGCTCATGGACATGACGCAAGGCGAGCCAATATGCCGTCACGTGTGGGCCCTCGTACCCGGAACGGAAGTATTTCGGGATTGGAACGAGGCGACAAAGAGTCACACGAAGCATGTTTGGAACGCGACGGCTCGCGCGTGGGAGCCGCCGTTCGCACGGCCTGAGTGAGTCCCCTGATAAACAATAAGCGTCCCGCGACAGGTACCCGCGCTAGTGCGCAACGGTCCCGTTACAGGTAACCCAAAGGCCCCCTTTAGAATGACTGACCCTAAAGGGGCGCAGTCAAAGATCGAAATGTCAAACATCGAAATGTCGAAGATGATTAATGTTGAGCACATCAAGGCCCGCACCAGCTAACTTACCTGCCAGTGTGAAGTCGTCGGTCAACACTAGCTTATCAACCGCCGACAAAACCGTCGCGCAATCTGCCAAACCAATAATCGGATAATTCGCGTTTGAAGCAGCGTTCTGGGAAGTCGAAAAAACTTCAAAGAACTTGTCGATCATACTTCTGAGGCAATTGGCAAGTGCCCTATGCTCGCCTTCTGAAAAAATTTGCCTGGCTAAATTGTCGACTTCGGTGAGGATATTAGGGGTGGTAAAACGACGATGAAAAGTCATAATGACTCTTTGTACCAGCTCGTAATCCTCAACCGTGAATTGGCGCGTTCTATTGGATTTTTCAATGCGAGACTTGTCGTAATTACCAACCGCGATCAGCAACAGCAAATTTGTGTCGACGAGAACACCCTTGCTGATGTATTTCAAAATGAGATCGTTTGGATAATCAGGCATCGTGAAAATTATTTGTTCTTCATCGATATGACGTTTCCATTTTCATCTATGGAAAACTCTTTGTTTTGCCTCACCGATCCAACAATAGGAGATGTTGTGTAGCTAAGTGTGATGAACCAGGAATTGGTCGCTTGATTTAATCTAGTTTCTTCCAACCGCAGATCGTACACCTTCATTAAGTCCGGAAATGACTGCGTGTAGTGAACTGCCGCGTTCACTGCTTGTGTCACATTAATGGCCATGTGGTTTTTGTCCTCTTCTAAAACTCGCCTGCCGCGGTATGTCCACTAACCATCAGAAGTACTCGACGGCTACCAGTGGAAGGGCGTACTCATATTTCCACCTTTACTGCGGTGTTGGCCCCGCTGGCGGGCTAAGGGTCTGCTCTCTAACAGTTGTTCCAGGATTTGACTCAAGCGGATGCGAATTTTTGAAGATTGCGAAGTAAACAACTAGGAGGATGACCAAAAAGGCTACCGCGTGGGGCGCCATCCATAGCTTTCCCAAGATCGTATACATCAGCCAATATCGCCCCCTGGTAAGAAGCTTGAACTTCCCGCTGTATTGATCCTGAAAGAGGTGAGGTTTGCTGACTATTTCTTTGTAGTAGTCAATGTTCTCATGATTGATAGGGCATTCATCCAAAGCCAGTTGATATCGCTTTTCGAGTTCGATTAATGCCGCTTTGGCTTCATCCGCGCCTTTAGCGATATCGATGTTCTTTAATTCATGATGGATAGTGGCAATCTTGCGCGCGCACTGATGTAACAATTCACCCTGATGAAAAAAATTCTGAGCACTATCGATTAAGCTCGTGAATATAACGAAAACCGATAGCACTACCGAGAGGTGGTCCCACTTCCTGAGACAGCCGGCTAAGGTGGGTTCGCCGATGCAGAGGACGACCCACCATGAGGACGCGGAGACGGTTTTCGGCTGAGTTCAAAGCCAAGGTGGCACTTGAGGC
>Ga0181518_10003826_pt1 | contig 13690 bp, 16 predicted proteins | sample PEATcosm2014_Bin_28_FD_119751 | JGI IMG/M metagenome (GOLD analysis project Ga0181518, IMG submission 119751) | Peatland microbial communities from MTU Mesocosm Facility, Houghton, MI, USA - PEATcosm2014_Bin01_60_metaG | ecosystem: Environmental > Terrestrial > Soil > Wetlands > Peat | place... | reverse complement strand
CATTGCAGCTCAGCCCGACATGATGTCGGGCTTGTCCATCGGACGCATGCGTCCGCGAGGCTGAGCCCCACCCACCGAACGAGGCCGCCGCGGAAGTCTTCGAGGCCGCGGCAACGGGCGGCGCCGGATGGTGGATGAGCTGTTGAACGTCGGTCGAATGGCAGTGGCGGCGACGGGTGATGCTTGGGGTCGGCGCTGCGGCTGGGGTCGCCGACGTCGGCGGACGTCAACCGGTGGGCGGTCGCGTATGGCGGAGCGAACTGAAGCGCGCGAAGTCGCGATCGACAGCGACGACTTGACAACCGTGTTCGACGGCCACCGCCGCGATTACGGCGTCGGCGATCAGGTCGCCCGAGGCGTCCGCCTCGTCGCACAGGCTGCGTAGCAGCGTGAGGTGGCGTGGTCCTGGGCCGACCGTGAGATGCCGCGGTTGAGCGCGGGTGGCGTCGATGAACGCAAACGCTTCGGGACGGGGTGTCGGGACTTCGAAGATCCGGCGGTTGGTCGCGAGGCGCAGGAAGGCGGCCCAGACGAGCACCGGCACGGCAAAGCGCTCTTCGCCGGTGAGCATCTGATCGAACCATCGGCGCACCGGCGCGCGGTGGGGGTGGTCGTCACGGTGCGCTGCCTGGACGATGTTGACGTCCAGTAGCAGCACTCGATCAACGCCGTTTTTCGAGCTCCACGCCGTCGTCGAGGCCCGCGATAAGAACTCGATTGGAGCTCAGGCCGACGCCAGGCCGCGGGCCCGTACCGCCACGGAAGATCGGGGCCGGCGGTGCTTTGCGCGGTCGCTCGGCTTCGTTTAGCTCGCGGTGGATGGCAGCGTCCACGAATTGCCCAAGCGTTTGGCCGCGTTCGCGAGCACGGCGTTTGGCAGCCTCCAGCGATTCGTCAGAGACGGAGATCGTGGTGCGCATGATGCCTAGCGTACGGCATCAAGAGCATCACTGACACAGGAAGACAGTCGCAGCGCACGCCGCTGCCGCGTTCTGCGCAGCGGCGGGGCGACCTTTCACCAGCTCGCGAACTCCCAGCGCTGATCGCGCGCTGGCCGGCGATCCCGTGCCGCGCCCAGAGCACGCGGCTGCCGCGCGGATGATCGCCGCCGGGCTCCTTGAAGAGCGCGCCATTTACGACGACGAAGGCGAGCTCGTCGCTCTCTTCGAACCCGCCACCGAACGACTGCTCGTCTACGACGCCCACCGACCGGGGGAGCGGCGATGAGCTGGCACGGAGCGCAATCCGTCGCCGAGCTCCTCATCACGGCGCGGGCGCTGGAGCAAACCGTGGCCACGCCACGACCGAGGAGGGGCGGTGTCAATAGCAGGCCGGTCGGTTGGCCTGGGTAACCGGACTGGGCGCAACGGGATGCTGCAGCCGCTGTACAGCGGCGTCATCCACGAGCTCGTCGCCGAGACGCTCGCCGGGGAGCGGATGTCGACTCCGTGATGGTGTAGGTGTTGACGGACACGCAGGATGGTGATGACGGCGCCATCGAGCGTGGTGTTCTGGGTCGGAAACGACCGAACGAGCGTGCCCCATTCTGCGTCCTGCGCCGCTAACCAACCCCACGCAGGAACCCGAGCCGCGGTCCGCGAGCGAGCGCCGCTCAAGCCAGACGCCATTGGACCAGGCGCGAAACGCTGCACGAGCATGCCATCACACAAAGCACGCTGCTGGTCAGTCGGGTACAGGCAATAGCGAAATCCACGCTTCACCCCCTGACAGTAGCCCCCAGCACGGACGCAACCGCCAACGTCCCGCCGATTCCGCCGCGCCCTCAAGGACCGGGGCTTCCTCGGCGGCCCCAGGTGAAGAACATCCGTGCGAAAGGGCACGGTAAGGGCCGATGGGTGGGCGGCTGGGCGGAGGATTGCCGGTTGTGTCCGGCGGTGGCCAGGGGACGCGCGACGCGTGGCGGTTCCGCCGATCCGGCGATTACGCTTGCGTGATGTCATCCACTGTTAGCGAAGTTCAGACAGAGCTGCTGCGCGAGCAGCTGATCCGGGCGTTTCTGGCGATGCTCGACGACGCCACAGGGCTCCAGGATTCGGCCTATGTGGAGCAGCTCGCCGCGACTCTGCTGGTACCGCTGGAGCAGTTCGAGATGCCCCAGGAGGTGGCGTCCGCGCTTCTTGACGCGATCGAGGCGCGTGGCGATGTCGATGCTGCGGGATTGCTCGCTGCGCTTGGCGTACTTGCCGCCGAGCCGTTGGCGGGGCGCTCGCGGGCGGGTGTGCAGCGGCTCGCCGACGAGGGGATCGTCTCGCCGATCGCGGCCGCGGTCGGGATGCTCGCCGTCGTGGACGCGGTGCAGATCGACGGTCCGGACGCCCAGTTGCTGGTCGTGCTGCTACGCCGACCTGGCGCACGGGAGGTCCAGGCGGCGCTGCTGGGGATCGAGCATCACGACACGGGCGACGTGCTGGTGCATTGCGCGCTGACGCCGCCGACGTCGATCGCGGCCGTACGCGAGCTGCTGTCAGACGGCGTGGACTACGGGGACGCGCCCCTGCCGATCGCCGCTGAGGAGCTCAGCGCGCGTGTTCTCGCGGCGGCGCGACGCGCGGTCGACGCAGAGGTCGCGCTCGGGCACGAGGCCGGGCCGGCGTGGGTGATCGTGTCGCGCGCGCTGATCGGCGATCAGACCAATGCGCCGCGGCCAGCGGTACGCGCGCCGTGGGACGACGACCCGCAGCTGCTCGACGACGAGGACCCAGACGACGACGAGGACGAGGACGAGGAGGGCTTGCGGCGCGAGATGGACTTGCTGCTCGAGGAGTTCGAGCAACACGTGGGCGCGACCTACCCGCCCGATGGGGTGGTGTGGGTGGACGGTGACTGGGTGGCGTCCTCGATGCTGCAATACAAGGGCGACTATGCCGACGGACGCCTGTGCCATTGGACGCGCACGGATCTGGCGGGGTATCTGCTCGACTATTTCCCGCGGAAGGTCACCGTCGAGGAACAGTCTTTGCCCGCGGTTCCCGAGTGCGCTGGCGCGTTCTTGGGATTCCTGCACACGCGCGGCAGCCTCTCCGGCGAGCCGCTCGACGAGCTCGTACACGCCTGTAAGGACTTGCGCGGCCAGTTCCTGCAGCGCGCCCGCGACAGGTCAGGGTGGAGCATGACGAAGTCGATCCTCATGCAGATGCTCGCCGAAGGGGTCGACCCAAGCGCGCCGGGCGCCATGGACGCCTGGATCGCCGACTTCAACGCCAGATCACCCGAGCAGCGCGACGCGATCATCGGCAGCGCCCCCGAGCGCATGATCCACGCCGCGGCACCCGGCCCCGCCACCAAGCCTCGCGCGCCCAAACAGCGCACCCAGCGCCGCAAGGCGCAACGCAGCGCGCGCAAACGCAACCGGCGCTGACAACCCCAAGGGTCACGGTGGTGGACGCGAAGGATGGGGCCGGTTGAGCTGCTTACATCGAAATCGAAGGTGATCACATTGAAATCACGCCAGGATTGACTTCGGTAGGATGGATCGATGACCACGGCCACCAGCACCGGAGTCCGTCCGGTCGAGCACCCTCGGTTGAGCTTGGGCGAGTACCTGGCACTGCAAGCCGATTCCGGCTGGTCGCTGCCCATCGAGTTCATCAACGGTGAGGCGGTCGTGACTCCTCCGTTGGCCGTCGAAGTTTCCGACACGCAGGGTGAGTTGTTCGTCGCGTTACGCATGTGACAGAAGGAGACGTCGGCCGGCGGACTGCTGGCCCAGGATGTGCTCGTGGCACTTCCCGATGGGACTCACTCAGCGCCAGACATCTCCTTCTGGACGGCGCCACGACACCCTGAGAACCGGCACGGAGTTGTCGATGTCGTCCCCGACCTGGCGGTCGAAGTCCTGTCCCCGCGCACTCGCGCCAACGACCTCGGCGCCAAGCGCGCCGCGTACATGCGTGTGGGGGTGCGCGAACTGTGGCTGGTAGACTCGCCGGCGCAGACCGTAATGCGCGTGTGCCCGTACACCACCGAAGTGATCCTGACAGGCCATGACCAACTCCAGAGCGAGCTGCTGCCCGGCTTCTCGCTTGACATCTCGACGGTTTTCGACGCGCAGGCATGACACGACTGGCCGACCACCAGCCCGACCCGGCAGCCTCAACGGGCCGCCATCCGTCCCGGGCCACGAGTGTCAGCCCCGGCAGCTAGAACCCGTCCCTTTCCTCGCATAGCGTTGTGAACGGCGCGGTGGTCGCTTCTCGGCGGGCCCGCTCGCAGGTATGAGCGTCCGCAAGCGGCGGTCGGCTGGGGCTGGGCCCTATCGCCGGTCGGGTATTTCGCCCGAACGCGCCGAGCGTGAAGCGTCCGGCCCCGTTCCCGGCGTCCCCAGACGATGGCGCCGCGCATCCCGCGCGACGCGGAGCCAATGATCACGCGACTGGATGAGTGGAGGGGAGATTGAAGTCAAACTCCTCGACATCCTTGTGCATGTGGTACCTCATGTCGTGCTTCGTACGAGTATCACACTTGTCGTACGACTCGGCCGGATTTGGCTGGCACCCTAATCAATAATCAGCGGCCAAGACCATTCCGTTCACAACGCTATGCGAGGAAGCGGGAACCATAGAGGATTTCGTTTGTGGCTTCGGTCAGGGCATCGACGTGGTCTCCAGCGAGCGTGCCGCGGTCAGACATGAAGTACACGAGATCTTTGGCGCAGGTCGGCGCGTCACCCAGCACGCCACGATCCTTGACGGCCCGTCGCGGCAGATGGTCAAGCAGATATGCCTGGATGTCTGCGACGGTCCAGTGGCCCAGCCGCCCGTCGCGCTCGGTCGCCTTCCACTCCAGCATCGAGCGGACGATCACGGGCCCCGTGCGCACCACCGGGCAGGCGGGGCAGATCGCGTGCTCGCTCTCCAGGTAGCGCTCGTACTCGGCCATCAGCGAGGCGATCGCCTTCTGGCAGCCATCGGGATCGCCGACATGGTCTACGACGAGGGCGGCCGCCGGCCCGTGGGCGTTGCGCTGCCCGCGGCGAGCGCTCATCTGCGTGACCGCCTGGCGCTGGTGAGCGAAGCCGCCCACTCCGGCGCGAGCTCGGCGAGGAGCTCGCGCGGAACGTCGATCCCAGCCTTGGCCAGATCGCCCACAACGCTGCACGCGTGCTCGATGGGAAAGTCAGGATCCCAGCTGAGAAGCAGCTCGTGGTTCTCGCAGCCCTGGCAGCGATAGAGCCCCGCGATCAACCCCAGCGCCGTGTCGAGCGCCGCCGCGATCATGCCAAGCTCGATCAGCCGTGCAAGCTCACGATCATGAGCCGCGACCGCCTCGCCAAGCAGTTCCCACGCCGCCTCTGTCGGATCGACGTACCCGCCTGGCTGGCGGCCTGCGCGCCCGTTCAGCTCATCGATCGACAGCGACCACAACTCCGATTCGACCTGCTCTGCGACCGCCTCGAGATCCGCGCGAGCGAGCTGCTCCCGCGCGACCCGCTCGGCCTCGGCACGCAGCTCAGGGCGAGAGCGCAACAGCTCCTCCAGCACACCGGCCAGCTCGACCGGGTCAAGCGTCGCTAGCGCCGACCGCTTATGCGATCGCGCTCTCGGCCCGGTCCGAGGCGCGCTCATCGCCTCGCGTCCTCGTTCCAGCCAGCTCGCTCACGCCACGACATGGTCCCAGAGGATGACGCACCCGACGGACGGACTGCCGAGGACGTCTGGGGCCGGCGAAAGGTCGCTCGGCCAGCGCGTCGCCTGCGGCGCGAACAGGTCCAGTTCAACCTAATTACTTGACATAGTCACCTTGGCCGGTAGCCTTCAGGCCCGTGAGTGCTGCTCGATGCACAGGCCGATTGTCGGTCACAGCGCCGTGGCGGTCGATGCGGCCCGGGTGCCGATGTCCGTCACCTTCGCGGGCTCTCTGAGCTGAGCCGCCGCCCGCAGTCCCGCAGGCGGCGGGGTGCGAGGGCCGGGCCGTGCATTCGCCGCCAGAGTGACCAGTCCAGAAGCATTTCGCGCGTCGCTGCCTCTTGATGGCGGCGTTTATGACGCAGCGGACGCAGCGCTCCCGAACGTCGGCGCGCCCGAGCGTGACCGCGCTCCTCCATGACCCCAAACCTGAAAGGTGTCACACACCGTGCTCCCAACGACCTACCCAACAGACCCAACAGGTTCTCGGCATCGTCGGCAGCGATTGCGCCGACTGGCCGGCGGTGCCGCCGCGGTTCTTCTCGTCGCCGTTCCGCTCGTTCTCACCGACGCCGGTTCGGCGCTGGCGGACACGCCGACGGCCCCGCCACCGGTCACGATCCTCACATCGCAGGGCCATATCGGCCGTGGCGACATCTTCATCACGCCGACCGGCGACACTGGAACGTATGCCAACGGCCCAGAGATCCTCGACAGCCACGGCGACATCGTCTGGTTTCATCCAATCCCGCAGGGCGAGACAGCGGCCGACTTCCGGACCCAGACCTACGACGGGCAGCCGATCCTCACATGGTGGCAGGGCACCGGGCTCGGCGGTCTCTCCAGCGGCACGGACTACATCTATAACGACCACTTCCAGCAGATAGCAGATCGCCACGGTCAACGCCGGCAATGGGCTCAGCGCTGACGGGCACGAGTTCCTGATCACCCCGTGGAACACGGCGCTGATCCTCTCCTACACCACGGCGACAGCGAACCTGACGTCGATCGGGGGCGCGCCGGACCAGACCGTGATCAACGGCGTCGTCCAGGAGATCGACATCGCAACCGGAAAGATCCTCTTTCAGTGGAACAGTGAGGACCACGTCCCGTTCAGCCAGAGCGAGCAGCCGCTGCCGACGTCGCCGAGCACGCCGTGGGATTGGTTCCACATCAACGCAGTGCACCTCGACACCGACGGCAACCTGCTGATCGACGCCCGCGACACCTGGACGACCTATGAGGTCAGCCGTTACACCGGGAACATCATCTGGCAGCTCGGCGGCAAGGACAGCAGCTTCACGGTGCGGGCCGCACCGGGACAGGTGCTCGACAGCGCCGGCGAGATCTTCGCCTGGCAACACGACCCAGAGGCGCTCGGTAACGGTGTCTACACCTTCTTCGACAACGAGTCATCTGGAACGCCGCTCCACCCCTACAGCCGTGCAATCACGGTGAAGCTCGATCAGCAAACGCACGTCGCGACGCTGATCGCGTCCGATGCGCAGCCGGAAGGACTCTCAGCCCCGTCGCAGGGCAATGCGCAGACGACCCGCGAGGGGAACCTGTTCGTCGGGTGGGGGGCGCTTCCCTACGTCTCGGAGTTCAGTCCGTCCGGTCAGCTCATCTTCAACGCCGAGTTTCCGACCGGCGTGAACACCTACCGCGCCTACCTGCTGCCATGGGGGCGGGGATTCGGAGGTCACGGATTCAACAATGACGGCCGCCGCAGTCACGGCAGCGGCCCGGCCGGGCCGCAGATCGCGAGCATCCGGCGGTAACCGCCACCGCCGCCGACGCGCGTGTCGTGCGAGGTGTTGGAGGACCTGCTGGCGGCGTCGTTGGACGCCGCCCAGCGGGCTACCGCTTTGCCGCCCGGCCGCCGTGCGCCCTGGTGCCGGCGTGCGCTCGACCGCCGTCGGCGAACCCCGCGTCGCCGGCGGGCGGCGTCGCGGCCACGTCCGCCGCGGCCACGTCCGCCGAGGCCGACGCCGACGCCGACGCCGACGCCGAGCGAGCGTCTTCGGGCGACTCGAACAGCATCAGCACCACCCCGGCGCTGATCTCCCCCGCTTCGCGGTCGGCCGCGGCGAGGCGTTCCGCGCTTTCGCGCTCGATCGAGTCACACCGCTCGAGAAACCTCCCCAGCTCCGACGCCAGCTCGGAGAATCCGCGGCCATCCAGTGCAACCGATTGACGGCTGACGTGCGCGTCGACGCGATCGAATCCGCCTGACGACGCCGCCTGCGAGATGTCGCGTGCGATCTGCGCCAGCGTGGAGCTGAACAGCGTGTGCCTGATGACCTGGGGCACCTGTGCCCATGCCTTGTCGGTCACGAGCACCCTTCCGACGGCGCGGTAGTAGTGCTCGAGCGCCCCACGACGCGGGCTCGTGCTGGCCAGTTCGATCAGGCCGACGCGCGCGAGAAAGCGAACGTGGTAGCTCACATTGCCAAGCGGTGCCTCGATCTCTTCGGCGATCTCGCTCGGGCTGGCGATTCGGTTCTGGAGCACCCGGAGGATGTGGATCCTCAGCGGATGCGCCAAGCCCTTGACTAGGCGCGCGTCGTCGATCTCCGTGATCTGCTTCACATAGGCCCCCGGCCGTGGCAGTCTAGCCCCACCGTCCAACGTCCGCGTCACTACGACCGACAGCGTACCGGCGTAGCGAGCGTAGATTCGGTCTTCGCGCGTGATCCTATTCCTTCACCATCGCTATCGCACGACCGGCGGAGAGGAGCAAGCCGTCCAGGATCTGCTGTGGCTGGTGCGCGAGCATCTGGGCGAGGAGGCGGAGATGCTGGAGCGCCGATCCGAGCTCGTCGGCAGGACGGCCGCGGCGGCCGGCTTGATCGGCGGTGGGCTCAGGCCTCAGGAGGTCGCCGCGGCGGTCCGGCGCAGCGGCGCCCGGATCGTGCACGCCCACAACCTCCATCCGACATTCGGCTGGCGCTCGCTCGCCGCAGCGCGCTCCGCGGGAGCGGCCGTCGTCATGCACATTCACCAGTACCGGCTGGTGTGCGCGATCGGCGTGTGCTTTCGCGACGGCGCCCAGTGCACCCGCTGTCACGGCCGCAACACGCTGCCCGGGATCGTCCTCAACTGCCGCGGATCCCGGGTGCAGGCCGCCGCCTACGGCGCCGGCCTGATGCTCTGGCAGCGCAGGATGGCCGCGCAGGCCGCCGCGTTCGTCGTCCCCAGCAGCTTCGCGCACGAGCGGCTGCTGGGGATCGGAGCGCCGATCGGGCAGACCTTCGTCGTCCCCAACGTCACGCGCGAACAGGCCGGGGCGCCCCGGGACCGCACCCCAGACGGACCCGCGCTCCTGGCCGCGCGGCTGGTGCCCGAGAAGGGGATCGAGACCGCGATCGAAGCATGCCGGATCGCCGGCGTCAAGCTGGTCGTCGCCGGGGAGGGACCCGAGCGGGCACGCCTCCAGAACGATGCCGGCACGGTCACCTTCGCGGGGCACCTCGGGCATGAGGCGCTGTCGCGACTGCGAGCGACAGCTTCGGTCGAGCTCGTCCCGTCGCTGGCCGCCGAGACCTTCGGCCTCGCCGCGGCAGAGGCGATGGCCGCAGGTCTGCCGGTCGCAGCCTCACGGGTCGGCGCCCTACCGGAGCTGGTCCCCGCGGAATGGCTGGCGCCGCCCGGAGATTCGCGCGCCCTCGCGGCCGCGATCACGGCCATCCGCCGCGACCCCGTGGCCGGAGCCAAGGCGCTGGCCCGAGCCCGAGCGCGGACTTCGCCGCTCGTGGTCGCGCCCGCGCTGGCCGACGTCTACGCACATGCGCGGCCGGGTCGCTGACAGAGCCGGCGCCGCGTCAGCGCACCGCGAACACGACCCCGGCAACGAGCACGATCGCGGTCCCCCACACGATGATCGTCGCGATCAGCCGCTGATCGAGGCCGAACGCGTGGCCGACGACGAGTGAGCTGATCCCCGACGGCATCGCAGACTGGAGCAGGTACGCAGACGGGACGCGGATGATCAGCGCCGACATGCCGACCAGGATCATCGGCGCCACGAGTAGGCGCAGGCCGAGCGCCAGCAGCACCGGGGGGTCGGGGCGCTCGAGCAACGGGCCCGCGTCCTGACGGCGCTCTGACGAGAGGTAGACCCCGACCGCAAAGAACCCCAGCACCAGCATCCCGCCGACGACCACGTGGGAGATCGCCGGCAGCGGCGCTGGGGCCAACGACGACGGAGCCAGCAGTCCGGCGATGGCGGCGATCAGCGGCGGGTTGCGGGTGAGGAAGGCCCTGACTCTGGCGGTGCCGCTCGTGGCGACGTTGCCGAACCCCGCGCCGATCGCAAAGCCGATCACGAACAGCGACGGCCCGCTGACGAGCTGGTCGTAGGCCACGGCCGAGGGCAGCGCCGAGGCGTGCAGAAGCGCGACTGTCATCGGGTAGCCCAGATAGCCCGTGTTGACCACGACGACCGTGCAGATCACGGCGCCGAGCCGCGCCCCGGTCAGCCCGAGCGCGAACCGCCCGACAGCCCACGCCGACACCCCGACGGCGGCGACCATTACGTAGGCGAAACCGAGTCCGGCGCCGCCGGCCAGCGTCACGTTGAGGTGGGCGATGTTGACGAACGACACGAACGGCACGAGCACGTAGAGCATCAGCGCCAGCACTCGCTGCGCGACCGCACGCGTGTCGCGAAAGCGGCGCTCGGAGACGACCCCGCAGACGGTCGCGACAACCACGGCGACCGCGACGGGTATCAACCGCGGGCGCCCGTTGACGGCTTCCGAGCGGCGAGCGGGCGCGCTCTGTCAGACCGGCTGGTGATGGTCGTGGTCACGCTTTCTCCTTGGCCTGCGCCGCCGTTCGCGCGGGCCCCCGCCGACCGCGGGTGGCCTCCCCGGCGGACGGGAAAGTTTGGCTGCCGCCGGGCAGTGGCAGGATTGGCAGGGCTGATGTTGTCAGAGTCTCATCGCGAGCTGGTGCACCGCAGCTGCGAGACCGTCCTGCGCCAGAACTGGCGCGAGGGGCGGCGCGCCCGCGACGGCGCCTCGTTCGCCTACACCTGCCCCAGCCCCGGCCACTATCCCTGGCAGTGGTACTGGGACTCGTGCTTTCACGCCATCGCCTGGCGACATCTCGACCCCGATCGCTCGCGCCTGGAGCTGGAGTCGCTGCTCACCGCATCGCGCGACGACGGCTTCATCGGGCACACGATCTTCTGGAACGAGCCGCTCACGGGCTACCGGCGCTTCACCTACAACGTCACCGCTGCAGACGCACCGATGACCGCGAGCATCCAGCCTCCGATGCTGGCCTGGGCATGGCAGCTCGCCGTCGGGGATCCATCCGAGCACCCTGGGATCGGCCGCCACCTCCAGTGGCTGGCCGAGCACCGTGACCTCGAGGGCGACGGGCTGCTGTGGATCGTCCAACCCGACGAGAGCGGGCTCGACGCCTCGACCCAGTTCGACGCCATCTGGGGCTGGCGTGCCCACGGGCTGCCCGGGTTCGTGACGCTCGTGCGCCGCAACCGCCGGCTGGGCTTCGACCTGCGCCGGGTGGTCGCCGCCGGCGGTCCCGTGTGCTGCGAGGTCACGACCAACGTCCTCTACAACCTCTCCCGCCTCGCGTTCGGGCTGCCGTCGCTGACCACGGCGCTGGTGGAGCGCACCTACGACGAGCGCCATGGCCTGTTCCTCCCGGTCGCCCATCCCCAGCCCCGCCGCACGCCCGCCACGACCGTGGCGGCGCTCACGCCGCTCGCCCTGCCGGACCTGCCCGAGGAGATCGGACGCCGCCTGGTCGAACAGCACCTGCTCGATCCGCGGCGCTTCTGGAGCCCGGTCGCGCCTGCGTCGGTGTCGGCCGACGATCCGAGCTACTCGCTGCGCGACACCGGGTTGATCGGCCAGCGCCGCTACTGGCGCGGACCGACCTGGATCAACGCCGCGTGGCTGTGCTGGATCGGGCTGCTGCGGCTGGGCTACGAGCAGGCCGCCGACGACCTCGCCCACGGCCTCATCTCGGCGATCGCGGGGGCCGGCCTGCGCGAGTACTACCACCCTCGCACCGGCAGCGGCATGGGGGCGTCGGACTTCGGCTGGTCGACGCTGGTGCTCGAGATGCTCTCACGCTAACGTCATTGCGATGGACACCGAACGCGACATGAGCCTCACCGACGAGCAGTGGCGGGCGCGGCTGACGCCCGAGCAGTACGAGGTGCTGCGCCAGCACGCGACCGAGCCTGCGTTCACCGGCGAGTACGTGAGCGTCAAGGAGGACGGCACGTATCGCTGCGCGGGCTGCGGCGCCGAGCTGTTCTCGTCCGACACGAAGTTCGATTCGGGCACCGGCTGGCCGAGCTTCTACGAGCCCGCCGTGGCCGAGAACGTCGAGCTGCGCGACGATCACAGCTACGGGATGCGGCGCACGGAGGTGCTGTGCAAGCGCTGCGGCGGTCATCTTGGCCACGTCTTCGACGACGGCCCGCAGCCGACCGGCCAGCGCTTCTGCATCAACTCCTGCGCGCTGGACCTCGATCAGGCGAAGGCGTAGCGCGTCAGCCCCCGCTCCGACGCGTCGGGCAGATCGGGCGGCGGGGGCTGATCCCGGCAGCGGCGCTCAACAGCCCGGACCCTCGGGGCGAGTGCAGGGCCTACGAGAAGTTTCGTTCGGAAGAGCGGGTTTGGTTTGGGCAGCTGCGGCGTTTTGTCGGGGCGGTCGTCGCGCACCTGGGCGGGTGAGGCCGTACGCACAGGCGTATGCAGACCTGTTCTGCCTCCTGGGCTGGCAGGCCGCGCGGTTCATCGAGCAGCTCGACCCGTGGCCGATCGCGACCAACCATGAGCGAGAGCTCGTCGCCTGAGGATCTCCGAGTCTCCGAGTTCGCCTCGGCGCCGGCCTCGGTGGCGTCGTGTGATCTTCTCGTCTCGGCCCGCGAGACTGTCGTGGGCGGGCGGAGCACTGCTGCTTGGCATCGCCGGCTACTGGCTCGCCGCCCCCGCGTTCAGCGATGTGCCGTCGCAGCCCCGGGCGTGGGCCTCTGGGTATCGACCAACGTCGACCACGACCGGCCTGGGATCCAGAGCTGGCTCCTGAGCGTCAACGTCGATGCTGCGGGCGGCTGTCAGCAGCCCGCGGTCGTCGACGGCGAACTCGACGCCGGCAACGCCTCGGGAGAGCCGGCATCCTTTACGCAGACTGCGGAGATTGCTTTGTCCGCTTCCTTTGCTCGCGTGATGAGCGTTAGCGTGGCATCCGGTGGCGATCGGCGAGCTTCGGGCTTCTCTCAGCCCGCTTTGGGAGCGAGACCGCGGTGGCGTCCTCTGCATCTGCCCCGGTTCCGGGACGTGTATATCGCCGCTGGTCCTGTGCGATTCGTCGGCGGCCGACGTGGCGGCGAGCTTGGTGGTGAGCTTGTGGATCGCGTCCTGGCGCACGTTCCGAGCGCGCGCGTGAGCGCGGGCGAGGTTGCGTTCGGTCGCGCGCTGGCGAGTCGACGCACGGGATGGCCGGCGGCCTTTGATCGCGGTCCCGTCCGGCCGGTAGCAGCCGGGATTGTTCGCGCGGCGCTGACGATCGAGCTTGCGCTGATAGAGCCGCAGCCTGCCTTGGGCGCGCTGTAGCGCCCGCGGGTTCTCGACGGGATCATCCGGTTGGGAGGACCGCCAAGTGCCGGATTCCGACGTCCACGCCAACGATCTCATCCGGGCACGAGGCGGGCTGGTCGTTGCGCTGCGTCTCGACGGTCAGCGAGCAGTACCACCGGCCGGCCTGCTCTGAGATCGTCGCCGAGAGGACGCTCGCGTGCCCGGCAGCGAGCTTGCCCGCGAGTTTGGTGGCGGGTTCGTGCGCGCGAACGTGCCCAATCCTCGGAAGCTGCAGCCGCGTGCGCGAGGACACGCCGAGCGCGCCGGTGGTGAACCGGCACGAGACCCGGCCGCGGCCGCGGCGCTTGAACCGGGGGAACCCGACGCGCGCGCCCCGCCGCCGGCCGTGCTTGGAGTCCGAGTAGGCCCGTAGCGCCCGCGCGAGCGCGTCAAGCCCCGAGCTGTAGGACTCCTTCGAGT
>Ga0181518_10003825_pt1 | contig 13693 bp, 12 predicted proteins | sample PEATcosm2014_Bin_28_FD_119751 | JGI IMG/M metagenome (GOLD analysis project Ga0181518, IMG submission 119751) | Peatland microbial communities from MTU Mesocosm Facility, Houghton, MI, USA - PEATcosm2014_Bin01_60_metaG | ecosystem: Environmental > Terrestrial > Soil > Wetlands > Peat | place... | reverse complement strand
GCGAGGGTGTAGCCGGAGAGCGCGATCGACCCGCCGCCGCTCAGGGTGACCGTCGTGCCGTCGAGGCCCGTGGTCGCGCTCGCGCTGCCCGTGCCGGTGTTGGCGCTGTAGTGGATGGTGTCGATCGACGCCTGGTACTCGAAGGCCCCGGCGTCACAGTTCTGGCTCGGCACGCCGGGACGAGGATCACCTCTCTCGTCGGTTGTGACACTGCAGTTGGCCGAGGGAACTTCCTCAAAGGCTGAGCTGTTGCTCCCTATCGCCAGGGTTTCGGGTCCGCTCGAACCGTTTGCGGCCAGCGAGGAGGCGAGGTTGATCGTCAAGCTGTTCACGACATCGGTCGACCCGAAGCCGCAGGAGTCGTCGGACTCCACGTTGTAACCGCCGTCGGTGATAGTGCCAGAGCAGGGAGCCGCATCGAGAATGGAATTGGAGACCGTGACCGCGCCCGTGGTGTTGTTGTCGACGCCGCCGCCGATGTCGTTGGAGATCGTGTCCTCGGTCAGGGTGGTGGTCCCGTCGCTGTAGACCCCGATCCAGCTGTCGTTCGAGATCGTGTCGTTGGTTAGCGTGGCGGTGCCGGCGTTAAGGATCCCGCCGCCGTAGGCGGCCGCCGAATCCCCCGAAAGGGTGTCGTCGGTCAGGGTGGCGGTGCCGGAGCTAAGAATCCCTCCGCCAGCGCCATCAAGCGCCGAATCCCCCGAAAGGGTGTCGTCGGTCATTATGAGGGCACCGTCGCTGTAGACCCCGCCGGCGTCGTAGTGTCCAAAGTCCCCCGAGAGGGTGTCGTCGGACAGGGTGGCGGTGCCGTCGTTGTAGACCCCGCCGCCGCGCAACGCCGAGTCCGCCGAGATGGTGTCATCGGTCAGGGTAGCGGTGCCGTCGTTGTAGACCCCGCCGCCTCCTATGTCGTAGCCGCTCTCACCGCCGGTGATGGTGAAGCCGTCGATCGTCGCGGTGCCGGAGGAAATGGCGAAGACAGAGGAGCCGTCGTTGCCGCCGTCTGCGGTCGTCGTAGAGGCACCGGCTCCTTGGAGCGTGAGGGTGTCACCCGAAGGAACGGCGATGGTGTCGTTCTCGTCGTAGGTGCCCGCCGCCACCTCGACCGTGACGTCCGAGGAGCTGTACGCCTCGGCGGCGGTCACCCCCTCCTGGATGGTTTTGCAGGGGCCTGTGCCTGGAGAAGTGCAGCCGGTGGTGACGGTCCCTGTACTGCTCACGTACAAGGTGACCGAAGTGTTGGCGCTCGCCACCTGCGCGCCCACGACGAGAGCGGTTGTCCCAAGCAAGAGCGCGCCACCAAGCAGAAGTATGCGGCGGTACCAACCGAAGTGCCGATCAGAAGCTCGCTGCTGACTGGCAACTGTCGTTCGCATCTCGGTGGCTCTTCCCGCGGGTCGGCGTGTCCTCCTCTTGCTCAATAGGCTACGGGTCGATCGGCGAGCCGGAATAGAGGCGAAGGTCACCACTTCCAGCGATGGTTGGAGTACCGGCTTGACCGACGCGGGGCGCCCAGACGTGCGCGAACGTGGTCCCCGTGGCGGACCTAGTGAGCCTGATCGGCAGGCTCGACGCCGACGAGTACCGGCGGGGGAAGCAGTTCGAGCAGATCGTCGAGTGGTTCCTCACCCACGCTCCCGAGTATGAGACGCAGCTCCGACGGGTCTGGCTCTGGGATGACTGGCCGGACCGCCCCTCCCAGGATCTGGGCATCGACCTGGTGGCCGAAGCCCGAGACGGGGGCGTCTGGGCGATCCAGGCCAAGGCCTATGCGCCCGACTACTCGGTCACCAAGCACGACATGGACTCGTTCCTTGCCGCCTCGGCCAGCCACCGCTTCTCCTACCGACTCCTGGTGGCCACCACTGATCGGATCGCTGCCAACGCGCGCAAGACCATGGAGCAACAGGCGATCCCGGTGGGAATGCTGTTGCGCTCCGATCTCGCCGCCTCAGATCTGAATTGGCCCGCCTCCCCCAGTCGTCTCGTCGTCCGCAAGGCTCCGAGGAAGAAACTGCGGGTCGACCAACGTCAGGCCGTTCGAGAGGTCCTGGCGGGCTTCAGGGGGTCCGAACGCGGCCAGATGATCCGGGCCTGCGGCACCGGCAAGACCCTGGCAGCGCTCGGCGTGCACGAGCAGCTCGGAGCCAAGCGCACCCTGGTCCTCGTACCCTCGCTGTCGCTCCTTTCCCAGACCCTTCGGGAGTGGACGGCCAACGCTAAGGAGCCCTTCGAGTACCTGGCGGTGTGTTCCGACCAGACCGTGGCTGATCCCGATGCCCCAGTTGCCTTCACCCACGACCTGGGGGTCCCGGTCACCACCGATGCCGACGGGATTGGCGGGTTCCTGCGTCGGCGGGGCCAGCGGGTGATCTTCTCGACCTACCAGTCCTCGCCCCAGGTCGCCGCCGCCTATCGCAAGCACCAGACACCCACCCTGGATTTGGCCATCTGCGACGAGGCTCACCGATGCGCTGGCCCGGTGGGCAGCGACTTCGGCACCATCCTCGACCCGAACAAGATCCCGGCCAAGCGGCGGCTGTTCATGACGGCCACGCCCCGGTACTTCACCGGGCGAATCATCAAAGAGGCCAAGGAGGCCGACTTCGAGGTCGCGTCGATGGACGACAAGGCCACCTTCGGACCCGTGTTGCATCGCCTCAGCTTCGCCCAGGCCATCGAGCGCGGACTCCTCTCGGACTACCAGGTGGTGATCGTCGGGGTCGACGACGCTACCTACAAGGCATGGGCCGAGAACGGGAGGTACGTCACCCGCGACGGGAAGAAGATCACCGACGCCCGCACCCTCGCCGGTCAGATCGGACTGGCCAAAGCGATGCGCAGGTTCGATCTTCGCCGCGTGATCACCTTCCACAGCCGCGTGGAGTTGGCCCGGCGGTTCAGCAACGAATTCCCCGGCGTGATCGCCTGGATGCCGTCACGCCAGCGGCCGACCGGGACGATCCAGGCCGACTACGTGTCCGGGGCGATGCCCACGGGAGAACGCAGACGACGCCTGAGCCGCCTCGCCAACCCGGCCGTTCGGGAACGGGCGCTCCTCTCAAATGCCCGGTGTCTCGCTGAGGGTGTCGATGTGCCGACCCTCGACGGGGTCGCGTTCGTCGACCCACGCCGCTCCGAGATTGACATCGTTCAGGCCGTTGGACGTGCCATCCGTCTCGCCCCCGACAAGACCGTAGGGACCATCGTCTTGCCGGTGTTCATCGACGCCAAGGGCGATCCCGACAACGTGCTCGATCAGTCGGTGTTCAAGCCGGTCTGGGATGTCCTGAAAGCACTGCGGTCCCACGATGAGGAACTCGCCGACCAACTCGACGCGTTGCGGCTCGCTCGGGGCCGAACCGGGAAGTCGGGCCGTTTGCCGACGAAGTTCGTCATCGACCTCCCGGCCGCTGTCGGAGTCGAGTTCGCCGAGCAGTTCAAGGCGCGCCTCGTCGACGCGACCACCGCGTCTTGGGAGTTTTGGTTTGGACTGCTTCAACGCTTCGGTGAGCGCGAGGGACACAGTCGGCCACCGGCTGGCTACGTCGAGGATGGCTACCGGCTGGGTTCGTGGGTGAACAACCAGCGGACCAAGTGCGCGAACAGGAAGCTCGCGTCGGACCGGGTCGCTCGACTCGAAGCACTCCCCGGCTGGACCTGGGACGTATTGACGGAGCAGTGGGAGAAGGGGTTTGACTACCTGTGTCGCTTTGCCGAGCGCGAGGGACACAGTCGGCCATCGGCCAGCTACGTCGAGGACGGCTACCGGCTGGGTTCATGGGTGAACGGGCAGCGGACCGCCTATACGAAGGGGAAGCTCGACCCCGACCGGGTCGCTCGACTCGAAGCACTCCCCGGCTGGACCTGGGACGTATTGACGGAGCAGTGGGAGAAGGGGTTTGACTACCTGTGTCGCTTTGCCGAGCGCGAGGGACACAGTTGGCCACCGGCCAGCTACGTCGAGGACGGCTACCGGCTGGGTTCATGGGTGAACGGGCAGCGGACCGCCTATACGAAGGGGAAGCTCGACCCCGACCGGGCGTCGCGGCTCGAAGCACTCCCCGGCTGGACCTGGGATGCCGTGAAGGCCCTGTGGGAGGAGGGGTTCGGATACCTGTGTCGGTTCGCCGAGCGCGAGGGTCGCTCCCGCGTTCCACGAGGCCATGTCGAGGGCGACTTCCGGCTGGGCCAGTGGGTGACACGCCAGCGGGGGATCTACACAAGCGGGAAGCTCGACCCCGACCGGGCATCGCGGCTCGAAGCACTCCCCGACTGGTCCTGGGACCCGTATGCGGCGCAGTGGGAGGAGGGGTTCGGATACCTGTGTCGGTTCTCCGAGCGCGAGGGACACAGTCGGCCACTGGCCAGCTACGTCGAGGACGGCTACCGGCTGGGCCAGTGGGTGAGCGTGCAGCGGACCGCCTACGCCAAAGGGCAGTTCGGCTCTGACCGGATCGCCAGGCTCGAAGCGCTTCCCGGCTGGACCTGGGATGTCGTGAAGGCCCAGTGGGAGGAAGGGTTCGAATACCTGTGCCATCTCACGCAACGAGAGGGTCACGCCCATGTGCCCGTAGCTTGCGTCGAGGACGGCTACCCGCTCGGCCCATGGGTCGTCTACCAGCGAGTGCTCTACGGGAACGGGCAGCTCGCCTCTGACCGGGTCGCCAGGCTCGAAGCACTCCCCGGCTGGACCTGGGACCCGCGTGCGGCGCAGTGGGAGGAGGGCTTCGGATACCTGTGTCACTTTGTCCAACGAGAGGGTTACGCCCGTGTCCCGCGAGGCCATGTCGAGGGCAACTTCCGGCTGGGCCAGTGGGTGCACTCCCAGCGCAGCGTCTACCGGAACGGGAAGCTCGACCCCGACCGGACAGCTCGGCTCGAAGCACTCCCCGGCTGGACTTGGGACCCGTATGCGGAGCTGTGGGACGAGGGGTTCGGACACCTGTGTCGCTTTGCCGAGCGCGAGGGACACAGTCGGCCACCGGCTAGCTACGTCAAGGATGGCTACCGGCTGGGCCAGTGGGTGAGCGAACAGCGGACCGCCTACGCCAAAGGGCAGCTCGCCTCTGACCGGGTCGCCAGGCTCGAAGCACTCCCCGGCTGGACCTGGGACCCGCGTGCGGCGCAGTGGGAGGAGGGCTTCGGATACCTGTGTCACTTCGCCGAACGCGAGGGTCGCGCCCGCGTGTCGCAGAGTTGGGTTGAGGACGGCTTCCGACTCGGCCGATGGGTGAGCAAACAGCGGGCGACCCACGCAAACGGGAAGATCGCCTCCGATCGCGTTGCCCGGCTCGAAGCACTCCCCGGCTGGACCTGGGACGGACGGCCCAGTCGCGTGGGACCCGGATCTAGCGCGCCATGACTCGTTCGCAGGTAGCAGCGCTCACTCTGTTGATCCTCGGAGCAATCTCGCAGGTCACTGGGACGATCATCACCGCGGTCGAGCTTCGGGGTGTCTGGTGGCTCATCCACGAACGCCTGCGGCAACGGGTGCCGATGGCGGGCGGACTTGTCGAGGCGCATTCCGAAGCTGCGGCGGCGTTGGCGACAGCCTTTGGGATTGGGGGTCGGCTGACTTACGGGCCGATCGACCACAATCTCGCCCCGCAGGCGCAGATCATCGCTCTGGATGCGGAGTTCCGGGGCAGCCACGACGCGACCCAGAGCACGCTGGAAGCGTTAGCGAAGGAAGATAGGTGGCTCCGCGAGCAGATCTCGGGCGCTAAGAGCGAGAGCCTTCAGGCCGTTCAGGCTTTGCGCGACGACCTAAGAGAGGAACAGCGCCACCGGCGAGGCTCCATCGCGCTGGGGGTCGGGCTGATCATCCTGGGGACCCTGCTCCTGACTGCGGGCGGAATCGTGGCCGTCCTCGCGCCGCCTACCGCTTCTTGACCAGTCCGCGTCACCCAGCATCGGGCGAGAACCTCGCGGCCCTCCCCCTGAACCACATCGAGCACTGCGACGGCACCCTCAATCCGGTGACGCATCGCGGCAGTGGCGTCGAGGGGACGGGCGTTCGGGCTGGTCGGCCCCGGCATCGGTTCGCTCGCGTTCGCGAACGCGGCACCTTCGATCACGCGGTCACGGCCAGAGCGTCGAGGGCAAGCGAGTCGAGGACGGCCCGCACGGTCGAGGCGTACCAGCGGCCGCCGCGGGCGGTGGGCACGGCCTCAGTGTTGAGGACGTCGGCAATGGCCCGCAGGCTCTTACCGGCAGCCCGGTCGGCGGCGATCCTTTGGCGAACGTCATCGGGCAGATCGACGGGGCGACCGAGGCGAACGCCGCGGGCTTTCATGGCCTGCATGGCCTCGCTGGTCCGAGCACCGATGATGCGGCGCTCCCACTGGGCCACCGACGAGTAGATGTTCGCCAGCAGCTCACCCGCCGGGGTCGTAGTGTCCACGTCCACGTCGAGGGCGACCACCGACCAGCCGCGGCGCTTGGCCCGCTCGGTGATGGCGGCGAAGTCGAGCACCGAGCGCGAGAGTCGGTCGAGCTTGGCGACCACGAGAGCATTGGCGTCGCCCCGGTCGAGGGCGTCAAGGGCGTCGAGTAGAGCCGGGCGACGGAGGTTGCCACCCGAGCGGGCCTCGTCGGTGTAGGAGCCGACTGGTTCCCACTTACGGGCAGCGATGGCGGCGGTGACCGCGGCGCCTTGGGCGTCCAGTCCGTTGCCGGTGGCGGCTTGCTCATCGGTGCTTACCCGGTAGTAGGCGATGGCTTTCATAGGCACAGTGTACAGAAAAGGTCCGCTTCCTGTACAGAATGGGGTCGGGTACATGAACTCGCCTACTTGGCCAGCATGATCTGACCCTCTATGCCGATGACGTGCCTCCAAATGCCACCACTGGCGGTTGCGCTGGAGGAACCACACGAAAGGCGGCCAGCGAGGACTCATCCGGACTCTCACCATCCAACGTTGCCTGCCAGCGATACGTGCCGGGAGCCAGCGGCAATCCCGGAAAGATTTCGACCATGGCGTTGCCGTTCCCGGGAGTAGCAAGGGACACTCCACCAGGAGAAGGGATCGTTACCTGCTGAGTGATCCTCAATTGCTGAGGACCAGCGGGACCCGGGATCTCTACAGGTCTGCCATCTTCGTTCAGCAGTTCAAGGACTAATTCGATTGGGCGGTTGCACTGGTTGTACTCAACCTCAAAGAACACAGCAATGGCATGCGGCGGCGTAATGAGGCCACCTGGCAGTCCGGGCATCATCGGTGGCGCAGGCCGCAGTTGGGTTTGAACCCAGCCTGCGTTCAGAAGATTTAGGGTGCCTGCTTGGGGGTTTTGCGTCCCCTTGTCGGCGAGAAGGACGGAGAGCTTCATCAGGCAGGGACGAGACGCCCCCTGTTTGGAGTCTCCTCATTCTTAGTAACCCACTGGGACACTTGGCTAGACCCGATAATCGGGACCTCAATCGGTGGCGGCGGCCCTGTGGGCCCGACGTTGGTGGTCTCAACTACAACGTGCGACCAAGGCATGGCCGGGCCGGTAATTCCCTTCTCGCCCTGCTGAAAGGCCGCGAGGACCTCCTCGACCGGCTGGTCGTCCTCGTAGAAGTCCTCATCTGTGTCGAAGTCAGCCATGGTGTCCCTTCCTATTGTACCTGGTCAGTGCCCAATTGGGTAGGCGCTGACCAGTGTCCACGAATCCCCGTAGGCATCCCGAGGTCGCGGTCGTATGACGACGAGAACGGGCTGGCGGATGAACGCGCTCACGATGGCTCGCAGACCTCGCTCAGCGTCGTCATCCCAGACGAACACAAGCCCAGCGACGCAAACAAGGGCGTCTTTGACCTCCTGACCGCTGATGCCATGTTTCCCACAGATCTTGTCGTTGGTGGCTTGACTGATCTTCAGGTCAGCAACCCAGATCGACCCTGCCACCCTACGCAGCCTACGGAAGTAGGCGCTTGCAGGTCATACCGTAACGACCTGGGGTAAGAATCGCCCAAGTGTGAGGTAAGGACTACCCGCGAGGACGGCACCATGGCCTCTGAACTGGACTTTCGTAGTTTCGCCGATCGCTCCTAGCTGACGACGGCCGAGAACCCGTTTGGGGCTGCCATAAAGGCGTCAGAGTACGGCGTTAGCCAGCGATCGCGCGTCGCTCAAAAAGGGTGGCGGCGGCGTCCAGGGTTGCGGCGAACCGTACGTCACGAGGCGTAGGGGCAGCCAGGGCAGCGAGGGTGGTCCGGAGTGCGTCGGCCAGCTCTACGGCCTCAGAGGCGCTCAGGTCATCCAAGGTGCGGCCCGAGTCAGCCAGGGCGCTAGCGACGACGATGGCGAGCTCTGCGGTGTCGAGGGCGGCCACGGTCAACCCTGGCCGGTCGTGTCGTCGTTGACGCCGACAGAGTCGGCCAGCAGCTCGACGGCGGTGCGGTGGCGGTACTCATAGTCTTCGGCGGCGGTGTCGTACATCAGCATGTTGACGAGGTCTCTGTCGGGGTCCCGCAAGATACGGCCGTTGGTGTCGCGGGGTGCTTGCTGGCCTGGCACGTTCACCATGATGCGTTGTAACTCGGCACTGAAGTGCTCGGTGGCGTCAGCGAGAGGGACGAGTACGGGGGCGGGCAAGGCGCGGAGCACGGCTAGCGCGGTCGGCAAGTCTGCGTCGTCGTCTAAACGGCGCTCCACGACCGCAAGGGCCTTGCCTCGGAGGCGACGGGCCGTGTCGGCCTGCTCGGCCGCTAGGGCGTGCCGGTAGCTATCGAGGGCCGCGCGGAAGGCGGGGTGGTGGTTCGCCCAGCGGGTGACGGTTTCGCGGGTGACCCCCGCCAGCTCGGCGGCGGCCTCGTGGGTCGAGCCGGTGGCGAGCGCGTCCGCGGCGATGGCCTGGGCCGGGGTGAGGCTGACAAGGGCGGCCCGGAGATGGGCGAGATGGTCAGCGGGGCGAGTGGTGGTTTTCATTGGCTTTGCCTCCATTCTCGGTGATCTTCGGTGCGATTCGGTGATGTTCGCCGCGTTCCGCGTCGGCGGCTGGTGTTAGTGCCGGTGATCACCTGTTTTCCTGTGCAGCACGGAACATGGTGGGGATCGACGAGAGCGCGGGCACCTGGCAGTGACCGAACCAGCGAGCGCCGTCGGCGAGCGGGTCATCGCTCCCCTTTTTCAGTTCCAATCAGTGATGGGAGTGAGCCCCATGCGACATCAGGGCCGCCAGCGAAGAGCCGACCAGGATGTTTGTTCGATTCCCCGAGCGTCTGTCGCAGCTCATCGACCCGGCGTAGCCAGTCCTCGATGCGGTTCCAATCGGGAATGGTTGGGGCTGCTCGATGAACTTCCAGCTCAAAGCGCCTTTTGGGCGCCCCGAAGGGAGATTCGTCGCGCCCCTGTGGCTGCGTGAGGCCCACCGACGACCGACGCCCACAGGTGCGCGACGGTCGTCGGTCTGGAGCGACGCCTACGGTGCCGAGCGTTCAATGGGTCGTGCCGCCGAGGCGCACAGGGATGAAGGCTCGACGCTACCCCGACGACGGCGGAAGACCGCCGCCGGTCACCTCGAGGAATCCGCACGGGCAGACTTCGACGCACTTGCCGCACTCCAGGCATTGGTCGAGCGAGAGCGAGAAGTACGCCCCCGGGGCGGGATCGGCGAGCCGGTCGTACGACAACACGGTGCAGAACATCCAGCACTGCTCGCAGCCGAAACAGGAACCGCACGAGAAGCAGCGGCTCACTTCTGTGAGGAGCTGCTCCTCGTCGATGCCGAAGCTGACCTCGGCGTTGGGCAGGCGGACCGCGTCATCTGGGGCCAGGCGGGCAGCCTCGGCACGCGCGGCCGGTGGGTAGGCATCAAGCCTCAATGCGGCGGGGCCGATCGGCGGCCGGCTCTCCGGCGGCGGCTCGGGAAGCCCGCGAAGCCGGGCCTGGAGTGCCTCCGCTGCGCGCCGGCCGTGGGCGATGGCCGTCCCGCAGATACCGAGTTCGATCACGTCGCCGCCGCCCCAGACTCCGTCCGTGATGGCGCCGGTCGAATCGGGAGCGAGCCAACCGTCGCGTTGGAGTTCTTCGAGGCCCGACCAGGCCGGCTCCTGGGAGACGGCGGCGATGACGGTATCCACCGGCAGCTCGGACTCCGCGCCCGCCACGGCGACAGGCCGCCGCCGCCCGGACGCGTCTGGCTCGCCGAGCTCCATGCGGACGACGGTGAGGACGAGTGAGCCGTCGCGCCGTTCGACCCGCACAGGCGCGCTCAGCAGGAGCAGCGCAACCCCTTCCGTGAGCGCCTCCTCGACTTCCGCCACGATTGCCGGCATCTCCTCGCGGGAACGGCGGTAGACGATCGTCACCTCGGCGCCCGCGCGCCGGGCCGTCCGCGCGGCGTCGACCGCAGTGTTGCCGCCGCCGATCACGGCGACCGTCGCGCCGACATCCACGGGGTCGCCCCGGTTGACGCGGAGGAGGAACTCGGCACCGTTCCAGACCGCCTCATCGGCCTCGCCGACGATCCCGAGCCCACGGCTCGACTGCGCCCCGATCGCGACGTAGAGAGCAGCGTGGCGCGCGCGCAGCTCGGCAAGCGAGACGTCGCTCCCGACGGCCGTATCAAGCCGGATTTCGACGCCGAGACGCGCGATGCGGTCGATCTCCGCGTCGAGCACGCCGGGCGGGAGCCGGAAGTTCGGGATGCCGTAACGGAGCATCCCGCCCGCCCGTGGCCGCTGCTCGTAGATGGTCACTCGGTAGCCGCGGCGGGCCATCTGATAGGCGAACGAGAGGCCCGACGGGCCGGAGCCGATGACGCCGATCGACTCGGGCTTCTGGTCCTCCTCGAGCCGGGTCAGCGGAAGCCGCTGGGAGATGGCCCAGTCGCCCAGGAAGCGCTCCATTGCGTTGATCGAGACGGCCTCGTCGAGCGTCGAGCGGTTGCAGTCTGACTCGCACGGGTGCGGGCAGACGCGGCCCAGCGTGCTCGGCAACGGGTTGCGCTCGACGATCACCCCCCACGCGCGCGCGTAGGCCTCCGCGGGCGTGAGGCCCAACTTGTCCCTCTGGGCGATGATGCCTACCCAGCTGCGGATGTCGCCGGAGATCGGGCAGCTCGCCTGGCAAGGTGAGAGCTTCGCCAGCTGGGCGGGACGGAATGAGGGAGTCAGCCGCACGAGGTCGTCGTGCCCGCCGCGACCGGACGCTCCGCTCATCATGCCTCCTCCTGGGCGCGGCGAGCCTCGCGCAGCCGCGCCGAAAGCGTCTTCAGCAGGTTCAACGCGAGCAGCGGGTCCTCCTTGATCCGCCGCAGCAGCGCCCTCTTGTCGATCATAAGAACCCGAGCGTCGCCCAGCGCACGCACGGTCGCCGAGCGCATCTCGGTCTCGAAGAGCGCCATCTCCCCGAAAAAGCTCCCCTCGGAGATCACGCCGAGTTGCCGCTCGCGGCCACCCTCCTCACGGACGACCTCGACCTTGCCCGCCTGAACGACGTACATGCAGTTACCGGGCTCCCCTTCGCGCACAATCACCGCACCATTCGCGTAGACCGTGCCGAGCGCGCCGTCGCCCATCGTCAGACCACCTTCGACCCTCGTCGCCGGGGGCGTGCGCCGAGCAGGAGGTTCCACGTCATTCCCGTGAGGAACGCGGGGTGGAGGGTGTCCTTCAGGATCTCGCGGTACGGGGCACTGCCGGTGAACATGTTCCAGAGCACAGAGCTGAGGCGTCGCGCGGAGCCTGGGCTTGCCTGCTCATTCCGGCTCATGCGCGCGATCGCGCGGCGCGAAAAGCGCGCGTACTTGAACGCATGCGTAACCGTGAACATGAACTTGCCGATAGCGTTGTCCGCCGCGATCGCCTCGCAAGTCGGCGCGTAGTGACGGCCGAAGTCCTCGGCCGCAATCCCCTGGAAGACCGCGGTTGTGGCCGCCGCCTTGGCCGTGCGCAAGGCGGCGCCGATGCCGTCCTTATAGAGGCGAGTCACGCCGCTATCGCCGATAAGGACGATTCGGTCGGCGAACGGCCGCTTTGGGCCGCGGATGTTGATCAACGGCGAGCAGGTGCACACGCATGGCGTCGAGTCGACGGGGAAGCAGCGCTTCACCTCAGGCGAGTGCAGGAATTCGTGCACGAGCTTCTCGTCGACATCCTCCCCGAGCAAGCACATCGTCACGAACTCGCCCTTGGGGATGAGTGCAGCGAACTCGAGTCGCGGGATGTCGAGCAGGAAGACGTGCATCGAGTCGCCGAGCACCTGCTGGATCGTCTCAGGATCAGAGCGGAACTCACAGATGTATGTGCGCATGGTCTCAGGCGGGTCGATCTCGATTCCGGCCTGGGCGAGCAGGCCGACGAAGTTGCTGTTCACGCCCGACGCGATGCAGACAAGCTCGTAAGGCGATGCGGCGCCGTCGGCCTGAAGCAGGTGCGGCAGGCCATCGCGCCACTCGATGCCGCTGACGAGCGAGCGGACAACGCGCGCGCCGTCATTGATCGCCATCCTCTGCAGGAAGCCGTCAAAGCTCTCCCAGGGCGTTGCCTCTCCTGTCCGTGGCCCAGTGCCACGGTAGAGCGCCGCGATCCGCCGCTCGCCACCCGGGCTCGCGATGCGGACGCTGTCGACATCCATGTGGACGACGTAGGACTCGATGCCGCGCTGGGCGACATCGAGTGGCAGGTTGATACCCTCGGTCGCGAGGATCTGGACGAGCGACTCAGAGACGATGCCGCCGCAGTGGTTGCAGCCGCCAGGGCCACTGCGCGAGAACGAACGGGGCTCCCAGATGTCGACGGAAAGGCCCAGGCCGACCTCCGCTGCCATCTTGAGCAGAAAGTGGGCAAAGAACGAACCGGCCGGACCGCCGCCGATGACCGCCACACGGGCTCCGTCTTCAAGCGAGAGCACCGGCTGCGCCGATGTGCCAGCAGCGGCGAGGTTGCCGACCGGAGAAAGACCACGACGAACCTTCCGCAGCGGCATGCCACCTCCCACCGCTCAGAGGCAACACACCAAGCGAACTCGCTTAGCGCCCCGAAAAGTAGCCTATTGGCCCCGAGCAATCGCCCCCAGGGCCGAAGGTCCTTTTGCGATCGGGATCCTCGTTTCGGCAGTCCGACGTACCGCCCGGATGAGCCCAGGAAATAGGAACCGGTGAAACGGCAGGAAGGTGTACCAGTACAGGTATCCGGGGAGACCGTGCGGGTCGAAGAACGCAGTCTGTTCGATCCGAGCACCGTCCCCGTCGGGAAGGACCTCGAACTGCAACCAGGCAGTTCCGGGGAGCTTCATCTCGGCCCGCAGGCGCAGCAGATGGGGTGGCTCGAGCGCCTCGACCCGCCAGAAGTCCACGGGCTCGCCGATGCGAAGCTGGCGGGGGTGGCGGCGACCTCGTCGCATGCCTACCCCGCCAAATATCCGGTCGATGAGCCCCCGAATCTGCCACAGAGCGTTGCCAGCAGGCCATCCGCCGTCGCCGCCGAGTGCGCACACGACGTCAAAGACCGCTTCGGGTGATGCCGAACAACGGGTCCGATGGCGTTCGAACAGCATGCCCTCGTGGATCGCGAGCTGGCGACCTGGGGACTCGTCCGTGCTGAAACTGGCCAGGCTGAGGCCCACGTCGTTTCGACCTCCTCGCTCGCCACCCGGGTCAGCGCCAGCTCCAGCGCGGCGCGATAGCCCATCGGCCGCACGTTGAACTCGCGGAGGGCGCGGTCGTTCCACACCATCATGTCGGTGTGCATACTGGCCACAAGT
>Ga0181518_10003824_pt1 | contig 13697 bp, 9 predicted proteins | sample PEATcosm2014_Bin_28_FD_119751 | JGI IMG/M metagenome (GOLD analysis project Ga0181518, IMG submission 119751) | Peatland microbial communities from MTU Mesocosm Facility, Houghton, MI, USA - PEATcosm2014_Bin01_60_metaG | ecosystem: Environmental > Terrestrial > Soil > Wetlands > Peat | place... | reverse complement strand
GGTCCGAAAGACCCTCAACCTGTTCCTCGCCCACCGAACCTTCTCCGAACGCATGGGGGGAACGCCCCGGAGGGCCGTCCTCTTCGAGGGCCCGCCCGGCACCGGCAAGACCTACCTGGCCAAAGCCTTGGCCGCCGAGGCCGGGGTGCCGTTCCTCTTCGTCTCGTCCTCGGCGTTCCAGTCGATGTACTACGGCGCGACCAACCGCAAGATCCGCTCCTATTTCCGGGCCCTGCGACGCTACGCGCGCCGCGAGGGTGGGGCGATCGGCTTCATCGAGGAGATCGACGCTATCGGCGCCTCACGCTCGGGCAACGGGTTCGGCCACCGCGAGGGGGTCGCCGGCGTGGTGAACGAGCTGTTGATCCAGCTGCAGTCCTTTGAGACTCCCCCGCCGGGTGCCAACCTCTTGGGCAGGCTCGTCGACTTCGCGAACCAATGGCTGCCATCGAACCGCCAGATCCGCAAGCCCGGGTCGGTGCCGGCCAACATGCTCGTGATCGGCGCCACCAACCGGGCCGCCGACCTCGACCCCGCCCTGCTGCGCCCGGGCCGCTTCGATCGATCGATCTACTTCGACCTGCCCACCCGGGCCGGGCGTCGGGACATCATCGACTTCTACCTCGACAAGAAGACCCATACGGCCGAACTGGACGACGAGAGTCGACGTGAGGCGCTGGCCGGCCTGACGGCCGGCTACTCGCCGGTGATGATCGAGCACCTCTTGGACGAGGCGCTGATCTGGGCGCTGCGTCGCGGCGCCGACGCCCTGTCCTGGAACGACATCACGACGGCCAAGATGACCAACGAGATCGGGTTGGCCAACGGCGCGCTCTACACCGAGGCCGAACGGAGGATGATCGCCACCCACGAAGCCGGGCACGCCACCGTGGCCTGGCTGGTCGGCCGGGGGCGCACCCTCGACCTGCTGAGCATCGTGAAGCGCAAGGGGGCGCTCGGCCTGCTGGCTCACTCCGACTCAGAGGAGCGGTTCACCCAGACCAAGAGCGAGATGCTGGCGCTGATCCAGATCGCCATGGGCGGGATGGCGGCCGAGGAGCTGTTCTTCGGTGAATCTTCTTCGGGGGTCGCCGGGGACCTGGCCGCCGCCACCACGACCGCGTGTCAGATGATCGGAGCCCTGGGAATGGGGTCGTCGCTGATCGCCGACACCTCCATGAGCCTGGCCGGCGCCACCGACGTGACCGCCAAGGTGCTGGGGAGCGACGCCGGACGCGACGAGGTGGAGCAACTCTTGGGACGCTCGAAAGTCGACGCCCGTCTGATGCTCGAGCAGAACCGCCACGTCATTGAGGCGCTTCGCGACGCGCTGCTGGCACGAGACGAGCTCGTCGGGCCGGAGATCATCGAGGTGATCCATGCCGCCCGGCCGGAGCGACGGGTCCCGTCCCAGGCGATCCGGACCCTGTAGAACCTTCTGCCGAAGAACTCGCCGCTAGGGCGCGTTGGGGGCGGTGGCGCAGTAGGGTTCGGCAGGGCTGGTCGTCTGCGGATAGCTGCCGTAGTTGTCGGTGTCCACCCAGTACCCGGGAAGCAGTGTGGTGGCGGTGCATGCCACCCCCTGGTTGACCGCCGTTGAGGCGATCGCCCACCGGGGCGTTCCCGGGTTCAGGTAGTAGGGGACGTTCACGTACTCGAGGCGGCTGTCCCACAGGTAGTACTTGGAATAACCGGTATCCAGGGTCGTCCCGGAGAACGTCCCGACCGCGCCTCGATAGTCCTGGTCGACGGTGCCGTAGATATCGAGCGTGCCCTCCGTGCCTGCGAGGGTGTAGTTGTTGACGGCGAAGCTGTCGTTGAGGGCGAGGATGGCGGCGTCGATGGTCAGACCATTTGTTCCGGCAGGATCGCAATACGGGACGGCCAGTGCACCGGAACCGGAGCATTCCGTATTGACCGTGGGATTGCCGGATGTGACGGTGATGGGCCGGTCGACCTCGACGTACGCGAAGGCGATGAGCCCGAGAACGTCGTTGGGCGCTCCTGTCGCCGAGTTGTACTGACACTCGGTCGTCGTGCCGTACATGCTGTCGAATGACGACCCGCAGTCGGTGGTGGTGTAGGTGATGTTGCCGTCGATGATGACGTCGTTCTGAGTGGCGATGGTCAGGGCTCCCTTGACGGTGCCACTGACGAAGGCGTCGCCTTCGCAGCCCGGCGTAGAAGTCTGGCCGTCGTAGTAGCCCAACTGGGAGTACTGACCCGACGAGTTGTCCCCCTCAAATGGATTCTGGGGCACGCTCGGCAACGTCGAAGAGCCACACCCGGTCTGGGTCTGTTGCGATGAGGTGGCGGTCTGGACGAAGACCACTCCATTGGCGGGGACGGCGACCTCCGAGTTACCGGCGGCGCACGAGTTGGGGTTGGTCGAAGTGTCATTCTGGTTGGTCCCGCTGGTCTGGTTCCACGCGGTGGTCGATCCACTGGTGTACGGGGTGTCGGGGCTCCAGACCTGCATCTCGTCGACCCCCGACACAACGGACAGCGTGATCTCGGTCGGACCCGAATAGACACAGCCGTCCTGAGCAGCGATGCCTTCGAGCTGGGTGTCCGTTGACGGGAGCGGCTCGTACTGCGCGTTGTCCGAGCTGGTCGCCGCGTTGTAGATCCCGACGTAGGCGGTGGCTCCCGAGCACGTGCTGGCCGAGCCGGTGGCGGGGGTGCTGAAGGGGTCGACGAACAGGCAGTTCGGGTCATGCGTGGTCACCGTTGATTTATCGGCGGCTGAGCCGAAGTTGGGGTCGCCGTCGACATAGAAGGAGTCATTGGAATACACCGGGCCGTACAGCGAGTCGGCCGGAGCGAAGAAGACCGCCGGACAGTTGGCGCTGTTGTAGTTGTTCGGATTGGTGGTGTCAGGGCCCTCGTAGTTGTTGTTCCAGTCGTAGGTGCAGTCCTGAGCGGCACCGGAAGCCGGGACCTCCGACTCGTAGTTGCTCCAAAAGACGTGGGTCAAAAAGCCGTTCTCGGGAGTCAGATACACATCGGAGCTCTGAAACGAGACGTGCGTTCCGATCTGCGCCGCGCCGTAGACGAGCTCCTCCACATAGTCGAGGGTTTGACCGGCCGTGCTCCCGGGCGCACTGCACGCCGTGTTGAAACAGGGGGCAGGATTGGTCCACATGAAGTGCTCGGTCACCGGGTTGGAGCTGTTGCCCGTCACCGTCTCCCAACTGTTGAGTGCGGGGAGCTCCGACGATGGGCAGCTCGTGCTGGTGGAGCTCGTGTTCTCGCTGTTGCAGTTGATCAGGTTCGGGTTGGCATTGACCGTGGACAGATAGGAATCGATCCCCGACTGAAGGGCCCGGTAGGCGAGGTGTTGGATGACGTCGTTGGACACCAGCGGGTCGTGCTGCATCGCGGTGGCGGCCAGCGTCCCCGCACTCAGCGAGATCAGCAAGATGAGCCCGATGACCAATCCGAGTGCCGCTTGTCCAGCGTCTCGGGCCCGGCTTACCGCCCGGACCGCGCGTTGATCCTCGAGGTGGTACACGACCGGTCTCCACGTACGCATGGTCCCCACTCCGGTCACCTCACCATGGGCTGATAGGCGTCGGACTGCGGGGAGAGCAGGTACACGGTGCTGTCATCCTCGGACTGGCCGCCGGCCGTCCTCCCCGTCGAGACCCCGTTGACCTGGAGGTCGACCGTGATCGCGTAGATCTCAGCGGCCGGGCAGTTGGCGAGCACGTTGCCGGTCGTGCTGTTGGTGCTGGTACAGCTGGCGAATGTGGAGGAATCGTTCGTGTAGTAGCAAGAGGGAGCAGGCGAACACCCGCTGCCCACCTCCGCGGTCGTCGACGTGGTGCCCGAACTGGTCGCCGTGTTCTCCAACAGCGTGTACAAGAACAGTGGGGCGCTGTCGATGGCGTTGGACACCCCGTCAACCGTGATGAGCGCGTGCGGGGTGCCGTACGAGCAGGCGGTTCCGGTGGGGGGGCATGAGGTGCTGTTCGAGGGGAGAGCCTCGGTGACCGTGAACACACCTCCCGAGTTGCACAGTCCGGTGCTGGGCGTGGTCGACGTGCAGCTTGCGATGATCTCGGCGGGCCCGTTCGCGTTTCCGACGTTGGTGTAGAAGGTCACCGAGGTCGGTGAGATCGAACCGGTCAAGAACGCCGGGACGGGAACACCACCCGACGTCGGACCCGGCTCGACCGCAGAGCGAAGGAAACGTTGGAGGTTGGTCGACACGGGAAGAAGCTGGTTCACGTTGATGTAGGTGTTGTTGACTCGCGCGATCGTGGAGAAGAGGGTGTCGACGATCGGAACGGTCATCGCGAAGAGGATGAGCAGGGTGGCTGTTGCGATGCTGATTTCAACCAGGGTGAGGCCGGTCTCGTCGCGCCGGACTGCCCAAACGTCGGGGCTCCGACGGGCGAATCGGCCCATTAGATGGTGAAGGCGGGCCACCATCAGTCGGGGATCGCCACGAAGGCGGGCATGTAGTAGGTCGTTGAACCCACCACGATCGAGGTCGGGTTGACGGTGACCGTGGTGGTGGCGTGGGTGCTTCCGGACGTGACCGTGACCGAGTAGGTGCCGTAGATCACCGAGATCCGGCTGAGGCCGTCGACGCCGGTCGTCGGCATCGAATAGCTGGTGGGGTTGGACGGGCTCGACGGCGGGCTCGACAAGGCCGGGTACGAACCGCTGGTCAGGGGGGTGAGCTCGGCCGGCGATGACGAGCTCGAACAGGTCGTGTCGACGATTGAGATGGTGGCCCCTGAGATTGGCACCCCGGCCGAGGTGGTGGCCTCGATCGGGAGGATGCCCATCGGCAGGATGACGGTGGGCGCGACCGGACTCGTCGTCGGTGTGGCGCCCGGCGTGGTCGACCCGGACGCCGAGGCAGTGGTCAGCTCGGAGGCGCAGTAACCGACGGCGATCGAATAGCCGCTGGCGAACGGGAAGAGTGGACCGACCTGAGTCTGCGGACCGTTGGCGGTCGTCGGGGAGGACATCTCGATGGTCGTGTTCGGCTGAAGGTTGGCGTTCGACACCATGATCGGGGGGTTGTCCAGGTACAGACCCGACAGGTCGGAGGCGACGGGGAGGAAGTTGGGAATCAGGACGTTGGGCGTCCCCGATCCGCTGAACGAAACGCTGGCGGTGTTGTAGTCGAGGACCTCCGCGGCAGTCTCGGTGGCACCCGCCGCCTCACACGAGGTCGCCGCGTAGCACTTGAGCTGACTGATGTAGACGGGATTGCCCCCCGTCGTCCCGGTGAAGGTCGCACTGCTCCAGGTCCCGGACTTCAACACGTCGACGATGGCCGACGACGAGCTGGTCCCCACCGCGTAACAGGCCGTGGTCGAAGGACACGCGAGCTGGGAGAGCGAGACCACGCCGCTCGGCAAGGTGGCGGTCGCCCACGCGGTCCCGCTGGTGATCGACAGCACGCCCGCCGATGTGCTCGTCGAGTACAGCGCAAAGCACCCGGTCGTGGTCCCGGGACAGGTGACGGAGTTCACCGAGGTCGCGGTGGACGGAACGCCCGTGTCGGCCTTCCACGTCGTGCCGCTGCTGATGTAGACCAGGATCTGAGCCGTCGACGTCGATCCACTGGCCCAGCAGTTGCTTCCCGAGCTGCCACACGCGATCGAGGTGAACGAGGTCGGCGTGAAACCGCTGGCCGTGTAGGCCTTCCAGGTGACGGTGGTTCCGCTGACGGTGGAGATCGAGATGATGTCCGGCGTGGATCCGATCTTGCCGATGGCCCAGCAGGTCGTCGTGCTGTTGCACACGACCTGGGTGAGTGCGCTCATCGTCACGCCGCTGAGAGCGGTCCAGGTCGTGCCGGGGGAGGCCGATCCGGTGTTGGAGATGATCGTCGCCACGGTGGAGGAGGAGGTTCCCATGACGAAACAGAGCGGTTGGGCGGTCGCGCTCGGGCACACGATCTGGGTCAAAGCGGTAACCGTGGGGGTCGTGTCCTTGGTCCAGGTCACCGTGGACCCCGAGATGGTCGCGGTGAGCAAGACGCCGTTCGACGAGGTGCCGGCCCCGATGGCGATGCACGCGGGGGTGGTTGCCCCGGACGGACACACGATGTTGGTCAGCGCCGCCACACCGGCCGGCAGCGCGCTGTTCGTCCACGTCGTCCCGTTGGTGGACACCGCCGCCGCGCCACCCGACGAGCTGTACCCGACCGCGATGCACGCGCTGGTCGTGCAAGCCACGCCCTCGATCCGGGTCATGGTCGACGGGAAGGTCGCCACCGACCACCCCGAGCTCGTCTTCGCGATGCCGGTGGCCACCGGTGACGCGCTCGGTGAGGTCGTGCTGGTCGGCGACTGACCCATGGCCAGGCAGATCAGCGAGCTGGTGTTCGGACACGAGATCCCGTCGTCGATCATCGTGGTGTTCGGATACGTGAGCCCGACGTTCGCGCCCTCGTCGTACTGGAAAACGACCTGGGTGATCTCGGCGTCGGTGACCGTGATCGCCGACTGGGTCGACAGGGCCTGGGTCTCCGACGAGGACTCGTCGTAGTTGGCCACGTAGGACGAGCTAGGCCCCGGGCCGACCTGGACCGAGTAGGTGCCCGGAGCGAGCTGCAGGAACACGCATCCGTTGCTCCCGGGCTTGAGCGAGTACGGCGTGGTCAAGGTCGACCCGGACACCTGCACCGGGACCGTTTGCACCCGCGTGCTCCACGGGTTGGAGAACACGTCGCTCGGCGGGCCGCTCGCGGGGTCACCGTTCACCTGGATGGCCAGGTAGCCGTCGGTCAGGTTGCCCGACGCCGGGAAGTTCAAGATGGCCTGGTCGGTGATGCTCTGGCCACCGACCCAAGAGACCGTCACCTGGAGCCCGAGCACCGGAGAGGTGTCGGCGCTGCAGAAGTCGGGCGCGCCGCCGGTGGCGTCGGTCCAATTGAACTTCGCGCTGACCTTGTAGCTGATGCCCGAGAGCACCGAGTTCGGCTCGGAGATCGCGGTGCCAACCTCGGGCTGGTTGTTGGTGTCGGCCGGCGGGCCCTGAGTGTTGAGGGTCTCGATCCACTGCTCGGCCACCGAGAGGGCGGTGATGCGCTGGCGGGCCGAGGCGGCCTGCGAGAGCACGTTGGTGAACACGTATCCCGTGGGGATCAACACCACGAGCAACGCGACCATCGCGATGATGGTTTCGAGCAGCCCGAAGCCCTCGTCATCGCGAGGTCGTGGGGGCCCCGTTGGGCGGTCGGCTCGGAACCGACGTAACGCGCTCCCGATGGTCCTCATGTCCCGTCGTTGGGGCCGAGCTGGTTGGCCATCAGACTTTCCCTGTTCTTTTCGGCAATTGCGACCTGGGAAAGCCTCCGTCTCGGTAGCGGAGTTGCAACCGATTCGACGGCCCGGCTGACTCCCAGAGTCCCGTGGCTTTGCGTCGCCTTCTCGCGAAGGTTTTGCCTTTTCGTCGGCACCAATGAAGCTGCCTCCGATCAAGAAAAAGACTAGAGGCTCACCTGAGGGAATTCGGGGATGCGCCATGCCTGTGACCAGGGAATTCTCCGTCTCGGGGCGCGCGTGCCGCCGCAGCCGGGCGAACCTAAGGTGGTCGAGGTGGCGCAGGGCCGGTCCGAGAGCTCGAACGGCTTCGCGATCGACCTGTTCTCCCCCCTCGCGACGCGCTACGACCTGCTCTGCGAGGTCCTCTCGATGGGCCAAAACCGCCGGTGGCGCCGGTGCATGATCGACCACGTGGTAAGCGTTCGGCCGGCCAAGGTCCTCGACGTGGCCTCGGGCACCGCGGGGGTGGCGGTACAGCTGGCCCGCCGCACGCCGGCTCGGGTGTTCGCCTACGACCTCACCCTTCCGATGCTCCAGCACGGGGCCAAGAGAGTGGGAGCGGCGGGTCTGGGTGAACGGATCGACCTGGTCGAGGGTCGGGCCGAAGAGCTCCCGTTTCCCGACCGGACCTTCGACGCCCTGACGTTCACCTACCTGCTGCGCTACGTGGACGACCCCGCGGCGACCCTCGCCGAGCTGGCCCGGGTGATCAAACCGGGCGGAGCGGTGGCGAGCCTCGAGTTCCTCGCCCCGCCCAACCCACTCTGGCGCGCCGCCTGGTGGTGCTACACCCGCTTCGTGCTGCCCACCGCCGGCTGGTTGACCGGCGGCAGACAGTGGTGGCGGGTCGGTAGGTTCCTTGGTCCGAACATCGCGAACCACTACCGGCGGTATCCGGTCCCATGGACCGTGCGCGCCTGGGAGGCGGCCGGTTTCGAGGACGTCGGGGCGCGACAGATGAGCCTGGGCGGCGGGGTGGTCATGTGGGGACGCCGGGCCGGTGGCTGACGAGCCCGAACCAGGCGACACCACCTCGCCGAGCACGCTTCGCCCCGCCTACTACGCCACCGGCCGGCCGGGAGGGTGGCGGGACTGGTGGACGCTGCTCCACCCGCCGTACACGTTGTGGCACCTCTCCTACGTCGTCATCGGGGCCTGCCTGGCCCCCCATATCCGAGTCGACCGGCTGGTGGCGACCGTCCTGGCGTTCCTCCTCGCCGTCGGCCTGGCCGCTCACGCGCTCGACGAGCTGCACGGCCGCCCGCTCAGGACCACGATCTCGTCACGTTGGCTAGTGGCCACAGCAGTGCTCGGGATCGGCAGCGCGGTAGCGCTGGGCGCGGTCGGGGTCGACAGAATCGGCTGGACACTTCTCCCCTTCATCGTGGTGGGCCCGGTCCTTGTCGTGACCTACAACCTCGACATGCGGGTAGTCCACAAAGACGTCGTGTTCGCGGCCGCATGGGGGGCGTTCCCGGTGCTCACCGCGTATGTGGCCCAGACGGAGCGACTGGCGTGGGCGCCCGTGCTGGCGGCGCTGGCCGCGTTCGGCTTATCGGCGGCTCAGCGGAGCCTGTCCACACCGGCCCGCCTGCTTCGAAGGCGGACCCTGCAGGTGACCGGAACGCTGACATCGACCGATGGTGCACAACGAGAGATCGACCGGTCGACCCTCCTGGCCCCCCTCGAGCGGGCGTTGAACGCGCTGGCGACGAGTGTCGTGCTGTTCGCGACCGCCCTCGCGGTGGCCCGGCTGACCTGAGCCGGCCGATTCCGCCCGGCCATCGGTGCTAGGACCGCGCCATGATCGAATGCATCGGCATTGTCAGCCCCGGAGCAATGGGGACCGAGGTCGGCCGGACCCTCGCCAGTCTCGGCTCGCGCGTGATTGTCGCCCTCGAGGGACGAAGCGATCGGTCGCTGTCGAGGGCGAGCCGGGCCGACTTGGAGGACGTGGGCTCCCTGACCGAGCTCGTGCGGGCAAGCGACCTGATCCTGTCCATCGTGCCGCCCGCGTCCGCCATTGAGGTCGCGTCAGAGCTCGCGCGCGCGATGGCCGACACGGGGTTCCATCCGGTGGTGATCGACGCGAACGCGGTCTCGCCAGCCAGGGCGCGGGAGGTGGCCGGCGCCATCGAGGGCGGCGGGGCCCGCTACGTCGACGGCGGCATTGTAGGCGGACCACCGCAGCCGGGACGCCGAACCGAACTGGTCCTGTCGGGCGAGGGTGCCGAGAAGCTCGCTCCCGAACTGACCACGGACCAGTTGGTCGCCACGAGCATCGGCACCGATCCAAGCGCGGCCTCGGCACTCAAGATGTGTTACGCGTCGTGGACCAAGGGGACCTCGGCGCTCCTGATCGCGACCAGGGCGGTGGCGCGGCGTGAAGGAGTCGAGCAAGCACTGGTCGACCTGTGGGGTCGCGCGCAACCAGACCTCCTAGCCCGCTCCGAGACCGAGGGCCGCATCGCGGGCCGGGCGTGGCGGTGGGTCGACGAGATGGTCGAGATCGCCCGCACCTTCGAGGACGCCGGTCTCCCGGGCGACGCCGCCATCGCGGCGGGTCGCCTCTACGCACGATTGGCGGGTTTCAAGGACGTCGAAACGCCGCCATCACTGGACGAGCTCCTGGCTGCCGTGCTGTCCTGAGAGCGGGGCGGCTCGTCCCCGAGGCCCCCCAAAGAGGGCCGGCGCCCCGTGCCTGAGCCAAGGCTGGCCGGCCCGCCGAGCTAAACGCCCTGTTCGGGGGGCTGTCCGGGGTGCGCTACAGTCTTTGAGCCGCCAAGGAGACGACGTCTGGTGATGCGCTCATGCGCACGCCGACCGGTTCACCGATCCGGACCCCCCAACAGATGCGTGACGGGTCGCGTGGTTGCTCCTCGGCTGGCCAACGATGCCCAACCCCTCCACAGATGCCGGCGCTCGCGTCATGCGCTCGATCGGCCCGACGTTCGTCGGTGGCCCTGGCCGGGAGTCGCTCCTGGCCTAGGACCCCCCGGGCTCTTGACATCTCCGCCCTGTAACCGGCATGGCAGTACAGCTGCCCCGACGTCCTCCTTCGTGTCGAGGACACGCGACCGGCGAGCGAAGTTTTAGCGGCGATCAGCCCACGCAACCCCAATCAGCCCATATCGGGCGACGAAAGGAGCGGACGTGGACGTACGCCGCATCTCTCTCATGCCGCTGTCGTTGTGGAAACAGCGACCGTGGCAACACAAGCGCTTCAAGCAAACACTCGCGATTCTCGTGTTCGTGGTTCCCAACTTGCTGCTGACATTCACCTTGGTTCCGGCCTCCCAGGCCAGCCGGGCCAGCGCACACGACCAAAAGCTGGCCTCAATCACAAAGCACCGCACCCACCGGGCGCGCAAGGCTTGGCCGGTCGCGCTGGTCATCCCGCAAACGGTGCCGAAGGTCACACAGACAGCGGTCGCACCGACAGCGATCACGCCGACAGCGGTCACACCGAGCGCTGCTAGTACTCCGGTGGTCTCGGTGCAGGAATCTCCCGCGCCAGCACCGACTCCTGCACCGGCGGTGGACAGTTCGAGCGCGACCGCGTGGGCGGCCAGCCCTGGCGTTGCCTGCATCCGCGATCACGAGTCGGGTGACAACTACAGCACCGACACCGGAAACGGCTACTACGGCGCATACCAGGACACGTTGTCAACGTGGCAGTCCCACGGCGGAACCGGGCTACCGAGCGACGCGCCGCCAACGGTACAGGATCAGATCAACTACGAGATCTGGTTGACCGGTGGGTGGGGTCAGTGGAGCACCGCTGGGCCATGCGGCCTGTAGTGATCGCCTCACCGCCAAGGGACTAGCAACAAGGGCGAAGCCGTGGTCGCAATCGGCATGACCACGGCTTCGCCCGAGATGACCCCTATGCCCCAATCACCTGGCAAGGCGGAGGGCTGCAGCGCCATCGCCTCGGAGCTCAGAACACCACCACTGAACGGAGCACCTCGCCCCGTTCCATCTTGGCGAAGGCCTCCTCTACCCGGTCGAGCTCGATGGTCTCGGATACGAAACGGTCGAGGGGAAGCCGACCCTGCAGGTGTAGGTCGATCAGGAGTGGGAAGTCGCGGCTGGGCAGGCAGTCCCCATACCAGCTGGGCTTGATCCGACCGCCACGGCCGAACAGCTCGATGAACGGGAGGTCGATCCGCATCTCGGGCGTCGGCACGCCGACCTGAACGAGCGTCCCCGCCAGATCACGAGCAAAGAATGCCTGCTCGAACACCTTCGGGTGGCCGACCGCCTCGATGCACACGTCGGCCCCGTTCCCTTGGGTGACCTCCCGGACCGCCTCGACCGGGTCCTGTGTCGAGGCATCGACCACATGGGTGGCCCCGAAGTCCCGGGCCCATTGGAGTTTCCGCGCGTCGAGGTCGATCGCGATGATCGTCGTCGCGCCGGCCAATTTGGCCCCCGCGATCGCGGCGTCGCCCACGCCCCCGCAACCGAAGACGGCGACGCTGTCACCGGGCCGTACCTGGCCGGTCAGCAGTGCCGCACCAAGCCCGGCCATGACGCCACACCCGAGGAGTCCGGCCACCTCGGGCCTGACCGACGGGTCCACCCTCGTGCACTGGCCGGCGGCGACCAACGTCTTCTCGGCGAAAGAGCCAATGCCGAGAGCCGCCGAGAGCGGCTGGCCATCCAGCGTCATCTTCTGGGTCGCGTTGTGGGTGGCGAAGCAGTACCAGGGACGCCCGCGCCGACAGGACCGGCACTGTCCGCATACGGCGCGCCAATTCAGGATCACGAAGTCACCCGGTTCGACGGTTGACACCCCTTCGCCAACCGACTCGATCACACCGGCGGCCTCGTGCCCGAGCAGGAACGGAAACTCATCGTTGATCCCGCCCTCTCGGTAGTGGAGATCGGTGTGACACACCCCGCAGGCCTGCACCTTCACCAGGGCCTCGCCGGGCCCGGGGTCGGGCACCTCGATGGTGACGACCTCGACCGGCTCCCTCACCCTCCGAGCCACCACGGCTCGAACCTCGTGCGCCATGAAGCACCCCCCTCCCGCTCCCCGGATCGGGCCAGTCTCGCCGATCGGCGTCGGTGCCGAGAGGGCACCGGGGCGGCCCAACGTACGCGGGCCCGGCCGTGATCACACCTCATCCCGGCCCGGTTCACCCGCCCGGCCAAAGGTGATCGTGGCTATCGCTCGAGTGTCCGCCAACGATCGGCCGTGATCCGATACAGCACGTGCCGGGCCAGGGGATGACCTTCCAGGGCTGGGTGATCAAAGTCGTCACGCGGATCATGTGTCATGTTGAGACGTTCCATCACCGCGCGCGATCGAGCGTTCTTTTCGTAAGTGAAGGAGACGACCTCGGGCAACTCTTGCTCCACAAAGCCCTCGCGAAGAGAGGCTCTGGCCGCTTCGGTGGCGAAGCCGTTGCCCCAGGCCCCCCTGGCCAGACGCCAGCCGATCTCTACGGCCGGGGTAAACGCAGCCTCGAAGGAGGGGACCCACAGGCCGGTGAACCCGATGAACTCCCCGTTGGCCTTCACCTCGAGCGCCCACAACCCGAACTCATGGGCGGCGAACCCAGCCTCGATCCGGCTGATGAGATCGTCGCTCTCCCTCCGGCTCAGAGTCGAGGGGAAGTGCTCCATCACCACCGGATCGGCGTTCAACGCTGCGAACGGCTCGCTGTCCTCGACCCGCCACCGACGCAACACCAACCGCTCGGTCTCGATCGTCGTCGGGCTCATCTGTCCGGTGCGTGCACCGCCTCAACGATAGGCCGGGACACCCCGCCAACTCGACCCCGCGCAACTCGACCTCCGGTCATCCAGCCCCTCCAGCGAACCTTCCACCGAATCCCGCCCCGAAGGTCGTCACGCAGCCGGTCGACGCGGGGGCTCGGACGCTAATCGTGCTGGCGGTGATCGCCCCGGTGTCGCTGGCGGGTCCGAGCGCGGTCGCGCACTGTCCCACGACGACGGCCGCCGATGTGACGGGAACGGTCTGGGTGAACGTCGTCTTCGAGGTGAAGGTGACCTTCGACGTTCGAGTGGTGGTCTTGGGCTTGGTGGAGCTCGAGCTGGCTTTCTTCGTGGACTTGCTCGATGACTTGGCCGGAGCGACCGGAACGGTCCCCACGACGACGAGGGTCGAACCTGAGATCGAGGTCACCTTGCCGAATGCGACCGAGAAGCTCAGGTTGCGGGCGGCAGCCCCGCCGGGAAACGTCCCTCTCGGAAACGTCCCTCTCGTAAATGAGCCGCTGGGAGGCCGAAACCCGCTGGCACCGCCGGCACCCGTGCTCGCGGCACCGCCAGCCCCGAATGCCCCTCCAGCCGTGCACGACCCGGTCGAGCTGGGTTGGGAGATCGACACGCTCGTCGCCGTGAAATGGGTCGAGGACGCCTTGGACT
>Ga0181518_10003815_pt1 | contig 13716 bp, 19 predicted proteins | sample PEATcosm2014_Bin_28_FD_119751 | JGI IMG/M metagenome (GOLD analysis project Ga0181518, IMG submission 119751) | Peatland microbial communities from MTU Mesocosm Facility, Houghton, MI, USA - PEATcosm2014_Bin01_60_metaG | ecosystem: Environmental > Terrestrial > Soil > Wetlands > Peat | place... | reverse complement strand
TTCAGCCTGGTCATTTCGCCTTGGGTGAACGGACTGCGTCGGAGTGGCGGAATAGGCAGACGCGCCAGCTTGAGGGGCTGGTGCCCGCAAGGGCGTGGGGGTTCAAGTCCCCCCTCCGACACGCTCCAGCTCCACGCTTCCCGGGGCTGTGACTAGGACATTTTGTCCGAGCGTTTCAACACCGACTCGCTCCGGCTCCACGGCATCGAGTGAGGTGTGCAGTCGCACTTGCTCGACGCTTCCGACGCGTCGGTAAGAGACGCGCAGCCCGAGGGCTTGGTACAGCGCGGCGCGATCTGCTTGTTCAATTTCGCCGAGCAGCTCTGGCACGTCGCGTAAGAGCGAGAGAGTCTCGAGGACTTCTTCACGCAACAGCGGCTCCTGGGTTGGAAGAGCGAGCGCGAGCACAGCTCCTGCAGCATCGTTTTCGCGCTGCGTGGCAGCAATGCGGGACGCGATGACGTCGGCTGGTATGCCCGCCTCGAGGCCGTCCAGGTGCTTGGCGAGCTTGCGCTCGCACTCGAGGAGCGTGATCCTCGCGCGAGCGACCGCAGGGTCCTCGTGACGCCCCTCAGCATCGGCCGTGACGATCGCTGTCGCAGTCGCCTCGATGTTGCCGGGCGCGAACAGACCCGAGAGCCAGCGATCGACGTGGGCTAGCAGTCGGTCTTCGCGGACGGAGAGACTTCGCTGGTGGTCCGTTGTGGGTGAGGGGTAGTCGAGGCTCAACTGACAGCGGTAGAAGGAGTGCCCGCGCACCGTGTTGCCTTGGAGCTTCTTGCCGCAGGCGTCACAGACGACCAATCCGGCGAGCGGATACCGGGAAGGATCGGCGCGGCGTACCCCAGCACGAGCGCGGCGCGATCCAGCCCCTGCATTCGAGCGCCTATTGCTCGCGAGGAGTGTCTGCACTTGATGCCAGAGGCTCCGGTCAACGATCGCGTCGTAAGCCTGGGCCGCCGACGTCACCCAGTCGTCGCGAGGTTGCCACTCCTGTCGAGTCACGTGCCCGAGCGCCGGCGTGTCCGGATCGAGCAGCACATCCTTCTTTCTTGTGCGACCCGACACCTGGTGGCCGAGGTACCGCGGGTTCGTGAGGATGGCCCGCACGGCAGACATCGCCCACGCGTGACCGGGACGATGCGGATTGCGCTTCGGGTCGTGTGCGGATGGGCTCGGGACTCCCTCTAGCGTGAGTTTCGTGGCGATCTGCTTGTATCCCGCTCCTGCCGCGTACAGAGCGAAGATGCGCTGCACGACGGGAGCCGTTTCGGGGTCCGGCGCAAGCTGGTGGAGTCGAGCTCCCGATGCAGCTTTCGAGGGATTGGGGTGTGGGCCGATCTCGACAAGGCGATACCCGTAGGGAGGACGGCCGCCGAGCCAGCGCCCGGCTTTTGCGTGAGCCCGCATCGCATTTGCGACCCGCAATCGCGTCCTGTTCCTCTCAGCGCGGCTCATCGTCCCGTAGTTCGACAGGGACATGTAGTGCCCGTCGTTGTTGACGTCGACCGGACCGCCGAGCTCTGGGACCCACAACCCGACGCCGAAGTGCGCGAATTGGAAGAGGATGCCTTCGAACTGAGTCCCGGAGAACGCCCGCTGCGGTTCGGCGATCACGAGCGCGTCCCAGCCCCTGTTCGGGTTCCGGAGCTCGCGAAGGACGCGGGTGGCTTCGGGCCGACGCTCCCAGGGCAGGCTTCGGCTCTTGTCGATGTCGTGGTAGGTGGCGACGATCTCGCCGTAGGGCGCAATGAGCCGGGTCGCGGTGTCGGTCTGCCAGCGGAGGCTGTCGGCCGGGTCCTGAAGGTCATCGGTCGACGTCCGCGCAATCAGCGCGAAACGAATCATGCCGCCTCGGTCTTCAGGCTCAGGCGAAGTGCCCGGACGATTCGAGCGAAAGCGGCGGCAACGTCTCGGTTCATCTGCGGCTCATCGAAGGCGATGAATTCCATAGGGCGACTTCCGGGAGCGGCCGACTTTCCACGCGAGCCAAAACTACCGCTGCCGCGTGACGTCGTGGTGTTCATCGAAGAAGCCGACGATGTCGTCGGCAGTTCTGCGTTCACGTTACCCCGGGTCTCCTCCGCCGACGTGCTGAATTGGAGCTACGCGGGAAGTGTGAACTATCGACTTACATTTCAAACGCGCCTCTAAACGACAAAACGCGATTCACCTCGCGTTTTCATGAATTGACCTCGCGTTCAAACGCGCAATTTGACACCGTTTACCGATCGACCTCCCAATTGAACGCGCTTTGCTTGAGAAGCCCGTGCATCGCCATAAGGCCATGTCCACAAACGGCACTTATGCCACGCCTCGAATGTCCCTACCGGTACGATGAAGTGACTTCCGCGTGGTCAGTCGATGGTCCACTCAGCGCGAGAATCTCATCATGGAAATACCTCCTCGAACCGAAACTGATCGGTATGTGGCTGGAAATCACGTACAGATCCGTTATGCCTTCGACATTGACCTCGGGGAGCTGATTCCTGGTCACCACGTCATCGCCCGGGGCATCGGTTCTGCTCCTCAAATGTCAATACCACCGGAAGGATCGCTGCCCGCCGAGACCATCGAAAACATAAATCGGAGTAACGAAGTACCTCGCGATCAGGTCCACTTCGAGCATGTTCCGGGTCTCTCGAAAGGCCATGTCACTCCTGACTGGCGCTTCCACGCAGCAGATGATGTTGGCACGGCCTACCGCAATGACGACGAGGGCGCCTTCGACGGTCACTCAGGCGGAATTGCCACGCACGCGGTGCGCGAACTCGGTGGCAAGATTTCCCAAAGCGCGACCCAGCTGGTTCTACGGATCACCCCTGGCTACGACAGGACCGGGCACCAGTGGCAACCACCAGAACCCTGGCGCCGGGAGTTGGTCATCGACCTCGGAGCCGATCGTGCCGTCGACTGAACAGCAACCCAGATCGCTGCCGGGTATGTCTCAGCCAGGAACGTGCGGGACACAGCTCCGTCGCGTTCACCTACGACCGCCTGTCGCAACTCGCTAACCCTCCGAAAGTTCTGATCCATCCTCCGGCTCGTCGGCTGGAACAGCCAAGATCGCGCTCGCTTGTCGGCGGGTGCGCAGCACGATCACCAGGCACGCGAGCGAAAGAACGACAACAGCGAGAGCCATTCCGCAGCTCTCGATCAGCGCCGCCCAGCGTTGCGCATCGAATGACCCTGGCCCCTGCTCCGTCACGGCCCCAACGACTGTCGCAATTGAGCCCGCTGTCGTGACCGCGGCCATTGCCAACGCGCTCGTGGCAAGAAACCGAGATCGCAAGAGTCTCGCGACCGACTCACCAGGATCGATTTCATCCGCTAGCTGATCGTCGTCGGAGGTGGCAAAGAACTCGAGGAGGTCGCTCCAGCCTTTGGCCTCGTTCCAGGAGAGAGCGGCGGATCCGAGAAGCGCGGCCGCGAGGATTGGACCAGCCCAGTTCGTGGCTTGGAGCAACAAGATTCCGATACCGAAGTTTCCGAAATTGAGCGCAACGACGACCGCTGCGACGACATCACCGACTGCAAAGAGAGCCACTGCGGTGACGATTGCCGCAGGAACGATTTCCAGTGGGTTCCACTGTGCCCCGTGAAGTCGGGCGGCGACCGCCGCGGCAATTCGCTCTGCTGGCGAGGGAGTCAAAGGAAAGCGGGAAGTACCTTCGGCTTCCATGTCGCCTGGCATCGGTTTCATTGTTGCTCAGAATCCAACCCGTCCGACCTTCAGGGCTGCTCTTGGCATTTGCTGTCTGGGCAGTCAGACTTTGAGGCGCACGTAAGGCGCAAGGCAGTCACGTCGATCGAACCTGCTCCTCGATCGCGCTCATTGACCTGGGCCATGGCTCTCATTTCGCTCACAGCAAAGGGTCACCACACAGCCACACCTGATGCACAAGGTGCCATAGGGCTGGAAAGCCCAGACGCCTGCGTGAAAGAGATCGTCACGACGTAGGCCCCAAGCCACTCGAGCGAGGTAACGAGCGTCCAAGCCGGAGCGAAGGACGATCGGAGAGGAGGTCGTTTTCCCGGGCCACGGTGGTCGAGACCATCCGCGTTTTCTGACTCCCTGCGTGATAGGCAGAACAGTTCAATTCAGTCGCGGAGGATAGAGCTTGCCTACGACGCAGAAGGCGGCGAACACGAGTGACGATTGGGTGCCGGTTCTCGGTCGCTCGCTGGCATTACTGACCTTGCACGCCGAAGAGCTACGAGGTGCACCCTTAGTCGATCAATGGTTTTTTCTAGAGCGTCTGGGTGTACCTAGGAATGAGGCTGCTCGGATTCTTGGCACCAGCGATGACTCACTCCGCATCCTCGCCGGGCGGGCAAAGTCTCGCCATGCGACCCGAAGTTAAAGGAGCGTGACTTGACTCAGGAATCCGATCTCCTCGAGCAGATCAACCTGAAGCTCAGCGCGATGCTCGCGATCACGATCGATCAGTACCTTCGATCGACGGCCGGACTTGCAAAGCCTCGGCCTCGCTCGATCGATCGACTCCTCGCTGATGTTGGACTGCACCCGAAGGTTATTGGGGATCTGCTCGGGAAGTCTCGACAAGCCGTCGACCAAATCTTGGCGAAGGATCGATCCCCATCGAGAAAGGTCAGCAAGGATGCAGCCACTGAACCGGCCGGTTAATGGGATTGCCCCACTGACCAACCCTGGCAATGAATCCAAAGGCTGAAAATGGCGACCGCTGGTCTAGCTATAAGGGCCGAGTTGCTCAAGAAGCTCGGCATCTCCAATCGCACCCTCCAACGTCGCGTTAGTCGCCTGCAGGATCAGTTACCGATGTCGTCAGCAGACGCGTTATACGTCCTTGCCCATGACGCCGGCATCAAACTCAATCGATACCTTGACTCTGCCGCGCTCGCCCTGGTTCGCAGCCACGTAGCTCAAATGGGAGGCGGTTCAGCGCCCCCGAAGCCGAGAGCGAAGCCACCCGTAAAGGATCGATCTGCTCGTCAATCGGTCATTTCCTTGAAGGCGACCAGCGTTGATCCTGTTCCGGGGATCACATCAACCCATGCTCGGGATGCAGTCCGTATGGCCAACGTCTATCCCCTTCTCTACATGTTCGAGAATTCAGCTCGTGATGTAATCAATCGCGTGCTCACGGACGCGATTGGAACGGACTGGTGGGGGAAGATTGCGGCGAATGGCCTTGCGAAGAAAGTAGTAGGACGCCAAAAAGATGAGGGTCGCGACGCTTGGCATTCTCAGCGAGGAGCACATCCAATCTATTATTTGGATCTTCCTGACTTGCCACCACTTGTGAACCACCAACTTGCGTGGCCTCACTTCAAGGGTCTATTTACGGGCCGGCAAAACTGGTTTGACGGTGTCGTCGATGACCTAAACGTCTCGCGACGTGTCGTAGCACACATGAATCCGTTGACCCGTGAAGATATTCAACAGGTCGAAGCCGGTGTTAATAGGTGGGCGCGCCAGCTGAAGAGCGTGCAGGACAAGTTGCCTAGCTGAGCAAGGGAGACGATCTTTGCCGAAAACGGAGAGCGAAATACTCGAAGAGCTGCTGTCCTGGACCAGGTTCTCGCAGCGGCAGGCGTTTGCGGAAGTTCTTAGCTTTGTCCTTGCATCTCGGAAAGACTACGAAGCGTTTGAGTTGAGCGACGGCTCGCGAAGTCAAGCTGATATCGCCAAGACTGTGGGGTTGTCTCAGCCGACGGTATCCAGATTGTGGACGAAGTGGCGTCATCTCGGACTGGTTCGCGATACGGACGGGAAGGTTGCCTATTTAGCCAAACCATCTGACCTCGGCGTCGCACGGCCCCGATAACCGAACGCGGCCCCGCTCGCGACCCTGCCCCGATCTATCATTGGAAGGTCCGTGATGTTCATTTAAGGACTAATCGTGCAGATCACATTGCCAAATCGATTCATCAACGCCAGTAATTTGCGACCGTCCGAGGTAAGCCAAGACCCCAGGAGGGACAGCTTTCCGGCCGAAGAATTGATTATCGACGCAAGAGGAACCGAGTTCATTCGTCCTGCAGCTGTACTTTGGTGTGTGATCTATCCGTTGCTTGCACGATCGCAAGGACGTGATTGCCGATTCATCGTCCCCGAAAATATGGGCGTGTGTGTCTACCTTCAATCGCTTGGTCTATTTGACATTCTCGGAGCGTCAGGCGTCCAAATCGACGTGCGCGGAATAGGGCGGCGAGTCGATTCACAAGTCGTCCTTCCATTGACAGGCTTCAGTTCGCAGAACGAAGTAGAGAAGCTCGCAAATTCCGCTCTGGATTCGCTATCGCGATCTCATCTGGGTGCTTCCAACATGCATCCTTTTGTAAGCGAGGTATTCGCGGAGCTCGGTCTGAATGCAGTTGAACACGCACTATCACCTATTGGCGCGTTTGGTTTTATTCAATTCTATGAGTTCCAGAACGGTAGACGATTTCTTTGTGGAGTCGCCGATGGCGGGATCGGGATTCGTCAATCTCTTGAGAAGAACTCAGGACTTAAGGCACGCATCTTTTACGATTGGGATGCAATTGAACTTGCTACTCGGGAACGCATAAGCGGTACGGGTAGTGCGACGCGGGGTATTGGCTTATTCGGCGTAGCAGAGGATATGAGATCTCCGAAACACCAACTGATCATTCACTCAGGAATCGGTCGAATGGAGATACGCGAGAATCTCGGAAGCAATGCGACCAGGACCGGGCTGTTTCCTGGGACACTCGCTTATGCATCAATCCCCACTTAGTTGAGGAGTAGAACACTGAACAAGATCAACGTTTTCGACTCATCGGGCGGACAGCGCGCGCTTGTTTCCCGAGAGTCTGCGCGACGGCTCAGCGAGGAACTTGATCGAGCGATTTCGGGAGTAGATCCAGGCCTTGAGCTGAATTTCGAAGGTGTTGAGGCGGTGACGCCCTCATTTGTGGATGAGTTATTAGGCATGATCGACCAGGCAATTCAGAGAAATGTAATTGACTCGAAGTTAGAGATGGTCATTGTGTTTGCGTATCCTCCGACGCGATTGTCATCAAAGTTTTCAGCAGTCGGTCGGGGACGCGGTTATGAGGTGAGCGAAGTCGGTGAGAGCCGATGGCTCATGACGAAAGCGGCTTGACCCGCGCCTCGTGAAAGGCGCTGCATCGCCCGTTGACCTCAGGGGAAAGTTCATTCAAGCAGCCGCTCCAAGCTCTGACCAGCCACTATCCGCTTCGGTAGTGGGCTAGTTTCACCTGGGGTTTCTTAGAAGCCCAGGTCAGGACCAACGAACGAGTGCGCCTAGTGAGTGTGGGTACACTGATAATGCAACACCCCTGGAAGTGTTGCGGCCCCAGTTGGTTGGACAGTTTCCATGACTATCACGCGGCCTTCTTCGCCGTCGCTTCGATAAATGCCTCTCGTGGTGTGCGGTGGCCGAGTCGTTCGATCAGCCACTCGTTGTTGTAGAGCTCGATGAAGGCCGTTACCGATTGACGAAGGTCGTCGATCTCCTCGTGAAGGCGTGTCCATAGGCACTGTTCTTTCAACGTGCGGATAAAGCGCTCGGCGACGCCGTTGCACTCCGGTTCACCGACGTAGGACGCGTCATCTCCGATCCCAAGCCAGTTGAGCGAGCCCTGGAAGTGATGCGCCCGGTATTGACTGCCCCAGTCATGTCGGAGCTTGATCCCTCGAGCGATGTTCGGCGACAATCCGCCAAAACGGTCGATTACCGCGTCATAGACAGGCTGAAGCGCAGCGAAACGGTTGCCGACCTTCGCGACGTGCGCCCAGGTCTCGTCTGAGTAGTGGTCGATCACGATGAAGACCCACACCCAACCGTCTGATCTCGTCCAGGCCATCGTCGCGTCGGTTCCCCAACGCAGGTTCGGCGCAGTGGTCGTGATCGTGCCATCATGTGGGCGTGGCGTTCTACGTTTTCTCGCTCGTTGCGGTGCAAGCAGACCCTGTTCACGCATGATCCGCAACACCCGGTTCTTGCCGACGACCATCTCGTGCTCGCGCCGAAGCCGGGCACGGACCTTGCGGTGACCCTCGTCGGCGAAGGGACAGCCTTTGATGACGTCGGCAATCTTTCCGCCGAGTTCCTCATCGCTCACGAGTGGCCGTGGTCCTCGCCGGCTCGACGATGCCCGACTTTTGCGGTGATAGATCGTTGAACGAGCAGCACCGGTCACCCGACAGACCGTCGCAATCGGGACACCGAGTTCGGCGCTCACTTCGGCCGCTTCTGCGGCGGAATCTGGAGCCCCCTTTTTCAGGCCACGGCCCGCAGGATCTCGTTCTCCATCGTGAGCTCGCCGATCTTGCGCTCGGCCTGGCGAAGTCTTCGATCGTCGGGTTCTCTCGCGCTCTGCTTGGCCCGCAAGTTCTCCTTGCCGCCCTCCAAGAACTCATCACGCCAGGCAGCAATGCGGTGCGCCTCGACGCCGAGCTCGCGGCTCAAGACCTCGAGGCTTTCACCTCGCAGCAGTCGCAACACGACGTCCATCTTCTTATTCGCTGACCACCGTGGCTGGGAGCGGAAGTCCCCATTTCGTTCGTCGTCCACTGTCATGAGTGCCATCTTGGCCCTCCTCTAATCAGTGTCCAACTTTCAAGGGTGCGCGAGATCTGACACGAAACCGCCACGCTTCTGTTGCTTTCGGTGGGATGGACTCATGACAGGCGCAATTCGGTCGATATGAAGCCACAAAGCACATTGCTACGACAAACGACAAGTCCTATATTCTGCGAGGAGCCATAATTCTTTCGTAGGTAACTCGACCCCATCTAGCAGTACTTTCAGGCTTAGTGATACAGCCTCTCACTACCATGATTGCAGCCCCAAAAAGGAGGCAATCATGTGCTCTACATCACTGCGGTGCGACTAAGCCAAGGTGGCACACGCGCTGCCCACATCACGAATGTCAAGTGGCTGAACAGCGGCGACGGTACGACGAACGATTGCAACACTGCTGTCATGGTCGATTACATCAATAAACGCAACCCAGTGGAGGTTGCAGGTCCGAATGGTCCGATCCGCGTGACCGTCGTAAACGCGAATCTGCCATATATCCGTACCAATGAAGACAACACGACAAGGGATAACTTGTTGTCTCTTCCAAGGTTCTAGGAGTGAAGCCGGAGATCATGGTTAGCTTTCTCCGCGAGTGATCAGATGCCTAAAGTCTTTCGTTCGCCGGTTTTTGTTTCAATAGCGGACAAGCTCTCGCCGGCCCTTTGTCGTTCGCTTACAAGCTTCGTTGAAATATCTGCGGCTAGACGTTGTCGTGAAATCCACCTCGAGATGAACACCTCGGGTGGCGACTTTGAGGGTGCTATTTCCGTCTACGAAGCACTGCGTCAGTTCCCAGGAAAAGTGTGTGCTCACAACGTCGGGAGAGTTGATTCGATGGGCGTTGTCGTTTTTCTGGCGGCGAGTTAAAGAATCACGATCAAGCGGGGCACATTCTTTGTGCATGGGGCGACCTTGTACGAAGCTCGAAGCGGATGGGATTTCAAAGGGGCAATGGAGTTAATAGGCGGCATCGAGAAGACGAATGCACGATTCAGTCCGATCATCGCTAATGAAATCGGCTCTGATGTCGCAACAGTCTTGAGTTGGACGCATCAGGGAAAGGGATTCAATGCGGCGGATGCTCTCGCGATTGGATTAGTCCAAGCAATTAAGAACCTAAAGGTTCCAGTGCGCCACGAAATCGTTCAGATCACCGCTAGCACTAGGGCCGAATGAAATGGACACTGATCAGCCGCGCATTGACGACAACTTGAGAATCAGGTTGGACCAACTCCTCCAAGCTGCCCCACCGATGACTCCTCGCGAAAGGAAAATCCCGGCGTTCACGCCCGGCGTGCAGCTCGTGACCTCTGCAGCGATAATCGTGGAAGGTCAAGGGGCGAAGACAGGCGGTACGGGAGGAGCTGCGGCATACTTCGCATACTGCCAAGAACGGATCGAATGGATCCTTCGAATGCCGATTTATCCCGGGACATTCAATCTCTATTTGGACGGCAACTACCACCTGATCAGTCCTTGGCAAAGTGTCGAACCGCAGGACTTTCTCATGTACACGGGGGCAAGGTCGGTAACTTGCACCGTTAACGATATTCCGGGCCTGATCCTGCGCACAGATTTGCCGGGAGGGCGAACGGAATTCGAGATCGTCTGCTGTACCGAAGTTCCAAATGTGAAGGGTCAGTACCATTCGGCCGTCACGGTGGTGTTTGAAAACCGGCCTGTGTGATTAAGACGGTTGCAAAGTCACCCCGGGCTGGGTCATATCCAATGCAACCATGAGGTGCTGTCCATTCAATAGGCGCGCCTCGAGCAGATGCTCGCTTACGGTCGTATGGCTTACGGTCCAGTTCCTCAAGCCGGTCTTGACCGAATGTTTACGAGGCCAGTGACCAGCTGGTTTGATGTGTCGTATTGCTGCGAGTCCCTCCTCCGACACCCATAAAGAACGCGCAAGCAAATGTGGCGTTCGCATCATTGGGCGTGTGTTGACGTGCTGTGCCGAGTAAGCATTAGCAACGCTCGGGCCCAAAAGGGTGTCAGGGCGCGCTCCGAAATCTACGGGGCGGAGTGTCGCTGACCATGCCGATGCGCGCGCATTGTCGACGAGTGACACCGCCCCCCCCAGGTCGAGGTTGTGACCGCCTTGGAGGTGCACCGCCCGTTCTCCGAGGTCACGTGCGCGGTATTCTTGGTGTGATGACACCGTCGCGAGCGCGGCATACAGGGAACCAGGTGACACAACTCGAGCTTGTAGAGCCTGCGGCCAATTGCGCCTCGATACTCCCGAACGACCTTCAGGAGTTCTTCATCCCAGTTCATGACGAGGTGCGGCTTTGGCCGTCGGAGGTCCGGCTTGTCAACCACCCCGCTGTCGCACGCCTCTCTGACATCTTCCAACTCAGCCAAACGCATCTCGTCTACCGCGGTGCAACCCATAGCCGATTCGAGCATGCGGTCGGAACTCTGCACGCTGCCCAGCTAATGCTCGAGGCGCTTGAACGCAATTACAAGATCGCCAACGCCAAGGGGAAGGCCTTCGAGGAAATCGGTTATCGCCGGGCGGATCCTCCCCGAGTACCTGAGATCGCCTTCATTCGACTGAGCGCTCTTCTGCACGATATCGGTCATCTGGCGGCAGGTCACACCTTTGAGGATGAGCTAGGTCTGCTCGATAAGCATGACGGAGACGAGAGGCTTAATCATATTCTCGACAAGAAGATATGGCATGACTACGAGGAGTCGTTTACTCTTCGGGAAATCATTGATCAGGAGTACATTGCCTTCGCCCAAGCGACAGAAACTGGCAAGACGGCCAGCGAAATTTATCTCGATATTGTTTCAAAGGATCGACAGCACATTGCTAGTCGCACTGGAAGCACGTTCAGATTACAGATTTGTAGAGATCTTGTCGGCAATACGATCTGTGCCGACCTCTTGGATTACCTTCCCCGTGATTTCCACCATATAGGCAAGGTACGGCATTTCGACAAGCGCTTGCTTGATTATATGGAAATCAGGTTAGAGGTGAAGAGCGGCAATGAATTTTTGGTTGTCAATCTTCGCAGCGCGGACAACGTTCGCTCGGATGCCGTCAGTGCCATCGTCAATTTTTTGAACGAGCGTTATGAACTAGCCGAATTCGCTTTGTTTCACCGCACAAAACTGTGCGCGACGGCCATGTTGGAGCGAGTTGTTGCTGAGGTGAGCGACGCGACTGGCGATGATTCGTGGTTTGGCGACCAACTCGACTCGCTGCTCGCACTAACAGATATGGAACTCCTGACTTGGCTTCGTAACGAAATTCATCGCTTAGATCCCCGCAGGACCAATCGGCGTCTGGTCGGGGCTGACCGTGTCGCACGGGATCTTCGGCTTCGCCAACTCCACAAGCGGTTTTACGGCGTTGACAACCTTGCACTTGGGATTAGGGCCGACGAGATCCGCCAGAATTTTGCCGGCAAGGCAGGTGCAGCGAACCGACTCAATACCGTGCGCTCGTTGGAGGAGGACTTCGGGCTTCCTCCCGGATCGATCGTCATTTACTGCCCCGGAAGCGAAATGAACGCAAAGATCGCGAACGTTAAGATCCTTGTGCACGATCGAGTCGCGACACTCAAAGAGATCGAAGATGAGGGAACCGACGCAGGCCTCACCGGCGGGGTACTCGAAGCTCAACAGGTTCGCTTTAAGCGCCTGTGGAGGATGCTATTCGCCATTTCTCCAGCAGCAAAAGAACAGCTTGGTGAGGCGCAAATGAAAAGGCTCATTCAGTGTGTTGATCGCGTTGTGCTCGGCAAGTCCGGTCCAGGCGAGACACCCGAGGAAGCTGCTCTCGCGCTCGTCATTGAGCTGACGAACATGAAGGATTCCGCCCTCTGGGGCCGTAATCTCGTCAAGGCAGCCGTTGGCACACGCAAATCCGAACTCATTCGGTACCCCTTGGGTGCTCCAACGCTCCGCAGCCTGACCGAATAGCTCGCAGCGTGGCAACGCTCACCGCTGCCGAGCGAGCGCTCCAACAGTGGCTTGACAGTCACGTTGCGAGCGGAATACCAGTGGCAGTGGAAGGGATCGTCGCGTCAGCCGGACTCGCACTGCGACGCGACGACGCGTCGGCACGCGGCCACGGAGCGCTCCTTGAGTTAGGCGGCGTTTGGACGATCATGCTTCCGGGCCAAGGTGGCGTCGACACAATGAGCCCGCGCGAGCGGTTCACAGCGATGCACGAGCTAGCTCATTTCATCGTCGAGAAGGAAACATCGTTCCGACCTGGGCGGCGTCGTGACTACTGGGAACTTGAGAAACTGTGTGACGCTTTTGCTGGACGGATGCTCATCCCCGACTCTCTTCTGGGCGCGTTTTTCAGCCTTACTGATCCAACGAAAGCACTTGTTCTTACGATGCAGCTTGCTCGAAAGGGAATTGTCTCTTTCGAGGTGGCTGCCCGGGCAGTGGCCCGCACAAAGACGGGATTTGCCTTTGTCTCATTGAACGAACAGACCGACAGCCGAAAAACACACCGTGGCACTGTAACGTGGTCTACTGAGAGCGAAGTACTCGGGCTTGCCGCGCATGCATACGTCAATGTCGGCCACCCCCTCGCAGCCGCTGTCGCGGCACATGCGACAAGCTTTGTCGGTGAGCGTCGAACTGTGGCCATCGATGAGCTGGGTGTGATTGCGGTACAGCGCATCTCTCGTCGCCAACTTGTATGTTGCTTCTTGAGTGCGATCGTTCCCTGACCGGGACACGGCCAAACGCGGCTGATCGTGAAACCCTCCTCTCGACACATAGCGAACGGGGTCTGATTCATCACCTAGGCCCGTGACTTGCAAACAGCTGATTAATTTCGGCACCCTCGGGACCAAGTCACGCGACTAACTCCCAGATCGTGTTGCGTATCGCAGGTGGAAAATTCCCCCCTCCGACACGCACTACCAGCACATACATGGGCTGGAACGTGCACTCTTAGGTACGAACTGGCTGTGAATCCCGTCGACGTGGCTCTGGTTGGACTTCGCCAATGTGGTTTTCAGCTGCCGGCACGGCAACAACTGATCTCATTCTCGATTTGCTCTCGGGAGACCCGGATCTCAGGAAGACGATGTAGGCGGGCTGAAGGTACTCCTGCTCGTCATACCATCCCAACTCAAAGTACCCAAACCGCACATCAGTCACCTCGAACCGACCCCGGCTAGCC
>Ga0181518_10003813_pt1 | contig 13724 bp, 21 predicted proteins | sample PEATcosm2014_Bin_28_FD_119751 | JGI IMG/M metagenome (GOLD analysis project Ga0181518, IMG submission 119751) | Peatland microbial communities from MTU Mesocosm Facility, Houghton, MI, USA - PEATcosm2014_Bin01_60_metaG | ecosystem: Environmental > Terrestrial > Soil > Wetlands > Peat | place... | reverse complement strand
GATCGGATTGGGGTTGCCAAACAGCCATCCGGTAGGGTAAAACAGGTTCGTCCAGGATGATGTTCCGTTGGCCGGTTTTGAAGTGACCCTCTATGGCCGGTTTTGAAGTGACCCCCGAGGCGGCCCGGTTCCGAATGGAGGTCCAGGATGAAGAACGACCCGGAATCGGTCGCCACTTGGTGATTTGCAGTTCACCATTGTTATCGAAGTTCCACTGAGCACGGCGCACATCTGAACGGGTAATCGACGTGCTCGACCAAACGACCCTCTGCGTCAAACTGAAAATAGTCCAACAACCGAGCGAACTTAAATCCCGTCAACCGACCGAAAAATGGGACCTCTCCGTGGTGGAGCCGCCTGTATCGCAGCATCAATTTCGGCAACGCTGCCAACTGGTCTTCCAGCGGCAGCGCCAGGATCGTCGGCGGGATCTTTATCATTGTCCAGCGTTCGTGCCCACCAGTCATGCCGAAGATGCAGATTCCCTCTGGCACAGTTTTTTCGCCATCGGCATAGAGGAATGGAACGAACGAGGCTTCCTCGGCCTTGCACCGTTCGATCCAGGCGGCTTCGAATTCCGCCGACCTGATCGCCTTCGTCGCTGCAAGAGCCTGTTGCAGACCATCAGCATAGGCCGGGAAAACGGTAGCAATCTGATTGAGAATCCGCCCGTACCCGTCGCCGGTCTCAAGCCAAAGATTCAGGCGGCGTAATCCTTTGGCAGCGTTGCGACCGTTTCGATAGCCGACCGCCTGTGAGAGTTGGGCCGGGGTGAGGCCGAGGTCGCCCATTAGCCGGGTGAGGAACTGAACGATGGGAAATCGTGAAGCATCTTCAGGCATTGCTATTCTCCTCGTCCGACCTTCCGATGACACCGCACCGGATGGCTGCAATCCACAAATCGGCCTTCTTCTTCGATGTTGTGGTTTGGTATAAATGAAGGCTCCCGAATCCGTTATTGTCGGAGTACTTGATTTCGATCCAAAACCGATTCCGGGTCCGGTTTGTCACGACCCTCGCCTCCAGCAGCACGCCATTTTCGTTCTTGAAATCAATTTTGGCGAGAACTGGCGCACGCCAGGGGTATCCTACCTTCGGGTAGTCACTCATGCAGTTCCACGGCGTTTCATATAGCTCCTTAAGTGTCATTTCAGACGAAGCTCCAAACCCCACGAACCGGCACCTGCCAGCGTCAGCCAAGTCGTCTTGCGGCGCACGAAGCTGGTAGTCCATGAAGCCCCACCGCTGGACGATGTTGCCTCGTTCATCTCGGATGCCGAGCAGGGGAGCGGAAGTCAAATCGCCGGTCTCTTCTGGCTGGACAAACTCATACTCGGAATTGCACGTCAGCCACTCAAAAATCTCGTGAAGGTTGTCCTCGGAAGAGAAGGCATCGCTCCCATCGAAATTCAGTTCCGCCCGAAGGTTCTGAAGCTCCATTTTGGTTTCGAAGTCAATCTCAAGAATGAGCGAAATCGGCGTTGCGGTCGCTTTGATTCGGATCTGGCTTATGGGAATGTGTGGAGCGCCAATGGACATCGGTTGTCCTTTCGACGCATTCAGGTCGAGACATTGGTTGATTCGTCTTTAGGCGGCGAACCCACATCGGCCAGAATCGAATCCCGGCCATCCACCTTGCGATCTCGTTTTCGCAGGTTGGCAAGCGCCCGAAGGCGCTATTCCTGATGCTCACTGTTTGGACGTTGCCGGAGAGCGTCGGGTTTCGCAATTCTATCTTATTGGCCGATTTTCTTCTCGACCCAATTCCTGAACACATTGCAAATCGAGAGCAGCGAGAATGGGCCACCCGCACCTACGAAGAATCCGTCCTTGACCGTGCAGTGCAACCAGTCGTGTTGTCCCTCTATGCCTTTATGATTGACATGCGACTCCTTGCCGACTTCCCTCATGTTCAGCGATTGCAGCGGTGTGCCAGCCAGATCAATCTTGACGAGCCAGCCCGGATTATCGAGCGACTGAATGGTAATCCCGTGTTGATGCTCCCAGGTGTCGTTGCACTGAGCGTGATACCACTGCTGGAGCCATTGGATCGAGTTCATTGGACTGCCTTTCGTTATCCGGGGCAACTTCAGCGCAAACTCAAGCTGTAACCACCGTCAATGTTCACTGAATCGTCGGCTCGAAACCACCGCCGTTTTCTTCGGCCTCGACCGCTCCCGACCGCATATCCCATTCAGCAGCCAGGGCATCAGCAGTGGATTCCAGTAGCACCAGCAGTGCGTCCATCTTGGTGGCGAACTCCTGGACGTTGAACGAACCGTTTGCTTCAGTCTTGCAGGGAAGGCGGAGAACATACGACCCAGGATCGACCGAATTCACTTCCTCAATGGCGACTTTGAAATCGTCCAGGTTCTCGATGCCCTCGCACTTGAATTCCGGTTCCCACTTTAACGCCGTTACGATCTGGGCTACGAACTGGGCCAGCCACGACACCGAATGGGTCTTGTGAACTGAGAGGGCGTCGGGCTTGGTCGCCAGGAAGTTGCCGCCTTCGCCGAGAACAATCGCCTTCAGGTGAAGTTCCAGAGCGTGCCGGTACAGAAAGACGACCGGCCAACAAGCTGCGAGGTCGGTGAACGGGCCGGAATTGAGTTCGGGCGCTTCGGCCAGCTTCTTCGCCGCCGTGTGGAACGAGCGGGCATAAAGGAAAAGATCTTGCGTCGGGACGTTGCGGCGGAATGAAATCCTCTGGTCCATGTTGTTCTCGTTCAATTCGTTCGGCTATTCGAAACGTCAAGGGATTCGACTTGCCACCAATTCGACTCCCACTGATTCGACGTGGCAAGCAAGTGGTTTGCTGCGGCCTCGCTCCAATTTGGAGCCTTGCTGTCCTGCTCAGTCTGAAGAAGGCAAGCCACCCGGCAGGATAGCTGTTTGAACGCAACATACTCCGGGTGCTTCGACGAAAACCAGCCAAGTTTCTTATCCTCACGAATCGCTTGGCGAAGGCTCTGAAAGGCTTGACGGAATCTGCCGAGATCCTGCACATCCCGGCGTGACAACAGGCACCTCGGTCAAGATTTTCAGTAGAATGGACTCGGCACTTGCCTCAGAATGAGCAGCTTGCTGAAGAAGCTGCCACCGCCTCTCTGAATATGAAGGATCATTTTGGTCGAGTCGATTCCAGAGCTTCATAGCGACGAAAAACTCTCCATACGCAGCATCAAACTGGTTCGTCGCTGCCAACAATAACTCCCGTTTCTTCTGACGAATCGCCCATCGGTAGGTTATGCTTTGTCCAACGAACCATCCGGCCCCGAGGGTCAGCATCGCTACCGCCAAATTCAACAACGTTTTTACTACTTCAGATTTCCAGTCCATGTAATTCATCTAATCGCAAGTCGGACGGCGGTGCAAGCCCGATGGAGTTGTCCGGTATTCGAAGGTGAGCGACGAGGCCGAGCCGCTGCCGTCACTTCGAGATGCCGACCGGTGGATGTGGCCCGAATTCGCCGGGATCTGCCCTTTAGCCGCAGAACAGCAGGCGTTACAATCGGTATCATGTACGCCGATTCAAAGAACTCGCTGAAGAGCATTTTGGAGTGGTTGGACGGATCGGATAAAGCCGGATGGGAACGCCAAATCGAACTAGGTGAAGAATGCCGGTCTGATATGGAGCGACTGGCCCGACCGAAATGCAGGAAGGGAGGAAGCCATGCATTCGGGCCGGAACGGAACCCGGACGCTGGCAAGCTCAACCGGGCAATTCCACACGTTAGGGCGATGCTCAATGCAATGCGGAACCGGAATCGGGTGGCGGCGTTGGGACACGGCAGGGCGGCGTTGGGGGCGATGTAGATGGGCAGTGGCTAATGGCAAACCATGAACATGTAGCCGTACTCAAAACCGGTGTGGATCAGTGGAACAAGTGGAGAGCCGAGCAAGGCAATTTGCGCCCGGACCTATCTGCAATTTCGCTCCCCGGCGAGTACTTGCGTGGAGCCGATCTTTCCTGGTGCGATCTGTCAGCCACGAATCTATCAGGCGCAATTCTAATTCGGTCGAAACTTCTCGGTGCAAATCTCAGCCAAGCAAAATTGATTTGCGCTGACTTAACTTCAGCAGACGTTCAGCTTGCCGTATTGACTGGAGCAGAAGTCAGTGACGCTCGGTTTTGCTCTGCAAATCTGTCCGGTGCAAAACTCAGCGGTGCCGACCTCCGTGGAGCCGATTTCCAGAATGCAAGTCTGACAGGTGCCCACGTTGACAATGCAAACTTTTGCGGGTGCCGTGTCTATGGAGTCTCCGCATGGGATCTTAAAGGCGTACCACGAGATCAGACCGGCCTAATGATAACGAAATCCCTGGAACCGACCATCACTGTAGACGATCTTGAAGTCGCCCAATTCCTCTACCTGCTCCTGAACAACCAGAAGATCCGCCACGTCATCGACACGATCACATCGAAAGTCGTCCTGATCCTCGGCAACTTCAAACCGGAACGCAAAGCAATCCTCGATGCGATCCGAGACGAGCTTCGGCGTCGAGACTACCTGCCCGTCCTCTTCGATTTCGAGAAGCCTTCAAACCGGGACATCACCGAGACCGTCTCGACGCTGGCGCACATGGCCCGGTTCGTCATCGCCGACATCACGGACGCCAAGAGCATCCCGCAAGAATTGATGGCGATTGTTCCGAGCCTGCCATCCGTGCCTGTACAGCCGTTGCTCCTGGCTTCACAGCGGGAGTACGGCATGTTCGAGCACTTCAAGCGCTATCCGTGGGTGCTGGAGCCGTATTTGTACGTCGATCAGGATCGGCTGCTGGCGGCGATCACGGAAAGGGTGATCGGCCCCGCGGCGAAAAAGGCGAAGGAGCAGTCCGGGCGATGACGGACTTGCGGTGGAATCATCAGCGAACGTTAAGAGTACGAACAGGGTGCGGCAGAGAAAGCCTACCTAGAAATAAGCGTTACGAAAAGCTAGGTCGTCAGTGGGCGCAAGAGCGCTTCCGCTGACCTTAGACGTGAAGATCACTGTCTGTAGCGATAATAAAAACCCCAGGTGTCTTTGTTCGCTGTTGCCAAAATACCCTGTTGCTCGTCGAATGACTCTCTGTTCCAACCGAAAGTCGGATCATGTTTCACCGCATCTCCCACTTTGCTTGTGATCCGGCTGAGCAGCCCACTCCTGTTCAGTTGACGAAGTGCGTCGTCTGATTCGCATAGAATGATGACCTTCGGGTAGCTGTAAAGCCAAATACCCTCGACTTGCAACACTGATATCTTGCCTTCGAGAAGGATTGTACGTATTTCCCCGACCAAACGCTGAAGCGCAGCACGGCTATCTGGGGAACAGCGCACACGGTTATCTGCGGAACGGCGCAACGAACGCAAAGCGAAGGACAAAACAAGCCAACCGAAGAACAAAACGGCAACCACGGCGAGGCCCGACAAGTAGTAAGCCTGCGGATTAAAAGCGAGAAAGAAACAGAAGACGGCGGCTGGCAGGGACACAGCCGCCACGAAAAAGACCATACAACCGGACGGCTTGCGGGCCATAGGTCCCAGACTAGGAGCATCAGATTCCGTTGTCAAGGCCGGGAACCGCTACGTTGACGGCGAGGGCGGGACCGTGACCCGATGATTTCCGCTAACGCATGGCTCCAGAACCGGGTTGGGTCGATGGTAAAATACCAACATTATAGGATCGCACTCAGACGCCACAGAACCGTCAATTTCAGAAGCGGCTCGGATGGTGGCAGCGGCCAGCCGACGAAAGAGTAATCAGAATTCTCAGAATACTCATGCACAGGGATGAACTCACTCTGATAGCCGGTCTTTTAATTCTGGTCATCTCGAAGCCCTGGCTGCTCCTGGCGGTTGTTTCCGTCGTCGTCGCTGGCATTCTCTGCGCAATCCTGATCCGCTTTACGTACCGGAAGGAATCGCTCTCAATCTTCAGAACCGGCGACCTTTAGGGTTCACTGGGTTTCTTGCGATTCGATTGTCTCGCCTTTGACGGCCTGGAAATCCGGCGGGTGGCAAACCATCACCCTGGCTCGGAGAATTACACCAGCGGCTACCTGTGGCCCTCTGTGATGATTCTGGTGGCCAGTACCGGCGTTACCATAAGCGTGGATGACATCCGCTTATGAACATGCGCTTCTTCGTGATACCCGTCACCGCCTTCCTTGCTGCTCTAGCTGGAGGCGTGGTTTCACATCTGCTGACGAACGAGAGGTTGCCCGAGTTGGGGAACGGCACGATTCGGCCAACACGGATTGAATTGGTCGATGAGTTTGGCAGAATCAAGGCATTCATCGGCACTGACCGCCACGGAAACACTGGGCTTGTTTTCTTGGATGGCCAACAACGGGAACGAGCGGTATTCGGTGTCGAGTATGGCTCGTACCAACCCACGCTGGTGATGAGGGGCGGCGATGGCGGGGATCGAGTCATTTTTCGTCTTTCTCCTCGTGTTGATGATCGGCCCACTATCCTGCTACGGGATCACGACAGCACTAGGGTCCAGCTTGGGTTCGACGAGAATGACGCACCCGGTCCCAAGGACGAGGATTGGGCGATTCGGTTCTCCCCACCACATAGCTCCCAACACGACTTGGCAGCGGTTGGAGTACAGCGGGACCCGCATGACGACAAGATGTACGGTTATGTTGTCGCCAAGAACAAAGATGGTCAGACATGGTATGAACCGAAATGATCGACACGCAGGACGGCGTTCCTTGCGCTCCGGTTGCTTCCTTGACGGCCCCGAAGCCGCAGCGGTTGGCAATCGTCCTGGCCCGGAGATTCGCACCAGCGGTTCCCTGGTGCCTCTGCTGTGATGCGGGTGGACAGCCTTTACCGGCGTTACCATGAGCGTAGGTGAATATCGTCGAAATCGGCCTGAAATTCTGGCGCAAGCGAAATAGACTCGCCTTCGTCGTGGCGGCGGTGTATTGGTTTGCAGTTGCAGCGTCGTACTTCTGGGCGTTGATTGTACGTGACCACGATGAATTTGGTGTCATAGGCATTCCGTTTATGGTTCTGTCTGCGCCGTGGAGCGTGTTCTTTTTCGAGATTACAAATCAGATTTCAAACCACGACCTTGGGGAAGCGACGTTTGCGATCTCTTGCTGGCTTTGCTCCGGGATAAATGCATATGTTCTGTACGTTGTGGTTGAAGGAGCCTCTTCCCTACTGAGGCCGTTTGGTTCGAAAGAATGATGCCGCTCCAGATGCGCCGAACCCTTCCCGGCCTACTGGAGTTGACGATGCGGCAGACGGTGGTCGTGGTAGACAGCCTATACGGGCGCTATCATGAAGTTGGATGACGCCTTCTGCCCAGGTCGTTGTCAGCACCGTGATCGCCGTGTTGATTTCCGGCACGGCCTTCGGACAGGTGAAATCCGACGAGCCGGTCAAGGACGTTCGCATTTCCGGTCGTGTCTCGGATGCCACGGGCGCACCTGTCCGAGACGTATTCGTGGTTTTAAGGCTAGTGGGGTCCGACGATACAAGCGCCACTACCAAAACCAATGAGACGGGCGACTACACATTCCGGGTTGTGCCGCATCGCTCGTATGAATTGCGCTTTGCGTGTGCAGGATTTAAGCGAGAGACGAAAGTCGTGACTGCCAACAAGGACACCGATGTTGGCACGCTGGCGCTGTCCGTTTCCGTTCACGGGGGTCTGCTGGTCGTGCCGGTGGGACCCCGAGTCGAGGTTCCAAGCGCTCCGAATACCGGAACCACGAACAGCCATGAACCGATCAAAACAACGCTCTGCGACCTCGTTAAGCAACCGCAGAAGTTCAACAACATGATCGTGCAGTTCCAAGCCGAATACATCTCCAAATTTCAATGGGACGGGTTCGTTGATGATAGCTGCTCGGCCAAGCTCCAAGTTGGCGTCTTCCACGTCCTGGACGATCTGAAACCGAACCAGGGCCAGTACGCATTCACCACGATTGCCGACGACAACACGCATCCTGAACGACTGAACTGGAAACCCATCGAATCACCCCAACCTGTTCAACTGAAAACGGACGATAGCTACCGAGCCTTTTGCAAATACGCCGACACGAAGTTCAAGTGGCCGGATGGAGGAACGTGTCTCGATTGTCCGTTGTACCGGATCAACGTGACTGCGACCGGGCGCTTCGATTATTTTGAGACGCAGACGGTGGCGGTAAGAGCGAATCCGGCAACGAAGGCTTTCACGAATGCTGCTGGCGACCCGAACGTTCCGCTGTTGCGATTGGTTCTGGTATCCGTCTCCGATGAGTTGGCAACTCCGATTGATCCTGCCGTCTACACCGAATCCAAACGGCGAGAGATCACCCTGGAAGAAGCCCACGATTTGGTAACAGCGCTGACGAGGGACCGGGGCAATACGAAGGCTCCTGGCTTCGAACTCGTAAAATTCAGCGACCCTTACGACCCAACATTTCAATTCTTCGAGGCCATCTGGAATAACCCCGTTGGCAGCGTGAATCTTGGGCACTACGCCGTTGACCGTAAGACCGGCGATGTTTGGAATGCGATAGTGTGTGAGCGAATGACCTCGGCTTCACTGACGAGGCTGCAAAGGGCGATCCGAATACGTATTGGGCTTACGGAGAGCAAGTATCGAAAGGCTCGACGACCGGGGCCAATGTGCGAATAGAGCGGACGTTGAGGATCGGAAAGCCAAGTACTGGTACACTCGGGAGGCACACGGAGCACCATGAACATCATTTCCCTGGACCACGCAGGCTCTAAACCGAAATCAATGGGTATCGCTGGATTCCCATTCCGTGAACACCCAATCTGCACATTGACGGCAGCGATTGTCGCCGTTTTGTACTGGATCAGTGTTTGGGCCGCATGTCGAAGCGCACACGCCAATAACACCGGGTTGGGTTATGAGTGGGTTCCGTTCATGATTCTATCTGCACCCTGGTGGAGCGTTGCAGGAATCGGTACTCTTTGCCTGTTGCTCTGTGGCATCAATGCAACGGTTGTCTTTGTGGTCGGTTACGTGATCCTGTCTTGGTTGTTTGACCGATGGTTGGGAGCGTAGGGCTGCGAACGGGCATCGTTTCGTTCCGGTTACTACTTCCTATCAAACAACCGTTCAAACCCCGAATACGCCACGAGCGGGATGACCTGGAAGTCAATCAGACCGGCACGCATCAACGGCAGTTCGGAGAGTTGTCTTCGAGCGTCTTCGGCGGTGTCGCATTCGAGCACCAGAACTGCCTCGTCTTTGTCGGCGCTGAAGTACAGTTCACGTAGAACGCCGGATTGGTAAAGCTCCCACGCTTTTCGAGCTTCGTGTTCAAGAATCTCATCTGTGAACTGGTTATCGGTGACACCCGGAACTTCCTGTTCGAGAGCGAAGATTTTCATGGCTGACCTCCGATTTTGCGCTTCGTGTTGACCGCTTCCGGCACATCAACCCACCGCCCTCTTCCGCATCAAAGCAAACCGAGGCTACCCGGCAATCACGCCACGGTCGATTGCTGTGCTGGTTGCATTTGCCTGGGTTTATGCTCTATCCTCATGAACCGCTCGACGCTAATGATTAAATCGTTCTTGGGAGCCGTGAGGTACAGCTTGTGAGTCGTCTCGTACCAGTTCCCACTTGTACTCTGGTATTCCATCCTGACCCAGAGTTCGCCAACCTTGCTGACATCACGCAGATGTTTGACAAGTCCGACAGGGAGAACGGCTGGTGTTCCTGACCCCGTGTTGAGTACGGCGAACTCTTGCTGACTTGCCGCAAATGCGCTTCGGTGATGCAGTTCCCAGTTCGTTTTTGGGCCTGAGACAAGCAGTTCTGTTCGGGAATTCAGCGCTGGTCCACGCCCTACGTTCCGAATGAGAAAGTTATTGTGCTCACCCGAAAACGCCGTCGTTAAGATCAGCACTGGCATTATTGAAGTCTCCGTCTGTTTTTGGCTTTCTTCCAAGAGCCTGATGCTGGCGTCGGCTTGATCCCTCGTCGCCTTTCTCAGTTCCACCGTCTCAGCCAACATCTGGTTAGTTACTTCAACTTGAGCTTGGGTGGCCTTCCGCAGCCCGACTGTCTCGTTTAGCACTTGATTGTTAACTAGCACCTGATCTCGTGTGGCGACCCGAAGCGCTACCGTCGCTCTCGTGTACCGGCGCAGATACCACAAGGTGAAACCGGTCAGGATACATAGAGCTATCTGTGCGATATCCCCGGCGCTCAAGGGCCAATAGTGGTTCTTCATCGAATCGGCAATCGACTGGACGGCCCGTATCAGGTTAGGGTCCATACGACCGAATTTTAGCACCGATAGCGGCGGAGCGTTCACGCCTAGAATACACACTTGGGTGAACTTGGTCGATGCCGCAGGTAGCCGCCATCATTCGATCCCGCAACTCATCCTATCGCCCTCTTCCGCATCAAGCAAGCCCAAGCTCTCGGCGGCTCTGGCAGTTTGGTTTCAAAATGGGTGGAAACTAGCGAAAGGATCTCGAAAAAAGGCTCGACGGCGTTCACGATCTCTCTGGCAGTCCGTCGTGGTGGGCCTTCGACACGTTGTTCATCAGCATTCCCGATCAGACTGAGCCATAAGCCGCCGTCTTCTAAATGCCGGTGGACCTGCTTCGCAAATGTCGTGCGGTCTTCGTCGGAATCTACCGTATGGAAACAACCTCGATCAAACGCAAAGCCAAAGGGTGCGCCTTCAACGTGGGTCTTGAGAAAATCCAAGACGAAGAAGGCGCACGGGAGATCGGCTTTTACCGCCTTCTCGAACGCCTTCTCTGTCGCAATCTCTTCGGCATCAATTCCGACGACATCGAATCCGTGTTGCGCCAGCCAGATTGCGTTGTCGCCGGTTCCGCAGCCGACCTCGAATGCCCGACAGGGAGCGATGGGAAGCGTGGTCACGGTCTGAACGAGATTGAAGTCCGGTTTGCCGATGTCCCAAGGGGGTGAGCCTTCTTTGTACGCTTGCCGGAGATGTTCTTCGACGCTCATAATGTTATCCTCCGTGGTCACCGCCGCCGTCTCTACATGCTGGAGCCGTCAGCGTCTCCTCGAACCGGCCAAGAATCCTAAACACACACCGAGACCAACGGCAAGGAGCAGTGCCCGACCAGAGACAATCGGAATAAACCGGGTCTGCGACTGAGTGATCTCGACGACCCCCAACGGCTTGGCAATGAGTCCGCCACCGCCGCCACCGCCGTGCTGCCAGTTGCTTCCCTCGGCCCCAGAACTGCCATCGAATCCGCACCGAATTGTGGCGACGGGCAGAACGGTCTTGCCATTCACCGACACAGGTTCGCCGTAGACCGTTCTTGCGCCTGCGTGCTCAATAATGGACTTGAAGACCTCTGCAAATTGCGTTTTGCTTTCCGCTGCAACTGGTGGTTCGTTCGTTTCCGGCATAGAACCAGGATAGCGAACATGAGGCGGTGACGGGCTGTACCTATGGAGAGCACAAAGGCTTTCGGCTGTGTTTATTGAGTACCACTCTTGACCGTCGAGTTTTGTGTGACCATAGAAGTGGGAGAGGAACACATGCCAGTATCCAAGCTGAAGCCACGCATCCTGTTCTTGGCTGACCGGAATATTTTGGTGGATGATCCCAAGGACAAGGATTTCCTTCCGTTCGGGGATGCTCGGATGAAGATCGAAGGCGGCGTGGCAAACAAGAGCCGCCAAATGTACTTCGCCTTGTACCAGAGCCTTGCAAAAGACGAGCGCAAACCGGGCCTATACCGTGAGTTTAGTCCCGACTTCTTCGACCTCATCATTGTGGATGAGTGCCATCGTGGTTCCGCCGCTGATGATTCGAATTGGCGAGAGATTCTGGAGTACTTCGAGCCAGCCTACCAACTCGGAATGACGGCTACGCCGCTGCGGAAGGACAACAAGGATACTTACGAGTACTTCGGAGATCCGCTGTACACCTACAGTCTGCGACAGGGCATTGACGACGGTTTTCTTGCGCCGTATCGGGTCCATCGTATCTTCACCAACAGTTGATGCGGTTGGCTGGAGACCACAGGCGGGTGAAGTGGATCGTTACGACCGGGAGATCCCTGACCAGCTCTACACCACTCCGACCTTCGAGCGAGACGTTGTTTTGAAGGCTCGGACGGAAACCATATGGGCGGCAACTCGACTGCCTGATGAAAGCGGAGAAGATGGCGAAGGACGCCGGGTTCACGCCGAAAGCCGTGCCGATCAAGCTGTTGTTTCCACTCCTCGAAGGCGCATCGCTAGAGGAGAATGAAGACCTCCATACCATGTGGGCGGCTTTGCTGGCGAATGCCTCTTCACCGAATGAAAGTGAGAAGGTCAGACCGGGATTCACGGCGATTCTTAAGAACATGGCCCATGATGAGGCAAAACTTTTGAAGTGGATTCGTGAACACGAGGAGGAGTGGCCGCACAATGGGCCATTGAAGTGGTTCACCGCCCAATCTGAATTGGGATTCACGACCAAGGGAGAGGCTGAGAGGGCGATCCGAATCGACCCCCGTATGGCTACCTGTTTAGACGGACTGGAAGCTCAACAACTGATTCGCAGAAGGTATTGGCTCCCCGATAGCAGCAGTTTTCTTGACGAGGAGAGCAAGTACGGGCGCAAGCAAGTGGCCTTTACCCTTGAAATGACCGAGCGAGGGGTGGCATTCCTGGAGGCGTGCAGCCCACCGAAGCCAAAGCAAACAACTGAATGAACAACACTTTCGACACCATCACCAAGGTCATCAACAGCCCGCCCGGTCAACTCCTGGCGGCTGGCGGCGTCCTGGCCGGGATTGTCTGGAAGTTCTTTGAGCGAGTCGAGGCGGTGTTGACGGACCAGACAAAGTTGGAGATTGCGGTTTGGCTGGTTGGTGTTCAAGTAGGGCGCATCGTAGGACCCTGGACGGCTGTTTTTCTGCCCTTATTCAACCGGGTCTTCGGAGAGGTCCACCCTTCGGTCAATGGCTTTCGACGGTACTACGGTGTGACAATGATTTTTGCCCTTCTTACGTGGCCGTTGTCAATATCCCATATTCGTCTCAAATACCTGCCGTTAGCTGTTTCTCCAGCCGCATGGACGAAACTTTTCATCCCAATAATTATCTTCACTGTGCCTATCGCTGTGGCAATCCTGCTGATAGGTTACTTAACATTCTGCATCGTGCGGTGGATAGTAGTAAGCACGGCTCACTTCAAGCGTGGCCGAAGTATTGCAGTTATCCTCGCTAATGCATTGTCCTTCACGACGGGCGGTTTGCTAGTAGTGGCAGCATCTATAGGAGGCATCTGGTTTTTATACAGGTTTGCAGGTCGGTTCCCCGATCTCCCAACCGAATACGTCGCATTGATGCGGTCACATTCCTGTTGTCTGGACTTTCTTGGCGGCTTAAGTGCGTATGGCTGGATACGAGCTTCCCTGATGGTATATCCTCTGTTTCTCGCTACGCTGTGGTTGGACCTTTATGCGACTTCGGGCTTTATCATCAGGGCCGCCCGACGCTTCGACATCGGTTTCGACTGGTTCAACCGGAAGTTCGACATTGAGAAGAAGCCGCTGCAAAGTATCGGGTTGGTCGCCGGGGCACTGGTGGCGGCAGCGTATTGGACGGCGGTGATTGTGAGCAGGATTGTGGGCTGAGGTGCGAGGCTTCGGCGCTTGCCAGAAATGACCCGGTAGCGCTCGTTTGAAGTGACCAGACTCGGGAACAGGATTAGGAATGGAAGCGGAGATCATCCACGCCGTAGGCGTGTGTTTTGATGTGAGAG
>Ga0181518_10003811_pt1 | contig 13725 bp, 17 predicted proteins | sample PEATcosm2014_Bin_28_FD_119751 | JGI IMG/M metagenome (GOLD analysis project Ga0181518, IMG submission 119751) | Peatland microbial communities from MTU Mesocosm Facility, Houghton, MI, USA - PEATcosm2014_Bin01_60_metaG | ecosystem: Environmental > Terrestrial > Soil > Wetlands > Peat | place... | reverse complement strand
GAGGACCGGAACTGTTGCGGGGGCGATGCGCGAAAGAGCAGATCCCTGCGCAGCGCCTTGCGAAAAAGCGCTGCCCAAATATAGCCGCCCGCGCGGACGACTTTGAGGCGCTTTGCCCTGAGGTGGGCGGCATAGTTGCAGATGGTGTCGGCGATATCGAAGGGGTCATGCACAGAATCGAAACAGATGTTGTCGCCGGAGCCGTGCCGCCGCAGCATCTCGAGAGCCAGATTGACGGAGGATTCCGTCGAAACGCAGGCAACAGTCCGGCAACCGAGAATTTCCTCGAGCGCATAGAGCAGCGTGTGATCCACATGATCGGAAAAGGCGATGTGGAGAAGGCGGCCGTCAAACGCGCTGTAAGCAGGAACAGCCTTTGCGGCAGCCAGGAGAGGAAAAGGAGGGCAGCCGGGTACATGGGCGGCGGCGGTGTGCTGGTTCAGCGGGAAGACCGGGCAACCCCACTGTTGGCCCAACGCGGCAGTGAGCCTGGATTCGTTGAGGTCCACAATCTGGCGGACCCAGTAGCCCAACTTTCCATAGCCTGCCCGCTGTTGAAGCTGAAGGGCGGCGCGCAACTCCTGCGGCGTAATGGCGCCACGGTTGACGAGCAAGAGCCCGAGTGGAAGACGGTAAGGTTTGCCACGATCCTGAGAAAAACTTAAGAGAACTTTTTGAAGATGATGGATGAGGGCGCTCTTCAGGCAATCGGGATCGTGATACCAGCCGTTGTTGTAATAAATTCCGCGAAAGCCGGCCAGGAGCGCGAATTGCGCTTTGCTTTTGTGGCGACAATCCGAAGCGCTACAACGAATGGTGAGATGATTCCAATCCAGCGGCGCGGTGCTCCGCCATCCCGCCCATTTCCACGTGGCTGTGAACTTTTTGTGAAGATCCATGTACATACTCCCTACCTCATTCAAGCGAAAGCATTTCCGCTCGCTGATTGCGGCTGACCACTTCCGTCACACGCAACCCGAAATTTCCATCCACCACCACAACTTCACCCTTTGCCACCAAACGCCCCGCAACCAGCAATTCCGCAGGCTCATTCACCAATTGGTTGAGTTCGACAACGGCGCCCGGCATCAACCCAAAAACATCCTGCAAGAGCATCTCCCTTTCACCGAAACGGATAGTCGCCTCGAGTTGTACATCGAGGATTAAGTCCAGATTGGAGGCAGGCGACTGTGCGGAATCGCTCTCTGGAGCTGGCATGTTTTCTTCCGTAGGTTGTTCCGAAACCTGCGACGGGGCTTCCACTTTGGCTGGCTCTTTTGATTGCGCCGGAGATTGCTTTGGCTCCTCCTTGGGGAGGGGCGCCGGAGGAAGCGCGGAAAGAGCGGTGCAGAGTTCAGGGTTGAGATCGAGACGAAAGACCAGGCCTTTGCACTTTTCGGCGTCAATGGTGAAAGAAAATGTGGATTGGGATTCCAGGACTGCCGGAGTTTCATTCTCGTAGACAAGTTCGGTGGGTAGTTCCCTTTCCGCTTTCCATGCCAAGGCCGCTTCACCCGCCACCTGGCGCATGAATTCAAGAAAGCCATCGGCATGCATGTCCGAGAAATCCACCGCCGCATTCACCGGCTCTGACATCAGCAACTGGGCGCACTGAACCGCAACACTCTTCTCGCAAGTCCACAGGAGCTGGCCCTGCAAACAGCCACCGCCGGAGAACTTTGCGCTGAGTACGCTCGTGTTCTCCGCGCTTGCGGGTTGCAGGGGAGTTTCGGCGGAATCGGAAATCACAGCGCTTTCCGCGCCAAGCTGAGCAAGGATTTTGGCGAAGGCATTCTTCCAGACCGCGGTAAAAGCGGTAATTGCCGCTGTGGTGGCTTCGCTCATTTGCCCTCCTCTTTCGTGCCCGGACGCAGCGGGATGCGCCGCTCAATGCGCGCGCCGCGATTCGGGCCATGGCGGATGGGATAGGCGCGGAACATGGGCTTTCCGGCGACGTTGAGGTGAATGGGCTCGTGCACGCGTTTTGGAAGGACGAGGACACGGCCGGGTTCGAGGGCCACGATTTCACGGATGCTGAGCGGGCTGGGCGGCAAGCTCAAGTTCACGTCGAAGCGGCTCTCCATCAGGCGCTCTTGAAGCTGGCGACGGACTTCGCGGGAAGGCGTGCGCTCAAAGTAGGACCACTGCACGGAGAGCTTGCGCAGCAAGGCATTGGAGACCACCGCGGGAAATGCCAGGTTGAGCGAGCCGCGGGAGTCCGGGAGGCGAATTTCAAACGTGAGAGAAAGGACTTTTTCCATGGGGAGCATGAGGGTTTGGATTTGCGTGTGTTGCTGGCGGAGATCGAAAACGATGTCAATGTCCAGGACGGGCGCCCAGGTGGTTTGCAGGTCACGGGCAATCAGACGCACAACCGTTTCAAAGATCTGCTCTTCAATTTCGGTGAGTTCGCGCGGATCGATGGGTTCGGAACCCGAACCGCCCAGTACGAGTTCCACAATCGGAAAGACCAGGGAAAGATCGGCCTGGATGGTTGCGCGGGCATCGATGGGCATGACCCGCAGCGAAGCCAAGTAGGTAAGTTCCGGCAAGCGGCTGACAAACTCCGAATACATAATTTGCTCGACGGAGACCAGGTTCATTTCAAAGCCGACCCTGAGGTACGCGCCCAGGGAGCCCCCCAAACGCCGGGCAAAAGATTCGTGCAGGGTGGTGATGACGCGCACCTGTTCGGCATTCAGGGTGCCCAGTTTGCGCAGATCGCAGGGCTTCACATTTTTCCGTGGAATCGCCGCGCCACCCTTCGGTGAGACTTTGGCGGCGCTGAAGAGAGCGTCAATTTCTTCCTGAGTGAGAATTTTGCGCATAGGTCACCTTAACTCGGCATCGCAGGCAACGATGGGTCGCCTCGCGCCTCGCGCTGAGCCTGAATCTTTTCGCGCAAACGGCCGCGCAGGCGCAGAATGGCGGCGGTATGAATCTGCGAGACGCGAGACTCGCCAATATCCAGGATCAAGCCAACTTCTTTCATCGTGAGTTCCTCGAGGTAGTAAAGGCCGAGGACGTGACGCTCTTTCTCTTCCAGTTCCTCGATGGCCTCCGCCAGAAGGGTGCGTATTTCCGAGCGCAGGCAAAGTTGAAAGGGATCGTCCTCTTCCTTGGCGGTGAGCGAACTATGAGGATTTTCCGGAGTCTCTTCGCCACTGGCGGCTTGCAGACTGCCAAGATCCAAGCCACGCAAATCGCCCAGAACTTGCTGGTACTCTTCGAGCGGAATTCCCATGTGCGCAGCTATCTCCGTGTCGGTGGCGGCGCGGCCCTCTTTCCTGGCGATTTCGCGCTGGGCATCTTCAATGCGGCGTGCCTGGCGGCGGAGCGCGCGCGGGCTCCAGTCCATTTGGCGGAGGCTATCGAGAATGGCGCCACGAATGCGGAAACGCGCATAGGATTTCAATTGCACGTTGCGGCCGGGATCGAACTTATCCACAGCGTCAATGAGACCGACAATTCCGGCGTGAACGAGATCATCGAAAGGAACATGGGAAGGGAGACGCTCGTGGATGCGGCGGGCGATATAACGCACTTCGGAGAGATTTTCCTGCAGCAAGCGATCGCGTTCGACGGGATCGAGAACGGCGGTGGCGGAATCATTTTTGGAAGATGTGGTCAACATAGCTCAGTTCACTGCCAGATGAACTCTCCTTGTATTGCGCTTCATCGCACCACTCCCAGGGTTTGCACCGACACGGAGGCGGGAATTTCCGCGGGTGAAAGGACCACGATGCGAGGCAGGAAGGGCTCCAACAGACGGCGCAAGTGGTAGCGGGAGGGACTATTGCAAAGAATAATGGTCGAACTCAGCGCGATTTTATCGCCCACCATTTTCTGCAAGCCTTCAAGGATCTGGCGGAGCGGAGCGCCAACCCCTCCAGCGGACTTTTCTCCTCCTGCCTGGGGATCCAATTGGCGCTGAAATTCCTGCTCGATGGCGGGGTCGAGAGCGAGCACTTTGAGTTTGCGGTCGTCCGCGATAAGGGGCTGGACCAGGGAGCGGGCAAGCGCCTGGCGCACGGCCTCGACGAGCGCGACAGGGTTTTTGTTGGCGGTCGCGGTATCGAGCAAGGTCTCCAAAATGGAGCTCAGGTCGCGAATGGAAACTTGTTCGCGCAGGAGCTGCTGCAGAACTTTTTGTACTTCGCCGAGGGTGAGCAGGCGCGGTACAAGCTCATCCACGAGCTTGGGCTGCGCTTCGGCCATGGCGTCGAGGAGACGCTTGGTTTCCTGACGCGTCAGCAGTTCGTGCGCAAACTGGCGGACAATTTCGGCCAGGTGCGTGGCGAGCACGGAAGTTTGATCGACGACAGCGTAACCGCTGGCCAAGGCCTGCTCCTGCAAGCCCGGCACAATCCACAGCGCGGAGGCACCGAAAGCGGGTTCCTGCGTCGCCAAACCTTCCAGCTGGCTCGCGGTAGGGTCGGAGCTAATCGCCAACAGGCGCTCCTGCTGCATCTCCCAGCGGGCCACTTCGACGCCGCGCAGGAGGACCACGTATTCGCGCGGTTTCAGTTTGAGGTTGTCGGTAATATGCACGGAGGGAACGAGGAAACCCAATTGCAGCGCGAGGTGCTTGCGCAGAGCGCGAATGCGCTGCAACAATTGGCCACCTTGCGCCTGGTCGACCATGGGCACAAGCGCATAGCCCACTTCCAGGCTGATTTCGTCGAGCTTCAACAAGGCTTCGAGTTGCTGCTGCGGATCGGCCTTCTTTTTTTCGGAAACGATTTCCGCGGCCTTTACTTCTTCGGCGGCCTTGACGGTTGCGCGCGAAGAGAGATAGGCCATAAGCGCAGCAATCATAAAAAACGGCATTTTCGGCAAGCCAGGAATCAAGCCCAGCAGCAGCATGACGCCAGCAGCAATGCGTAGGGGAGTTCGTTTGCCGAATAGTTGGCGGCCAAACTCGACACCCACCGTGGTTTCGCTGGAGGTGCGCGTCACAACGATGCCGCCCGCGACGGAAACGAGCAGCGAGGGAATCATGGTGACGAGGCCATCGCCCACGGTAAGCACGGTGTAGGTTTTCGCGGCATCCGCCAGGGGAATATTCAGCTGGAATACGCCAATCAAGAAACCGGCAACAATGTTGATGACGGTGATGAGGATAGTGGCCAGGGCATCGCGCTGGCTGAAGCGGGCGGCGCCGTCCATGGCGCCGTAGAATTCCGCTTCCTTGCCGATGATTTCCCGGCGCGAGCGGGCCTGGTGTTCGTCAATCAGCCCGGCATTCATTTCGGCGTCAATGGCCATTTGCTTCCCCGGCAAGGCGTCGAGAGTGAAGCGGGCGGCAACTTCGGCGGTACGAACGGCGCCGTGGTTGATGACCAGGTATTGAATGGCAATCAAGGCGAGGAAAATCACGAAGCCCACGACATAATTGCCGCCAACGACAAACTGCCCAAAAGCTTGAATCACAGTTCCGGCGGCGCCTAAGCCTTCATTGCCGTGCAAAAGAATGCGGCGGCTGCTGGCGATATTCAGGGAGATGCGGAGGAGGGTGAGGAACAACAACATGGTGGGAAAAACGGAGAACTGCACGGGGCGGAGGATGTATAACGCGGAGAGGAGAACGAGGACGCCGAGAGTGATGCTCATGGACAGAAGGATGTCCAGCACAATGGCAGGGACCGGTATGAGCATTACAAACACAAGCGTGACGGCAGCGATGGGGAACAGCCATTCGGTGGCGCCTCTCGATTGTTTCGCTGTGATCTCCGCGGCCATGAACTCTCCCTAGGAGGCGCTCGCTTCCGCGCCGCGCATACGCATTTGCGCCCGGAAGACGAAAGCCAAAATTTCGGCGACGGCGGCATACAATTTCGGCGGAATCATCTGGCCAACTTCCGTGGCTTTGAAAAGCGCCTGGGCCAGAGGCGGATTTTCGACGATGGGAACGTCGTTCCAGCGCGCCAGTTCCTTGATCTTCAAAGCGATCAGGTTCTGGCCTTTGGCCACAACCACGGGCGCGGCCATGATGGCGGGACGATATTCGAGTGCAACGGCGTAGTGCACCGGGTTGGTGATGACGGCTGTAGCGCGCTGCATGCTTTTCTGCAAAGACTTGCGGGCCATGTCGCGGCGCAGGCGGCGGATGCGTCCGCGGACTTCCGGATTGCCTTCGTTTTCCTTGGATTCGTCGCGGACTTCCTGCTTGGTCATGCGCAGGGACTTTTCGTAGGTTTGCCATTGCAGGAAATAGTCCATGGCAGACCAAACCAGAAAAACCACGACGGAGCGCCAAGCCAGCCCGAAACACATTGAGCCCAACTGCGCGAGCAGTGCGCCGGGATGCAGTCGCGCTGCGTGCAAAATACCCACTGCCTGGGATTGGATGAGGCGCAACGCCAGATAGAGAATCACGGAAGTGGGCACCAGGGAACGCAGAACGCGGCTGATGCCTGCGAGAGAGAACAGTTGCTGCAGGTTGTTTGCCGGGTTGAGGCGATTGAAATTTGGCGAGAGCGCCTCTGCAGCGAAGGTGGGCGCTCCTTGCGCCAGGGTGCTGACCACGGCGACTCCAAAAGCAACGGCGAGCCACGGACCGACCCCGAATAGAACAGCCGTGCCGGTGGCCGACCATAACGGAAGACCTCCATCCCAATGAGTGGAGATGGCCGAGTCCAGCAGGTTCGCAAAGTATGAGCGCCAACCTGAAATCCAGGCTTGAGGCCGCCAGGCCATGCAGAACACCAAACCCAACAGAGTGATTGCCGAAACGAGATCACGGCTGCGGAGGACTTGTCCGTGTTCGCGCGCTTTCAAGCGCCGACGAGGTGTGGCCTTTTCTGTGCGATTGTCCGGCAAAATTATGTTCCTTCAGTGCGCCAATTCCAGAAGGCGCCAGCTCCAGGCCAGCGCATTGCTAAATTCTCTTTCAAAGAATCCCGGCCACAGCCCAACGGCCATGGCCAGAACGACATAGCCCAAAAGGGTTTTCAGGGGAATGCTGAGAAACAGCGCGGGCATTTGCGGCGCGGCCTTGCTGACGAATCCGACGGTGACGTCAAGAATCACCGTGGCCAGAAGGACGGGCGCGGCAAGCTGCAGTCCGGCAGTCCACATGCCAGCAGCGGCATGAAAGAGATCGCGGACATGCTGAATGGAGAAGACGATGGTGCCCGGCGGGACGCGTTCAAAACTTTTTGCAATGCCCCGGAGGATCCAGTGGTGCACGTTGAGTTGAAGGAAGAGAAACAACACGATGAGTTGCTGCAGGTTCGCCAGCACCGGCGTGTCCACGTCAGTCTGAGGGTCGATTACGTTCACCAGGGAGAACGACAACTGGAAGCCGGTGATCTGCCCGGCGATCTGCACGGCTTCAAACACGAATTGCAGACAGAGCCCGATCAGCAGTCCGAGGGTCAACTCCGTGAGACCGAGCTGCGTCAGAGCGGAAATCGAGAACGGCGCGAGGGAAAGCGGGACCACGGGATACAGAGCGATGGTGCACAGGAGCACCAGAATGGCCTTAATTTGCGGAGGGATAGCCACGCTGCCAAAAAACGGCATGAACGTAAACACACCGCCAACACGCAAGCCGACCGCGGCCGCATGCATGATGATGATTTCGTACGATGAGATCACGCCGCCCCTTTCATCGCGTGTACAAACGGAAATCGCCGAATAGCGCACGCGTAAACACAACCAGGTGGTGCAAAATCCACGGCGCCAACACAAACAGGATGACGCCGACGGCGGTTAGCCTTGGAACGGTGGAAACAGTGGTGTCCTGGATGGAAGTCAAAACCTGCGCGACGTTGATGATCAGGCCGATCACCATCGCCGAAAGAAGCACCGGCGCCGCAACCCAGAAGGCGGCTTCGATGGTTTGCCGTGCCAGCGCGACTACCTGTTCGGGCGTCATGGTTTCACCTCACACCTGAAAACTCCGCAGCATGGAGCCGACGACGAGGTTCCAGCCGTCTGCGACAACGAACAGCAATATTTTGAGAGGGGTGGAAATGACCACCGGGGGAAGCTGGAACATGCCGACAGAAGTGGTCACCGAGGCCGTCACCAGATCAATGACAAGGAACGGCAGAAAGAGCACGGCGCCAATTTGGAAACCGGTCTTCAATTCCGAAAGGACATAAGCCGGAATGACGATGCGCATAGCCAGGTCATCGGGCTTTTGCGGGCGGGGCTCCTTGCTCATTTCGAGAAAAAGGGCGAGATCTTTCTCTCGCGTGTAGTTCAGCATGAAGTGGCGCATTGGGACGGCGCCTTTGTCCAGCGCTTGCCAGACGGTGAGCCTGCCCTGTTCGTACGGTTGAATGGCTTGCTGATTAATGCCCATCACGACGGGTTGCATCAGGAAATAGGTGAGGAACAGAGAGAGACCTACGAGCGTCTGGTTCGTGGGCGCGGTCTGAGTGCCAAGGGCCTGGCGGAGAAAATGGAAAATGATGAGGATGCGCACAAAGGGAGTCATCGAAAGAAGAATGGCGGGAAGAAGCGTGAGCAGAGTCAGTAAGACGATGATGGTGACTGGTGTGGAATCCGAACGCACCGTCATTCCGGGAAGCTGGATGACCGTCTGTTGGGGTGTAGCCAGGATGCGGGCGGGCAGAGCAAGAGCGCAAATAGCGAGCGTGACTGCAACGCGTTTGAACATGGCTAAGCTGGGAGAAGAACGCTTCACGCAATCCGCTCCTTTTCCCAAGCGAACTTCCGCACTTCTTTCTCGGATTGGGGCTCGAGTAACGTGATCGTGTGCGCTGTGACACCGATCAAGAGTTTTTCGTTATTCCATTCGATAACGGCGAGGAAACGCTTGTCTCCCAGAGCCAACGTTTCTTGAAGACGCAGGTTGTGAATCTTGCGGCGCACATGAATCTGGCGGATGCCCCGGGCAACCGCCTCAAGGATGGGCCGGAAGAATCCGGCGGCATTCCAAGGCAAATCGCGCGACTTTTCTCCGAAAGTTTCCGGCATTTCGATGCTCCTCAGGCAAGTTCCGTCAAGCGAATCGCGAGGCGCTGCCCTACCACTTCGAATTCCGCCCAACCGATGAGCCGGGAATTCACAAAGATGGGAAGGTCGGCACCATTAACATTTTTCGATTCCACGATCGAGCCTGGCTCCAGCCGCAAAAGGTCGCGCACGGCGAAATCCTTCAAAGGCACATCCACGCTCAGGACGCATGGCAGCATGGCCGCTTCGCTCCACAGCTCCTCGGACAATTCCGCTTTGCGAATTGGAACGGTCATCGGCAACGACGCCATAGTTCACCGTTGGACCAAAAACTCCGTGAAATAGATATCGCGCACACCGAGTTCGGGAACGCTGCGATTCAACGCCTCGATCAGGTGTTTCTTCAACTCGGTTTTGCCGTCCGGAGTGAGAAGCGCGTCGGCGCTGCACTCCGTGAGCACGGCGAGTATCGCGTCGCGGATACGCGCCATGGGCAGGCCAGAGGCGGGTTTGTCTTTTTCGGCTCCGGGCGGCAGATGCTCCAGCGCCAGATCCATGGTCACACGAAGGAAATGGTTATCTTCGCGATCCGCGAGATTCACGGTAAACCCATCGAGATGAATCGTGCTGAGTTCCGGGCTGCTGGGGGAGCCTGCGGCGGTGGCGTCGGAAGAATCTCCACGCCCGAAAGCAAACCAGGCTCCGATTCCTCCGAGGAGCAAAGCGAGGCCCGCGATGAGCGCAACGATGGGCAAGGAAGACTTTCGTGGGACAACTGGCGACTGAGGAGGAGCCTCGGGCGTTTCGATGGACAGTGGAGTCTTTGCAGCCATACGGGAAAGGGTGGTGCAATTTAATCGCCGGAGAAGCCACTTCTTTTGCAGAGAGTGCGAGCGCAAATTCTCCGGAAGTCTTGTGAATTGGGGGAGTTAGGAAATCAGGAGAAGAGGGGTGAAGAAGCGAGGATGTCCAGAATGAAACGCGGCGAAAGGATTGGGAGTTCCCTCATGAAGATTCTCTTAGAGAAAGGAAGAGCTCCGACGGTTCGCGAAGCTCTTCCCTCGATCAACGATGTTTACGTGATCAGATTGATGGCTGCCTGGGTGACCTCATTGAAAGTGGTGAGGACCTTTGAGTTCGCCTGGTAATCGCTCTCTGCCACAATGAGCTGCGCAAACTGTGTGGCAATGTCCACGTTGGATTGTTCCAGCGCGCCGCCGCTTAACGAACCCCGGCCACCTGTCCCCGGCTGGCCGATGTCGGCGGGGCCAGAAGCAAGGCTGGAAACGAATTCGTTGGAGCCGTTGCGGACCAGGCCCTGTTCATTTGAAAAACTGGCCAAGGCAATTTGGCCGAGTGAACTGGTTTGCCCATTGCTGAAAATTCCCTGAATGACGCCATTGTTGCCAATCGTGAAGCTATTCAGCGAGCCGCTGGCATATCCGTTTTGCTGCGTGGAAGACGTTGCGGAGGATCCGGCTAACTGCGTCACTAAGCCGCCGCCATTCGCGTTGAACAGATTCCAGGTGAAATTTAGTGGGCTTGCGCCATCGGCAAGATCGCCAATGGTCAATCCCGAAACGTTGGCGGCGGGCGCAACTAGTTGACCGTTGCCGTTGAACGTCAGCGTCCCGGCTCCGACGATTGGGTTACCGCCAGCCGCCAAATCGCCTTGTGGAGCAGAAATCTGGTACGTCCAGGTGTTGGGAGCGGTTTTTGTGAAGTTAAAAGTCAGGACGTGGCTGGTACCCAGCGCGTCGTAGGCAACAATCGAAGTGCTGAATGTGCCGGCAGGTGCGTTCGCGCCAGTGGGGCTAAAGGTTTCGGCAAGCGCTCCGGTAGTATCCGTCAGCGAGTTGTTGGTGAAATTAATGGCGTTTCCGTTTGCCGCGGTGATCACCAGATTATTGCCGTTAAGGCTTGCATTGAAGTTGGGATTGGCATTGATTTTTGCAACGAGGGTCGCCAGCGTATCCCCGGCGACCGTCGTATAAGTAAAGGTATTCGTTCCATCTGAGAACGTCAGTTGCGAGCCGGCCGCCAGTGTGTCCGCGGAAGTAATTCCCGTACCGGTTTGCTGGCTGGCTGCAACTGTCCCGGTTCCACCACTCGCATCCAGGTTGAGAGCGAGTTGCACCTCGGTTGTGGCTTGCGGCAGATTGATCAGGCCCGTGGGAATGGAGAGAGCGCCGAGCGTGGCGTTTGTCGGAATCACGCCGTCGACGGCCTGGTAGCCTTGAACCGTTGCGCCGGCCTCGGTTTGCAAGGTGCCGTCCGAGCCGACCGACAAATTGCCAGCGCGAGTGTACATTTGCTCGCCGCCGTCATTGACGACGAAAAAGCCGTCACCCTGAATGGCAACGTCGGTGGAGTTGCCCGTGCTCTGGATACTGCCCTGAGTCAACTGCGACTCAATGCCTGCCACTGAAGCGCCGACGCCGACCTGGATGGCATTGCCGTCGCCGCTGGAGCCGATCTGCTGGTAAAAAAGGTCCTGAAACGATGCGCTCTGAGCCTTGAAACCGGTAGTGTTCAAGTTCGCAAGATTGTTGGCAATGACCGACAAATCGGTGGAACTCGTGTCTAATCCTGAAAGCGGAATTGAAAATGACGGCATGGTTTTCTCCTCAGTTCGAAACTAGCCGGCGACTGCGCCGGGAAAACGATTAAAGGAAATAGCGTCAACATCGGAAGAGCCCGTGGCGATACCAGTGGCTTGCCCCTCATTGAAGAGACTCAGCTGGAACCGGTCGCGGGGGTTCCGCTGCCGGATGTTGCGCCGGTCAGGTTGTCCAGATCCTGTTTGATGCCGATGAGCTGCTCGAGCGAATTCATGGAGACAAGTTCATCCATCATCTGATCAGGATCCATGGGGTTGAGAGGATCCTGGGCCTGCAACTGAGCGGTGAGCAGAGTGATGAAGGAGTTGCCGTTGAGCTGATTGCTGGGGGAACTAGTGGAGGAACTAGTTGAGGAAGTGCTGGAAGACCCCGACGACGCAACCTGGGGCAATGAATGCGAGATTCCTGAAATGTGCATCATATTCCTCTCCAATCTTCATGCGAGGACGCTCAATCGTCCCCGATCATCAAAAATCCCACTGGGCTCCGCCGCTGCCGAGAAGACTGGCGGAAGGGCCGCGGTTTCCTGCAACTGCCGATAGACCGTTCCCGGCTGACTGCGCGGTTGGTGTTGCGCGTGATCGCCCGCACCGTGGGCGGTGGAATGCACCGCGCCTTGCAGGAGCACAACGCTTTGCACGCGGAGACTTTTCTCGGAGAGCGCTTGCTGAAGAGATGGCAGCTCCACAGCGAGCGCCGCGTGCGCCTCTCGCTTTTCCACCATAATGGCCGCGCCCACCTGCTCGCCGGTGACGCGTGCGTGAAGTTCCACGACACCGAGCTTGTCCGTCTGCATGGCAATGTGCATTTCGGAATGTGCGTCGGTCCCAGCGAGTTGCGCGTTGTTGATCAGGCCCGGGGTGCCCGCGCCCAAATCGGGCTTATCCGGAGCCGCATTGTTCGAGCTATCGCTTCGCGAAGTATCCGAAGTTGCGGTAGTTTGTGCCGGGGAAGCATCCTTGGCGACTTGAATTGTCGCTGGCGCCACGCCAGTGGGCTGAACGCTGCTGCTCGGGTCCGGCGTATTCTGTTGGACAGCATTCAGTGAGTCGCTGAAGTTCGCGATCGCGCCTGTGCTGTTTTCCTTGGCTTCTGGGGCGGTGAGCGTCGAATTTGTTGGCTCCTGATCATCGGCCGTGTTTCCCGCGCCGGCGCCGCCGCTCTTCTGAACATTCAACTGGTCAACGGGGTTCTGATGACCTCCGACGGCGCTGGAACGTAAGACATTCGATTGCAGATCGGTCTTCGGTGTATCCAGTGAACTGAGAGCGGGGCCTTTTGCCGGGGCGCCAAGAGGGTCCTTTGCTAACCTGATGTTCATTGCTTCTGCTGTCGAATTTGTCTTTTCCGTGACGGTGGCGACCTGCCGTAGCACATCACCGAGGGTGGGCAATTGTGAATGAACTGAGGCAACGCCAGTGCTCGAAGACGGAGTCGCTGAAACTTTCCCGCTGGCCGCCACAGGTGTTGCGGCTGGAGTCTTGCTACCCGGTGGCACTGTCTGAGTTTGAAGAACTGGTGCATTCGGGTCGAAAGCAACTGCGGGTGTTTGGCTGGCAGCCGCGGCTGGAACAGCCGGCGGAGTTGAAGGGCCGGCTGCAGTGCTGGCCGAATTGATCGGGCCCAGAGGCGTTTCCGGATTCTGAACCAAATTTGGATTTGGTGCCATAACGCCCGTTTGATCGAGCGTTGCGTTCTGCGCTGCTGGTTGCGCTGGTGTTTGGGGTGCGGGCGAAGTTGTTGCGGCCGTTGGCAGCGGTACGGCGGCCACTTCGGTTTCGAGCGCGTTTGCAATTGCAACCGGAGCTGAGTTGACGGTTGAAGGAGCTGACGAGTTCCCTGCCCCGCTTGCGATTTGGTCCGTTGGTGTTGATGTCACACTGCCCGATGGACCTTCTCCGCTTACCGCGGTTGACGCAGGTGCGTTCGAAGTGTCCGGAGTTGCCGGTGAGTCTGGCGATGCGGGAGATCCCGCACCATCGGTGATCGTCCAGGCAGAGCACGGAATGTTGGCCGGAATTGTGGACGCGGGATTATTGGCGGCAATGCCAACGGACGGCGGGAGGATGGGGCCGAGGACAGGGCTCAATCGAGGGAGAGAGGCAATGCCCTTCGTGCTGCCGGAGGAGGTTGTGCCCGCGGTTGCAGTTTTTTTCTGAGGAACGTTGGCTGG
>Ga0181518_10003809_pt1 | contig 13729 bp, 12 predicted proteins | sample PEATcosm2014_Bin_28_FD_119751 | JGI IMG/M metagenome (GOLD analysis project Ga0181518, IMG submission 119751) | Peatland microbial communities from MTU Mesocosm Facility, Houghton, MI, USA - PEATcosm2014_Bin01_60_metaG | ecosystem: Environmental > Terrestrial > Soil > Wetlands > Peat | place... | reverse complement strand
GGTTGGTGTGCTTCGGCTTCACGTTTCAAGCGGACTCCGTTGGAATCCAAGTGGTACCGCAAGTGCTGTTAAATGAGGTTGATGGCAGAACAGAAACGAATCATCGGGAAACGGATACTTCTGATTGAAGATGACCAGGGCGCTCGTGAGTCGATCAAACTGCTGCTCACCATTGATCGGCACGAGGTTGTCGAAGCCACCGGAGGCGCGGAGGCGATCAAACTGTTAAAGAGTCAGCCCTTTGATTTGGTGATTCTGGACTACTTCATGCCGGAAATGCAGGGCAGTCAGGTCGCTCTCCGTATCAGGGGTATTGCCCCTTCCTTGCCGATGCTGATGATTACCGCCTATCTGGAACAGCTCGGAGATTCTGACAAGCCGGTGGATGCGGTCATGGGAAAGCCCTTTGCCATCGAAGAACTGCGCCGGACAATTGCGCAACTCCTGTCCTGACCGATCAAAGGTCCGGTACAACAAAAAAGCCGGAATTCAATCCGGCCTCTTTGCCACACGCGATACACGAGAACAAATTCAAATCGTATCGACGCCATAAAGATACCAGACTCGCTGTCCCCTGCATGTCACCAGTTGTGGGGACATTGGCAGATGGGATTGTGTCCAGCGACTGATCCAGATCGCTGTTGAATGCCATGGGCCCGGAGCTTGTAATTTGGAGCCCGAGTCTCAGCGCTTGGTGCCGAGCCGTTGGCCACTGTTGTTGTAACGGCGGACCGGCTCTTCTTCGATATCGAACTGACTTTCCTTCCAGGCTTCGAAGCCACCGTCGAGTTCCATGACGGGATAATCTCTGGCGGCGAACTGGACGCAGGCATTCGCGGCCAGATGACACTGCTGTGTATAGCAATAGACGACATTTGTCTTGTCCTTGCTTAGTCCCTGGGGGCTGTCCCATCGGCCCTTGGGGAGGTTGATCGCCCCGGGAATGTGGCCTTTGGCGAAGTCTTCCGCCGCACGCACGTCAACCAGGACGAGATTGTCCTCGCCCGTTTTGATCCACCTCTCCAACTCCACCGGCCCGAGGGTGAACGCCAGCTTATCTTCAAAGTACTTCCTGGCCGAGGCCGGAGAATGAATACGATTCGCAGTCGTTTGCATTTTCAATCCTCTCGTTTAATTTTCGTTGTGCCGGACCCTGAAGTCCTTCCCGGCACCGCTCAACTTAGTCCGTTCTGCCGAATTCGCAACTGTTGCTTATCGAAAGGGTAAAAGATTCTTACGAGACAACGCCGGACGGGTGATTTAAGACGCGCTGGTCAGTCCTCCTGCTCATAATCAACGCTCGCTCACCACCACCTCCTTCAGGAACATCGAAATCCACTCCCTGGCCGCAATTCGATCCTCTTTCCATCCGCCTTTCAGTTCCAGTTTGCCGTCCAGGTATTTGATCAACTGAGCTTCAGCTTCAGGGTCTAAACCTTCCTCACCACCGCATTGCACCTTCACGGCCAAAGCAAGATTGGAGCGGGTGATGGGAATCGAACCCACGTGACCAGCTTGGAAGGCTGGAGCTCTACCATTGAGCTACACCCGCACTGTCTGCGGGACAAATAGTAATGGCGAAAGGCATGATGTCAACGCAAAGCGCCAAGTGAAGCTTGAACTCCAGTGAAAGGCGTGTACCCTGCGGGCTCATGAATTCGCTGCTTCTCACCGGCGGACGGGTGATCGACCCCGCCAACCGCTTCGATGGCGGGGCCGATGTGCTGATTTGCCAGGGGAAAATTGCCGCGGTCGGGCCAGAGGCTGCGGCCAAAGCCCCCCCGGACGCCGAACGGATGGAGGTCAACGGGCAGGTGGTTTGCCCGGGATTGATCGATCTGCACGTCCATCTGCGTGAGCCCGGACAGGTGGCCAAGGAAACTATCGCCACCGGGACTGCGGCCGCGGCGCGGGGCGGATTCACTTCGGTGGTTTGCATGCCCAACACCTCACCGGCGATTGACAATGCCGGCACGGTGGCGCTGATTCACGAGCGCGCCACAGAACAGGGCGTCGTCAACGTCTATGTCACGGGCGCCATTACGAAGAACCTCGCGGGCGAGGAACTGGCGCCGATTGGCTCGCTCAAGCAGGCCGGCGTGGTGGCCATTACCGATGACGGCCATTGCGTGCAGAACAACGAGCTGATGCGCCGCGCGTTGGAATACGCGAAGATGTTCGAGCTGCCGGTGCTGGATCATTGCCAGGATTACTCGCTGGTGACGGATGGAGTGATGCGCGAAGGTTACTGGAGCACGGTGCTGGGTCTGCGTGGCTGGCCGGCGGCGGGCGAGGAGATGATGGTGGCGCGAAATATTCTGCTGGCGGAAGCGACCGGGGCGCACGTGCATTGCCAGCATGTCAGCGCGGCGGGCAGCGTGCAGTTGCTGCGCGAGGCGAAGAAGCGCGGCTGGCCCGTTTCCGGGGAAGCTTGCCCGCATCATTTTACGCTGACGGACGCGGCCGTGGCCGGCAGTGACAGATTCCGGGATACGGACGGCAAGGGTGCTTTTGGTTTTGATTCCAGCCGCGGGGGGCAGCCGGCCTGGCCGGCCTACGACACGAATTTCAAGATGAACCCACCGCTGGGTTCGGCGCGCGACCGCGAGGCTGTATTGGAAGGGCTGGCGGATGGCACGATCGAGATTCTGTGCAGTGACCACGCGCCGCATTGTGACTACGAGAAAGAGGTGGAGTTCGATTACGCGCCGTTCGGCATCACCGGCCTGGAAACCGAACTGGCGCTTTCGCTGATGCAGCTCTACCACACCCGGCGGCTTGGCTTGGCGGCTGTAATCGCGAAGTTCACCGTCGCACCCGCCCGGCTCCTGCATCTGCCGAAAGGGACACTGAGCGTTGGCGCGGTGGCCGACGTGACGGTGTTTGACCCGGATCGCGAGTGGGTATTCGACAAGGGCGGCAGCGCCAGCAAAGCGTCGAACAGCCCCTTCTATGGCTGGCGGTTCCGGGGCAAGCCGGTCGCTGCGATCGTGGGGGGCAGGAAGGCGTGGGTTGAACAAGGCGAGCCGGCGGGGGTCTAACCCAGATCCCTCATAAACTCGTTGAACAAATAGGCGGCAGAGGCGTCAGAAAGCTTGAAAACACTGAGCTCTATGACGACACACTCTACCGCCCAGAACACGACAGACTGTAGTGATCAGCCGATGCTTTTTCAAGACCTTGGGTCGCGCAAAGTGGAGGCAGATTTTTCTGGGGGTTATCTGTCCAACGACGGCGGCGTCTTATTGGTGCGGCAACTGGATCACGGTCTGGGGTTGACCCGGCGTCTGGCCGGGGCCTTTATCGACCGGCGGGACCCGCGCTATTGCGATCACGCCTTGGAAGAGTTGCTGGACCAGCGACTCTATGGGCTGGTCCTGGGCTATGAGGATCTCAACGATCATGACACCTTACGGCATGATCCGCTTCTAGCGGTGGCGGTCAACAAGCGCGAGCCCTTGGGCGAGGACCGCCTGCACGCGCATCCGCCGGGAGTAGCGCTGGCGGGTTCGGCGACGCTCAACCGGTTAGAGTTGGGCAACCAGAAACAGGACCGCACCCACAAGATTCAATATGAACCGGGGAAGATCGAGGAGTGTTTACTGGTGATGGGGGTGCGTTGTCTGCCCAAGCATGCGGCGGAGCTCGTGATTGATTTGGATGGGATGGGTCATTTGGTGCATGGGATGCAGGAGGGGCGACATTTCAATGCGTACTATGACGGCTACTGCTATCTGCCCCTCTATGCGTTTGTGGGGAGTGTGCCACTCTTGGCGCGGTTGCGTCCGGGAGACGTAGATGCGGCGGAGGGGGTGGTGGAGGTGTTGGAGAAGTTGGTGGGGGCGATTCGGAAGCGGTGCAAGCGGGCGCGGATCATCGTACGTGGGGATAGCGCCTTTGGGCGGGAAGAGATTATGGCGTGGTGTGAGGCGCAGAAGCCGGGGGTGTATTATTGCCTGGGGCTGGGGCCTAATTCGCGGTTGGTTGAGATGATTCAAGACGCCCTGGCCACGGCGCGCGGGCGGCGGTGTTTGACTGGAGCCCCGAGTGCTCGGGAGTTCAAGGATCTGGAGTATCAAACACGCCAGAGTTGGAGCCGCTCTCGCCGGGTGGTGGGCAAGGCCGAGGTGATGGCCGGCGGAGACAATCCCCGGTTCATCGTGACCAACCTGCCGCGGGAGGGGTTTCGGGGCGAAGACCGGGAGCGTTTTGGTGCGGCGCGCTTGTATGAGGAGCTTTACTGTGCGCGTGGGGACATGGAGAACCAACTCAAGCAACAAGTGCTGGATTTGAAGGCCGACCGAATGAGCACACACTACTTGGCCAGCAACCAATTGCGGTTATGGCTAGCAACCTTGGCCTATTTGCTCCTGGACCGAATGCGCGCGCTGGGCCTGCGGGGCACGGAGTTGGCCCGGGCGACGGTCGGAACGATTCGGACGCGGGTATTGAAGGTGGCGGCACAAGTGCGGGTGAGCGTGCGTCGGGTGTATGTGCAGATGAGTTCGGCTTTTGTCGGGCAAGATGTCTTCCGACTCTGTGCGCGGCGGTTGGCGGCTGGGGTCACGTAGCGCTAGCGGAGGGAAAAGGCTAAAGTGGCGAGCGTACCAACGCTCAGGCGAGAGGTGCCGTCAGAAATGGCCGAGAAACGAGAGGTTTGAAGTCCTGAAACCACCCAACGGTCGTGGCGCTACCGCAATCTTGAAAAAGCCGCCATCGAGCCCCCAATTCACTCCCTCAACCGGTCGCGTCGAGAGCGGCGTTACTGGTTCATGAAAAATGACGGCTAAGGACCAACGATCAACTATTAATAAACATGAAAAGAACTGCAATTGGATTACTGGCCTGCTGCGCGCTGTTACAAGCCGGCGCGGCGGAATTGAACTGGCTGACCGACCTGCCGAAGGCGCAGGCCAAGGCCAAGGCGGAGAATAAACAGGTGCTGCTGGATTTCACCGGCTCGGACTGGTGCGGCTGGTGCATCAAGTTCAACAAGGAAGTGCTCTCGACGCCGGAGTTTGCGGAATACGCCGCTAAACACCTGGTGCTGGTGGAGGTGGATTTCCCCCGCAAGAAAGAGCAGAGCGGTGAACTCAAGAAAGCCAACAAGGCATTGGGCAGCAAATACAAGGTGGACGGCTATCCGACGTTTGTGGTTCTGAACAAAGAAGGCAAGGAAGTCGGCCGGCAGGAAGGGTATGCGGCCGGCGGGCCCAAGGCGTTCATTGCCAAGCTGGAGGGGTTCGAAGCCAAGAATTGAGCTGGTTGGGCGTGTATTGTCATGGGGGCGCGGGCTGGCAACCGCGCCCTTTTTGTTAATACTTGAAGCGTGCGGCACGCGCTCTTAGCATCATCCCGCTGGCGACTTTGAAATGAAAGCGATTCTGGCCCTCGAAGACGGTTCGATGTTTCACGGCGCAGGTTTTGGCGCGCGCGCCTCGGCCTGTGGCGAGGTTTGCTTCAACACTTCCATGACGGGCTACCAGGAGATTCTGACTGACCCGTCTTACAAGGGGCAAATCGTCACGATGACGTATCCCCTCATCGGCAATTACGGCGTGAACCGGCAGGATGTCGAATCCTGGCGACCGCACGTGGCAGGGTTTGTCATCCGCGAATTGTCGCCGGTCGTGAGCAACTGGCGCGCGGAATCTTCCCTGTCCGAGTACCTGGAGCAAAACGGCATTCCCGGCATGCAGGGGATCGACACGCGGGCATTGACCCGGAAGCTGCGGGTGCGCGGCGCGCTCAAGGGGTTCATCTCGACGGAAGTAATTGCCGACGCCGAGGCGGTGAAGCGGGCAAAGGAATGGCCGGGTTTGATGGGGGTGGATTATGTGAAGGAGGTTACTCACAAGGAGCCGTTTTTGTGGGATCAGAAAGATGAGCAGAGCGCGAACTTCAATCTGGTCCGCGGCCCCGTCTCTGACCAGGGGCCGGACGCGCGCGCGCCCCTGCCGCCGGCCGACATTCCCATTGTCGCCTACGATTACGGGATGAAATACAACATCCTGCGCCGGCTCCGGCAGCACGGGTTCAAGGTGCAGGTGGTGCCGGCGACGGCCACTGCCACAGAAGCGCTGCAACACAAGCCGGCGGGTATCTTTCTGTCCAACGGCCCGGGCGACCCGGCGGCACTGGGCTACGCGGTGCAGGCGGTGAGCGACCTGACGAAAGCCGGCCTGCCGATCTTCGGGATATGTCTGGGCCATCAGATTCTCGGCCTGGCCTTTGGCGGGAAGACCTTCAAATTGAAGTTCGGCCACCGTGGGGGGAACCAACCGGTGAAAGACCTCGAATCCGGCAGGGTGGAGATCACCGCGCAAAACCACGGGTTCGCAGTGGACCCGACCACGCTGCCGGCGGACGTGGCGGTGGACCGCATCAACCTCAACGACCAGACGGTCGAGGGGCTGCACCACAAGAGCAAGCCCATTTTCTGCGTGCAGTATCATCCGGAAGCTTCGCCGGGGCCGCACGACTCAACGGGTTTGTTCGCGCGGTTCCGCGAGATGATCGAGAAGGGGTGAAGCGAGAAACGTGAGGCGTGTTGCGTGGAACCGCAACAGCCAATAAGGCATCCGGAGGCCAATCCTGGACCGGTTTCAGGCATCACGTTTCCGCATCATTTTTCGGGCCTCACGTTTCCATTTGACTATGACCGGTCAGCGGCAATAATCGCACGAGTTAAGTGATTTATGGCGAAACTCGTTGTCCTCAGCGCGGGAATGACCGGACGCACCCAAGAGTTGAAGGTGGACAAGACCACCATCGGCCGGGTGGAGGACAATACCTTTCAAATTGCCGAGCCGTCGGTCTCCAGCCATCACTGCGAAGTGCTGCTGCGCGGCAGCGAGGTGGTGGTCCGGGACCTCAATTCGACCAACGGCACGTACATCAATGGCGAGAAGGTCACCGAGAAGGTGATGAAACCGGGGCAGATTCTGCGCCTGGGGCAAGTTGAACTGCGCTTGGACACGGACGCGCCCGCTGCGCCCACGAAGAAGCATCTCGATCAAACGCTGGTCATGCAGCGCGGCGTGAGCCTGAACGAACTGGAGCAAGGCACGCGCGCCGGCGGATTCGAGACGAAGGGGACCGGGTTTTCCAAGAAGGACAACAAGGGCAGCAAGATTTTCTGGATCGTGGCCGGTCTGGTTGGTTTATTGATCGTTGGGCTGCTCATTTACGTCTTCATGACCGTCAACAACAGGTGAGCGCGCGCCAGGCGTTCGACCGGGCGCCGGGTGCTCCGGCCTTCTCCCCGCTTTGCCTTCCCAACGCCGGTTCCCGCGCCCGGTTCGGATTGTTGCGACAAAGTCCCCGTTAGTTCCCTGGATGCAAACCGCAGCTTACTTCTCTTTCAGCCAGCGGGCCACATCGGCGGCGGCGTAAGTTATCAGAAGGTCGGCGCCGGCGCGGCGCATGGCGAGGAGGCTTTCCAAAGTCACGGCACGCTCGTCAATCCACCCTTGGGCGCCGGCGGCTTTCACCATCGAGTATTCGGCACTCACGGCGTAGGCCGCGGTCGGATAGCCGAACTCGGCTTTCACACGATACAGGATGTCGAGATAAGGCAGCGCAGGTTTGACCATAAGGATGTCCGCGCCTTCCTGAATGTCGAGCGCGACCTCGCGCAACGCTTCGGACGCGTTGGCCGGGTCCATTTGATAACTGCGCCGGTCGCCGAACTTCGGGGCGGATTCGGCTGCTTCGCGGAAGGGGCCGTAGAAGGCGGAGGCGAACTTGGCGGCGTAGGACATAATCGGCGTCTCCAGGAAGCCGAGCCGGTCCAGTTCCGCCCGGATTGCGCGCACGCGGCCGTCCATCATATCGCTGGGGGCCACCAGGTCCGCGCCGGCCTGGACGTGGCTGGCGGCGATGCGGGCGAGCAATTTCAAGGTGGGATCATTGAGGATTCTGGCGCCGGACTGGTCGCGCCGCACGATGCCGCAATGGCCGTGCTCCATGTATTCGCAGAGGCAAACGTCGGTAATAACCAGCAATTGGGGCAGCTCCTTCTTGAGCAACCGCACGGCTTGTTGGACGATGCCGTTGGCAGCATAGGCGCCGGAGGCTTTGGCATCTTTGCGGTCAGGAATGCCGAAGAGCAACACGGCCGGCACCCCCAGTTCGTGCGCCCGGGAGGCGTCGCGCAGCAGTTCATCGGGCGAGAGTTGAAACACGCCGGGCATGGCGGCAATGGGCCGGCGCAGCTTGCGCCCGCTGCGAACAAACAACGGCAAGACCAATTGCCCGGCGCTCAAGTGCGTTTCCCTCACCAACTGTCGCAAGCCGGGCGACTGGCGCAGCCGCCGGGGCCGATAGGCGGGGAATTGTCCCACAAGATGCGAACTCATGCCGACAGTGTATTCGCTGGCGGGAAGGTGCAAAGTGGAAAGTGCAGAGAAGTCAGGACTGTCTCAATTCTGGGCAATGCCGGATGAAGGTTGTCCTGAAAAGCCGGCTTGGAGCGGCGGCAAGCAACACCAGCGCATTGCTGCCAGTCCAGGTCGCAGGCGGCGGCCGTTACGGCGCCGGAAACATGGCTGCTGAATCAGGATTTTGCTTCACGTGATGGATTTTCACCTGATGCGGGATGTCGGGGTGGTTGGGCTTGTCGATCATGATGCTCAGCCTTTGCCGACGCAAGGTCTCGTGGGTTGCTTGCGAGCGAAGCTGCGCCAGGAACAACCCGGGAGAACGGGGCGGAGGGCGCCGGTTGGCGATGTGGGCAAAGCCACTAATCTCCTGCAATAGCTTCAACATTTTCACTTTGGCAGCCATAAGCCTGTTCTGGTTCAGATTGTTCGCAGTTCACGTGCCACGCAGGCTTCCCTTGGGGCAGGTGGGTTCGGCTGAATGGGCGGAAATGCCGCTTGGCACGTCCCGCGGGTTTTGATTAGCTCTCGGCGCCAAATGACACGACTGCGCTTCATGCTCGCGCTCGCCCTGTGCGCCCTGGCGCTTCCTGGCGCGCTCCGCGCTCAGCAGCAGCCGGCGTGGGAAATGGAGGCGCTGACCGATCAAGGCTGGGCGGAGTTTGATTTTCAAACGGGTCTGGGCCTGGGAACCAACGGCGTGCTGGTCAGATATGGCAGCGCGTTCCTGACGGCCGACCAAGTCGGCCTCAACCATGAATCCGGCGAGGTCACTGCCGATGGCCACGTTCGGGTCCAAAGCGAAGAGCAAATCTGGGTCGGGGAGCATATTCGCTACAATTTCAAGACCCACCAGATGCAGGCGGAACAATTTCGCACCGGCAAGGCGCCGGTCTTTGCCACCGGCCAGGGTCTCCATGGCGAGGTTACCAACCGGGTGTACATCGCCAACAACGGCATCATTACCACCGACGACGTGGCCGAGCCGGCCAACAAAGTCCGGGCCAAGTACCTCAAGATCATCCCGGGCGAAAGGATCGTGGCCCGTCACGCGACACTCTATGTGGAGGGGGTGCCGGTTTTCTATTTTCCGTATTACACGCGGAAGCTGGGGCAGCGTTCGAACCACTTCAACTTTGTGGCCGGCGATCGCACCATCTTCGGGCCGTTCCTGCTCAGCAGCTACACGTTTTTCCTGAACGAACAACTCGATGGCGTCGCCCACGTGGATTATCGGGAGCGGCGCGGACCGGGGGCGGGGCCGGATTTGAATTATCACCTGGGCCCCTGGGGTGAGGGCACGTTCCGGTACTACTACCTGCACGATCACGATCCGGGTGCGGGCGGGGGCGATCCGACAATTTCTGAGAATCGGCAGCGGGTCTATTTCTCCTACCAGTCCGCTCCGGCTACCAATCTGAGCTTCAAGACCGTCGTGCGTTACCAGGGGGACACCAACATCATCCGCGAATTCTACGAAGGCGAATACCGCCAAAACCCGCAGCCCAGCACCTACATGGAGGCCAACAAGTTCTGGCAGAACTTCAGCCTCGACACCTACGTCCAGCCGCGCGTCAACGAGTTCCTCGAAACGGTCGAGCGGCTGCCGGATGTGCGGCTGACCGGCTACCGCCAGGAGTTGGGCGCCTCCCCGATCTATTACGAAAGCGAGAGTTCGGTGGGCTATTATTCCCGGCTTTTCCCGTCAACCAATTCGTCCCTGGCGACACCTGATTTCTCGGGGGCCCGGGCGGACACCTTCCACCAACTGCTGCTGCCGGAGACCTTTTTTGGCTGGCTCAACGTCACACCGCGGGTGGGTGGCCGGCTCACGTACTACGGCAAAACCACCGGTCCCGGCGCCACGACGGACGAACTGTATCGCGGCGTGTTCAACACGGGCGCCGAAGTCTCCTTCAAGGCCTCGCAGCTCTGGCCGGGAGTGCAGAGCGACTTCTTTCAGGCGGACGGTTTGCGGCACATCTTCGAGCCCTCCGTCAATTACGTCTATGTCCCCCGGCCCAACTATGCCGGGACCAACGACCTGCCCCAGTTCGACTACGAGCTGCCCAGCCTGCGCCTGCTGCCGATTGATTTTCCCGACTACAACTCGATTGACTCCATCGACAGCCAGAACGTGGTCCGCCTGGGCCTGCACAACAAATTGCAGACCAAGCGCGAGGGCCAGACCGTCAACCTTGTGGACTGGAACATTTACACGGACTGGCGCCTGCAGCCCAACTCACAGCAGACCACCTTCGCCGACCTTTATTCGGACCTGACGTTGAGACCGCGCTCCTGGCTGACGTTCGATTCGATGACCCGATATGACATCGAGGACAACTTCTTGCGGATGTCCGTCACCACGGTCACGTTGCGTCCCCAAAAGAGCTGGAGTTGGACCTTCGGACAGGTTTATCTCCGCGACGACTTGAGCGGCTCGCCGACGGCGCTGGGGCCGGGCGAAAACCTTCTCACCAGCTCGTTCTTGTTTCGCCTCAGCGAGAACTGGGGTCTGCGGGCGTACCATTATTTCGATGTCAGCACGGGATACTTGCGGGAACAGGATTATGCGATCTTTCGCGACATGCGAAGCTGGACCGCGGCGTTGACCTTCCAGGTGCGCAGCGGTCCCGGCACCCCTCAAGACCTCACGGTGGCCTTCAGTTTCTGGCTCAAGGCCTATCCGAAGGCCGGCCGCGGCACCGAGACCGGCCCGCCCACCTATTAGCCGGGCGCCTCAGATCTGCCCCATTAGAAAGACCATCAGGCGGAAGCCGGGAGCACGATCTGGAAGGCAGTGCCCTGGCCGGGGCGGCTCTCGACGCTAATAGCCCCCCGATGCTCCAGAATGATGCGCCGCGTGATGGCCAGACCCAGGCCGGTGCCGTTGGGTTTGGTGGTGAAAAACGGCTCGAACAAGCGCGCCATGTTCTCCGGCGAAATGCCCGCGCCCGTGTCTTTGATCGCAACCCGAAGCTGCATCCCCTCAATGGAATTCCCTCGCTGGGCGGGCCTGGCGTCAGGGGAACAGATTTCCGTGGCGACGGACAGAGTGCCGTTAGGCCCCATCGCTTCGAGCGCGTTCAGGAAGAGATTCACGAAGGCCTGCTGCAACTGGTAATCATCGCCCTTGAGGCGGTCCGGGGCAGCCTGGAATGAGCGGCTTACTGTGACCGCTTTGCCCTCCAGTTGGGGTCCAACCAGGCGCAGGGAGTGTTCAAGGACTTCGTGGAGGCGGACCTCGCTGAAGGCCGGCCGGGCCGGTCCGGCGAATTTGAGCATCCGGCTGACAATGGCGTCAATGCGGCTCATTTCGCGGCGGACAACTTCCACCAGTTCGGCGTCCTGATGTTTCTCCAGCAGCAGATCGATGAAGGTCTTGCCGGCGACGAGGGCATTTTTGATTTCGTGGGCCATGGCGGCGGCGAGGGTGCCGACATTGGCCAGCCGATCGAGCTGCTCGAGGCGCTCTTCGAGCTGCCGGGCGGAGGTCAGGTCGTTGAGCACCACCACCACGCGCAAATCGTTCCGGCCCCGCCCCAGGGGAACCGCGCTGAGGTGAAGGGTTATCCTCCCGCGGCTGCCGGCCTTCAACTCGACCTGGCGACCGGCCGGCGCCTGGCCCGAAGCCAAAGTCTCGCGAACTATCGCCTGGACCGCCGCCGGCAGGGCCTCGAAAACCGGCAGGGCGGCTTGATCCGGGTCCAGGCCCAGAAGGTGTTTCGCCTGGCCGGCGAGCGCGGCGACCTTTTCCTTGCCCTCAATAAGGATCACCCCGCAGACGAGGCGATCGCGCAGCACGTTGGCGAAACTCAGCCCTTCCCGGACCTCTTCAATTCTGGCTGGCTTGTTCATCAACCAGAGGAGACGACGGCAGGCTACGGCCAAGACCAGGCGAAGGGAAAACGCAACCGGTAAAACTGCGGCGGATCGAAGACCGGGCCGGAGTTCGTTTGGGTCCCGCCGCCGCCGCCGGGCGGCGGCGGAGGCAGCCGCGGTTCGCTGGGATCGGAGGCCGGGACAAAGATCGAGGTCGGGACAAAGATCGTTTGGGTCGCGCTGACGCTGTTGAAGTTGGTCACTGATGTCCAGTTCCCGGAAGCAAGATTTGTGCTGCCGTCCGCGAACCCGTTCAGGCCAATCGGAATATTTGCCACGTCCAACTGGTTGCTGCCGGTCAGCAAAGTGAGATTGCTGATATTCACCGGCGAAACGAGTTGTTGAGCGATGTCGGCCATCACTTCATGGGCCTTCGCGGTCGGGTCGAGCCAATCCCAAAAGACATAATATGCGCCCGTGGGGTCATCCAAGTCGTAGTAACCGTCATCGAGCGCATCGCTGGTAGCGTTGACGAAGCCGTAGTTACCGGGCTGCGCCAACTCATTGTCGAGCAGGGTGAAGTAGTCGGGAACGTAAATCTTAAGGCCGGGCAGCGAGCCCCTGGCCTGATTTACCAGGGTGACCAAACCGGTGTTGAAAGCAATGACCCCTTGGCGAATGGCACTTGGGTCGCCGGCAAACCCCGGAACCTCAGTGAGGTCCACAGCGTTGGGCATGATCAGGGTGCGGGCGCCTTTGGCATAAAGGGTTTGGATGATCGTTTGATGGTTGGCCAGGGAACTATTGATGGCGCTGTTCCATACGGCCGAGTTTAGTCCGTATGTAGGGTAAGTGTTGATCATGTATTCAACAAAATCAGCGTCGCAGACCCACACCACAAACAGGGAGTTAGTCGCATCGGTCGCGGAGAACCCGCTGAGTTCCCCCACCAGGTCGGCGCTGGAGTGGCCGAAGTAGGAGAAGTTTTTGCTCGCGTTATAGGTCAGGCCCTGCCGCTGGGACAGCACCTCAACCCAAACCCGGCCGTTACTAAAGCGGTTGCCGTAGTATAATATATTCGCATACGGACCAGTATTGTCTGTGGTGGTGCAGGCGCCGTCTCCAAAAATGTAGAGAGAGCTGAATGCGGCCTGTGCGGGAAGAACGGCCAGTCCGGACAGCGAAACGAACATTATCAATTGAATTATACGTTTCATAGCGCCAGTTTGCCGCGTGCCGGGCAAAAGTAAAGACCGAATCGAGAAAAAGTAAAGACCGAATCGAGAGGGCCAGAGGCGCCTCAGGACGGATTCAAGAACCCACGAGATCGTAGCCGCCGACGGCAGTCGGCGCTGATCCCTGACTGAGGAAAAGTGCGCCGACTGCCGTCGGCGGCTACGGTTTCTTGAATCCTCCCTGGGGGCGCCTGGGCGAGGGCCTGGTACAGCGCGAGTCTCCGCCCCGACCTGCTCCCGGCAGCCATCAACGCACAGGCGGCAAGAAACCTGCTTGCTTGAGCGGGGGGT
>Ga0181518_10003808_pt1 | contig 13729 bp, 12 predicted proteins | sample PEATcosm2014_Bin_28_FD_119751 | JGI IMG/M metagenome (GOLD analysis project Ga0181518, IMG submission 119751) | Peatland microbial communities from MTU Mesocosm Facility, Houghton, MI, USA - PEATcosm2014_Bin01_60_metaG | ecosystem: Environmental > Terrestrial > Soil > Wetlands > Peat | place... | reverse complement strand
CCATTCCGCAGGATCGAACATACTTGCAGGCGATAGTATTTCCATCCGTGGCGTTGGCGCGCCAATCGCCCTTAATCGGCGTACTTGTTCAATTTTGTCGTAAGGATACCCGCAATAAACAGTGCCGCTGCGCGGGACGAAGCCAATTAACATAACAGGCGAGAACACCAGTGAGGGGCGGCGCACTTGCCAGCGCGCAGTCACTGAGTTCGGGTTGCGGTTTGTCGCGATGCGCACCTCTATGTCGGGGGCTCTGCTTTCGATACGCTCTTTGACAGCGATCCAATCAGACGGATCTTGACTTGGTGTTGTTTGTACGATTAGCAGATTTCGCGTCGGTTCAACTGTCCGCAACTTGTCACCTCCCCCAAGGAAACTCTGGACGACGAGAGAGTATCACAGGGTTTCTTGCGTTACGGCAAATTCGGCAGTCTGATGTCTGCCTTGGGTCAATAACGACACTTCGAGCGGCCGCAGGGAATGTCCGTTCCTCCCCCAAAAGCGACCAAATCGCTGCGCCACAATAAGTGACGCAACGGGCCGTAAGTGGACAAAATCAAGTAATGTCCCGCGGCCGAAGTCACGGCACTTCACACGATCAGGCGCTGCCTTACCCGCCCTGGCTCCTAAAGCGTGCGGGACCGGCCGGCCTAATGCGGGCTCATACGAGCGGAGCCTGGTTGGCCGGGCACTTTGAAATGCTTGCCGGTATCGGTGACTTTGGTCTCGTCAACGCGAAGGATCGAGAAGTCTCGATCCATATAGTTTCCAACATAGATGTATCGGCCATCGGGCGTGAAGGCGACTGCCTCTGGCAAAGCGCCGACCTCGATGTCGTTCAATCGGGTCACCTTCTTGCCATCGATTTTCAGGACCGTCACCATGCCATGCGAGTGATAGTAGAAATCCGTCTTCGGGTGATTGGAGCCGGTCGCCTCAACAGCCACTGCGATATTTCCCTTCGGGCTGAACGCCAGTCCTTCCGGACTATCGGGAACCGTTATGTGATCGATGACATGCACGGGTTCTGTCAAATCAATGACGCTGACCGTATCGACGTTGCCGTCGGAGGTGCCGTTGTTGCCGTTGTCCGCCGTCAGTGCGATCGAGCCGTTCGGCGCTGCAACGACGTTGTAAGGAAACAGCCCGGTCAGAAGATCGTGCTTGTTGTAGGTCACTTTGTCCCCGTCAACATCAAGTAGCGCGACCTTGTTGGCGGACGCCTTCGATGCCAGCGCATGTTTGCCGTCTGGCGTAAAGACTACAGCGGATACTTCGTCACCCATGTCGACGCTGCCGATGAGCTTTACGTCGGCGCCATGAATGGACAGAACGGAAATGGATTTCCCAGCGCGATTGGCGACGAGCGCAAGATTGCCGGCCGGATTGATTGAGAGACCGGACGGTTGTCTGTCGCCCTCTATCGTGCTGATAAGCTTGGCGGGCTTCGCCTTGAGATCGATGACGTAGATCTTGTTGTCCGGAACTTGTTTCCAGTTATCGCCGTCTTGCACCGCATTCATCGAGTCCGCGACAATCGCCACTGAATCGGTTGGATCGATCGCGAGATTCACCGGCGGTCCGACGACCGAATTCTTCAGCGAAAGATTAGCGACGATTTTCGGATCAAGCGGGTTCGCCACGTCAACGACCAGTACCGAATCTTTGCCTGGCGGCGACACAATCGTCTTGCCGTCGGTAAATGATACTTTTTCGTCGTCGCCGACGATCATAAATGGAGCCGCCCGCGCGACAAGCGCATTGAAGGCAAGCGCCACTGCTGCGCAAAACATGATTACGACAACACGAGAAATCATAGTTTCCTCCCAGGATGCTCGGCCTGCGGTTCGATCCGCATTCGGTATCTGAAGGATTTCAATATATACGAGCAGAGAGTCGTCGTCATTGTGGTAATTCGTTCAGAGAATAAGCAGCCTGTCGACCTCTATTTTGACGGCAACCGCTCTCGCGGTGGCAAACAGCCAGGCACGCGTCATGTCGCATGTGGATCAATTGCGACCGATTTGCAGTGTCCGCGCAATGTCGGGCTGACGCAACCAAAATGGCCGCAAAAAATGGCTCGCGCTCGCCGACGAGGTGGTCGAGTAAACCTTTCGCAATGCAATAATTGATGGTGGCGAAGTGACGTGATGGGTCAACAACAGCCGCGCGGATTTCCAGCAGGCGCGGCGGATGTTGGTCCGATAACGGACATCAGGGCGAACAGTCGGCGCAACCGTTTCGGGCCACTTGCGTCATGTCGCAGTGCAGAAAAAGCAGCGCGCCTTTTCGCCTGCGCGCTGCACGACCGACCGCGATTTCCTGCCTTGGCGCATTTCCGACGCCGGCCGCCAGAGCGCGTGGATGGTCTCGGCATGCCGGCGTCCGAAAACCTGGACATGAGCGGACTCTCGGGCCAAGTCAATTTCCTGGCTGGAAGCACTATTAAAACGCTCGACAGGGGGTAGGCGCTAAAGCACGATGTCAGGATGAGAAGGCTGCGCAAGGCCACACATAGGGAGGAAATCATGAGCAGTTCGAAGCGCCGAGGGCGCTCGCCCTCGCATGATTATGTTGCCGGCAACGGCCTGATCAATCGAAGAGCATTGCTTGGACAAGGGTTCGCCATCGCGGGGGCAGTGGGCGCTGCCGGAACGGTGACCGGCGCTGCCGCCGAGCCGCTCATCGATGCGCCGTGGGGCCTTGAAGTCGGCGCGATCACGCCGCCGGTCCAGACGCCCTCGCCGTTTGAAAAGAACGTCGTGCGGGCGCTGAGCAATCCGAACGGAGAGTTCCGCACCTCGCATGCGCGCACGCCGCACCAGCTGCTCGGCGGCACGGTCACGCCGAACGGGCTGCACTTCTCCATCAATCATTGCGGCATTCCGAACATCGACCCGGCCCAGCACAAGCTGGTGATCCACGGCATGGTGCGCCAGCCGCTGGAATTCACGCTGGAGACGCTATCGCGCTACCCGCTGGTCACACGCATAGCGTTCGTCGAATGCGCCGGCAATTCGGCGGGAATGTTCGCCAAGGAGCCGGTGCAAGCCCCGGCCGGGTTGCTGCACGGCCTGGTTTCCAATTCGGAATGGACCGGCGTGCCACTGTCGGTTCTGCTCGACGAAGCCGGCATCGATCCGGCGGCGAAATGGCTGGTCGCCGAGGGCGCGGATGCGGCGATGCTGGATCGCAGCGTGCCGGTCAAGAAAGCCTACGACGACGCGCTCGTCGCAATCTATCAGAACGGCGAGCATCTGATGCCCGGCAACGGTTATCCGATGCGGCTGTTGCTGCCCGGCTTCCAGGGCAACATGAACGTCAAGTTCCTGCGCCGGATCAAGGTGATCGATCAGCCGGCCTACAGCTATTTCGAAACCAAGAACTATTCGCAGATCCTGCCGGGCGGGAAGACCTGGCGCTTCCACTTCGTCATGGAGGTCAAGAGCTTCATCACCCATCCCTCGTTCAGCCTCAGCCTGAATGGACCGGGCCTCTACGCCATCTCCGGCGTCGCCTATTCAGGCACCGGACGCATCTCGAAAGTGCTGGTCTCGGCCGACGGCGGCAAGAGCTGGGGCGAAGCCGCGCTGCAAGGCCCGATCCACGAGAAGGCCTTCACCCGCTTCGTCATGCCGTGGCGCTGGGACGGACAGCCGGCGGTCCTGCTAAGCCGCGCCTACGACGACGGCGGCAACGTCCAGCCTCTGCGCGCCGAATTCGTGGCGAAACGGGGCGAGGCGGTGAACCCGGTCACCACGCCGCTCGCCTTCCCCAATCAGCACTACAACAGCACCACAAGCTGGGCGGTCGACAGCAAAGGGGAGATCAAACATGTGTACGCGTAAATCACTCGCGGCAATCGCCCTTGCGCTGTCGCTCGGCAGCGGCGCGGCATTCGCCCAAAATCCCGGTCTCGGCAAGCCGATCACGGAAGGAGACATCAAGCAGTGGGACATCGCCATCCTGCCTGATGGCACTAATCTGCCGCCCGGCAGCGGCATGCCGGCGAAGGGCGCCAAGATTTTCGCGGAGAAATGCGCGGCCTGCCACGGCGATGCCGGCAGAGGTGGCGTCGCACCCTACTACCCGGCGCTGGTCGGCGGCGCTCCGCTCACCAATGGCATCGACACGATGAAGACGATCGCCAACTACTATGCCTACGCGACGACCATCTTCGATTTCACGCGCCGCGCCATGCCCTACAACATGCCGCGCTCGCTGACCGACGACGACGTCTACTCGCTGACCGCTTACATCCTTTCGCTCAACAAGCTGATCGGCGAAAACGACGTGATGGACGCCAAAACGCTGCCGCAGGTGAAGATGCCGAATCGAGATAACTTCATCATGCCGTATCCGGATCGGATCTAGACCGTGTGCAGCTAGGCTTGATGAACGGCGACCGAATGGAGCCATCGATTTCGAGTCCGCTTCCCACCCAACAGCGGACATTTTGCTGCCCCGTACTAAGTGACGCGACGGGCCACAACCGGACTCACGCACCGCAGCAAATTCGGCGAGGTTCTATGCGGGCAAAAATCCTCTATTAGTTCGAAATGAATGTCCTCATCTCTTGCAAAAATCGGGGAAAGGCGGGCTCATCTTCAAGGATAAGGTGATTGCCGCTCGGCAGCGGCACGAACCGTGCTCCAGGGATTCCTGCTGCAAGCCTTCGACCTGAATCGAACGGTACGCGGGCATCGCCACGCGAATGCATAACAAGCGTAGGGACAGAAACCTGGGCTAGTAGCGCGCTCACATCCGTATCGCCGTTAGCGATAAGGTTCCGGACGGCGTCTTCAGGCGAGGTTGAGATCCGTTGCAGCTCATTGAACCAATCGGCTTGCGCTTTGGTTCCACCTGGAATGAATTGCGACGTAAAGAGCTGGCGAAATGCCGGATTCTCCTGTCCCCAGCCAAGGCGCATCAGGGTCAGCATCGCTGCATCTTGCTCCTTTTCGGCGACAGATCGAGAGCGTTTTGCCCAGCCGACCGCGTATCCGCCGAACAGGACCAGATGTGTGACGCGCTCCGGATGGCGCACCGCGTAAGCGATTGACACCGCGCATCCCTGAGAGATCCCGAGCAGCGCGAAGCGTTTAAGACCGGCGGCGTCTACAACAACTTCCAAATCGCCCACGAATGACTCAAACGAAACGTCTTCGACATTGCGGTCTGAGAGGCCGTTGCCGCGCGCGTCGTAGCGGATCAGCGTGTGGTCACGCGACAGCTCCCGGTAGAGGTGTTGCCAGATCGGGCTCTCGAAATCGAATTCGAGATGTGTCATCCAGTTTCCGGTTTTGACCAACGGTGGCCCATTGCCCATGCGCGAATAGGCGAGTTGCACACCATCCCGCGTCTGACAGAATTGAATCTCCTGCTCGTAGTGCGGCTCGGACCGTTGTGTGTCGACTGTTGGCTGATCGGCCACGGGTTGAGCGAGCTCGGGCTCCGGCAACGCTTCGATCTCTTTCGAGGCGAGCCCGAAGACACCAACGGCACGGGAGATGTTTTTTACCGTCTGCTCTCCCAAGTCGGCGAAGGCGAGGGACAGCTTGTTCCTAATTTGATCATTCGCCGCTCGCGAAATGCATACGCCGCCGGGCTCGCAGAGGGCTTCCAAGCGGGCGGCAATATTGACTCCGTCCCCGAAGATATCGTCACCGTCGATAATGATATCGCCGACATTGATCCCGATACGGAAGACGATGCGTAGGTCCTCGGCCACGCTCGCATTGCGGCTAACCATGCCGCGCTGGATCACGACAGCGCACCCGACCGCATCGACGACGCTGGCAAATTCGACCAGCGCACCATCGCCTGTCGTCTTGACGATACGGCCATGATGAGAGGCGATCGCCGGGTCAACCAGCTCGCGGCGATGGGCTTTCAGTACCTTTAAAGTGCGGACCTCATCGGTGCTCATGAGTCGGCTGTACCCGACCACATCGGCTGCGAGGATCGCCGCCAACCGCCGTTCCACCCGCGTTTCGGCCATAAAGACTGCCTCAAACCCCGCAGTTTTCGGCCTGAGTTTATGGTCGTGGGCGGAGTGTGTCCACCGAGGCAAAAAGCCTTTCGCAGTGGGGCGACTAGCGGCGTCGAAGCGCCGCTTTGGGTCAACCGCGTCATTTCGGGCGCGGGATCAGACTTCCGCTTCTCACCCAATAGGGGACATTGCGCTGCGCCGCACTAAGTGACGCACAGGGCCGATATCTGCAACAAATCGTCATTTATTCGATTACCTCCTCGGCCCGCGCAAGTAGCGTTGGTGACGGTGCAAGGCCGAGCGCTTTTGCGATCGTCTGATTGCTTACTAGCTCGTATTTGGTAGGACGCTTGCTCCAAGCGACGCCGGATCATCAATGTCCGCCCTGCGACCCAATGTGGCAATTTACTTCGCGGCGGCTACCGCATTGCGGAGATCTGGAGCCGCCAGGTCGACGCGCCTCAGAAAGTCCTCGTTGCCGAGCAGCGTCGCGGCGATCGTCGCGCCGACGACTTCCCCGGCGTAGACGTCGGTCCGGAAATGCACGCCCGAAACAAGCCGGCTGTATCCAAAATCCTCAATGCGCGCGAGGAACCTGTCTCTCAAATCCGGATCCATCGCGGCGAGAACGAGCCCTGTGACGGAACCGAAGGCCGAATGCCCAGAGGGATAAGACGGCGCATCGTCGGCGCGGACATCCTTGAGCGGATGAAGTCCGTTATCGGGAAGCTTATATGGTCGCGTCCGGTTGAATTGCATCTTCGCCTTGTCCACGGCCCTTTCGGCGGCCTCGGCGGCGCACTTCAAGACCGAAGCCGCCTGCCCAAGCGCATGCGCACCGACTTGAATTCCCATTCCGTCAAGGAACCGCTCTGAAGTTCGAGTATAATCCGCGCTCGCATGCTCCGTCATTTCGGGCGTGCGGGCGCTCTGTAAATTTTGAAGTTCCGCCAATTCCGCCTTTGTGATCACGCATGTATCGCAAGGTGGCGGAAGCAGGAGAGCCTGAATGTCTAGGTTGCCGATGTCGGGACAGGAAGGCGTTGTCTCTTGGGCCACCGCAGCACGCATCAAACCGAACGTTGCCACGATCACGAAGGCGATACGACGTTCGAATGTCATCATTCCGTTTCCCCTAAATCAACCCACCGAACCTGGCGCGCCCCTCGCACGATGCTGGGCGGAAACCACCGCCGATATCCGCTTGCGGTTTGGACGCGGTATCGGCGTCAATGCCTCGTTGGCGGCATCAATCTTTCACAATCAGCCGATCCGTTGGCAAGGCCAATTGGGCATCACCCAACATTTCTAATCGCGCTCGTTTCACCTGCCTGATGATGTGATCAAACGAATTGCTGAGTGGCCGCCAATGGGATGGTCCGGCGGTGCTCCTGCCCCGCCAGGGATGGATGCTGACCTGCTGCGTCGCCCAATGTCGCTCATGGGTCAAACGCGACACTTTCACAGTGTCCGCGCGAGGTCCGCTGTTACCCCAAGAGCGACCGGATAACTGCGTCGCACTAAATGACCGATGGGCAACAAGAGCGGGCTTCAAAGCCCGACACGAATTTTGCGCTTGTTCACTATGGGAAATCGCAAGTCAGTCGGGGTTCGTGTTTGTTACTTAGTCATCCGCCAACCGAACAGCACCACAGCGGCGCCGACAGCCGCCGCAATGACCGACACTAGCAACCCACCGCTAAGCGCGAGCAGCAGAGCGATGTGATATCCGACGAACGCGCCGGCAACACCCACTAGCGCACTCGTGATGATGCCGCGGTTCGATCTGGAGAATTGGCGAGCGAACCAGGACGGCGCAGCCATCCGTTCGAAAAGAATGCCTACGGCGACGCCTATCACGAGAACCAGAACAAACGTCAGGAGCGGGTCAGCGGCGCGCATGGATCAGGCCCTCCGCATAGCGCAAACCGTCATAGTATCGTACGCTGACAACTCGGCCGCAAGACAAGTGCCGTAGGCTCCGACATTTAACGTCAGTTATGGGTCAATCGCGTCATTCCCGGCTCAGCTTCGAACTTCCGCTTCACCCCCGTTAGCGACCGGATCGCGACACTGCGGCAACCGCCGCTAGGGCCAGACCTTCCGATTAGTGCTGATATTCTTCCCCCTATTGATGCGGGTCTGATCCCAGGGGGGCCGGGTCTAATGGCAATCGGCATCGGATGACGGCAATTCCTATCCGCGCTCGGCAGCGCGGTAGTCGCTTGGCCGCCCGTGGTACGGACGCAGCAGCCAATCTTGCACGGACTGATCTCGCCGCCGAGAAACTAGCCGATGGACTACATGCCTGCCGAACCCAGAAGCGTCATCGACCGCGATATGATGGAGCGCTGCATCGCCCTCGCAATGCGTTCAGTGGATCTTGGCGAATATCCCTACGCGGCGGTGATTTGCCGCAATGGCGAGGTCCTTTGCGAATCGATCAATTCGGTGAGGCACGATCACGATGTCACTCATCACGCTGAGATAGTCGCTATTTCGGAGGCGCAACGTCGCCTCACCCGAGTGAGTCTCGAAGACTGCACCATCAATGCGAACGCAGAGCCTTGCGCGTTATGCTGCTATGCCATGCGCGAGACACGTATCGGCCGTGTCGTGTATGGCGTGCCGGCACCACTCACCGGCGGAGTCACACGCTGGAACATTCTTGCCGATACCAAGCTGTCGGTCACCACCCTGCCTGAAGTCTTCGCGCCGCCGCCCGAGATTGCGCCGGGCTTCATGCGTGAACAGATTGAGTTCGCGATCGCGCGTCGCGTTCCGCTAGCCTGGGAATTCATTCGCTCACGCGACATTTTTGGCGGGCCTCTGCCAGCGGAGATTGTGACGCGCACAACAACTCAACACAGCTGCGGCTTTCGGCAGCAATCAATGTCATTCCTGCGCCGTTGGTTGTTCGATTATTTCGGTCGCAAATAAAGTTTTCTAGAATGTGTGACCAGCTTGCGTGCATGAACAGGGCTGTCAGAATGGCAATCAAGACCAGCGCACGTTCAGCGCGATAATCGCAGATGTGACGATGGCAAAGTGTGTGGGGCGTCGCGATTTATCTTGAAGTGGGATCATGTCTTCGTTCTCTGAATTCTATTGGAAAAATGGCCTGAAAAGGCGTCAACCAACAGCTATTTGACAAGTGACTTGATATAGGCAGTGACGTCGTCTAGTTGCTCTTGAGTGAGTGCGAGATTCGGCATATTCGGATGATTTTCCAACAGCAACGCTATCCCTTTTTCACGAAATTGCCGGCTCTTCGCGACCGCTCGAAACGATGGCGCATTCGGATCGCCCGGACTCTGGCCCTCGAAAACAACGTGACAGATGGCACACACGCGGCGGGCGAATTGCTTGCCACGCTGGACATCCGCGCCAAACCCTGACGCGCTACAGGTCACGAATGCGAGCGCGGCGAATACGGCCATCAAAACAGAGCGCTTAGTCGCCTTTGGCATGGTGAGCCGCTCTCCTGGTACCTTTGCGCACGTCATCTGCAAATCCGGCCAACTAAAAAACGAAACGATAAATAATTAGCCGCATTCCGCAATTAATATGAATAGCATTCTGCCGTGATTCGCGGAAGGCGAAAGGCGGCGCTCGCAGTGCTTCTAACCAACGGTCGCATTTAGCTTGCCAACGGCCTGAGATTTTGCAAAAGCAATTCTGGAGCGGCTAGCCGACTGCCTGACAGAGGTCACACTTTACTGAAGAAATCGGTGGTACGCATTGGTCTAGCGGCCTTTTCGAAAGACAACCCCGGCAAGAAATTCAGTCCGGGCCAAAGGATAGAGCATGAAGGTTGTGTCACTGCCAATAGCGCGAGGCCGCTTGCGAGCTCTAAGACGGCCTGCATTTGCGGTTTTGCTCTTGCTTTTCGCATCCCAAAGCTTCGCACAGCGCCCCGCCGAAGGCCCATTCGCGGCTTTGCCCGGCTCCTGGTCCGGCACCGGCACCATCGCGCTATCGAACGGAACGAAAGAGCGCATTCGTTGCCGGGCAGCCTATCACCTTGGCGACAGCAGCGCGAATCTCCGGCTGGAGCTAAGCTGCACGAGCGACAGTTATAAATTCGAATTGCAGAGCACCATCGCCTATAGCGATCAATCGATTTCGGGGAACTGGTTCGAATCGACGCGTCGGACCGGCGGCGCCATCACGGGTCGCGTCGTGGGCAGCCAGATCAATGCTCGGGCCGAAGGTCAAACCTTCAACGCGATCCTCGCATTGAATACGCACGGTGACCGGCAGTCGATTACCATTCAATCGCCCGGAAGCGAGATGTCAGAGGTCGATATCACGCTTACTCGCGGATCGAGGTAAAGATCGTGCATCAAAAGGCCGATTTAAGGATGCCGCGGGATGTCGTTCGGCAATGCAATCCGGGCGAACAGACGCTCTGCCGCATGAATGCATGTCAGAGCCCCAAAGGCATAGAATTCTGATTGTTGAACACTGCTCACAGTTGGACGAGATAAAATGGGTGCTGAGCCAACTTTAAGCACCAGGATCAACGACGAAGAGCTGGAATTCACCGCGATCGGGTCATGGACGACCGCTCATGCGGACGCCCTCGAGTTGCTGGTAGATGCGGCGGCGGCCCAAGCTTCGGATGTGCGAAACATGGCTATCAACATGGCCATGGTCGGCGAGCTCGACACGCTCGGAGCATGGCTGCTGGAGCGCCTGCTCCGCAACAGCAGCAAACAAGGAAGACAGGTCCGATTTGTCGGGCTGCCTGATCATTATCGCGGGCTGCTTGATGAGGTCCACCGCGTCAATCGACAGGCGCCAGCACTTCCTGAAAAGAAAAACAGTTTGTTGGTCGGACTGGAGATTCTCGGGCGTGGCGCCGTCGACGTCAAAGTCGATCTCGTCGTATTTCTTGAAATGGTAGCAGCCTTGAGCATTGCGATTGCCCGCATGCTCATCCACCCCCGAAACTTTCGGCTCACCTCCACAGTGTATCATCTGTACCGCGTCGGCTGGCAGGCCGTACCGATCATCTTGCTGATTACATTTCTAATCGGCTGCATCATCTCCCAGCAAGGATTCTTCCATTTCCGCAAATTCGGCGCGGACGCCTATGTCGTCGACATGGTCGGCATCCTTGTTCTGCGCGAGCTTGGCGTACTGATCGTCTCGATAATGGTAGCCGGGCGTTCCGGGAGTGCCTACACAGCGGAACTCGGCTCGATGAAGATGCGCGAGGAGATTGATGCATTGCGCACAATGGGGCTCGATCCAGTTGAGGTCCTGCTCTTGCCGCGCGTGATAGCGCTCGTCATTGCGTTGCCAGTTCTCGCCTTTCTAGGTTCGATGGCTGCGCTTTATGGCGGCGAGCTAGTGGCTTGGCTGTATGGTGGGATGAGCCCCTCGATATTCATTGCCCGTCTGCGGGAAGCGATCTCGGTGACACATTTCGAGGTCGGCATGATCAAGGCGCCATTCATGGCGCTGGTCATCGGGATCGTCGCATGCAGTGAGGGACTGCGGGTCAAAGGCAGCGCAGAGTCGCTCGGCTTGCGGACCACGACCTCAGTCGTGAAGTCGATCTTCCTGGTGATCGTACTTGACGGCGTGTTTGCGATCTTTTTTGCATCTATCGGAATGTGACGGATGGACAGCTCTGCGGACGAGATGGCGATCCGCGTGCGCGATCTCCTAGTCGGCTTCGGCGATCAGATCGTGCTCGACCATCTGTCGCTCGATGTCCGTCGCGGAGAAATTCTAGGTCTGGTCGGTGCGTCAGGTGGCGGCAAATCGGTACTGCTGCGGACTATCATCGGCCTGATCCCGAAACAGCGGGGCCGCATCGAGGTAATGGGTATGGATCTCGACACGGCGGAGCGGTGGGACGCGCGTGCGATCGCACGACGATGGGGGATCTTGTTCCAGCAGGGCGCATTGTTCTCCTCGTTGACGGTCCGTCAAAACGTGCAGTTTCCGATGCGAGAGAACCTGCATCTCTCGGACGCGCTGATGGACGAACTGGCGACAGCTAAGCTGGAAATGGTCGGAATAAGTCCGAACGACGGGAATAAGTTTCCCGCCGAGTTGTCCGGCGGCATGACCAAGCGCGTTGCGCTCGCCCGCGCGCTCGCTCTCGACCCGGAGATTCTATTTCTCGACGAGCCGACCTCGGGCCTGGATCCGATTGCAGCGGGCGACTTCGACACGTTGATCAAAACGTTGCAGCAGACACTCGGCTTGACCGTCTTCATGGTCACCCATGACCTTGACAGCCTCCATACGGATTGCGACCGCATCGCTGTCCTCGCCGACGGTAAGATCGTTGTGGTGGGACCGATCGCGACGGTGCTCGCCTCGGATCATCCCTGGGTAAAGTCCTACTTCCAAGGCAAACGCGCACGCGTCCTGGCCCGTGCCCCGAATTGAGATCGATATGGAAACCCGCGCACCCTATGCTCTCATTGGACTTTTCGTACTCGCTGCCATCGGAGCGGTTTTCGGCTTCGTATACTGGCTGAACAACACAGGCGGATTGAGCAAACAGACGGTCTATCACATTCGCTTCCAGAACACCGTGTCGGGGTTGTTGAAGGGGGCGGCCGTTCTGTTCAACGGCATTCGCGTCGGGGAGGTCACCGATCTTCAACTCAACCCGGACAATCCGCGACAGGTGACGGCGACCATCGCCGTCGCCACAAGCACTCCGGTACGCGCGGATACTCATGTCGGACTGGACTTTCAGGGTTTGACCGGTGTCCCTGTGATCGCGCTCGAAGGTGGCAGCAATACGCCGTCGGCCTGGACCACGTCGCCGGGCGAGCCGCCCGTTCTCGACGCCGATCCGATGGCCGGTCAAAGCATGACTCAAGCCGCCCGCGATGCACTTCATCAGATCGAAACGGTACTAGCAGAGAATTCGGAGCCGCTGCGCACCACGATCGCCAATCTCAACACGTTCTCGGCAGCGCTCGCGCGCAATTCCGATCGCCTCGATGGGATCGTCGCTGGGGTGGAGCGGATGGTCGGCAGCGGCGCGACAAGTGCGCCGCCCATCCTCTATGACCTTACTGCCCCACGTAAATTTCCCACGATTGACACGACCCTGCCCGGACCGCTCACCGTTCCGGAGCCGACTGCTATAATTATGTTCGATACTCAAAAGATGTTGGTTCGACCGGCCGGGGCCGAAGATCCTACATTCGCCAATTCGCGCTGGAGCGATAACCTGCCTAAGCTCATTCAGGCCAAAATTATCCAAAGCTTTGAGAATGCGAACTTTCTGGGCGCAGTGACCCAGCCGATTGATGGCCTCACGGCCAAATATCAGCTTCTGATTGATATTCGTAGTTTCCAAGTATCGATGTCCGCCAACCCGATCGCGGATGTCGAGTTCACCGCCAAGATTCTGACTGACCACGGCCAGATCGCCGCAGCGCGGATATTCCACACGACCGCCCCGACCACGGCGCCAGACGCAGCTGCGGCTGCCGCGGCGCTGAACGAAGCTTTCAACAACGCCGCTATCGAACTGGTGATATGGACGTCGGCCATGATAACCAAGTCCAACTCCGAGAATCGAAAGCACTAATGATAAAAAACGGCAGGCGTCATATTGTGTGGACCCGATAGCGAGTCGTCCGTGAACAACGGTTAGGCCGTTGATTGTGAATCTGTTTTTGGCGAACACTTCGGATTGATTTTGCAAGGTATTGGCGCTTGATGCCTGTGAACCTTGCAATTTCATTTTTTGTT
>Ga0181518_10003806_pt1 | contig 13741 bp, 12 predicted proteins | sample PEATcosm2014_Bin_28_FD_119751 | JGI IMG/M metagenome (GOLD analysis project Ga0181518, IMG submission 119751) | Peatland microbial communities from MTU Mesocosm Facility, Houghton, MI, USA - PEATcosm2014_Bin01_60_metaG | ecosystem: Environmental > Terrestrial > Soil > Wetlands > Peat | place... | reverse complement strand
GGCGGGTTGCACCTAAAGCCAAGCGTAGGCTGAACTCCTGACGACGCGCGGTATTCCTGGCCACCAGAAGCATGGCCACATTGCCGCACGCAATCACCAACACCACGCCGACCATCGCCATCAGTACCAGAAGCGGTTTCTCGTAGTCCTCCCGCAGGTTCTCGATGCCCCGCACGGGCGAGAAGAGAAGCTTAGCCGGTTGCGCCTTCGGATCCGGCTTGACACCTGTCGCGGCCAACGTGCGTTGATAAACGGGATTCAATTGCGCCAGCGCCCGCTCTTGGCTGATCCCAGGTTGCAGTCGCCCAATCATCAGCAGGAAGAGCCAGGTCGGATCTCCGTAGAGACTGTCGGGGCTGTCGGGAGAGCGGCCCCACGGCTTCAAATCCGCGCGGCTTTGGAAAGGAACCCAAATATCAGTTGACTCGCCTTGACCGACGCCCTCGAACTCCCTTGGAGTAATTCCAACGATCGTGAACGGAACCCCTTTGACGTAGAGTGTCTCGCCGAGCGCCGCGGGATTACGGCCGAAGCGCCGTGTCCAGTAAGCGTAGCTCAGCACCGCCGTCTGGGTGTGGCGAGTTTCGTCTTCGAGAGTGAATCCCCGGCCGCGCGCCAGGTGAACACCCAGCCCCGAGAAGAAGTTTCCGCTCACCATATCGGCGTTGGCCTCTTCGGGCTCAGCGCCAAAGCGTACCGCCACCTTTCTGTAGCTGAGCGGCACGTAAGCAACGAGGTCCGAAAGAACGTTGTGCTGCTTGCGGAGTTCTTCGAAAACGGGTTCGGTCAAGGAAGTGTCGTTGTAACCCGTCTGCGAGGTGTTGGGGGGCTGGTCGGTGGTGTGGAAGCGAACCAATTGTTCCGGATCAGGCACCGGCAAACGGCGCACCAGCGCGGCATTCATCACGCTGAAAATCGCCGTGTTCGCACCGATCCCCAGCGCCAGCGTCAAAACCGCGACCACCGTGAAGCCGGGATTCTTCGCCAACATGCGAACTCCGTAGCGAACGTCATGAAACAGTGTCCTCATCGTTTACCTCGACCCATCGCGAGCTGTCAGCCGGCAGTTTTCAGCTATCAGCGAACGACTCTCGATCCTGCCTGTGGGGTAGGGCTTGCCCTAACCTCGTCGGGGCCAGTGGAAATGCGGGGACGGCAAGCCGTTCCCCTACGGCTTGACAATTGCGGTAGGAATTCATACAATTCGGGTATGAAAACGGTCGTTTCCGAAAAAGGCCAGATTACCATTCCGAAGCCGCTGCGCGTGCGCCTGGGCATTCGCACAGGCCAGGTTCTCGACGTCCAGGAGGAGCGCGGTCGTTTGGTGATGAGCAAGCGATTATCTAGCGACCCGTTTGACAAGTACTTTGGCATTTTGAAACTCGGCCGCCGCACCGACGACATCATGAAGGAGCTTCGGGGAGAATACCCGCTGAAGTGATCACCGCTGTTGATAGCAACGTTGTGCTCGATTTCTTGAATCGAGATCCCGAGTTTGGGATCGCTTCCAGAAACAGCCTGCACTCGTGCGCCGGCGAGGGACGCCTGCTCGCGTGCGATGTGGTGTGGGCCGAGATTGCAGGTTGCTTTTCCTCGATTTCGACCTGCATCGAAATCCTGCGAGAGGTCGGAATCGAGTTCAGTCCCATCGACTCCGAAACCGCCTTCCAAGCCGGAGTCGCATGGAAGGCTTACCGAAAGCGTGGCGGCACGAGGACGCGGGTGGCAGCGGATTTTCTGATTGGGGCACACGCGCTCTTGCAGGCCGACCGGCTCCTGACCCGCGATTACGGATTCTACCGTTCTTGTTTCAACAGGCTCGCAATCGTCGACCCCAGTACAAGCTGACGTAAAGCTCCGGGGAATCTGATCCCCCCCTTCACGGGAATGACCGAGATGTTTATTCCCTGTCACCTGTTCCCTGTTCCCTTCAACCTGGTGCCCGGCCCCTCACACCTATTCGTACCGCAGCGCCACCAGCGGATCGACCTTCGTCGCGCGGTGCGCCGGAATATAGCTGGCGAGCAAGGCGACGGCAATCAGCAGGAGAGTTACGCCGAGGAAGGTGAGAGGGTCGGTGGGCTTAACGCCATAGAGCAGGCTCGATACAAATCGCGTCAAGGCCAGCGCGCCCAGGATCCCCGTTCCCACCCCCACCAGGATCATCTTTGATCCCTGTCCCACGACGAGTTTCAGGATGTCTCTTCGCTCCGCTCCCAGCGCCACGCGCACGCCGAATTCGTGGGTTCGCTGCGCAACTGTATAGGAGATCACCCCATAGAGTCCGACCATCGCCAGCACCAATGCCAGCGCGGCAAACAGGATGGAAACCAGCATGGTGAGGCGCTGCGGCGCAACGGACTCCGCGGCCGCTCTCTCCATGGTGCGCACGTCTCCGATAGGCTGATTGGAATCGATACTGTGAACGATCTGGCGGATATCGGTGACGAGCCTTGTCGGATCCTGGGTCGCGCGAACCACCAGCGTCATGTCATGCAGCGTCTCCATGAAGTACATCGCAATTGCGGGCTCTGCCGCGGGTCCAAGCTCCTTCACGTCGCCGACCACTCCCACCACCGTTCGCCAAAGGCAAGGCGAGTCGGAGCAGTTAACGCCGAAGCGCTTTCCAATCGGGTCTTCGCCGGGCCAATATTGCCTTGCCATGGCTGCACTGATGATGGCGTTGTCGCTCCACCAGTCGCTCTCCTCGAATGCTCGCCCGCGCAGCAGAGGAATTCCCATGGCGCGAAAATAGCCGGGGGTCGCCTGGCGGTGCGCCGCCCAGATCAGATCGCCGCGCGCGCGGGGCGGCCGGCCCTCAATCACAATGTCCTGGCCCCACCCACCGCCTGACAGCGGCGCAAAGTTGATGATGCCCGCCGACCGCACTTGGGGCAGAGCAGAAATCCGCTGTAACAACGGGTCGTAAAAATGCTCCATGTGCTGTCCGGTGCGGTGCAGTGCAACCGTTAGGACGGACTCCGGCTGGAAGCCCAAGGCGACAGTGGAAATTCGAACGAAACTCTTCGCAAGTAGCCCGGCGGCCGTCAGGAGTATTGCCGCCAGCGCCACTTCGCCCGCCGCCAGCGCGGCTCGAGAGGAATGGAGTCCCGCGGCCGAGTGCGCATCGCGCAGCCCTTGCTTCAACGTCTCATTCAAGTCGAAACCGGCGGCGCGAAGGGCCGGCGCCATGCCAAACAGCAGGACGGTCAGCAGCGAAGTCGCTAGCGAGAACAAAAGCACCGAGGCGTCAATTCCTCCTCGGATCAGCGGGTTCCAGGCGCTTGGAAGCAGAAAGTACAAAACGGCTACGCCGTAGGATGCCACCAGCACGCCTGCTGCGCCGCCCGCCAGCCCTAGCAAGCCGCTTTCGATCAGCATTTGGCGGACGATTCGCGACCGCCCCGCGCCCAAGGCGCGCCGAATGGCGATCTCCTGCTGCCGCCCTGCGGCGCGAGCCAGCAGCAGGTTGGCAAGATTGGCGCAGGCGATCAGCAGCACGAGCCCAGCGAACCCCAGCAGCACCAGAAGCGAGGGGCGGAGTTCCTTGTCATATCGGTCTCGCAGGCTCTCAACTGTGACGTACTGGTCCGAGTTCCATTGCTGAGGGAATATCTTGGCAAGTTGCGCGGCGAGCGCTTCCATGTCCGCCTGCGCCTGCGGGAGCCTGACTCCCGGTTTTAACAGTCCGAGAGCGTGCAAATAATAGCCACCTGCACCGACGGCGAGATTGGCTTGCAGAGGCACCCAGACGTCCTCCGGCGCGGTGGAGAAGCGAAAGTCAGTGGGAAGGACGCCAATTACCTCGTAGGATTCGCCATTTAGGAAAAGCATTTTTCCCAGAATGTCGCGGTCACTGCCGAAGCGCGTTTGCCACAGCGCGTGGCTGATGACGGCTACGCGATTTCCGCCGGGCTGATCCTCCGCGACGGAGAAGGTTCGGCCGAGGATGGGCGTAACGCCGAGGACGCGGAAAAATCCTTCCGTCACCTGCTTGGCGCGGACCCGCTCCGGGCCTTCCGAGCCGGTCAAGTTGCTCTGCTCACCCTCGCCGGCCCACGCGGCCATCGCCTGAAAGACCTGATTGTGGTCGCGCCAGTACTTGAAGCTTGGCTGGTCTGCCCACCCGCCCTGTGTTGCCTGGCCTGACTGCTCGATCCTGCGTTGGGCGCACTTCACCATTACCACGCGATCGGAATTGTGGAAGGGCAGTGGGCGAAGAAGGAAATCATTAGCGACAGTGAAGATGGCGGTGTTGGCCCCGATCGCTAGCGCCAGGGTGAGTATGGCGATGACTGCGAAGCCAGGATTGCGGCCGAGCTGGCGAAGACCGAAGCGGAGATCTTGAAGTAGTGTGCCCATGATCTGCCTCGACAGAGCTATCAGCCGTCAGCTATCAGCAAACCCTGCGCTGCAGCCCCTGCCGTGACTTCAGCGATTAACGGGCAACGGACTGCAAGCACGAGCTGAAGGCTGAGAGCTGAGAGCTAATTCAGTCGTATGCGATTGAACGCATCCCAAGTTGACATGTCGGACAGCACGACGCGGTCGCCGGGTTTGAGTCCGTCCAGGATCTCGACCGTGTTGACAGAGCTTCGACCCAGCTTCACCTGCACCCGCGACGCGCCGTTGCCTTCTTCATCCAGCTTGAAGATTCCCACCGTGCTGTTTGGCTGGCCAAACGCCGGCCGGCCGACGTAGACCACGTCCTTTAGGTTCTCGATCTCGATGGTACCTTCCACGCTCAAGTCGGGGCGCGCGCCTTTCGGTAACTCGCCTTCCAGTTTGACGTCCACGGTCACTGTTCCGTTTATCACCGCCGGGTCAATCCGCTCCACATGGCCGGCAATGATGCCGTTGCGCGTGTCGACGGAGGCAACTTGCCCGATTAGAACGTCCTTCGCCTGGGTCTCGGGAATCTTCAGCTCCGCCTTCAGCTTGTTCGGCTGGGCTACCTTGGCCAGGATCGTGCCCGCGGTCACCTGCTGGCCGACTTCCACTGGCACCTCCTGTAGCGTGCCGTCCTCAACTCCTGCCCGCACCTTCTGCCGGTCCAGTTGCGCCTCCTTCAACTCGTAAAGGGCGCGCAATTGTCCGACCTTGGCCTTCGAGGCCTCCAGTTGGGCTTGGGCAGAAGCGGCGCTCACGGCCAGCCGGTCCAGTTCGATTTTGTTGCGGGTGGTCAATTCGTCAGCCTTGGCCTGTGACAGCTTGGCGTTCAGCTCCGCCGCCAAGCCTGCCTTCGCCAGTGCAGCATCCTTTTCGGCATTGAGCACCGCGTTGGTGTAATCAGCCTGGACAGTGGCAGCGGCCGCCTTCTCGTCCAGCAGTTTGCTGTCAAGCTGCGCTTTCAGACTGTTGTAGTCTGCTTCGGCCGCTTTGAGTTGCCATTGGGCGTCGAGAGCGGCCTGCTCAAGTTCAGGGTTCTTCAGCTCCATGATTATGGTATCGGGCTTCATGTGCTGCACGCCCGGCAATAGCCGGCTCACCACCCGCCCGTCCGAGGACGCCGGAAGCCACAGAAGCTCATCCGGAACCAAGGTGCCCAGCCCTCGCACTTCCAGTAGCATCGGCCCCCTTTTGACCGTCTCGATCCACACCGTCGCTTTGTCCACGCTGGGCGCGGCGGGTTTTAGACGCGAAAGACCATAAGTCACAGAAGCGATGGCTAATAGGCCTACAGCGGCAAAAATGATCCTGCGTATTCTGCGTTTTCGCTTTGCATCTTCACGTGGTATGTCCATATCGATACTCCCCGGGGATATTTACGGCAATAGCACTGCCAAGTCATTTTTTGATTACGACCTTTATTTTCAATACCTTAGGCTGAGTTGCACTCGATTGTCCCTCCCCAAGTGTCCGATTTTGGGACAACTCGTCCCGAGTTCGGGATTGGGTGCTGTAGGGGCGGCCCTCGTGGCCGCCCGCCCTGGTTTTTCGTAGCGACCGCGGAGGGCGGCCACAAGGGCCGCCCCTACGAAGCTAGTTCACCGGCGTGCCTGGAATATTGGGCGCCTTCTTGACCTCCCCGCCCACTGCCTCGGACAGATCAATATGGTTCCGATCGAGCAGTGTTCCCGTGTTTTGTTCGTACTGAATCAATGCCTTCGCATAGGCGGCACGCGCGGCCACCACCGTCCCCTGGGCGTTGGCTAAATTGGTTTGCGCGGTGATCACATCTTCGACCGTAGCCGAAGCCAGCGTGAACTTCTGCTGCTGCATGCCGAGCACTTGGCGCGAAATCGCCTCCAGATTCGTGGCCGCGTCAAGCTGGCTCTTGGCCTGCTCGACTGCGCTCACGGCCTTGGCAACGTCCCAAACGGCCTGGTTCTTAGCCTGCGCAAGCGTCATTTGCAACTGCCGCTGCTCGATGAGAGCCCGAGCGGCGTCGGCCTGAGCAATCCGGTTGCGAAGCGGGAACTGCAACTGAACTCCGTAGGCAAGGTTAGGATAATCGTTTGCAAGAATATTCGAGAAAGTATGACCCAGGGCCCCGCCAAGCCCCTGGAAGGTATAGGAAGCGTAAGCTGTAAGCGCGGGCAAAAGGTTATTGCGAGTCTGCTGGATAGTGTACTCCTGGTTGCGCAAATCGAGATCGGCCTTCTCGATCTCTGGACGATGGCTTGCAGCTTCTTTCATAGCCTCGTCCAGAGTGGGCACATCCTCGGGATGCGGCTCCGGCAGCTTGTCAGCGGGGACAATATTCACCCCGGCCAACTCTTCGTTGAAGCTCTTGGAGATCTTGGCTTTCAGGGATTGGGCATCCTGGGAGAACGTGTTTCCCGCCGTTAGTAGGTCTTGTTTCCTCAAGGCTACTTCCTCTTGGCTCCTCAGCACGTCATATTGGGCGACAGCGCCAATCTTTAACTCCGTCTGGTTGTTCTCCAGGAGCTTTTCAGCATTTTGCAGCCCCTCCTGCGCCACGCGGATTTTCTCTTGGTCCGCGAGCAGGTCATAGTAGGTGCTCATCACTGCTGCTACCTCGGTAATTACGGCCAATCGAAATTTGCTCATGGCGATCTTCAGCTCATTGGGGCCTTGCCGGATCGATCTAGCGTTGGCGCGGTAGCCAAATCCGTTTAATAAGTTCTGGCTAAAGAATATCGAAAGCCCCGAAGAAAACACCGGATTGAATTGGCTGGAATCGGTTGCGGTGTTAGAGGAATAACGCTGAGTGAATTCCGATACCGCGAAGCTTGAGCCGGTCAGGAATCCCTGGCCGTAACCTGCTTCAAAGATTGCGTTATGAGAGGTCTCAACCGGGACACCGCCCAGGAGGAAGTAGTTGATGGGGGTGATAGCGTTGCTCCAGCCATAGAGGGTGTATACGTATGGATCACAGCATCCACCTCCACCCCCGAGGTTGATGCCGCCTCCCAGACTGCTGGTCGCGCTAGCTCCGTTACCGTTTCCGTTACTTCCCCCACTCGCGCCGAGAGCGCCGCTAAAAGCTGTGGTGGATTGAAATGCGCCTGCCGCGCCACGCAACGCTCCTCCCCCTTTCGTGCGGAGATAGTCCGATTGTGCAATAGGGAGGTCGTAGCGCGCCACCGCGACCGCCAAATTGTTCTCGACCGCCAGAGCAATGGCGTCATCGATCGTGAGCACCAATTTACCGTCGCGAATGAGATCCTGAAGCCGAGGCGAGTTCTCCAGCCGGGGGCTGGGGACATAACGGCCGAAATAGGGCGCAAGAATGTCGGGAAACGCGGCGCGACTATTCGAGTAATCGAAGTGCGTCGCCTCCTCAGATGCGGGATCCTTTTTGTCCTCCTGCCCAGCCGCCGGCTGGGTCAAGACCACAACCAGGAAAACTAGTGTCACTAAAATTCGCCAAAATGTCATTTTTGTTGCCATTTTTACTTCTCCATTTGGATACTTATCGGAACTGCCGAGACGCCGAAAACTCCTTCCTCTCCTCTTATCTCGCGGTGTCTCTGTGCCCCGGAGGCGAACTTCATTCCAGCCGGATGCGGGCGAAGTCGCTCCATGCCGACATGTCGGACAGAATCACCTTGTCGGCGGGTTGCAAGCCGCTAAGGACCTCGATGGTATTCACCGAGGCGCGGCCTAACTGCACCTGTACGAGGTTGGCTCCCTTGCCGTCAGGGTCGACCTTGTACAGTGATATGGTGGTGTTAGGCTGGCCGAAAACCGGACGGCCCACGAAGATTACATTGTCCAGTTTCTCGATCTCGACGGTGCCGTCCACTTCCTGGCCCGGCTTTGTTCCTTCAGGCGCCGGGCCATCCAGTTTCACGTCGACCGTCATGACCCCCCCGATCACGACGGGCACTACACCCGCCACGTGACCGGGAACAATCCCGTTGTGCGTGTCAATAGTCGCCGCCTCGCCGCCTCGCACGTCTTTGGCCTGCGCCTGAGGGATCCTCAGCCGCACCGTCGTGCTGTTAGACGGCGCCTTGGCGCCTTTCGTTTGGGGCGCCACGATCCCTAACGCTCTCACCCCGATCACCATGGGGCCTTTCTTCACCGTGTCGATCCAGACTGCCGTCTTGTCCACGACCGGCGCAGCAGGTTTAAGGCGGGATAGGAAAACAGTGATGCCAGCGACGACCGCAGCGCCCACAACGGAATAAATGATCATGCGTATTCGCCGCTGTCGCTGGTTTGACTCGCGCGGAATGTCCAATACCCCATGCTTGGAGTTCATCGTCTTCTCTCCCTTCAACTGGGATTCCTCCTTCTCGCTAAGCAGGTCTAGGCAGGGTTGATTGCCGGCGTTTCATTAGAACCCAGCGATGCCCTTTGTCCCGTCGAGACCCAGCGGCCTCTTTCAAGGCAGCACGAGACTTCGCTCTGCTCCGTTGGTGCTCTTAGGGCACGAGACTTGCCATCCTGTTTCTGCATACCGCGATTTGTTTCCAACGACTTAGGAGGAAAAGGAGACCGATAAGCGGGGGAAGGTGTTCGTTTTTGGGATTAGCCCGTCCCGAGTTCGGACAGTGGCAGGATTGCGGGTTACCGATGGATGACGGACAAGTTTGGCCATGCAAAGCCGCGGGAGAGCAGTTTCCACCGGCGAATGCGCACCGCTCGGTCCCGAAGATAAAGCGGAATTTTGTGCTTGACAAGCGCCCCCGCATAAGCTACAATGCTAGCGTATTTTTTGTGGAGGGCGACACTAGGACAAGTTGTCGTTCTGAGAGAAACACCCTATGGCCATGACTCGGCGCTGCCTTCGTTTCACATGGTCAAACCCGGTCCAAATGACCGCTGCCATAAGACTTGACACCCAGCCCCAATTTGGGAAGAATCGTTTTTTGACGGAACAAAGCGAGAATGTCATTGAAAACAAAGGATCGGCATGGAAACGCGCTGAGCAAAGCGAGAATGTCTATGAAAACAAATGTAGTTAGCCATCATTGCGGGAATGTTGTTGAAAACACAGGTAGTTAGAGCAGGTCGAAGGGGCCAGGATTTGAAAGTGCCAAAATGTCTATGTCGGCCTCTGCCTGACGCTAACCCCGTTACCAACCTTTGGTTCAGCCTGTGATTGAGTGCCCAGGAAAGTGAGGGAATCTGCTTGAGCGCAAAAGCCTCTTCCATCGTTGTTCTGCTGTGCGTCGTTCTTGTCGCTGGATCCCTGCTGTTCAGTTCCGAAAATCAAGGCGCCTCCAAGCCGGCCGCCAGTGCCGCCAAAAGCAGCGCGCTTCCTGAGGTTTGGAAGTCCGGGTCGACCGGCAAAGAGTACCGCGTGAAGGTTGAGGGTGATCACTTCACTGCCGAGTGGGTGAACATCCCGTCCGAGGCTGCTAAACAAGGAGCCTATACTCGCACAGAGTGCCGCCGCAGTGGCACGCGCTGGATTGGCACAACCCGCTTTTTACTCCCATTCCCTTGTCCTCCACCGAATGGAAAGCTAAAGATGTGTCCTCTGATTTTGCGGTTCGAGGTCGACTTCATTTCACCCGACAGAATCACCGGAGGTGGAGAGAGTCTCAGAGGTTTTGATTGCAGCACCTGCGAGGTAAAAGAGACGGCTTGGCGCCCGTTTAGTTGGACACCGAAGAGGCAGTGACGAGTGACCAGTTACGAGCAAGAAGGTCAGCAGTGAACTCCTCAGGCGAATAGAGTAGGGCTCCCCACGGGGCCCGACCGGGAACCGGTTGATTAAACGATTGGGCTCGACTACTATCGAGATAGCGACGCATAGGGGCCGTCGGCAGCGAGGGCATAAGTGCAGCTTACACGAGAGCAAGTTTTGGCAAAGCTGGGCGAGGAGCGTGACAACATCCGGCGTTTCGGCGTGCGTAGCCTCGGGCTGTTTGGTTCAGTGGCTCGGGCAGAAAACACGTCCGCCAGCGATCTGGATATGCTGGTAGAGTTCGAACATAAGTCCTTCCACGCCTATATGGATTTAAAGGCATATCTGGAAGACCTATTCGACTGCCCGGTGGACCTGGTGCTTGCCAATGCCCTTAAGCCTAGGCTTCGAGAGCCAATTCTTAACGAGACCGTTCATGCCCCGGGATTATGAGGTCTATCTGGAGGACATCCTCCAGGCGATTACAAAAATCCGCCAATATACGGCTGGCCTCTCGCCAGCCGCGTTTGCGGCAGATTCAAAAACTCTCGATGCTGTGGTCCGCAACCTGGAGGTAATCGGGGAAGCTGCGAAGACAATTCCAGAAGCCATTCGATCACAACATCCGGAAGTGGATTAAAAGAGGCTCGTAGGGCTGCGCAATATTCTCATTCATGAGTACTTCGGGGTGGATGCCGAACTCATCTGGGACATTATCCAGAATAAGCTGGCCACGCTTGAAGAACAGATTCGAGCGATGGCGAATAGCTGAGGCTCGTACGTACGGCAGGCAGGTGAATGCTTCGGTTTACGCCTGATAGCTTTATTCTGACTTCTGACTCCTAGCTCTTGATTTTCTTAATCTCTACCGTCAGCGCCGGAACGATTTCGAAAAGGTCTCCGACGATTCCGTAAGTCGCGGCTTCGAAGATCGGCGCTTCCTTATCCTTATTGATGGCCACCACCGTCCGCGAGCCTTTCATTCCCACCATATGCTGGATGGCGCCGGAGATTCCGAGCGCGACGTAGAGCTTGGGGGCCACGGTCTGCCCCGAACTCCCCACCTGGCGGTCCATGGGCAGCCAGCCGCTATCGCAGATGGGGCGCGAAGCGCCGATTTCGGCGCCCAGCGCTTCCGCCAGTTTCTTGGCCAGTTCGATGTTTTCGGGAGCCTTGATGCCACGTCCGACGGCGACGATGATTTCCGACTGCGTCAAGTCCACAGCCTGTTTGGCGCCGCGAAAACGCTCGCCCGGCTTGGTCCGGACTTTGTCCGCTGAAAGAGTCGTTGGCGCCGAAGTAATTATGGCAGGAGCAGCCCCGCGCCGAACGGAGTCCTCGCGGAATGCCGCCGCCTGGAAGGAGACGAAGTGGGGTGGCGGTCCCGCGAACTCCACATCCGCCACAAACTTCCCCTGGAAAACCTGCCGCACGAAGACCAGCCGCTCGCCTTCTGAGCGGTAACCCAGGCAGTCGCTCACCAGCGCCTGCTGCAATGACGTGGCCAGCTTGGGAGCGAAGTCCCGCACCAGATAGGTATGGCTGAAGACCACCAAACGCGGTTGCTTTTGCTGGACAACCTCACGGAGCGCCTGGGCGTAGCCGTCCGGCGTGTAGTCGGCCAGCAAGGGGGAATCGACGCACACAACCTCCTCGAGCTGGAGGGCGGCAAGTTCTGAAGCCAGTGGGGCGATCTGGTTCCCCAGGAGAACCGCAGACACCGTTCCGCCGATTTGCTGCGCGAGATTTTGCCCCGCGGCCATCGCTTCCCAGGTGGGCCGGCTTAATTTGCCTTCTTGATGTTCCGCGAAAACCAAAACCAACTCAGGCATATTCGTTTCCTGTTCCTCACCACAGTTGGAGCGGACCGGAAGGGCGGGGCTTAAGAATCTGCGTGAAGACTCGATTAGTCTGTCATTCCGCGGAGCCGCAGGCGGCGAGGAATCTCGCACTCTCTTGAACACATTAAGAGCGAGATTCCTCCCTACGCTCGCAATGACAGTTCAGCGAAGGTTTTTACACAGGCTCTGCCTCGCCCTTCCCGAGGCGTTTGAAAAGTCCGGGCTAGGCGGCACGCCCGGCATTCTTCTTCGCCACGCGAGCCGCGGTTCCGCCGAACGAGCATAAGCACTCGCACACCAATTCCAGCGGAATGTTCTTGTAGAATTTCCCCGCTTCAAACTTCCTGATCTGATCCCGCCAAACGGGATTTGTGCGCGCCGCTTCGAGAGCTTTATGGTCCCGCCAGAATACCACCCAGAGATATTCCGGTTTGCGGGCCTGGAAGACCTTAATAAAGTAAGCCTGCTGGCAGCCGTCGATCTTCTGAAGCGCCGCCAGCGTTACTTGGCGCCCGAAGGTCTCGTAATCCTTGCTTCTCTTCTTGCGCGAACGCATTCTCCAGATATGAGCAAACATGGCAAGCCTCCTCAAATCACGCGTGCCTCATTTCTTAGTTTGTCGACCAAGAGGGCGGAAACTTCCTTGGGATTGCCTTGCAAAAACTGCGTTTGATTCGTCTTGGCCGGCGCATAGACTTTTACAACGCGCTGTCTTGGCGCGAGGTCCACCACGCCCAATCCCAGGTCGGCCGCGTTCAACTTCCTTATCGGCTTTGTTTTTGCCGCCATGATGCCTTTCAGCGTGGCGTAGCGCGGTTTATTGATGCCCGACTGGATCGTCAGCAGCGCCGGCAGAGGCATTTCGAGCCACTGAAACCAGCCGCCCTCGAGTTCCCGCTTCGCCTTGAGTGCTCCACCTTCCAGTTGGATTTCCATGATGATGGTGGAGTAGGGAAGGCCCAGCAGTTCCGCCAGGATGACCCCAGTTTGAGCAAAGCCGAAATCGTCGGACTGCAAGCCGGTCAAAACGAGATCCGGCTGCTCCTTCTGAATAGCCCTGGAGAGGGCAAGCCCGACGCCGTAGGCATCGAGGCCCTCGAACGCCGGGTCGTCAAGATGCAGCGCGCGATCGGCGCCCTTAGCCAATGCTTCTTTAATGGCCTGCTGCGCGCGCGCCGGACCCAGGCAACAGAGCACCACTTCGCCCCCCTGCTTTTCTTTCAGGCGCAACCCTTCCTCGAGGGCATAGATGTCCGGCTCGTTGATCTCAAAGCCCAGGTCGGCTTCCTGGATCCAGGTACCGGCCGGGTTAATCCGGAGAATGGAGTCGCGTGCAGGGACTTGCTTGAGGCAAACCACGACTTTCATGGCGCTGATCACTCCTGTAAGTGTTTACGACGCGAGCCGCTGGCTGCAGCAAATTGGACTTCTCCGTGTTCTCTGTGCCGCACAAGCCTAAACACAGAGTCCACAGAGAGTCTCTGTGACCTCTGTGTTGAGCGTTGTTTTGGCCACAGAGAACACGGAGAAGAAAATCTTCACGGCGCAACGAGATCCCCAGGAACCAGAGATGCAGAGAGACTAAGATCCATAACGCTTGAACAGCAACGCAGCGTTTGTCCCACCGAATCCGAAGGAATTCGAGAGCGCGTACTCGACTTCCGCCTTGCGAGATTGGTTCGGGACGTAATCCAGATCGCAATCCGGATCCGGGTTTTCGAGATTGATGGTAGGGGGCATGACTTGATCGCGGAGCGCCAATGCCGTGATGCCTGCCTCGAGTCCCCCCGCGCCGCCCAGCAGATGCCCGGTCATGGACTTGGTTGAGCTGATGGCCAGCTTCGAGGCGTGC
>Ga0181518_10003804_pt1 | contig 13744 bp, 17 predicted proteins | sample PEATcosm2014_Bin_28_FD_119751 | JGI IMG/M metagenome (GOLD analysis project Ga0181518, IMG submission 119751) | Peatland microbial communities from MTU Mesocosm Facility, Houghton, MI, USA - PEATcosm2014_Bin01_60_metaG | ecosystem: Environmental > Terrestrial > Soil > Wetlands > Peat | place... | reverse complement strand
TAGAGCTGGACCCATACTACAGAATCGCTATCCCACGCGACGGTACGCCAAGAGCGGGCCTTCAACTGGATGAGCTGCCGATCCAACTGGGCGCTCAAAAGAGCACGCGGAAATGCGGTTAAGAGCGTCCCCCGTCATTGCGACCGATCCGGACGCCTTCAGCGGCCCCTACGCCACCGCGCCAAGCCCATTCTTCTCCACCAGCGATAGCAGCTTGAGCGACGCCCCAGAAGGCCGCTTCTTCCCGCGCTCCCACTTACTCACTAGGCTGCTCGTCACATTCAGATAGTTCGCGAAAACGCTTTGGCTGACGTGCTCTCGCTCCCGGATCGCTTTAATCTCTTCCGGCTTCAAAGGTCTGATAGGCGTAAGGCAGGCATCGTCGAAACGCCGCATCGTCTGCTTGTCGATGGCCCCAACGTCGTGCAAGGCCTCCATGGTCTCATGGATGGCCGCCATCGCATCGCTTCGATACTTTTTGCTCATTCGCTGTTCACCTCCAAAAAATCGCCCCTCTTCAACAGCTCGGCGAGTTGCTTCTCCGTCAACGCTAGCACGTGCTTCGCGGCTTCTCTGAATTGCCCTTCCTCAGCGTCATTGATGTTCGCTCGCTGGCTCTTGGCGAACCCGAACACGAAGAATGCTCTGGCCCCTCGCCGAAAAAGGATGATGGTCCGATAACCTTTCGATCTTCCCTGCCCTGGTCTGGCGACCCGCTGTTTGATGACCCCACTACCAAGGTCGGCATCGATCTGGCCTTTCTCGGCCCGAGCAACAGCATCGCGCAAGACCGCATCCGCAATTCCTTCTTTTCGGGCAAAGCGCTGAAACCATCTGGATTTGAAGATTCGCACGCCTGCGCCTAATTACATCCTATAGCACCCGGTGCCATAGTTCAAGGGCCCTCGAGTCTGGATCCTCAAACCGCCCGTCGAGCATTCCCCGCGTGCGAAAGGTAGGCTGCACAATCGCCGTTCACCCTGAAGATCACAGAAAACCCTCCATCCCCTGAACGGCTTGCAAGATATGGCCGCCCCTTCCCTCCTCGCCTCGTGCTCTCCTGGTATTGAGGAGAGCCGACATGTCTCCAAAATCGCAATCCGAAAATCCGCCCGCAAAAAACGAACAAAACTGGCTTCCTGCAAATATTCTCCCGCCGCCGGCGGCCGGACGCGCTGCAATCGACCCAAATCCCCCAAAACGCCCAAACCCGTCGCCAGAGTATACAAATAATTTATTATCAATACAATGGGCTTTGTTCGTCAAACCAGTCAGTCACCCTGCCAACCAGCGGTGCCCGCTCCCATATTCGACACAATTCGACACTTTCGACACCCTCAGTACATCGGCCGCGCGCTCATCAGACCCGGCGGTTCCTGTTTCTTGGGGTGCCGATGCAACGCCGCCCAAACCATGAAAATTACGGTAGTGGGCTACTTTCAAATAGCCCTTTGCGGCGCAAAGCGCCTAGCGTGGCGCGCCGTATGCGTAAGCGCATATGCTACCATAGATTCGTGGCTGATCGCAGAAAACGGCGACGCGCGATATGAGCATTCTCGATACTGCGCCGTCCCTAGAACCCCGTGGCAAAAGAAGGCCGGGGTTTGTTCGGGCCGGGCAGGTAGGCGTAGGATACGGCGCGTTTGGCATCTTGTTGAGAGTGTTGGACCAAATATCGCGGGGGGAAACGGCAATGGACGTGTTTAATTTCCTTCCCCATGCGTTCAGATTTATTGATTCCATTTGGTTCGCGTGTGGTGTGCTGATTGCTGGATTCTTTTTTCTTTACAAATTTGCGGGATCATCAGAAAAAGTCGTGACTCGCGAACTCGTAAATCCCAATACCTTACAGCCGTTCGTTCGACCAAATTTTAATCCGGCTATGCGTCGGGCTGTCTTAGCCTTTGTTGTTGCCATATGCGCAGCCCTAGCCGTGTGGGGAATCTATCAGACACCATTGAGGGCTTTGCTTGTATCACCATCACAGTTGACTTTCAAGTTCCCAACCCCTCCAGTTCCAGCGCTCCTTATCTCGCACCCGCCGACCGTAGCCACGCCTCTACCACCGGCTCCTAAGCTAGAGCCATCTCCGCCGTCCGGTAGCAATGCTTCACCGAAACACGAGCAACCAGGTGCAGGTCCCCTTAAGGCATCTATTATTCCACCAGTAATTAATGTGCCGCCGCACCAAGCCACGTTAGGCGACCGTTCGTCAAATAATATAGATCGAACTAAGTCTATGGTAGCATTCATCGGCGAAAATACTGTTAGTGCCGCAAATAAGCCATCGGACACACTCTATGTATCGATCATTATGTCTGAAGTTACAGTCTATAGAGGGGGAGGCGAAAAAGTCGCCCAAGCGGTCAAGAGCGCGCTCGAAAAGACTGGCAAAGTACAGGCATTTGTCGGAGGCTATAGAATTCGCACTCCAGCGGGCCAACCATATGGTATAGCTACGTATGGAAAAAGAAAAGACATTTCTTACGTTCGAGAAGATCTCAGCGTGGCTTGCGGGGCAATCAAAGAAATAGTTTCCAGTGTTATAGGAATAGAGATGCAATGCGTGTATCACCCGGTGCGCAACGTCAAGGACGCGGAATCTATGGTAAACGCCGACTACGATTTTCTAGTGGCGAGTGGCCTTGATATGGAAGTGATGATCTAAGCGGCCCGTCGCTGTTCTGTGGCTTCCCATAGCGCAACTAGGTCGGCCACTTCCCACAACCGATCCGTCACACCAGCAGCCATCGCAGGTGTTGTGCGCAGCGTGCGGTGAATCTTGATGAAGTTGTAGGCGAAGTACCCTAGCGCAACCGCCGCCGCGTGGTTGTCGATCTTTTTGGAAAAAGCATTCGTCAACCGGGTAAATCGCCGATTCGTCATACGGACGCTGAGATTGTGGCGCTCGACATAACTGGTGCTGATGTGGTCCCAATCCGGCGCTCCCCACATCACGTTCTTTTTTGCTCCTAAGCAAGCGGCGGGGCTGTAGCGCTTCTCGCCTTCGCTATCGGGGCCGTAAATCTTGTCCAGTTGCGCGTAGTCAATCATTCCGCCAAAAGCCTGTACGACCGGCTTGAAGTACATCCTGTGACCGTCTGTGGTCAACTGTACGCGCTTGGAGAGCCGTCCTGCAACGTCCCCCAAGAACCGCCTTGCATTCGCCTTGTTTCGGTCTGCGACCATCCAACTGATGACCAGCTTGCTATCGGCGTCGATAGCAGCAAAAAGCCACGCATCGCCAGCGCCGGGGTTCTTCTCTTCGATGGCGGGCGTTACGGTTTTCTCTTTGCAGTACACGAATTGCCACATCTCGTCGATCTGCACCCGTTCCGTGTTCAGGTTTCGGAGAACGCGGTCCTGATAGTCTGAGCACACCGCGCCTACTTCGATCAGGACGCGGAGAACGGTCTTTTTCGCTACGCCCGTCATACGGACAGTGGAGCGGACAGAATTGCCTTCAATCAGGCAGGTGATGACGGCGGCGCGTTGTTCACTGGTGAGGCGGTTCATGTCTATAGTATGCATTACCGCTTACGCATTGTCAAGCAGAAAACGACGGCATCGTGGGACTTTTTTTAGGTGTCATCAAGGGGTTCGAATCCCAGCCGCCCTACCACTTCGGAACACATAGAGACGCCAATTACTGCTACACTCCGCACGAACTACACGGCTTCATGGACTCGTGTATCTAATTGAAAACTAGGATGTTAGTTTGATACTTATGGCTATAATGTAATGCGATCAAAAACCCCTTGACGGGATCATGTTGGTCTGGTAGAGTTGGGTTGAAACGAGAAAGGCGGTCTATGGATCAAACGCCCGTCGAAAGCCAAGATCCAAGGACCGCCCGCTAACTCGGGAAAGTCGAGGTGGTGATATACATGAGAGCGCCAGCGCCCCGAACAGGGGCGTAACGCCCTTTTTGCATTTTCCCACGGGGCCGTAGCTCAAAGGCAGAGCACCGGACTTTGAATCCGTGTGGTTGGGGGTCCAAATCCCCCCGGTCCCACTTCCCATTTGGGAGCGTACTACCGTGACCGGCTTAATGTCAAGTCGGAAAACAGGAGAACTATATCCAATGAACGCCCATTACGAAGCGGTCTTAGCGGACCTAAGGCAGGTGAAAGCGGACGCTGAAGCGGGAATCGCGGCAATCGAGCGATTGATGGCTAGGTCTGTCGCGTCTGAGCAAGGCGCTCACGTTGATGAAATGGAAACAATCGACATAGGCCCTATGCCGCATGGATTAACACCGTCGAAGAGGGTACACCGATACTCGGACAGCATCCCGCAACGTGTGATCAGTTTTCTGCAAAGCCAGCCAGGCGGGGCATACTCTGTTGGAGATATCGCCAAGGCTATTGGCGCGCCAAATATCCAGACGCTACGGGGCGCATTGATCAGGATGGTAGCTTCCGGCAAGGCGGCCAAGCATGGGCGCGGTTTGTATCGTGCCCCGCGCCTTGGAGAACGCGTATCTACCGCGCTGAAGGATCAGACTGGGGAGGACGCCTAGCCCAGCGAGCATTAGCCGCCGCCGCCGCCGCGTTGCTGCGCTCGGCTTCCGTCATGTTGGCCGCGCGGCGCTTGCCGCCAATCTTGCCCCCCTTGCGACCCATTTGGGCCATGACGCGGGAAATTGCCTTCGGCACCGGCTCGGGTCTGGGCGCGTCCGCCGCTTCCGTCATCATTCTGATAGAATGTTGGGCGAGTTGGTTCATGTCGGGTTCTGCGTCTTTGCGTATTCGCTTAGGCATGCCTCTAGCGTTGCACGGATTCGGCGGGACCGTCAACCTGTGAAAATTCAAAGTAGCCCACTACCAAAATTACCGAACAAAGCCAAAAAATGCGGGTATCATGCTACCCGCAAATAAGGGCATTTCATGAACCGTGAAGATCCCCCAAAACCGCCCGCCGGATCAGCACCTCCGCCCCAGCCCCGCGCCCATCCCGAGCCACCGGCAAACCAATTCCGCAGCGGCGATCGTCCCAGCCGCACCGCCGAATACATGGCCCTCTTTCGCGCCATCGAAACCGCCGAGCCGCCCGACCGCCGCCTCTTCGACGACCCTCACGCCGCCGCATTGCTTCGAGGACCGCTCCGCGCCGTAGCTGCGTTCGCCCGGTGGCCTTTGGCCGGACGCCTCGTGCCTCGCGCGCTCGATTTCGGATGGCCGTACACGCGTAGCTCCGGCGTGGTGCGCACCCGCCTCATCGACGATCTCGTCCGCGACGCGATCCTCGCCGGCGCCCGCCAGTTGGTGCTCCTCGGCGCCGGCTTCGACAGCCGCCCTTACCGCCTGCCGGAGGCCGCCTGCGTTGCAGTCTTCGAGGTCGATCATCCGGCCACGCAAAACGCCAAGCGCGAGCGCCTGACCGCCCGGCTCGGTCACCTGCCCGAAAATGTGCGCTTCGTGCCGGTCGATTTCGAAGTCGATGATTTGGAAAAAGCGCTGGCCGCTGCCGGCTTCGACACGCACCGTACTTCTTTGGTTGTCTGGGAAGGCGTGGTCAGCTATCTGACCCCGGCCGCCGTCGACCAGAATTTCCGCATGCTGGCACGCCTTCTGGCCCCGCAGAGCCTCGTGATTTTCAGCTACGTGCATCGCGGCGCCCTCGATGGATCGGTCACATTCCGCGAAGCCCGCCGCTGGAAGTCGTGGGTGCGCCGCGGCGGCGAGCCCTTCATTTTCGGCTTCGACCCCGCCGGGCTTGCGGATTATCTGCGCCCGCACAGCTTCGCTCTGGTGACCGATGTGTCCACGGCGGATGCGGCGAAGTCCTACTGCGAACCGCTGCGCCGTAAGGAGACCGGCTCCGCCCTTTACCGGATCGCGGTCGCCCGCCGCGTCGGCGCTTAGAAGCATGCGAGCGCACCCCATTTATACGCGTCCATCTGTGTGCATCTGTGGTTCCTGTGTGGGCATCTGCGCTTCCTGTATAATAAAAAGATCGTTGCGCGCCGCCGGCTGACGTTTAGCTCGCCGCCGCGCTGGTTTCCATGTTCGACAATTTATCCGAAAAATTACAGCGGGTCTTCAAGAACCTGCGCGGCGAAGGCAAGCTGACGGCCGATAACATGGAGTCGGCCCTGCGCGAGATCCGCGTCGCTCTGCTCGAAGCCGACGTCAACTTCCGCGTCGTCAAGCAGCTCATCGAGAACATCAAGCTAAAGGCTATGGGGGAGGAAGTGCTCATGGCGCTGTCCCCCTCGCAGCAAGTCATCAAGATCGTCCGCGATGAGCTGATCAAGGTCCTCGGCAGTCACGAATCCAAGCTCCGCTTCGCCAACGAACCGCCCAGCGTCGTGCTCATCACCGGCCTGCAAGGCTCCGGTAAGACCACCTCCACCGGCAAGCTGGCGCGCTGGCTGTCCAAGAACGGCCATCGGCCCCTCATGGTTTCCGTAGACATTTACCGGCCGGCCGCCCGCGAGCAGTTGCGGGTCATCGCGCGGGACATCAATCTGCCCATCTATGCCGGCACACCGGAAGAGACCCAGCCCGCCGATCTGGCCCGCGCCGCGCGCAAGGAAGCCGTCAACACCAGTCGCGACGTGCTGCTGGTCGATACCGCCGGCCGCCTGCACCTCGACGATGAGCTGATGGCGGAGCTGCACCAGTTGAAAGAATTGCTCTCGCCGGTCGAGATCCTGTTCGTCGCCGATGCCATGACCGGGCAGGACGCCGTGAAGTCCGCCGACGAGTTTCACAAGCGCCTGGGCATCACCGGCGTAATCCTAACCAAGATGGATGGAGACGCCCGCGGTGGCGCGGCTCTTTCCATTCGGCATGTTACCGGACAGCCGCTTAAATTCGTGGGCGTGGGCGAAAAGTTCGACGCGCTGGAGCCGTTCTATCCGGATCGCGCCGCGTCCCGCATCCTGGGCATGGGAGATGTGCTTTCGTTCATCGAGAAGGCCGAAGAGGTCATCGACAAAAAGCAGGCCGTCGAGATGCAGCGCAAGCTCATCGACAACGAGTTCACGCTGGACGATTTCCGTGACCAGATCCGCCAGCTTAAGAAACTCGGACCGCTCGAGTCCGTGCTGTCCATGATGCCCCAGGTCGGTATTTTGAAGGACCTCAAAAACGTCAAAGTGGATGAGAAGGAAATCACGCATGTGGTGGCCATCATCGATTCGATGACTCCTCAGGAACGCGCCAACCACATGCTTGTCAATGGCAGCCGGCGGCGCCGCATCGCCAAAGGTAGCGGCACCACCGTGCAGGAAGTGAACCAGTTGCTCAAACAGTACTCGCAGGCGAGAAAAATGATGAAGAGCTTCTCCGGCGGGCTGCTGGGCAAGAAACTGGGCAAAATGAAACTACCCAACATCTTAGGAGTGTGAATGCTGATGATTCGTCTGGCGCGTTTTGGCGCCAAGAAAAAGCCGTTCTACCGTGTAGTCGTGATTGAAAAGGAGCGGGCCCGCAATGGCCGCAACCTGGAGGTAGTCGGCCACTACAACCCGCTGACCAACCCGGCCAAGGTGGACCTGAAACACGAGCGCATCGAGTATTGGACCAAGAATGGGGCCCTGGTGTCCGGCACCGTCCAACGTCTGATCAAGAACAACCCTGCGCCGGTAGCCCAACCGGTAGCTTGAAACGCCTGTTAAGTGTAACAAAAAGAACGAGTAGTACTTAGGATAAAGACCGCGGACCCCGCCCCTTTGGTACCATGGAGATGGAACAGTAGAGAGGCGGGGTGATGAAACAGTTGATCGAGGATATCGCAAAAGCTCTGGTGGACATCCCGGAAGAAGTTTCCGTTCGAGTCGTGGAAGGAGAACAAGTCACGGTTCTCGAACTGAAGGTGGCCCAGAGTGATTTGGGCAAGGTGATCGGCAAGCAGGGCCGGACCGCGCGTTCCATCCGCACCATCCTGGGGGCGGCCGGCATGAAGTTGAATCGGCGGTTTACCCTGGAAATCCTGGAGTGAGCGTCGATACCACGCCCCCGGATCTGGATCGGGACTGGATCGCCATCGCGGTGCTGGGCCGTGCGCGCGGCAACCGCGGCGAGCTTACGGCGGTCCCCCTCAGCAAGCCGGAGCGTTACGAGAACTTGCGCGAAGTCTTCCTTTTCCCGGATGGCTCGCCTCACGAAGTGGAGTCGGCCTGGTTTCACAACAGCCGGCTGATTCTGAAATTCCGTGGAGTCGATACCATCTCCGATGCCGAGCGGCTGGAAGGCTGCGAAGTGCGCGTTCCCCGCAGCGCGCGCCAGCCGCTGGAACCGGGTGAGTATTACGAGTCGGATCTGATTGGATGTGAAGTGGTGGAGCGAGCTAGCGGGGCGTCTCTGGGCCTCGTCACCGGCTGGCAGGAGACCGGAGGCTCCGGATTGTTGGAAGTCGCAGGCGGGCTGCTGATTCCGTTTGCGCGATCGATTTGCGTGGCCATCGAGCCCGAAGCCCGGCGCATCCTGGTGGACCTGCCCGCGGGATTGAAGGAACTGAACCAGGCGTGATTTTCCATGTGCTCACGATTTTCCCGGCGTTCTTCCAGGGACCGTTTGAGCACGGTGTGATCAAACGGGCGCGGGATTCCGGGGCGCTCGAGATTCGCATCCATAATTTGCGGGACTGGACGTCCGACCGGCACAAGACTGTGGACGACCGGCCCTTCGGTGGCGGCGAAGGCATGTTGCTCAAGCCGGAGCCGGTCTTCCTGGCGGCGGAGTCGATCCTGCCGCAGCGCGGCGCGGAGCGGAAGATCGTTCTGCTCTCGGCGCAGGGCCGGCTCTTCGATCAGACGCTGGCCAATCGGTTCAGCGGCCTGGCGGAGTTGCTGTTGATCTGTGGTCGCTACGAAGGCGTGGACGAGCGCGTGGCCGAGCATCTGGCCGATGCCGAAGTGTCCATAGGGAATTACGTGCTCAGCGGCGGCGAGTTGGCGGCCGCGGTAGTGGTGGATGCGGTGGCGCGCCTGCTGCCCGGCGTGCTGGGCAATGAGTTGTCCGCCGTGTTCGAGTCGTTTCAGGAAGCCGGGCATGCCGCGGGCGTGCTAGATTGCCCGCAATATACGCGCCCGGCGGATTTTCGCGGCTGGAAGGTGCCGGAAATTTTACTAGGTGGCAATCACGAACAAATCCGCCAATGGCGGCGGCAGGCCGCCATCGAGAAAACCGCGCGCCTGCGCCCCGACCTGCTGTAGTGGGGCAGGTGGGGCAGGCGCTTTCGCCTGCCAACGACGGCTCATTCGGCCGCTGGGATTCATCCCCTCAAGCGGATATGAGCGGTTCATCGGGAAGGGTAAGCGGGTTCTAAGTCTGACATTCACGAATCACCATGCGAACCATCACTCTTGAAGAGCATTTCGCAAGTCCGGGCTTCCTCGAAGGTCCGGGGCGCGAACTCAAAGCACAAGCTTTGAAATTCGGAGCGGCCGCCGAAAAGATTTTTGAACAGCTCTGCGACGTTGGCGAGAAAAGAATCGCGGAGATGGATGCGGCAAGGATTGATATGCAGGTGCTGTCGCTCACTTCTCCCGGTACCGAGCAGATCGACGTGGCGGACGCTATGGCGCTCGCCCGTGAAGCCAATGATTTCCTCGCCGATGCAGTCAAGAAGAATCCGGCGCGCTTCGCCGGATTTGCCTCGCTCCCCACCGCAACTCCGGACAACGCTGCCGCAGAATTGGAGCGGATGGTCCGTGAACACCGTTTCAAAGGCGCGATCATAAATGGCCATAACCGGGGACGCTATCTCGATGACAAGTTCTTCTGGCCAATTCTCGAATGCGCGGAAGCGCTGAACGTTCCGATTTATCTCCACCCCACACAGCCTCCGAGACCGGTGATTGAAGCATCGTATACAGGTTTCTCGCCAATAGTAACTGAGATGCTCGCGGGCGCGGGTTGGGGTTGGCACATCGAGACTGCCATCCATATCATCCGCCTCATCCTCGGGGGAGTATTCGATCGATACTCAAAACTCCAGATTGTGATCGGCCACATGGGAGAAGCATTGCCCTCCATGATGCAGAGACTTGATGTCATGCCGATGGCTATGACGAAACTTAACCGCCCAATGAGTGCCTACCTTCGCGAGAATGTGCACTACACGTTCAGCGGATTCAACTTCACGTCGACGTTCCTCGACCTGATGCTTCAAGTCGGCGTCGACCGGATTATGTTTTCAGCGGACCACCCATATGCATCGATGGCGCGGGCACGGGCATTCTTGGACCAGTTGCCTGTAAGCAGCGCCGATAGGGAGCGGATCGCGCATGGAAACGCGGAACACCTTCTCAGGATCGAATGCTGAGCCGAAAAGTGGGGCAGGCGCTTTCGCCTGCCAACCCCGGCTCCCCCGGCCACGCTAGAATATAAGATTAGGATTTAACCATGAACAACCCCCTGTTGACGAAATTCATTAACAAGAACAAGCGCACCGACACTCCCGAGTTTCGGCCGGGCGATACTATTCGCGTGCACGTGACCATTAAGGAAGGCGACAAGGAACGCTTGCAGGCCTTCGAAGGAACCGTCATCGCGCGCAAGAACACCGGCATGGGCGAAAGCATTACGGTGCGCAAGGTCAGCTTCGGCCAGGGCGTGGAGCGCATTTTCCCCCTGAATGCCAGGGTGATCGATCATATCGACGTGGTCCGCACCGGACGCGTGCGCCGCGCCAAGCTGTATTATCTACGCGGGCTGAAGGGCAAAGCAGCGCGTCTGCGCGAACGCGAGTAACGGCTGGACCTGCGTGCCGCCGGTGACCCGATTTCGCTGCGAAGGAACACTGGAGCGCGAACTCCGCACGCGCGGTTTCCAGTACGTGGCGGGCGTGGATGAAGTGGGCCGCGGCGCCTTGTTCGGCCCGGTAGTGGCCGCCGCTGTGATCCTCTCGCCCGAGCGGCCCGTGCGCGGCCTCAACGACAGCAAGCAGCTCGATCCCGAGCGCCGCACCGTGCTGGCTGAGCGCATACGTGAGCGGGCCGTGGCCTGGTCGGTAGCCGCGGTGGATGCGGCCACCATCGACGCCATCAACATCTATCAAGCCTCCCGCAAGGCCATGGAAATGGCGGTCGCGCAATTGAAGCCCGCGCCGGATTTTCTGCTCATCGATGCCATGCCCTTGTCGCTCGACACTCCGCAACGCCCCTTGATCAAAGGCGATGCCCGCTGCCACGCCATCGCGGCCGCTTCCATCGTCGCCAAGGTCTGGCGGGATGAGTGCATGCGGATCTGGGACGAAGTCTTCCCGGCATACGGGCTGGCCAGCCACAAAGGCTATTTCACCCCCGAGCATGCGCAGGCGCTGGAAGAGCACGGTCCCACTCCTTTGCACCGCCTGAGCTTCGAGCCGGTACGCGCCCGCTCCCTGTTTCCGGTGGATTTCGATCCGTGGGCCGGCGCGCAACTGGAGTTGTTCGCGGCCCTGGAAGCCGCATCATGACCGCCGACCCGCTGCTCCCACCCACCGGCGAGATCGTGCGGGAGCCCGTTCCACCGCCCAAGCCGCGCTATCGCTGGTATCACAAAGTGACGGCGCTGATCTTCATCGTTTTCTGCCTGGAGTTGGGAGTGTTCCTGCTGTTCTTCCCCTGGTCGGTGCTCTGGGACCGGAACTTCTTCTCGTCTTTCACGCCCCCGTTGAAACAGTATTGGGACAACACCTATCTGCGCGGCGCCGTCAGCGGCCTGGGACTCGTGAACGTCTACATTTCGTTGATCGAGATCTTCCGGCTGCGGCGCTTCCTGCAGCCATAGCTGGCAGTGGTGGGGCAGGCGCTTTCGCCTGCCAACCGACTTTGGCGTGCCGAATACGGATCGCCCGCTCGCCCGCTCGCCCCTTCGTAACATCGACGCATTTGGTCGATGTTGGCGAGCTACGCTCGCCTACCCGCCCTGTGTTACTGTTCAAATCCAGGGGTTGTCTTATGCGCTGTTGGACTCGCCGCGACCTGCTCCGCTTGGCCCTGACGCTGCCGGCAGGCGCAGCCTTCACACGCTTCCGCGCTCTGGCTCAGCCGCACCTGAACCGCGTCAAGATCACCGGCATCAAGGCGATGGAGATCCGCAACATCGCCGGGAACTGCCTGATTCGCATCGATACCGATGGCGGCTTGACCGGCTACGGCGAGGCCGGCGCCACCGGGCCCATGGCGCGCGCCAGAATTCAAACCATGCAGCCATACCTTATCGGCAAAGACCCGCTCACCATCGAGGTCCACTTCCACAATCTGACCTCCTTGATGCACACCTACATGGCGCATATTCCCACCATCAGCGGCATCGATATCGCGCTCTGGGATCTGGCCGGCAAGATCACCGGATTGCCGGTGAGCACGCTGCTCGGCGGCCCGTTCCGCGATTCCATCCGGATGTATTCGCACGGCGTCGGCCTGGACCTGCTCGACCCCGCATCCTGCCGCGCCTTTGCGCAGTGGGTGAAGGAAATGCCGGAGGGTTTCGATGCTTTCAAATGCAACATCGATCCCGTGATCGGCGTCCCGCCGGCGCGCTTTGCGCCGACATTGGACCGCGTCCAACTGCGTAACGTATCGCGTGGCTTCAATAACGCTAGGGAAGCCCTCGGTGACGATATCGACATCGCCGTGCATTGCCACAACGAGCTGGATACGCCCAGCGCCATCGCCGTGGCCAAGGCTGTGGAATCGATGAATCCGCTGTTCATCGAGGACCCCTTGAATCCGCCCTACTCGGAAGCCTGGATGGCTCTACGCAGATCCACCCGTATTCCGCTGCTCACAGGAGAGAAGCTCGAACTGGTGCGCGGATTCAAGCCTTTCCTGGATAATCAGGCGGTCGACATCGTGCATCCAGACCTCGCGTTTGCGGGCGGATTTACGGGCGTCAGGAAGATCGCCGACTATGCCGCGCTGACGCGCACGCCGGTGGCTCTGCACAACGTGGGCTCGCTGGTGCTGACTTACGCCAACGCGCACTTCGGATCCTCGATCCAAAATTTCTACCGCTCGGAAAGCCAGTTAGGGCGGCCCAACCACTACATCGAAGCCATGGCCGTTAAGCCGCCGGAAGTTCGCAAGAGCCAACTGAAAGTCCCGGCCGGCCCCGGGCTGGGCTTGGAGATCAACCCCGACTTCCTGCGCCGGAATTTGGCGCCCGGCGAAGAATACTGGGGATAGCCCCGTGCCGCACGCTTCAGCGCCCGAGTTTCTACATTTTCCCGAAAGGCCTTGGTGGCACTGTTGTACAAGAAGGTGGGGCAGGCGCTTTCGCCTGCCAACCGGCGAACGTCAGCTCGCCGTGTGCAACCCTACTCGACGCGCAGCGCCTCCACCGGCTCGATCATGGTCGCCTTCCGCGCCGGTATATAACTAGCCAGCAGCGCCGCCGCGGCCAGAACCACGGACACCGCGCCATACGTGATCGGATCGAGCGGGCTTACCTCGAACAGCAGGGTCGTCATGAGCTGCGTCAGCGCAGCGGCGGCGGCGATCCCGCATGCCACTCCGATGGCCGTCAGCCAGAGCCCCTGACGCACGAACATTTGCCGCACTGCCTGTTGTGGCGCGCCCAGAGCGATGCGTATGCCGATCTCCCGCGTGCGCTGCGACACCGTATACGAGATCACTCCGTAGATGCCTATGAGGCCGAGCAACAACGCCATTCCCGCCGCAATACTGAGCAGCACCAGCGTGAACGAAGTGCGCGCCATCGACTTATCGTAGATCTCCTCGACCGTGCGCACGTTGGCGATAGGCAGGTTCGGATTCACGGACCACACCGCCTGCCGGACCTCG